>Ga0160469_100166_pt1 | contig 68130 bp, 72 predicted proteins | sample HID1972M_E11MG_FD_108246 | JGI IMG/M metagenome (GOLD analysis project Ga0160469, IMG submission 108246) | Enriched pill bug-associated microbial communities from UW Madison campus, WI, USA - HID1972M_E11 MG | ecosystem: Host-associated > Arthropoda: Insects > Digestive system > Unclassified ...
GATATCCTTACCGAAAGTATCCTGACTGCGGTCGGCAATCTCCACGACACCAAGAATTTGGCTTTTGTATTTTTTATAAATGGCCCGATCTTTAAAGCCATCAACCGTTTTATCAATCTGACCATGATGATTATTGAGCCACACGACAACAGGGCATTTCAGCTCATCCAGAACAACGCTGAGGCCATATGTCGTATCTTTTAGGGCCTGGCCGCCTTGCATGGGAACATGCACCACCATATTGATGCCTGAGTCCTTGAAAAAGGCAGGTACGTTGTTCTCTTGCAGATAGTTCATAAGTGGAACAAATGAAGATGCGCCATTATCAATAACGCCCTGACCGTCCAGCTCAATTAACTGATTCATCAACTGGTCAAACTGGCTACCATCAATTTTCTTGTTTTCAGTAAGGATATTGATTGTTTGAACGTTCAGTCCCTGTATCTGTGAAAAGCTTTTGTTGACGGGATCGGTATCAAAGCAATGCACAGGGGCGCCAGAAGCCTGCTCAAGGTACTGTGCAACGATTGATGAAATAAATGTCTTACCTACCCCACCCTTGCCCTGCAAGACGAAATGTACTGTTTTCATGTATATCCTTTGATATAAAAAAACCGGCTATTTAGCCGGTGCTCATTACCAGAAACGCTTATGTCTATAGATTTCCCGCTGATCCTTGGCTACATATAGCTCAAGGCGTGTAGTGCTGTCATTGGCCTGGAAAATATCAAAAGTGCATTCATTGACTCTTTCAAAATGGATTTCCCAGGGGATAGACTTATGATTTGTAGCCCGTATACGGAGCCACAAGGCCGCCCACTCTGTTCTATCAACATTACCTATTCCCCTTCGTTTGGGAGTCCAGACAACGGATCCTTTTTTCAAATTACGTGACAAAAAAGGGTCTATTTCGATAACAGAAGGCAGCGATACCAGGTTATTGTTAAATGAGCCTATCACCCTTTTCCAAGGTTCAAACCCGAACTGAATACCACCTATAAACTGCAATTCAAATTTTCTAGGTCTCCATTTGACAGCGCCAAATTGCCTGTATTCATCCCAATCAATCTGTTTCCGAGGGAGAGAAAACGGCGGTTTTTTTATGCTTTTAGATGGAGGACGAAGAAATTTTTCAGCCGCTAATACTTGCATATATCACCATAATGTTTTTATCGCTTCAGAAAAAAACCTGGTAACTACCAGGTCATTTACCAAAGCGCACTTACGCAGTAAGTGGCTTTTCTGCCGTACCTGTTCCGGCCTGTCAGGTCGATTACGTAGTTTCATCGGTTGGAGCCGATCATTTCTAACTGCGAATATCCACGTTCGCCGCGACCATTGCGTGTGCGCCATCGTCTTGCGCTTTAAGCCAGCTGGATTATTAATCTCAAGCCGCCATCTACTGATAGCTAATAGGGTTTCGAGTCAGGCCCCTGGCGAACCTGGACAGACCGGTCGGGCAAAGCGCCTGCCGGGCTGACTAATCACATCGACATGTGACGTATTTGATAAATTGTTAAAGAGCCAATGGCGTTAACCATTGACTCTAGTTTAGTTTATCTGAACACTTTAAGTAAAGTAAAACTGACCTATGTATTTAGGTTTTCTTAACTTTTATTGCAACAAAATACTACAGGGCATGCCTGTAGCACTTTTAGGAAGGGTTATTTATTGTTTTCGTCCTTAGAAACGTCAAGTCCGATCTGTTTTGCAGAGATCTGAATGATCGTTTCTAGCTTGATAAGGTCTCGGTCATCGATCATTTTAACCTTGTCCAAAGAGAGTTCATGAAAAGGCCAATGTGCCTTTTCCAAGGCAGCACTTAATCCAGGCAAAAGCTCTCTGTAGCCAGTCACTTCTATTATCTTTAATAGTTGTGCAAAGCTCGGTTCATGAGCACCAGATTCCCACATAGAGATGTTGGCCTTGGACTTCCCCAGGTACTCCCCTAGCTTCTCCTGGCTCATATCTGCATGTTGACGCGCAGAGCGGATCCATTCATTTAATTTCATGCCGTAAGTGTAAAGAAATACTAAAGTTTTAGTATCAAGAAATACTTTACGCTTTATTGAAATAAATATTCAGATAATCTAAACTTATAGCATTCTTAACAAGTTGAACTTTATGAAAAAGAAAAACCCTCGTATCGAAGAATCATTGAATGCTGCGGCAAAAATAGTAGGTAATCAAGCCAGACTGGCCGACCTACTGAACGTATCCAGTAGTGCAATATGGCAATGGAAACAAAGCGAAGTCCCTCCTGAGCATTGCCCAGAAATAGAAAAACTGACAGGGATCCGATGTGAAAACCTTAACTTAACCGTCGATTGGTCGTATCTGCGCGGAACAGAACCGAATAAATAGTTATTTAATTATTTAACTGTTCAACTATTCAGTATATTTCCCGCTTCTTTAAAATGCCTGGCTATCACAATGCCAAGCCATTTAATAAAGCGCACTCACCCATATAGTAAGTGCTCTGTCGTATCTATTCCGAACTGTCAGGTCGGTTCTGTAAGCCAAAATCATTGTCCTACCGCGAATATTCACGTTCGCCGCAACCATTGCGTGTGCGCTTTCGTCTTGCGCTGTTGTGCCTGATTCGTACTAATGTAATTCCCTCCCTTTAGTACAAACCCCCTTGCTTTGAAGGACTGCTGGGATTCTGTTCAAGGCTCCCCGGCTGACGCCTCTCCATATCGCTGGGAACGCAAAATATACCCGTCCCAGGGTCTGGTTTATCACCTCGACAGGTGATTATGTCTGCAACAGATTAAAGAGCGTTCTTATTAATTGAGAAATACTATCGTACACTGTAATTTACTGCAATATATTTTTTAAATTATTCTCATTCAATATAATTATTAAAAATAAAGACTGTTTAAAACAGCCTCTAATTGCATCTTTTTTTCTTTTTAAAATGAGTTTTTAGTTTTATTTTTAAAAATGCCTCAATTTCCTCTTTGTCTAATGTGTCCATTTCACAGTATTGGCGAAACGTCATTGCTTTGAAAGGCCATAGGTCCTGTTGGGGATCCGGAGGTAAATCAAACCATCCGGGAATATTCAGCCGTCTTTCTATCTGATCTATCTTTGTCTCGGAAATTAATTGCTTACCAGGTGTTCCTGGTTCAGCGACTAGGTGGCTAATCGTTCCAGGATGCAAATCCACCATTTGCGCGAATTTGTATTTAACCCCATGGGCATACTCGTCAATGAGCTTTAGAAGTTTCTGGCGACGGATTTCAAATTTATCCATAGGGGAGGTCAGAAAAATGCGGAAAAAGCGCCTCACAGCTCAGTAAAGGATGGTAGACAGGCAAATATTCCAGGGGTTGAAAAAGAGAGCAACGCATAGCCGAGCCAGTAAAAAGCCACATGTTACAGAAAGTAAATTGAAAAGTGTTTATTTGCGATGGTTATTACGCGAGAAGGCTAATAAAAACAACAAAGGCGGCACTGCTCATTGAAACAGACCGCCGCCTACCCTTCCAGTTAATTTAACCTAAAGTTCCTGTCTATGGAATTAGGATTTACTCAGGAGTTCATCCACATTGATATGATCCGGAACCCAGGATGGCTTTGAGGGATCTACTGGTTTCCGAGGTTCGGTCTGTGTGTCGCCTGCTGGGGGGACTGTTGGCCGCTGCCGTGTACCGATGTTTGTTCGCTTTTTTTGTGGCTCGCTATCCGCATGCCTTTTTACGAAACGGTGCAAAGTCGATTGATTCACAACCACGTCATTGAACGCCAAAAATTCCAGAATTTTTCGTTCCGTAAAACCCTCGTTTTTGAGCTTGATAATGGCATCCCGAAAAGGCGTGAGCTGTGAATATTTAGCCGACCTCTCCGAAGCATTCATTTTGATAAATTCATCAACATGCATATTCCAAACCCCATTAATGCACAATATTTAAATTAAAAAGCATATATTATGCTATCACATTCAATATTAATGCGTAAAAAATGCATTTAAATGCGCCATATTTCTATATGGTGTCGAATAATTGAGCAATATAAAGCAAATATTAAACAAAAAATGCGCATAATATGCGCATACAATATGCAGTATCGCGCCTGCCATTAACCACAAAAGCACCACTAAAAGACTATATGCAGGATAGGCACTTTACGTCAAAGACGCGGTGTGCCGTGTTTTTCGCGTGCGAAAAAGGCTTGCTGGCGCAATCTCGTTTATCAGGGATGCAGCCTGGCACCGCCGCTGCTTTTGTGACAGTCAATATTTTCATAAGCAAAGCCTTTTGGTTTGGTAGATAATACTGTTTTTATATACAGTATTTTTAATGCCATGTATTCCTACCATGACCTGATCCCCATAGCGGAAACGTCGACCCGTATCGGGCTGATTGTGTGCAAGACGCCAGCAGGGTTTCCCTCGCCCGCCCAGGATCTGGCCGTAAACCGGATCGACATTGGCGAGATCCTTGTTAAGAACCCTATTTCCACTTTTTACCTGTGCGTCAAAGGCCACTCGATGAAGGAGGCAGGCATTGACGACGGCGATCATCTGATTGTCGATCGATCCCTGACAGCCAAGCACAACAGCATCGTTATTGCCGAAATCGATGGGGATGTGACTGTAAAACGGCTACACAAGAAAAACGGCGTGATACGACTCAAGGCCGCTAACCTCACCTACCCCGACATAGTGCCGATTCCTGGTCAGGAATGGATGATCTGGGGGGTTGTCACGCACGTAATCAAGGATCTGCTATGACCTATGGGCTGACTGATGGCAATTGCTTCTATTGCTCATGTGAGCGCGTGTTCAGGCCGTCCCTGAAAGGCAAGGCGCTTATCTCGCTCTCCAACAATGACGGCTGCGTCATTTCGCGCACAGATGAGGCTAAGGCGCTGGGCATCAAAATGGGCCAGCCCTGGTTTGAGATTAAGCATCTGGAAGAAAAGGGACTCATAGGGCTGAGTAGCAATTTTGCGCTGTACGGTGATATGAGCGACCGCATGATGAGCGTAATTGGCCGGTTTTCGCCACGCCAGGAGATCTACAGCATAGACGAGAGCTTTGCGGATCTATCCGGGATTACCGAGGACTTAACCGCTTACAGCCAGAAAATCCGGGCTGCGGTCCTGCGCGAAACCGGGATTCCGACTTGTGTGGGCATCGGCGCCACCAAGACCCTGGCCAAGTTGGCCAACCATATCGCAAAAAAACAGCCGTCCTGGTCCGGCGTGTGTGATTTGACGCAGCTGGACCGGTATCAATTGGCCGATATGATGAAAAATATCGAGGTCGGAGAAGTCTGGGGGATAGGCAGGCGCATTTCGAAAAGGCTTAACGAGCTGGGCATTTATACGGTGTTTGACCTGGCCCGGATGAAGCCTGAAGCGGCCAGAGCCGAGTTTTCCGTGGTCGTGGGCAAAACAATCCAGGAGCTGCGCGGAATCTCGCGCATCGATCTGGAAGAAGTGGCCGACCCTAAAAAGCAAATTATCTCGTCCCGTTCCTTCGGCTTGCCGATGACCGACCTGGCCGGGCTGCAAAGCGCCCTGTCTGAATTTGTCGCCATTGCCTGCAACAAGCTGCGTGGGCAAAATTCGGTGGCCGCCAGCATGCAGATATTTATTCGCACCAGCCCTTTTGACAAAGGCAAGCAGTATGGCAATAGCCGCCTGGTCACCCCGCCCTACCCGACCGCTGACAACCTGGTGTTTACCAAACATGCACTTAAGGCGCTGGAAGCAATCTGGCGGCCAGGATTTAAGTATAAAAAGGCAGGCGTCATGCTGATGGACATATCGCCCGCCGATACCGTCCAGGGCGAACTGTTTCCCGTGGAACCCGAGCATGACAAGCGGGCGCAGCTGATGGTAGCTTTGGACGGCATTAATGCCCGCTATGGCCGGGGATCGGTGAAAACCGGCAGCATCGGATTTCACGACCGGGAGCATTGGTATATGCGCCAAGAACGCAAAAGCCAGGGATATACTACGAACTGGAACGAGGTGCTCATCGCCAGAGCCTAATTGCAGCCGTTTTAAGCGTTTATTTGCAAAACCCACCCTGATGTGCCGGTTAGCCAGAAAAATCGCGCCAAGATGTGTTTTTGTTCGCCGTAGCGGCATTATGACACTTCCATGACCCCCCTTGATTGCAAAACTGAAAGGGAAAGGGGAGCCGCTTGCGGGGAAAACCGATAGGTTTTCACAAAAGGGGTCGAGGCCGCGACCGAAGCGTTAGCGTAGGGAGGACAGGGGAACCGGCACGGTTCCCGCGGCCAAGGGCCTCACGTTTTGTCCTGGGATAGTCTAGCTTTGCTCAGTGTTGGGGTCAGGGTTCATATTTCCCGCTTTAGCGGGACATGAATCAAAAGGCTTTGCGAAGCAAAGGGCGAAGGGAGCATAGCGACCGGAGGGTTAGGCGGAAATCGGTTCAAATTGGGCACTTTTCCACAGAAAAATATAGCGCCTATTCTTATTATTATTTATTAAAGCTTATTAAGGGTTTTGAAACCCGCATGAATAAAGGCTTGCAGGCGAGTTCGTGCAGGTGAAATGCCGATAGTTTGCAGGTGAAATGCCGATAGATTGCAGGTGAAATGCCGATAGTTATTGCTCATCTGAGCAAAAAATAAGCACAATGGATCTAAACCCCTGAATTTAATTGCTACAAAGGTAGTTTGCAGCTAGAATGCCGATAGTGTGCAGGTGAAATGCCGATAGTTTCGTACTTTAGCTGCACTAAAGAAACGAGCCAAAAAGATGCTGGAACATCTCCTTGGCTCTAACCACAAACCCTTGTTAGAGAAGGATTTACGGCTATGGACGATTATAGCAATATGGGTAAGGAATACAGTCAATCTTTTTGGGAAGAAATCGAGCAGCTAGAAAATATCGGCATGGAAGAAGTGAGCCAGATTATTAGTGAGAATATGTCTGTTTCACTTCCCGAAAAATTGCTTCTTAGAAGAATAAAAGCTCGGGATGATTCTATAAAAGGAGAAACGGAAAAGAAGCATTTGTTGCCTGAACGGCACCAAGATGGTGATTTTTTTATTGCTGATGGTATCGATTTACCCTATGTCAGGGATGATATAGCAAGTATGGAGTACCCTATTTTCGCTTTGAAGGCTGGCGATACAAGAACCTTGAGGTTTGATCACAATAATGTCAAAACTGTGATTACAGCGAGTGCTGAATATGGCCGAGCGACTATTTTTGATAAGGATGTTTGGATTTACTGCGTTTCCAAGCTCATGCAGGCTAAGTTTAAAAATCTGCCGATTAGTCGCAATATCAGGTTTTCAACCTATGACTTTCTTATTTCCACAAACCGCCAAACAGGTGGCAGCCAATACGAACAATTTAAGCAAAGCCTGGAACGTCTTTCTGGTACTCGGATTTCAACGGAAATTGAAACCGGCGGTTTAAGACAGGCTGATTTTGTGGGGCTAATTGATAATGCTAGGGTAATAGAGGAAGACATTCAAGGTAGGACTGTTGCCGTCGAAATCACCCTTCCCAATTGGCTTTATCGCTCCGTTGAACATAATGAAGTATTAGCAATCTCCAAGGATTATTTTCGCCTCAGGAAGCCCATCGACCGCAGGATTTATGAAATTGCCCGTAAGCATTGTGGCAATAAGCCCGAATGGAAAATATCACTCGAATTGCTTCACAAAAAAACTGGAATTACCGATGTTTTACGTAATTTCAGGGTCGCTATAAATTCCCTTGCCAAGGCTGATGTTTTACCCGATTACCACGTGAAATTTGAGAAAGAGACTGATAGTGTAATTTTCAGCAATAGAGACCCCGACATTGGTGCAAAGGTCATGCTCAAACGGGCTAATTTATTCAATTAAATAATTATTCAGCTATATAGTTATGTTGCTAATTAAGAACATAACTATATAGTTACTTGGTTATTCATTAAAATAGTTATATTACTAGATGATTATTTAATTATATAATTGAATTACCGTATAGTTATTTAACTAAACCACTATATATAGAGCGACCATGATAATTTCATTCCTTAATCAAAAGGGTGGCGTTGGTAAAACCACTCTAAGCATAAATGCGGCCTATGCATTAGCTGACCAAGGGTACAAGGTCATTCTGGCCGACAGTGACCCACAGCGCAGCTCGATGGCTTGGGCTAGCGTCAGAAATAACGCTAATAAGCCTTTGTCTTTCAATGTGATCGGTATTGACTCTGGAAGCATGCGCGAAACCTTGACTCGTATGAAGCAACAAGATGGGTACGACTTCATCGTAATTGATGGCGCACCCCGAATGACCGACTTAGCAAGGGCAGCAATCATCATTAGTGATCTAGTCGTTATGCCAATGCAAGCGTCAGGTTTTGATCTATGGGCTACCGATGAACTTAAATCGATGATTGAAGAAGCAAAAATTTATAAACCAGAAATCATTCATGCAGTGTTGTTAAATCGGGTGGTTCCGAATACGAATTTGGCAAAAGATGTTCTGGCTGATATGCAAGAAAATGGCTGGACCTTTTTCGATACGGTAATTGGCCAGCGACAAAATTTTGCAAACGCTGCCACCCAAGGGCTTACTGTTTTTGAAGTGCCGAACAGTAAAGCCGCTCAGGATGAAATCCTGTTTATGGTCGATGAAATTTTAAAATTGAAGGATTAATAAATGGCTATCCCAAAACCAGAGACGATACGTAAACCGAGCCTACAGCCATCCATTGATAAAGCGGCACAAGAATGGATTGACCAGGGTAGGGAAGAAAAAAAACCGGTACCGACCGCTAAAGCGCGTCAAACCACTACTATTATTCTTGATGCTGATCTACATACCAAGATTAAGGTTTATTGCGCTCAGCAAAAGGGGATGAAATTCAATAATTTTGTTGAAGAAGCCCTAGAAGCTTATTTGAAATCAAAACAGTAAACAATAACTATATAACTATATAATCATTTAGTTATATAATACTAATTAAAGAAATCCAAATTAGAAGATCCCTTCGTCTTAGTTTGTTCGTCAATTGATATTTCAAAGGCGAAGGCGTCGGGATCCAGATAAGGATGCAGCAGGCTTTCGGCTTGCTCAGATGTACCTTGCAACCAGGTTGTATAATCAGATGCAGGTAACACCAGTGGAGAACGGTCATGTATAAAATTAATATTTGTATATTGCTCAGGATCAACGGTGACCATTGAAAAATACCGCGTTACTTCGCCGGTCTCTTGGTCTATCTTATCCTCATAGATACCAGCGGCACCGAAAGTAGGGCGCTCAGGCATATAGAGCCGAACCTTTGTTTTAATCCCATCGTTGATTTTCGGATCCTCCGGCCATTCAAACCATGCATTCAAGGGAATCAAACAGCGCCGTTCTGCAAACGCCTTTTTAAAGTTCTTTGTCATTGTTATGGTTTCTGACTTAGCATTTATAAGAAACTTTTTGGTTAGCTTACCTGTTTTACCAGGCCAAAATCGTACAAAACCCCAATGGCGAAACTGCACCTCATATATACCCTTCTCGGTCGATAGGATCACTGGCGCAGCATTACTAGGCTTGATTTCAAGTGATGGCTGAATTTCCGGCCATTGAATAAAATCAAACTCTTTTCCTACGGGATTAGTAAACTCATATCTTCCACACATCTCTGTACCTACCTTTAGCAATGCCTAATCGTGATCCTTCAGCGCAAGACATGCTTGAGTATGTCAATTCCAAGTATATCAATCACGAAGATATAGTGCTTCAATTCAATAAATCTCAACGATCAGTTGAGGAACGTTTTCACTTTACACGTTTCCATCTGGATGAAGCACAGAACTATTTCGAAAGACTAGGGTTGACTCAAAAAGAAGGTATATACCAAGTACAGGAAATGCTGAGGCATAGACAGGATCATAACTGGATCACTCTTCTCGCGTGCTATAAAGCATGCGTGCTGGCGGCTTTACAGAATATTCATAGCATTGCAGATACACTTGGCTCTGCGGTTTATTTTGCGCGTGGTATGGATTTAAATATCAAGACTAGAATAAATAAAGACAGAAGATATTTAAATTCAATAATAGATAAAATTAATGATTATCAAGAGCTTAAAGATGAGCTGTTAAAGATTAAAACTGGTGACTTCATAAAAATCAATGCATTGAATAACAATGCAAAACACGAATCAATATTTCCTATGCTCTTAAGAAAGAGTTTTGAACCAAATGATGATCTTGGTTATCGAGCAAAATATGAATTCAAAGATAATGAAGAAAAAATTAAAGTTGAAATGATTGATCTTCACCAACTAATTAGCAATGAACTTAAAAGGTGTATAGATATTCGGACAACGGTAAGAAAACTTATACTTGCTGAACCGGCCCATAAAACATAACTATCCCGGCGTCACTTAAGCGAGTTGGCGAAATTTTCGATCGGTTTAAAGCATTTAGTAAACGAGTTTCCTCAACATCCAATAGTGCTAAGCGGTAGTGCTGTTGGATATAAGCGAGGACTTCTGTATCAGTGGCACCTAAGTTAACTAAATCAATGATTTGCTTAGCAAACGCTCGTTGCGGCATCACGTGCTCTATACGCAGCAAATGATTGTCCCCATTCAGCAGAGCATGACGAGCACCTATACTGCATTCTGCGAACAGCATCTTTTTTAGATTATTAACGTGTGTTAACCCATATTTAACACGGATGCATAGCATGTCCAGGATTCTTTCAACGGAATGGATAGCACCACCGTTATCAGGAAACCCCGCCGCGTTTGCAGTATTTCGCGCATTGATGAAAAGACGCAATGCAGGTAGCAAGGAATCAGGAGTATATTTGACAGCCATATTTAAATTTCTATATCCGGCCCTAATTCTTGAACGCGATTCCTGGCTTTTGTAAAGCTGGATGTTTCGCCCTGATCAAGCCCTTGCAGCACATACTTGGTGACGACTCCCAAAACAGCCTCATGTACAGCTGGCTTATCCGGCACAGTGCTAATCAATTTAATTTGCGCCGCCCGTAGCGTGTTATAGGCTTCGGCCAGCTCGGGATAACTAGATAAGGCATCTTTAGCTTCCCATTGCTCAAACGCAATGGCACGAGCGGGCCGTATGGCTTCTTTGAGCAAATCCGGTAACTCCTTATTGCCTTCCAAGCTAAACATTGCATGACTAAGCGCCCGCATTGTGGATTCATGGTATGCCAGGGGCAGGGCAATTCTATTGACGGCCAGGTCACGTGCGATATATAACCGGTCCCTGGCTTCATCGGAACGATTGAACCTTGGCCAGTCTATGTGATATCCGCTTTCATGGGCAAGCTGCGCAGTGAATGTGCGTAACGTGCGGCTATTACCATCAGGAAAAGGGTGGATATAGTCTAGCTCGACATACAAATCGGCTATCTTCGTGGCAAAGTCAGTTGTTTTCAAATCCCGCAAACTTGCCGGACCCGCGCCAGCAAGAGCCTGATCAAGCCTGGCTATTGCCTTTGCATCCATCGGGGAATAGGCAACACTGAAAATTTCTTTGAAAGTAGAAAACCCCCGGCGTTTGATCCAGTCCTTACCCAGGGGAACTTCTGGCCGATAAACTCCTGGTGTCACATCTTTAAAGCCTAGGCCGGGTAGATCCTGGAAAATTCGCCGGTTAATTTCGCGCAGGTGGGCCGCATCGAAATTGCCCTGGACAGGGGAGAGCGATAATTCTAAAACCCGACGATAGGTATATTTGGCTTCCAACTGCTGTTTTTGTTCGTCGGACAACTCGGACATGGATTAATTGCCCTTGATAAACTCATCCATGGTGATTTCACCACGGATAAAGCGTTCCGTCCATTGATCCTCATCGGCGCTAATCTTGAATCCCTCTAACCCAACATTAGCCCGCGCAAAATTGGCTGCATCACGGCGGCGGCGGGTTTCTGCTTCGTTTAAAGCTGGTTTCTGTACATAAGTAACATACTTGCGCATGAAGTCCCGCAACAACTGAGCAGCCGGTAGGTGATTTTTATCAGCGGCATCCATGAACTGCTCTCGCAGCTGGGAGTCAACCCGAAATGTCATCAAAGCGTCTTTCATGAGATTCACCTAATAGATTGAACACCCATATTATAACGTATATACATTGTATGTACAGTTCGTGGCTACTCAAAACGTGATATTAACTAAACTTTATACGGCACAACGTATCAAGATTTAATGCTCGCAATGACTCAAAAATACAGTGTATATTTGTACAGTATTTTCTACTTAAGAATTTATACTGAGCGAACACATGAATGAATACACTATTGAGATTACCGATCTAATCACAGATGAAATGAACAAAATAATCGGGGATGGACTTAACGCATTCAATGATGGTATTACCAATATTAATGATAGAAAGCCTCTAGCCATTGTTGTCAAAGACAATATAACTGGGGTTATACAAGGTGGCATGTTGGGCAGATCCTCCTTAGGGCTATTGTTTATTGATCTCGTTTATCTTCCTGAGAAATTAAGAAGTAGTGGGATAGGTTCAGAGATACTTAAAAAATTTGAAGAAGAAGGCCGTAGAAGGGGCTGCCTATCTGCAGTGCTATATACGATTAGCTTTCAAGCACCTGGATTTTATGAAAAGCATGGGTGGAAACGATTTGGCGAAATTCAATGCAGCCCAACGGGGACAAGTAGAATTTTTTTGAGCAAAGCTTTAACTGACTTTTGAGTATGCCCAGACGACACTGGGTAAAAGATCGCTTGTCCAGGACATAAGACATGACTCAAATCTCACATTCCACAGGGTCATAACCTATCTGTCACCACAGCGGATAAAGTCAATTTAAACGTCATTTTTCAAGACGAAGTAGTTAATAACTATAATTATTAACTATATCATTATTGTGTGAATTATCAGTTTTGCGTAAAATGGGGCAGAGCCATCGAATTGGTTTGTCTATTTATACCCGGATGAAAATTAGCCCTATTTTATTGCGCCTACCAGGAGTCCATCATGACCACACAGCGCCATCCCTCGAGTGGATCTTCGTTGGCTAAACAGCAGGTGTCATTGCCCGGCGAGGTAAGTGCCGTACCTGCAGTGTTATCTGATGAGATAACACTGCAGTATTGGGTCAACGCCGAGACTGGGCGTTTCTATGCGGCACGCCTGCTGATGAATTTGTTTGGGCAATGGGAGCTGGAGCAGGCCTGGGGCAGTTTATCGAGTCGGCGTGGCCGGGTGAGGTATGTCCCTTTGAGTTGTCTGTCTGACGGTCGCACGCAACTCACTCAGCTTGAACGCCGACGACTGCAGCGCGGCTATGTGGCCACGTACCCGGCTGTCGGCGGTTAGGTGGGTTACCTTGAAAACAATATAGTTATATAGCTAATTAATTACATAATCATATAGTTAAATAATAAAACAATTCAGAGGAAAAATAGATGGCCAGCGTCAATGAACTGCTGCCGGTGCGCAAGATCGGCCTGCACCATATCGCGTTTTACCGGGCCTTTTTTGAAAACACCCTCAATTTGGCCGATATTGCTGACCAGTATCTAGAGACTGGCCGTAACCTGGTCGATGCGCGCCATACCCTGATTCTGGTTCAGGATGCGTTACTGGTTATCGGCGCTCGCAAAGGCAAAGACCCTGAACAGCTGGCCCTGTTAAAACTGCCGGCCAGTGTGCGCAAAAGCGTCACCGAGACGCAAAAAATGCTCGATCGGCTACGGGGGATAAAAAAGCAAATCGCCGATCAGGCGCATTCACTGGATCCGACCGAGGCGGCAGCACCCATCTCATTTGATGACTTTATTACCACGTTTGACCCGGAGAATGTGCTGGGACAAGAAGAGCAGTTGTCGTTTTATTATGCCGAAGTCGGCGGCAGTCTCAACTCGGCCACCGAGGAGGCGGAATTCGAAGATAGCGAACGCCTGGCTTTGGTGCCTGAGCCCGAGGATGGCAATCTGTCTGAGGCGCAAAAAGCGCTGCAGGCGCTACATGTCAAAAACCTCGAACGGCGTCTGGCCATTATCAATGAACTGGCTTTCGAATTGACCTCGAATCCCGCACTGGAAGATCCGGTAGCAGGATGGTTCCATCCTAAAGTAGCGCATAAGTTGGTTAGGGCACAGTTGAATACGCTCGGTAAGGTGGTGGATTTTGCAAATGAATACGGCTGGTGGTGGTTCAAGCACGTCAAGGGGTTAGGGCAGGTTACAGCGGTCAAATTGACCACCTGGTTAAGCCAAAATGAGCATTTTTTACAAAAGCAGCTTTATCAGCATGTGCTCATAAAGGCCAAAGCACTGCCCGGCGGCGTCACACGACTCAATTATTCGGTATCGATGCCAACGAAGCACGGCGCTTCAATCGATCCCCTGATCAGTATCGAGGACAGCCGCCAGATTGAACCGCTGGAGGCGCTGCGCTTGCCAGATCGGCTTAATGGCCGGCAAGGCAGCAACCGTGCGTCGCAGCACAACAATAGATTAGTCGCGCAAAATGACTATGAGGCGATTCATGAATGGCTGGCACTCTATAAAACCCATACCTATCAGTCCTACCGTAAGGAAGCCGAACGACTCCTATTGTGGAGTGTGTTTAATATGCAAAAACCACTATCCTCACTGACGACGGCAGACTTGGCGCTGTTTCGAGATTTTTTATGCAATCCTCAGCCGGCGAGTCTTTGGGTGGCCAAACGCAAATATCCCCGTACCCATGAGAAATGGCGGCCATTCGTGAATGCCAATCCACCGCCCGATGAGCCGGCGGCCTTGACCGCCGATCCCGGCCAGGTAGTTGACATAAAAGGATCGATGAGTCGGGAGAGTATTGCTCATACGCTGACGGTATTGGGGGGATTGTTTGAATTTTTGTCGAGCCAGCATTACTTGCTCTCCAACCCGTTTAAAGGCCTGCCCAAATTGACGTCGAATCGGAGTATGCGCGTCAACCATCGGATTAATCAGCGACTGTGGCAGCGGATTCAGGATCGGCTCGACCAAGTTCCATTGGCCGATACGGTGGCGTATCGAACGGTGTTTGCAATTCGGTTCTTTTATTTGACGGGACTCCGGTTATCGGAACTGTGTGCTGTGCGGTTGGGAGATTTCCACGTTCAGGAAAATGATGAAGGCAATCTGGCCTGGTATCTAATAGTCGAAGGAAAAGGGGGACGGACAAGAGATGTGTATTTGGTGAAACCGGCGCTAAATCTGTTGCAGCAGTATTTAGAAACGCTGGGTCTGGATATTGACCCCAGATTGAATGAATCCAATGCGCCGCTGATTGGATATTCGAAGTATGAAAAGGACAAGTCGAAAGGCCAAAGGCAGTTCGGCAGACAGAAAGTATTCCATACGGTGATCTATAAGGATATCAAACGGTTTTTAGGTGAGTTAGCAGAGGGAGTTGAAGCGGAGGCTCCGTTTGATGCTCAAGCCCTAAAAGCCATCACGCCGCATTGGTTTCGCCATACGTTTGCCTCAATGTTGGTGAAAACCACACCTTTGGCTCAAGTGCGGGATATGCTCGGACATGCCAGTATCCATACCACTAGCCTGTATTTAGGGACCGAAAAAGAAGAAGGGGAGAAGGCCATGGAAATTGCATTTGCATAATGGAGTTTGTCCATAAAATTAACAAAACTTGGATCCAGGCAAATATCAGCATAAAGAAGATTGTCTTCTGACAGGAATATTTAATCACATACAACAAAACTGGAGTTTATAGCTATAAGCATATGACGCACCCAGTGACGCTGATTCCACATGAAATGCTCAAAAACAATCCTGCACACCATGGCCATCTACGATCAGTTATCTTCACCAGTTGAGGCGGATCGTGTGTTTTTCAAGACAAGCCACGTCTGGGTGTGTTCAACCATATTGATCTGAATGATGAGTTAAAAGTGAATCAATTGAATTGCTTAAACACGTTAGGCAGAAATATGATGGTCCATTGCTCGTTGTCGAAGATCTGACCCGAATTGAATTTGAGAGCAAACCCGAGATCATCAGGATCTGGCGTGACAAATGTGGATCGGTAACAAAAAACGGTGATTACAGGGTTTACCCCAATACGCGACTTTGATTGAACTATGATGTAATGTAGTTGCGTTCCATATATTAATTAATAGTTTATTAGTGAACCGTCGCGAACCATAAATTCTGGTGAAAACCTTCGTCAGGCATGCCGGTTTGGCATAGCTCGCGACTGTCCTTCAAGCAACATAACTTTGGATGGAGTTGAAAGATGAGCGAGTCTAAACAAGTACTAGCAACTACCGAAGATACCGCCAGCTGGGCACGTCCGGAAGACAGCACACTCGAGCAATGGATGGAAACCCGCATTGCTCGTTTTTCTACCCGTAAATACGATTGGGAAGCCTTGAAGTTCCAAGCAGATTATGATCCCAAGTTCCGTCGTGCACAAATGCGTTATGTGGGGACCGGAGGCACTGGTGTAACCTCAGATAACAACACCGTGCCTTCTGAGAATTTCACTTTCTCAACGATGGTAATCCCAGCTGGCCACGAAGGCCCTCCTCACCTGCATACAGATGTGGAGGAAATCTTCTTTCTCATACGCGGCAAGCTGAAAGTCATTATTGAAAAAGACGGCGAGCGCTATGAAACCGTCCTGACCGACCGCGATCTGATTTCTGTTCCACCTGGTGTATACCGCGAAGAGATCAATATTGGCGATGAAGATGCACTGATGTGTGTCATGCTCGGTTCGAAAAAGCCAATTACACCTACCTATCCTGAAGACCATCCGCTGGCTAAAATCAAGCGGGACAAGGCAGGCAAATAAAAGACGGCGAACCAATGACCAACGCGCCTCGTCTCTCTTCCTGTACAGATGCCAGCGTCACGACGATGCTGACTTCCAGTTTTGCCCAGCGCCTGATTCAGACCGAGCTGGGCCAGATATCCCTGCGGGAAAAAGGAACAGGTCCGGTCAACGTGGTTTGTTTGCATGGTATCAGTTCGAGTGCGGCCTCATGGGTGCGTGTTGCCGAGCTATTACCTGAACGTTACCGGCTGATTGCTTGGGACGCGCCGGGTTACGGCCAGTCTGACCCGATCAGTAGTGTCAAAGTCAGCGCTGCCGACTACGCGCAACGTCTTGACGCCATGCTCAAAGCGTTGCTGATCGAAAAATGTATGATCGTCGGGCATTCGCTGGGCGCCATTACGGCCAGCGCGTACTGTTCCCATTTGTGCAGCGCAGAGATAGAGAAGCTACTGCTATTGAGTCCTGCGCAGGGCTATGGCAATCCCACGTTAGTAGAACAGCGTGAACAGGTTCGCAAAAGCAGGTTAGCAGACCTGAATGACTTGGGCATTGAAGCCACGGCAGAAAAGAGCCATACGCGCCTGGTGGCCAACCAGAAAGATGAGCGGGCCCTTGCCATTGTCAAATGGAGCATGCGCCGCCTGAATGAAGTCGGTCTCAGGCAGGCGATTGATTTGCTGTGTTATAGCGATTTGCTGGCCTTGCTGCCAGGTTGTTCAATGCTGAATGTGTCAGTTGGATGTGGAACAGATGATCCAATCACGCCTCCGGCTAAATGTGAAGTGGTGGCAAAGATCTGTGGGGTGCCGTTACTGGACATTCCGCAAGCTGGGCATGCTTGCTATATCGAAAAGCCCAAAGCCGTGCTGGAAATGCTTCAGGCCATGACATGAAGCGCAGCGCCATGCAACAAATCGGATTAAACATCAAAAAAGACATGAACAAACGTCATCATACATTTATTTCAGTTGTGAACCACGGAGAGCACAGCCATGACTAATGGATTTTCATCTTCTCTGTTGGAAGGTCGCACCGCGATCGTGACCGGAGGCTCTTCAGGCATTGGTTTGCAGACGGTACGCAAGTTGCTGGCGGCCGGCGCTAATGTGGCGTTCTGTGCACGTAACGAAACGCGACTTCGAGAGGCTCGTGATCAATTGCAACAGGAGTTTCTCAAGCAGAAAATTCTGGCCATGACGTGCGACGTGCTAGATCGCGAGTCGGTGGCTGCTTTTGCACAAGCCAGCCAGGCTGCGCTAGGCGATGCCAGCATGTTGATCAACAATGCCGGCCAGGGGCGGATTTCAAACTTTGCTTCTACGCAAGACCAAGAATGGATCGATGAGCTGAATTTGAAATTCTTTTCGGTGATCAATCCAATACGTGCTTTCTTGCCACAACTGAGATTAATGCAGGTCAATCATGGTGATGCGGCGATTGTTTGTGTGAACTCGCTGCTGGCGCGCCAACCTGAACCTCATATGGTTGCCACATCGGCAGCTCGGGCAGGACTGTTAAATCTAGTGCGATCAATGGCAACTGAATTTGCCATTGATCACATCCGTGTTAATGGCATTTTGATCGGACTGGTTGAGTCTGGGCAGTGGCGTCGTCGCTTTGATGCCCGTGAAGACAAGAAAGAAAACTGGGCAGAATGGACTGCCAATCTTGCCCAAAATAAGAACATTCCACTTAAACGACTCGGACTGCCCGAAGAAGCGGCTAATGCCATTGTGTTCTTGGCCTCGCCGCTCTCCAGCTACTCGACTGGCAGTCATCTTGATATTTCCGGAGGACTTTCCCGTCATGCCTGAACAAACCAAAATGCCAACCGCCAAGCAACCGCAGGTTACCGTCGGTGCGGTGGTATCCGCATTCCTCGAAGCTTGTGGTGCAAGAACCGCCTTTGGCGTGATTTCCATTCATAACATGCCCATTCTGGACGCCTTTGCCCAGCGCGGCATTATTAGATTTGTGCCGGCCCGCGGAGAGGCCGGTGCAGGCAATATGGCAGACGCGTATGCCCGGTCAACCTCCAGCTTGGGTGTGTGTGTTACTAGTACCGGTCCGGCAGCAGGAAATATTGCGGGCAGCATGGTCGAAGCCTATACGGCGGGGACGCCCCTGCTGCACCTGACGGGGCAAATCGAGACCCGGTATCTGGATAAAAAACTAGCCTATATTCATGAGGCGCCCGATCAGCTGACTATGCTTAAATCGGTTTCTAAGGCTGCCTTTCGTGTGCAAAGTGCCGACAACATCCTGGGCGTTCTGCGCCGAGCCGTCCAGTGCGCCATGACTGCCCCGACAGGCCCCGTGAGTCTCGAAATTCCAATTGACATTCAACAATCACTGGTTAATATGCCTAGCGACCTGACGCCGCTGCCTGTGCCGGACCTGGCACCCAATGCGGAAGCGCTGGATGCCCTGGCGAAAAATATCAGCCATGCCAAACGACCTATGCTTTGGCTAGGTGGTGGTGCACGTCGTGCAGGCGCAGCGGTAGCGCGCTTGCAAAAAATGGGCATTGGCGTTGTTACCACGGTGCAAGGGCGCGGCATTGTGCCTGAAAACACATCGGGAACGCTGGGAGCGTACAACATCCAGAAACCCGTAGAAGCGTTTTACCAGACGTGTGATGCCATGCTGGTTACCGGTTCACGCCTGCGTAGTAACGAAACCTTGAAGTACGAACTTAAGTTGCCCAGCCCGCTTTATCGCTGCGATGTCGACCCCGAAGCCGATGGTCGTTGTTACCAGAATGACCAGTTTGTTTGCGGTGATGCCCAACTGGTGTTAGAAGGCCTGGCCGATCGTCTGGAAAAAATTCAGTACAAGGCTGATCCAAATTTGATTCCTGATCTGGATAAGGTCCGCGAAACGGCGGCAAATGAACTGCTGGCTGGTCTGGGTCCTTATAGCGCGTTGGTCAAGCAATTGCAGGCCGCCGTCGGCAAGGATTTCAACTGGGTACGCGACGTTACGATTTCGAACAGCACCTGGGGCAACCGTGAGCTTAAACTTACCTACCCGAACGCGGGTGTGCATGCAACAGGCGGCGGCATCGGGCAAGGCCTGGCCATGGCGATTGGTGCAGCTGTAGGTGCCCAGCAAACTCAATCTGGTCGTAAAACCTTTTGCCTGTCGGGCGATGGCGGGTTTATTCTTAACCTGGGTGAATTGGCCACAGCAGTCCAGGAGAAGGCCAATATGACTGTTATCTTGATGAATGACCAAGGCTATGGTGTCATCAAGAATATCCAGGATGCTCAGTATGGCGGTCGTCGCTGCTATGTGGACCTTCACACGCCGGATTACGGACAGCTTTGTGCTTCGCTCAAGATGGACCATGTTCGGGTCAGTGATCTGGGTAAGCTTGAAAGCACCCTCAAAGACGCGGTGCACCACCAGGGTCCTGTACTGGTTGAAATTGACATGCTATCTATTGGCAGCTTCAAGACCAATTTTGCTGGACCTCCTGTCAACAAGCTTGAACAGATTCCTGCTGTTTCTGGCGCAAACGCATAAGGACGCAACAATGTTGAACATTGCCTTGATAGGATGCGGTGCGATTGGACAAGCCTTGCTGCAGCTCATCATCCAAGATCAAGACCTGAGGGTCACGCATATTGTCGTGCCGGCAGAAGTCGTAGACAATACACGAAAAACGGCCCAGTTCCTGGCAAAAGATGCACAAGTGCAAGATCGATTGCCAACAGAAGGCATCGACCTGGTCGTCGAAGCGGCAGGACATGAAGCCATCAAGGCTCATGTCCTGGATGCGCTGTCCCGTGGCACGCCCGCGATTATCGCTTCATCCGGTGCGTTGTCTGAAGACGGCCTTGTGGAAACACTGGAAGCGGCAGCTCGCAAGGGGCAATGCCAGGTTCATCTTATTTCAGGTGCAATGGGTGCGGTCGATGCTATTGCGTCTGCCGGAGTCGGTGGCCTGGATAGTGTGGTGTATACGGGCAGGAAGCCGCCGAAGGCATGGCTGCAAACTCCCGCTGAAAAACAGTTTGATCTTGAAGCATTAACGGAGCCGACCGTAATCTTCACGGGCAGCGCCCGCGATGCGGCCCGCGAGTATCCCAAGAACGCCAATGTGGCCTCGACGATTTCCCTAGCAGGACTGGGCCTGGATACAACCCAGGTGCAACTGATTGCCGATCCGTCGACTAGCAGCAATACACATACGGTGCAGGCCAGCGGAGCGTTTGGTGAACTGTCCTTTACCATGAGTAACCGGCCCTTGCCGCAGAACCCCAAGACATCAGCGCTTACCGTCTACAGCTTGGTTCGCACCATTCGTAATCTCACCCGACCACTGGTTATTTAAGCTCAGTTGACATCTGAAACAGGAAACGCGAAATGATTTCAAGCGAAATCCTCGATATCTGCATTGCTGGGCAGTGGCGTCCCGGTGGTGGTGCCGAATATAACAGCCTATATCCAGCTACTGGAGAGCCCATTGCTCGCCTGCGCGCAGCGTCACTGGACGACGTCAAAGAAGCCATCGAAGGCGCACAGTACGCCTTCGTACACAGCGGCTGGGCGCAGAAGTTGCCGCATGAGCGTGCAGGTATACTCTATCGCGTTGCGCAACTTATCCGCGAACAGGCAGAAAGCTTGGCGCACAAGCAGCGCTTGGACAACGGTAAGCCCATTAACGAAACGCGCGTCTTGGTGGCTAGCGCGGCAAATACGTTCCAGTTCTTTGCAGCCGCTCTGGAAACCATGGAAGAAAAAATCACGGCAGCGCGCGGACCATATGTGACCATGAGTGTGTACGAACCTATGGGGGTGATCGCAGCCATTACACCTTGGAATTCGCCCATTGCCAGCGAAGCCCAAAAAATGGCGCCGGCTCTGGCTGCAGGTAATGCCGTTGTGGTTAAGCCGGCTGAAGTCACACCTCTCATGGCATTGGAACTGGCACGTATCTGTGAACAGGCAGGGGTGCCCAAGGGCATCATCAGCGTCCTTCCGGGAAAAGGATCTGTCATTGGCGATGCCATTACCAACCATCCACTGGTGCGACGTGTCTCGTTCACGGGAGGTACGCGTACAGGCAAACATATTGCCCATATCTCAGCTGAGCGGATGATCCCCGTCTCGCTTGAACTGGGAGGCAAATCACCCACCATCGTGTTTGAAGACGCAGATCTTGACCAGGCCGTGGCGGGCGTGCTGTTTGGCATCTTTAGTAGTTCGGGGGAATCCTGTATTGCGGGTTCGCGTCTTTTTGTTGCCGAGGGAATTTACGACACCTTTATCCGTCGTTTGGTCTTAGGGGCCAAAGCGCTTAAAGTGGGTGATCCTTCCAGCGCAGAAACGCAAATGGGACCGCTCATCACCGACGCGCATCGCGCTTCTATCGAACGCTACGTCGAGCTTGGCAACTCGGAAGGCGGAAAGCTGCTGACCGGGGGCACCCGTCTGGATCAAAAGGACCTTGCGGGCAGTTTGCAAAATGGTTATTTCTACCAGCCTACGATCTTTGAAGGCCTGGGCAACGACAGCCGTACTGCCCAAGAAGAAATCTTTGGTCCGGTTCTAGTGGCCATGCCTTTCAAAGATGAACCATCGCTGCTGCAGCAGGCTAACAACAGCGTCTATGCCCTGGCATCCGGTATCTGGACCCGCGATTTCCAGAAGGCCTGGCGCATTGGACGAGCATTACAGGCCGGGACGGTTTGGATTAATACCTATAAACAGTTCTCCATTTCTACACCTTTCGGTGGATGGCGCGATTCTGGTCTGGGACGGGAAAAAGGGCGCGAAGGCATCTTTCAGTACATGGAACAGAAAAGCATGTACTGGGGAACTTCTGATGAGCCCATTGTCTGGTCCAAAAAATTGCACTAAATACGGCCGGTTAATTGGAAGCCATGTGAAATTGCAAGAGCGGAACGCGGAACAATCAGTACATAAGGGATAAGTAACAAGCAGGTTTAGCTGTCTCAACGTTTAATGATTATCCCTGACAAACCAAAAAGGAATCGATATGTGTATTTTAGGTATTGACCAAATTACATACGGGACAAGCACCCTGGAGAAATCCAGACGTTTTTTCCTGGACTGGGGCTTAAAACTGGTAAACGAAACCGAAGATCAGTTGACTTTTGAAAGTTTGAACGGATGCAGGATTCGGGTGGCTGACCCTGAGAGGGTAGATCTACCAGTAGCAATTGAAGAGGGGCCGACTGTACGTGAAGTAATGTGGGGGGTCCAAAGCGAGGCCGACCTGAATCACTATGTCCAAGAACTCAAGGATGCTCCGGGCTTTGCGGATACAACTGTTAACGGCATTCGTCGCGTAAGGGCTGTAGATCCTAACGGCCTGGCTATTTGTCTGCAAGTCACACAGAAAAAAGACGTCTACATTGAATGTGCGGCATCTAACACCTGGGCCGAACACAATCGTATTAACAAGCCTTCTCCCATCTACGAACGTGCAGAGCCGATCGAAGTCGGACACGTGGTGTTCTTTGTGGAAGATTTAAAAGCCGTTGAATCGTTTTATATTGAAAAACTAGGCTTTGTGGCATCAGACCGCTATCCAAACCGTGGCTCTTTTTTGCGCTGCACCGCAAATGGCGGACACCATGACCTGTTTCTGCTGCAGACTCCCCAGGGCAAGAAAGGTATTAATCACGTGGCATTCACTGTGCGAGATATACACGAAGTATTTGGTGGTGGTCTGCATTTCTCGCGTTGCGGCTGGGATACCCAACTTGGCCCAGGCCGGCACCCCGTGTCGTCAGCCTATTTCTGGTACTTCAATAATCCAGCCGGTGGCCTCGTTGAATACTATGCCGACGAAGACCAATTGACTGCAGAGTGGGAAAGCCGTGAATTTGAACCTGGGCCTACCGTCTTTGCTGAATGGGCCATTGAGGGCGGTATTGATGGCGATACGCGCCGCCAGAAGTCAGCCAAAGTCCCCGAGGGTAAATTCCTGACCGACCGTAAATAGTAAGTGCAATTTACAACAAACCGGGCCTGGATCTACTCACTTTAAATTCCGACCAAAAAGCTGCAGACGCGATTATGCTAGACAAAGCATTTCGATGGTATGGAGTCATCACCATTTTCGTAGTGATTGCCAACACAACACTGTCTAACGGATGTCGCGTTGCTTTCATTCAATAGGGAATTTGCTATGATTCGTGGGATACCTGATTGCAGGAATATCCTTATTGGAGAAAATCCCAAGATGAAAACAGACAGTATTGAATCGGAAGAGACAGGCAATCGCTATAACGTGCCCGCACTAGAACGTGGTTTGATGCTGTTGAGCCAATTTAACAGGGACACCAAGACCTTAAGCGCTCCAGCGTTGGCAAAGCGTCTGGGCATCCCGAAATCAACCGTTTTCCGGCTACTTGCGACGCTCGAACGTATGGGCTTTGTGCAGCGCATGGAAGGGGGGAACCATTACCAATTGGATATTGGTGTGCTCCGGTTAGGCTTTGAATATCTAGCCTCGCTGGAACTGACAGAACTAGGCAAGCCCGTGCTGGAAAACCTATCCCGGAAAACGGGCCTAGCCAGTCAACTGATTGTGCGCGACGGACAATCAGCGGTCTTTATTGCCAAAGTTGCTCCTCCCACTCCATATAGTAGTTCGGTCACCATTGGTACCCGACTACCAGCCCACGCTACCATCATCGGACAGATGTTGCTGGCAGCACTCAGCTTTGAGCAGTTGAAAAATCTATACTCTGAAGGAAACCTTAAGCAATACTCACCCAACACCCCCAGCACTGTCCAAGAGCTTTACAAAGTTAGTCAGACTATGTTCGATAAAGGCTACGGCATTAGTGAAGGGCAGTTCGAGCAGGCCATTTCGACAATTGCTGCCCCTGTTTTGGGAGCAGAGGGCAAAATAGTCGCCGCGATGAGCGTTACAGCAACTTCCTCGAATTTTGATCCATCAAAAGTGGATAACATGCGTGAGCAGACCATTGAGGCTGCTGCGGAATTGTCGGCCCTGCTGCATCACCATCATTCGTTCTAGCTATTAACTTGCACGCAGGCTGGACGGTGTTCATGAAAATAGGAAATATAAATGAAACTTCATCGTTTGAACAAAATTGCACCTCCGGCTCGCAACGCAGCCCGTGACCACTCTGCAGCCGCGTTTTGCGCAATTGGCGCTCTTGCCAAATCGTTGCTTTGCTTTGCACTCACTTTTTTCTTCCTAAGCGCTTTCGCCCTGGGCATCGGCGCTTCACCGGCACAGGCTTCAGAGCTTAAGCCGTTACGCATTGTCATTGGTTATCCTCCGGGAGGGGTACTTGATATCTTTGCGCGGTCCTTGGCTGAAGAAATAGGCAAACGTGAAGGCCGCCCAGTTGTTGTTGTCAATAAACCGGGCGCTTCGTCACTTCTCGCCATCAACGATGTGGCACGCGAAAAGCCTGATGGTAACACCATGTTGATCACTCACTCGATGCCATTCACCATATATCCGTTTACCTATGACAATTTGCAGTCTGCACAAGATGATTTCGCCTCTGTTGCTTACCTGGCTAATATTCCCATTGTCTGGACGGCCGGTCCCGAGCAACCTTTTGATACGGTCGCGCAATATATAGACTGGCTTAAGAAAAACCCCAACGAGGGTGCGGTTGGCCTGATCACCTTGGGCGGCCAACCGCATTTTGCCTTATTGCAAATGGCAAGCCAGCTCGGAGTGGACGCTTACCCGGTTCCTTATCCAGGCACGCCCCAGCTGGTGAACGATGAAATAGGCGGGAATATTGCGACTGGCATCCTGGCAATCGGACCACAAATTGATTTGTATCGCGCTGGCAAGATCAAGATCCTTGGCGTTACCGGGAAATCACAAGTAAGTTTCCTGCCAAAAGTGCGAACTCTTTCTGAGCAGGGTGTGCCTGGGTTTGATAACGTAGACCTGTGGTACGGTGCTTACTTTCCTCGAAATACCCCCAAAGAGATAGTGCAAAAGTATGAAAAAATGCTGATTGACATTGTTGGTCAGGATGCGTTAAAACAAAAATTCGAGAAGCAAGCTTTGATCCTCGAAGGCAAACCTGCGGCCGAAATGTCCAAATTGCTAGATCAGGAACGCAGCGGCTGGGAACCGATTATTAAAAAAACGGGATTCAGGGCACAATAATTAATTTAGGTATTACTTCAGCGCAATGGCCATGTTCGAATAAATCAATCATGGCTTTTGCACGATGATAAAATCAACATACTTCACAAGTACGTTGGTGCTAACGTAATAGAAAGCGATTTGCAGCGTATATCGAACAGCAAAGACGGTACTACTGCATACCCTCTTCGCCGAAAGTCTACATGTCAACGTTATTAGAGAGAGCCCGAAATCCATGCCGTGTGGCAGCGTGGCCGAACGACCGGCACACACTAACCAGGCCGAGCCAAAACGGCACCTTAAAAAAGGGGCTTTTTCATTTCCAATGCCGCAGATTGTTTTTCAAACAATCAAAAAATATTTACCTAAGTGTGTGGTCTGCTTACGCCATTTAACACCCATTCTGCCTATGTATTTAGCCCTTCTTAGCTGATACTTTGGCATTGACATTTTTTGCAAACACCTGAAATGACAACTGGCCTCAAACTGTGGATCGCCATGCATTAGTTTCATGGCGTCGCAAACCGAAGTTGTTTGTTTTGGGGTGGGGCAGCCCAACAACTGGCTGTGTCGGGATACGACTCAACCTGCAAAAGCCGGTGCAGTTTTATAATTAAGAGGTCACCTGTAATACGATTCCCAGTTAAAGGGATAGTCTATGCCTAAAGTTACTTCGTTGACATACATTTTTTGGTCATCGACGTGAAGACAGGTCCGCTTTTTGCAGGCTTCCCCTCCTATTGAAAACCGAGACTTATCAGCGTCCTGCGTACATTAAAACGATACGGGTTTCTACGTATAGGACAAGCATATGTTTACGCTTAAAATTCAAAAACTAGTTTTGTATGCAAAACAAACCTGATTGGGTGGCCCAATCAATTACGAAGGAAGAGGCCTATGTCTTATTTCACAGCGGCACCCAAAACCATATATTGCCATCGTCTGGTTCTCTGCCTGACTATGCTGGCTGCGTGCTTGCCCAGCTCAGTTTATGCTGAAAATACGAGCGGTTTCGACGATTTCTGCGCTCAAGTCGATCTGCAAAAGGCCCCTGATAAGCCCGTGGTCATACGGTACGGCCTCACTGGCGGTGGCGAGGAGCCCCTAGCGCTTCTGTGGGCTGACAAAAAAAACTATTCTGGCAATGGCTCTTTTTATGATCTCCAGACGCAGAAGTTCACACCGAATGATCGCATGACGGCTGTACAGTCCGATAATCTGGATGCTGGGTCAATCACGCTCCCCGCCCTGATCACCGCCGTTAGGGTCGGTATCCCCGTACGTGCTGTTGCTTCAATCGTTGAAACAAACCAGATCGATAATCAAGGCGCCTTTGTTGTTCTGCACAAAAGCGGCATCACTAGTGTCAAGCAGCTGAAAGGCAAGCGCATCAGCATACTGGGGCCAAATACGATTAGCGAATACTGGGCCAAAAGCGCTCTGCGGCGAGCCGGACTGAAGCCGAATGACGTCACGTACGTATCTATTCCTATTCCGGCCAACGAACAGGCCCTGCGCAACGCTCAGATCGATGTTGCGTGGCTTGCTAGACAGTTTCTGGCCAAGGCTGAAATCACCGGCGGAGTCGACATCCTGATGCGTCCTATACAAGCGACCCAACAGGAGCATCCAACGACTATGGTGTTTTTTACCCAGAAATTCCTGAAAGAGCATCCAAAAGCCTATTGCGCATGGCGACGAGACTATCAGCATGCATTAAATAACTGGGAAAAGGATCGCAAAGCTTACTACCCAGCCTTAATTGCAGCAGACTACGTCACCACAGCTTCGGCCAAGGCCGGACCCGATGGAGGACGAGCACTGGGCGGCAAACTGAGTATTGCAGATATTGACGCAACTATCGAAGACATGGCGCAGGCGCACTTCTTACCTCCGGGGCCATCTGTCAAGGCGGCCGATCTTATTCAGAAAGGCTACACACTCACGCGTTGATCGTGAAGACCAACTTGATAAAAGCTGACAAAAATATGATTAAAGTCGACGCAGTCACCAAAATGTTCAAACGGCGAGGGCACACGTTTCAAGCGCTGGGTCCCGTCAGTCTGAATATCGAAAAAGGCGAATTCGTTACTGTCTTGGGATCGAGCGGTTGTGGCAAAAGTACATTGTTGCACATTATCGGTGGATTTGAAGTTGCTTCAACGGGAGGAGTTCTACTCAATGGCCAGCCCATTACACATCCAACGCGAAAACTCGGTATGGTGTTCCAGGAAGCAACGCTCTTTCCATGGAAAACCGTTCTGCAAAATATTGCATGGCCGATTGAACAAACCGGTAAGAGCAAGGCACAGGCTCTGGACGAAGCAACGGTGTACTTGGATAAGGTCGGGCTCCACCGTTTCGGTGGAGCCTATCCCAACGAGCTTTCTGGTGGAATGCGACAACGCGCTGCGTTGGCACGAACGCTGGCGATGCAGCCAGACGTGCTATTGATGGACGAACCCTTTGGGGCCCTCGACGCGCAAACTCGCGAGGAGATGCAGGAAGAGCTCACGCGTCTGTGGCAAACGTCGGAGCTTACCGTGATATTCATCACGCACGACATCACCGAATCGATCTTCCTTGGTGATCGGGTTGTGGTGCTGGGCCGCAAACCGGGTACCGTCATGGAGGAATGCACTATTGATCTGCCCAGACCCCGTGATGCACAAACCAAAGCTGACCCTAAAGTACAGTCTTACCGCACGCATTTGTGGGAGCTGATTCGACAAAGCACCACAATCTGAATCTTTCGAAGCGACGCCAATGATTTATAGAAACAGAAGGCCTTCCTCTGAGCTTTGGGCTATTACGCTCGGTTTCCCGCTCGTCCTTATTATTCTATGGGAGATAGCTGCCCGCAGCCATGTATTCCCGAGCTATATGGTCGCACCTTCAATTATCCTGCGAGAAGCGCTGAGCCTAGTGACGAACGGAAAGATTTTCGCCCAGATGGGGGCAAGCTTATATCGCGCTTACGCCGGTTTTATCATCGGCTCAGCCGTTGGCGTCTCTTTGGGACTACTTTCGGGTGTGTCCCGTCCGGTTCAGGACTTGTTCGATACTGTACAAGGGTTTGTTCATGCCATTCCGAAAATATCTCTGTTTCCTGCCATTGCCATCTGGCTCGGGTTTTCCGACGCATCACGCATCATCATCATCGCACTGAGTTGTTTCTTCCCAGCTTACTTGAATGCCATGAACGGCGCACTAGGCATTAATCCTAGCTATATCTGGCTGAGCAAAAACAACGAGATCAGTCGTCTGCGATGCTTTCTACAAGTCATCATTCCTGCAAGCTTGCCTCGAGTGTTTGTCGGTTTGCGCATCAGCCTCATGGTTGCATTTATTCTGATGGTCGCGACTGAAGTGATCGGCCATTCAAACGGACTGGGCTCACTTGCCATGTCCTCATACGAGGATGGCCAATATGCCGAAATGTACGCAACCATCCTTTTCATAGCGGTAACCGGCTACTTTTCCAATCTCGCTCTGCAGCGCATCGCATCTGCCTTATGTCGTGGCCAGCAACTCAACCAAGAGGAACACAGAAAATGAACACACGTTCGAACTTGGTCAAACTGCTCGGAGTGTGCATTTTTCTTGGAATTTGGCAGGGTTTTGCAGTCTTGAGCAATACACGAATGTTTCCTAGCGCAGTTACCGTTTTTATTCAGCTGGGCTATTTGGTGAAATCCGGTGTGCTGCTTGAAAATGTATTATCTACACTGTCCAAGGGCATTGGCGGTTTGTCACTTGCCGTTTTCGCTGGCTCTTTACTAGGTATTGTCTGCGCTCGCAATCGGTACATCAATGCGGCCCTTAACCCACTGATCGCTGTATTGTACCCGATTCCAAAATTGGCGCTTTATCCCATTGTTATTTTGATTTTTGGCCTGGGGGCTTGGTCAAAGATTATTCAGGTATCACTCGAGTGCTTCTTCCCACTTTTCGTTCAAGTATATGCTGGAACCCGGGCCATTCCTAAAAGTATTCTTTGGCTGGCGAGCAATAATCAGGTGAAGGGATGGAGACTACTGCGTGACGTTCTACTCCCGGCTCTCTTGCCATCTCTGCTTACGGGTTTGCGTATTGCTACTCCCATCATGCTGATTGTCATGTGCGTTACCGAGTTCATCGGCGAATCCAGCGGACTAGGGTACTTGATCGTACGGTACTCGTCCTACTTCGATCCAGCTTCCGCGCTGGCCATCGTTCTCACCTTCGGTCTATTGGGTCTGATCGCCGATCGTCTAATCGTATGGACACGCACCAAAGCCGTATTTTGGGAAAAACAAATAAAACTTTAATTTAAGCAAGCGAATCAAGGAGATTCAACAAGATGTCAAACCAACAACATGATGTTGTGATTATCGGCGCCGGTCTGGCCGGCTTATCTGCCGCCGTCTTTCTGGCATTAAACGACGTGCGCGCGGTGCTAATAGAACGGCACCCTTCAACATCAATTCTGCCAAAAGCTCGAGGGCAAAACCCTGTGACCATGGAAATGCTGAGGGTGGCTGGTATTACCGAAGCTATTCGTGCGGCACGACCACCGGGTAAACCTGAAATCACCTCCCTAGTGTCAGAGAGTTTGACTGGTAAGGTGATTTATGACCATGTAGCACATCGCCCCGATTTATCACTGCTCTCGCCAGAAGTACCAGGCATGGCAAGTCAGGCCAGAGCAGAAGAGGCTTTGCTCAAACGAGCACAGCAGCTCGGCGTCGATGTGCGTTTCAATACGCAATGCAAAAGCGTGACCGAACACGAAGACAAGGTGGTGTTGCAAGTACGCAACCTTGATGGAGATTTGGACTACACGGTCGAGGCTAAGTATCTGATCGCCTGCGATGGCATTCGTGGTACGACAAGGGAGCAAATCGGGATTTCGAATCACGGTGTGGGCCATCTCAAATCAGTTACGGCTGTGCGTTTCAATGCTGATCTCTCACGCTGGTCGGGTGACAATTCGATGGTCATTCACTATGTGCAGAATAGCGAACTTCCCGACGGCTCTGGCATCCTCGTGAGCACCGATTATACGAATCAGTGGGTCGCCAATTTTTCATCCGATGCCGACCGTAACCCGGACGAAACACGCGGCCTGATATATGCTCTGCTTGGACTGACTGAGAAACAGTTGGATATTGAGGTCACCGGAGAAACCACCTATAATTACTCTCATCTAATCGCCGATCGACTCAGTACGAAGCGCACATTCTTGACCGGAGATGCTGCGCATGTCATGCCTCCTACTGGTGGCCAAGGCGGCAATACCGCCGTTCAGGACGGGTTTTATCTTGGGTGGAAGCTGGCTTATGTTTTGCGTGGCATCGCCGGCCCAGGACTTTTGGAGACTTACGATATTGAGCGGCGTCCTTATGTGGAGATTGTTTGTACATGGCAGGCAGCCAATCTGGCTGAACGTCGCGACATGAAAAGCCTTGCGGAAATCACTGGCGAACCCATTGATCTCGTCTCGATGATGTTTGGCTATGTCTGTGTTGACGGTGCGTTTGTAAAGAGCGCCGATCAAACGACACCGTCAATTGACTATCCATTTGAAGACCCTGAAGCGCCCACCGCGATGCCTGGTGCTCGTATACCATATGTCCAGCTGACCAGCAACGGGGAAAAATTCAATACGAGACATCACCTGAGCCAACAGTTCCAAGTCTATACCGATGACAATATTCTAGCTCAGCAGCTGCAGGCAACTGGCGATGCACTTGGCATTCCTCAACAAACTACTTTGGTTGAGTCCATCTCTCCCCTTAAGATGCAATCTGGCGATGCGATACTGCTTCGTCCAGACGGCATCGTAGCATGGCGCGGTAACAGCGCTGAAAACCTCAAGCAAGCCTATCAAAAAATTTTGGCTAGGACATTCTGAGCTACCATGAGTCGCATACTGATTACCGGCGCAACCGGGCACATCGGCGGTCTGCTGGCCCTTCGTCTCCTACGAAATAAGGCCCAGGTCCGCCTGCTGGTACGCGATTTCAATCGCGTACCAGATCAACTACGTCAAGCCGAAGTCGTCTCCGGAGAGTTTGGGGATCTTATTGCCATGAGGCGTGCCCTGACCGGAGTTGAAAGGGTTTTCTTCTATACACCGCAGCATCTAGATGCGAGTTTGTTTCCACTGGCAGCTGAGTGTGGGGTGAAGCAAATCGTGCTACTCTCTTCTGCATCTGTCGTCAAAGTATCCGCGCAAAGCGACAATCCCGTTGCGCAGCGGCATCGTAGAGCGGAACAAGCCGTACAGGAAAGTGGCATAGACTGGACGTTCCTAAGACCTGATTTACTAGCGTCAAACAGTTTGCAATGGGCACCATCCATCCTGGCAAATGACGAAGTGCGTGTACCTTACCCCGAATCACTCCGCAACCCAATCCATGAGGATGATATTGCGCTTATAGCTGCTCATGCCTTGTTAACCTCCAAGCTTAGTCGTTCCGCGCTCACCTTGACCGGGCCTAAAGCGCTGACTATTGCAGAGCAGGTTCGATTGATATCAAAAGCGGTGGGCCGCTCCATTACCTGCGTGCGCATCAGCCCAGAAGAGGCAATCGCCGACTACATGGGATCCCATCCTGAAGCATCACCCAGAGTCGCCAAGCTGCTCGTCGAATATCAACACAAAACCGTTACCCAAGCAGCGGCCAACACAGTCGACTTTCTAAATGCGACAGGCATTGAAGCGAGAACATTTGGTAAATGGGCGCAGGACCATCGCGCTGCGTTTACCCCCTGAATTCGGTACAATACGCGGTAGCTGACCCATTGAAACCCGAGCACGTCATTTGGTGCGGTAAAATCCGTGCAAGCCTTCCGGATTTTCGTAATGTCCCGCCCTCTGGGAAGCTGGGCCATATAATCCTTAGCCAAATTAAATTGTCTATGCATCCTGAAATTGTTAGAGGTCATATATTTGAAACTGGATACCCCACCTCAACTGGTCGAAGACGACGAAAAAGACCCCTATTGGGTCGACGCACTAGCGCATGGTCTGGCTGTTCTACGCGTCTTTGAATACTCGCAAGACGGACTCAATCTATCTGACATTGCATTGCGTCTCGGCTGGAGCCGCACTAAGCCCCACCGTTATGTTCACACTCTGGAGCGCCTCGGCTATCTCAGCCGCAATGAAGCCACCAAACGTTATCGGCCTACTTCGCTTACAATGACTCTCGGGTATACGTATCTTAGTGGGCTATCGTTAATAGAGCTGGCACAGCCAGCTATTAACCAGCTACGTGATAAAGTGGGTGCTTCCGTCCATTTGGGTATTCTCGAACAGAATCATGTAGTTTATATCGCCAGTGCTCGCGTTGCACTATTGCCCGTCGTCAACCTGCACGTCGGGTCTATTGTTCCTCCATACGCGACTTCAATCGGCCGCATGCTGCTAGCCCATTTAGATGAGTCGACCTTGCAAGCAATAATCGGCAACGATCCATTGCCGGCTGTCACAGAACACTCGACAACCGACCCTGTTGTTTTCAGAAAAATGCTGCAAGAATCGCGCGAGCGCGGCTACGCCATGACTGATGAAGAATTCCATCCTGGCGTTCGCTCCATCGCTGCACCAATTCGTGATCGAGATGGCTCGGTAGTCGCAGCGATAAATGCTACATCAATCGTACAAAAGTTTTCCGACGAGTTTGTTGCCGGCACAGTAGTACCCCATGTTATTGAGGCGGCTGGAGATATTTCGCGAGGGCTGGGTTACATGGGAAAAGGAACGACGCACAGTGTATCGCAGTAATACACGCCATAATCCTTCTATCTGTTCTGTTAGTTTACGATGCGGCCAGCTTTCTTCGAAATCCCTCGAGTGAGCGATTACCGGCAGCATCCATCAGAAACGATGCCTCATTCCGATCCCAACGCTCCCCGCTGAGCTGTAGTTTGTTACCTTGTCAAACATCGCCAGTAGGTAAACATCCGTACGCTTTGACAAGGGATAATCGTAAGCGCCGGAAACTGTGTCACGTTTGAATTTCGCAGCCCCCGAATCGCGATCTGTGTGCGCCCAACTCAGCATGAATTTGCCGTGGCCAGCCGGTACACTGGCTCCCAGCTGCCATGTTTTATCTTTCAAAGGGGTCTTGTGCTGAGATTTCTGGTAGCTTGCGTATAGCTTGAGCCATTTGAAGTTATAGCTCATCCCGCCAAACCATGTAGTTTCCTCTGTCAATATGGGCCCAAGAGGCAAACCATTGGGATTGTCTAGACGTACACGTTGGACAAATGCAGTAGCTAGGAACGGGCCGCTCCGATAGACAACATTGGCTCCGATATTATTTTTACTATTATCCTGATCACTTGTGCCAAACTGGTACACAATGGTTCCGGTGAATCCGCCCACGCGTGGAGTTTGATACGTCAAGCTGTTGCTCCACCCGGCGTCGCCTTGTATTGTGTTTGCCCAGGCTGGGCCTCGAGTCCCGATGGTAGGCATGTGGGCATGAACATATAGCGGTGAAGATGTAGTCGAAGCGCCAAATGGATTGGAAAATACGAGAGGAAAAAAATTGGGTGCGTGGTTGCGTCCGAGCTTGATTGTTCCCCAGTCTCCTTTCAAACCTACTGTAGCTTGTCGAGAGAAAAACGTGTCACCCGGCCGGGACCGCGAACCTTTGCCAGTGTTCACTTGAAAAAAACTTTCCAAATCAAAGGTAGCAGTCAAATTATTACCTATTTTTTCTCTTCCTGACAGCCCGAACCAGGAGGTTGTCAACCCACCATTGCCTACTGTAGTGCCTCGCCCTGCTTCACCACTGGATTTCATTCGGCCCACAAATGCGTCAGCCAGCCCGTGCAGTGTGACTGTACTATCGGCGTGAGCAGCGCCGGGAGCAACGGTTATCAAGCATAAAACAACCAGTGCTGCGTAAGTGAAATTGCGGTGTTGCATATTCATAAGGTCTCCAATTTTTGGTCCACATGGTCCGTTGGCTAGCAATAAGCGCCCGAGATCATGCTGTGCGTCTCGGAATGACTGTGTACGACTGCAGTACGGCCATGTTTAGTATTGTCATAGATATTTCAAAAACATGTTTCGTACTCGGAACATGTTTTTGAAGGATAAACGCACCTACGACACCAAGCTATGCGTAGAAACCCGTAAAAATCGTAAGTATGAGAACGGATTTGCTTGTCTATGCATATTCCTGAGACGATGCAAATTGGACGGCATTAAAGAAAATAAACTAGGAAAAATCTCTATGTCCTGAGCCTGGATCTGCTGACCGGCCAAGTAGCATTAAGTTACGAAACAAAGGAGGAATTCACCGGGGCGACGCTCAAGGCCATCACTATCATGATGCTTGACATATGCAGGTCACCATTGGCAGGACAGATGTAGACGGCAAGCTGAGGTGAAAGCAATAGGAAAGGTAGATATAACGAGGGGCAGGCGGATCAAATCTTGCAAGACAAGATCGTACAGCTGCCCATTAAGAATGGGATGAGTATAGTCAACACGGCAAAATTGGTCGGAGCTTCGATCAGAATTGTATTCAGAGTGAGTAAACAGAAGAAAGAGTTAAATGCGAATAATTAAGGCCATGAAAGACGGCAGACTTAACAAACAGAGCAGGGCGAAAGTGAAGCATTGGTCGCATGGTTCACAACAACATTATCAATTCCGAAAGTTGAATTAGCTTGTAATATAATTTCAGTTTCTTGGAGATTTGCAGAAAACTTCCAAGAATCCGTGACCGATAGCAATTGTGTCAATCGCTATACTGTGACCTGACCAAGCCAAGTGTAAGGTTGCACTGACAGAGATGTAGCCAAACCTCAAAAGGGTATAGGCTTGGCTCTAAGAGTCTCTACTTGGGCTTTACCCTCAAAATTGAGGTGTGCTCCCAATATTCTTATGCCCTGCTCGATGTCGTCGGGGGAAATGGAAGAATAACCGATTCTCATATGATTTTTAGGTCGTTTCTTCCCGCTGAAAAACACGTCACCTGGTTCAATCACCACCCCTTTTTGCAAGAGCAGGTTGGCAAGTTCTCGAGTGTCTAAGTCCTCTGGACCGTTCACCCAAAGTGCGGAGCCGCCGTTGACCCGCATCATATTTAGTGCGGGCGCGTGTTTAGCTAGAGAATCTTGGAGAATTTCACTTCTTTTTCGATAAGCGAGGTTCAAGCGACGCATGAATGCGTCGTGATGGCCGCGTGCAATAAAGTTAGCAGCGGCGCACTGGTTATTCGTAGGAACATGCCGAATCATAAGACGCCTCAGTGCCCTTAGCTCCTTAATCAACTCGGCTGGCCCAACAACAAAGCCCAAGCGCAATCCATGTGCCAATATCTTTGACAAACTACCGATGTAAACAACTCGACCTTGGGTGTCGAGGCTCTTCAGAGCCGGTGTAGGTTCCCCTGAAAAATTCAATTCACTTTCGTGATCATCTTCAAAGATCAAAAAATCATGGCGGTCGGCGGAGGCGAGAAGCTTACGTCGTCGACGTAGTGACATAGTTACCGTGGTCGGACACTGATGGCTAGGCGTCACAAATACATAGTCGCATTGCGAGAGCGCTGAGCTGATCATAACGCCCTCACTGTCTACAGAAAGATGTCGGATATGTGGTGTTCGCAACGCGAAATTATTATGAGCATCAGGGTAGCCGGGATTTTCTATTCCAATCCGGGTGTCTGAACCAATCAGCAGCTGAGCCAATAAAAAAGTTGCTTGCTGCGCTCCGGATGTGACCAGAATTTCATCTTGCTCCACCCAAATACCGCGGGCAGGAAGGAGGCGTCGTTGAACCTGTTCGATAAACGATATTTCATCGCCCGCTATATGGTCAGGAGCCCAATGCCGAATCGTGCGAGGTTGCAGTGTTTCCAGTACGCACTCTCTCCAGTCTGCATGAGGAAATAGCGTCGCATCAAACTGGCCATAAATAAACGGGTAGGGCATTTCTTGCCAATTCGGAGGTTTGTGAATATTGCGTTGAGCTGAAGGCTGAAACATCAGTCGATTGGCCCATTGCCCTTTCCTAGTAAGGCTCGCTTCGTCGGCACGCTTTCGTGCGCTCAGGTAGGTGGGCTGCAGTTTTTCAGCAACGAAGTACCCACTTCGATCCTTGCTGACGACAAACCCTTTTTCGAGCAACGCGTACATGGCAAGCGTTACTGTCGTTCTTGATATTCCTAATAATTCTGCCAGGAGTCGGCTTGATGGTAACGCTTCATTAGGCAGCAGAAAACCCTCAATGATTGCGTGAACGAGCATGTCTCTAATCTGACCTTGCAAATTGCTCGATTGACTTTCGAACTGTTTGAACAGCTGTTGCCACATCAAAGAACTTATGCGAATTGGTATCTTAGGGTCGACGGACATAGGTTGCCTCGCAGAAACCAGCTTATGCTGGACTTATAAATATATCTTGTCTGGTATTACGGCTTGTAATTATTGCATGGTACCATTTTTTTGCGGATTTTTACGCCTGCGGAAGCATCAAAATTCGCGCAGCCAGTTCATTAAATGAAGGAATCCCATCATGCATTTGTCTCGTTATCCCCGTTTGCATTTTGCACATTTGCCTACGCCACTTGAACCAATGAAGCGTCTATCTGAGCATTTAGGAGGGCCGCGCTTATGGATTAAGCGTGACGACTGTACCGGGCTTTCATCGGGTGGCAACAAAACACGAAAGCTCGAGTATTTAATGGCTGAGGCACTGTGCCAAAAGGCTGATACGATCATTACTCAAGGTGCGACGCAATCAAATCACGCGCGTCAGACAGCTGCAATTGCTGCCAAACTGGGCCTTCAATGTCATATTCTTCTGGAAGATAGAACAGGTTATACCGATGAAGCCTACAGCCGAAGCGGTAATGTGCTACTTGATTGGTTGCACGGAGCGAGGGTTGTAACGTTGGCGGGAGGGACCGACATGGCGGTCGCCATGGAGGACTTGGCTTACACGCTGAAGCAAGATGGGCGCAAACCTTATATTATTCCTGGTGGTGGCTCCAACCCAGTAGGTGCACTGGGATATGTCAATGCAGCCCTAGAGCTGTTGATTCAGGCTAACGACAGGGGCCTGATTATAGACCATTTAGTACATGCCACAGGGAGCTCTGGCACGCAAGCAGGTCTGGTAACTGGTTTGGTGGCGTCACGGTCACAAATCCCTGTATTGGGGATCGGAGTCCGCGCTCCGCGCGAGAAGCAGGAAAGTATGGTCTTCGATTTAGCTAATCGTACTGCTGATTACCTGGGCTTACCAGATATCATCAAACGTGAAAATGTAGTAGCCAATACCGATTACGTCGGTGAAGGGTATGGATTAGTCACAGAGAGCATGATAGAAGCGGTACATTTGCTCGCGCAGACCGAAGGCATTTTGCTTGACCCCGTGTACTCAGGAAAAGGTATGGCCGGTTTGATTGATCTCATACGGAAAGGTAACTTTAAGAAAGAAAGCGACGTCGTATTTTTACACACTGGTGGTAGTGTCGCGCTATTTGGCTACCCAGCCAAGCTGGGTTTGCCCGGCAGGGTCGTTGCGGGCAAATGATATGCACTATCTAAAGAAAGCAGCAGCCAGCGAACGAATAAGCGATGAGAACCAGTCGATACGCGAACATGTTGAAGGCATGCTCAGAGATATTGAGCAGCGACGGGAAGGAGCAGTGAGGGACTACGCCAAGCGACTCGACAATTGGGAAGGTGAGTTTGTACTTTCGCCTGAGAAACGTAAGACGCTGATTAGCGAGGTTCCTGAGCAAGTTTGTGACGATATTCGTTTCGCTCACCGCCAAGTGGTGCGTTTTGCCAAAGCCCAACGCGACAGCCTTGTCGGCTTTGAGATTGAAACTGAGCCAGGTGTGCGTCTGGGCCAGCGCATCGTTCCTGTATCAGCTACTGGGTGTTATGTGCCGGGCGGGCGTTACGCTCACGCGGCTTCTGCACTAATGAGCGTCGCAACCGCCAAGGTCGCTGGTGTGGATGGAGTGACGGCATGTTCACCCCCTCGAGGCTCCGGCATTAATCCGGCCGTTGCCTTCGCGATGGATCTGTCTGGTGCTGACATGATTCTCGAAATGGGCGGGGTCCAGGCCATCGCTACGATGGTCTACGGTTTGTTTGGTTGCCCCAAGGCCGACATTATCGTTGGTCCAGGAAATGCATATGTTGCAGAGGCTAAGCGGATTCTGTATGGCGAAGTCGGTATCGATGTCTTCGCAGGACCGACTGAATCTGCGGTGATCGCTGATGAAGGTGCTGACCCGATGACGATTGCTGTGGACCTAGTATCACAGGCTGAGCACGGTACAAATTCACCTGTATGGTTGTTCACCACATCGGAATCGCTGGGGCGTGCTGTTGCTGACTTGATGCCAAAGGTGGCTGCCGATATGCCTAATGCGAATGTTGTCAATTCAGCTTGGGACGATTACGGCGTAATTGTCGTATGTGACTCCCGTGAAGAGGTCGTTACAGTCAGCGACGAATATGCGCCCGAGCATCTGCAAGTTATTGCCGATGATTTGCCCTGGTGGAAAGAAAATTTGCGTAATTATGGATCTTTGTTTTTAGGAGAGGGCAGCACCGTAAGCCATGGTGATAAATGCTCGGGAACCAACCACATTTTGCCCACTAAAGGAGCAGCAAAATATAGCGGTGGTTTGAACGTTCAGAAGTTTTTAAAGGTTTTGACTTATCAAGAGCTGTCTACCGAAGCTAATACGATATTTAGTGGTGTAGGTTCACGTATCTCACGGGCGGAGGGCATGGAAGGGCATGCACGTGCGTGCGACTGGCGACTACGTAAATACTTTCCTGCCACGCAGTGGGACTTTCACGTGTACGACCAGAAAAATCACCGTTGAACTCAGAGATTGAAATGGAAAAATTTGCTAAATCATTCACGCAGCAAGAGCCGCTTCCCCAAGCCAGTATTAAGCGCGCGATAGAGGTAATGCAAAGCGGGCGTTTGCATCGATACAATGTGAAACTGGGCGAAATATCCGAGGCGACTTTGCTAGAACAGGAATTCGCTCAATACCTAGGGGTTCAGTACTGTTTGGCATGTGCATCTTGTGGCTACGCTATGACAACAGCATTGCGAGCCTTCGGCATCACGGATGGTGAGCCAATTTTAACAAATGCGTTGACATTGTCACCGGTTCCAGGATCAATTAACGCCGCGGGTGGAAAACCAGTACTGGTAGAAACAACTGAACAATTGGTATTAGATCTAGAGGACCTAGATCATAAATTGCAAACTACCTCTTCACGCCTACTGCTGATTTCGCATATGCGAGGCCATATTGTTGATATGGATGCGCTGGTTGCAGTCCTGGATAAGCATGGTGCGTCATTAATCGAAGATTGTGCCCACACCATGGGCGCGGCCTGGAATGATCGAAAATGCGGAACCTTTGGTGTTGCTGCATGCTTTAGCACGCAAACTTACAAGCACATCAACTCAGGAGAAGGCGGATTTTTAACTACGAATGATGCGGAGCTCATGGCACGAGCGGTCATTCTTTCCGGCTCATATATGTTGTACGGTCACCACCTGGCGGGACCGTCGTCTGAAACTTACGCCGATATACGTCTGAACACACCTAACTGTTCAGGTCGTATAGATAACTTGCGCGCCGCCATTTTGCGGCCGCAGCTCAAAAACCTCGACAAACAGGTCGCACGTTGGCTGGAACGGTATCGCGCAATTGAAACTGAACTGACCGCTATTAACGGACTAAATGTTATATCTCGGCCATCAAAAGAATACTTTGTGGGCAGTTCGTTTCAGTTTTTAATTCCGACAACTACAGACGTGCACGCTGAAGAATTTTTAGGACACTGCAAAGAGCTTGGAGTTGAGATTAAGTGGTTTGGTGCCAAAGAGCCGCATGGCTACACTAGTCATTACTCAAGCTGGCACTATGTAGATTCAGGCAAATTGCCTGAAACCGATCGCATTTTGCATGGTCTATTTGACGTGCGAATTCCATTAACGTTTACGCCTGAAGAATGTCAACAAATTGGGCGAATTATTGGCTACTGCTTTCGAACTTCATTCAACGTCTAGGTGGACGTCCTTGCAGCCTTGTAACTTTAAAATTAATTAGCCGATCTAAATATAGGAGACAACCATGTTTAAATTCAGATCAGTCAAAATTGTAGTCCTGGCGGTTGGACTGCTCATCACAGGAGTGACGAGCCCCGTACTCTCTAAAACCATTATGAATCTCGGTTGGTCTACACCATTGGATTCTAGCAATGGTGTATTTGCTGAAAAGTTCGCAGAACGAGTAAAGGAGCTTTCCAACGGGAACATCGTCGTACGACTTAGGCCATCAGCGCAGATTGCGACCGAAGACGACGCAGTCAAGGCGATGCAGCTTGGCACTGTAGATAGTTATCTCGTCACTAATAATAACATTTCTCCTCATTTCGACCTCGCCGATGTTTTCGTGTTGCCTTACATATTTCGGGATTATGCTCACGCAGAGGCCGTGCTAGATGGAGAGGTTGGCGACTATGTGAAAAAAAAGTTTTTTGCGCAAACTGGTATCCACCTTATTACATACAACGCGATATCATCCCGCGATTTTTATAACGTCACTCGTCCAATCAAGAGTATGAAGGATATGAGTGGTTTGAAGGTTCGGGTCCCAAAGAATCAGGTCATGATCTCTACCTATAAGGCGTTTGGGGCGGAACCGATTCCCATGTCTTGGTCGGAAACACCTACAGCTCTTCAGACGAGGACCATTGATGGTGCAGATAATGGAACGAGTGTAATTCTGGAAACAAAGCTGTTCGAGTTTGCAAAGAACCTTTGTATTCTGGATCACTTCATCGCATTTACGCCCTTTCTGGCAAGTGATGTCTTTATGTCGCGCCTAAGTGAAGACGAAGCAGCATTGGTTCGCCAGGCAGCCGTGGACGCTCAAGCACACCAACGCAAGATCATGTCGGCACAGATAGAATCGGTTAGGTCTGCGTTGGTAGGGAAAGGAATGGTAAGAACGGACCCTGATCGCGCAGAGTTCATTGCTGCTGCCGAAAAAGTGCAAACCGAATATGCACGGCATAAGGGGAAAGACTTTCAGGAGCTAGTCAACAAGATTCGCGCTGTCGGAAAATAATGAGGTTTGTCCGGACCACAGGTCAACACCCGTACTTCCTCCTCAAATGTGCAGTTCATGTGAAATGATTAGCTAGTACATCCTCAACGGCTGATGTGCAGGTTATCGGGCTTATTGGTTATATAAATTTTGCGTAAAAAAGTGACGGTATTGCCGCCAATTTTGAAAAACAAGATACAGCTTTGTTCCAATGGATTACCGTCATTCTGCATCGTGAGTGGGCCGGCTTTTCGTTTCTCTGCACGAGCCAATATCAACCGTGAACATATGAGATGTTGGTAATTCTTGCGAAAACGATACCGAATGATGCGCACATTAAAGGTTTTGCAATGATCGACGATCAAAATGCTGCGCCACTATACATAAGTTATTAACTCGGAGGCGATAGAAAGCGATGAAGATAATAAGATCGATGTTTAGAACCCTGTACGCTACAGAGGATGTGCTTTCGCGTTTTTCTCTAGTCGTTATCTCAGTCACGGTACTTAGCCAAGTGATTACCAGATATCTGTTCTCAAAATCGCTTCCATGGACGGAAGAGTTGGCAACTATGACAATGGTGTGGGCCATCTATCTGGGCGCATCGATCGACATCAGGCAACGATTTCACATACGCCTCCTGTTCTTGGTAAAGCTATTACCTAGAGGAGTAGCAATCGTGGTGGTATTGCTAGGAGACGCATTGTTTCTATTTTTCTGCGGAATAATGCTGTGGTATGGCGAAATTTATCTCTCCCTTCTCTGGAAACGGGAATTCGTATCGCCCAGTTTTGGGATAGATTTGTTCTACCCACATCTGATTATCGTTATTTCTTATGCTCTGATGGTTGTTCACACCATTTGCAACTATGTCACCTGGTTTCGCGAAGGACGCCCGTCGCTGCCAGGAATTGATGAGATCGAGGGAAAGACTGCGAACCTTCTTGGGGATTCAATAACATGATGGACACAATTATTGTCGTTAGCGGCTTCGTAGTATCTTTAGTATTAGGGATGCCCCTCTACGCTGCGGTTGGCATAGCTACCGCGTTGGCGCTGTACCTTATCGATATACCGCTCACACTCTTGGTGCAGACTGGTATTTCCTCTCTTGAGCCCTTCCCTCTTATTACTATTCCATTGTTCATTCTGGCGGGAAGGTTAATGGAAAAAGGAGGGATGGCTGACGCAATGCTTACCATTGCAAAGACGTTGGTAGGTGCATATCGAGGTTCGATGGCGGTCGTAACCGTATTCGGTTGTGGGATGTTCGCCGCGTTGTCCGGGTCGAGCCCTGCAACGACGGCGGCGATTGGCAGCGTGACCATTCCCGAGATGAAACGTCAAGGCTATCCACTTCCATTAGCTGCGGGAATCGCTGCGTCAGGCGGCGCTTTGGGTAGTATCATTCCGCCAAGCAATCTCTTGATCGTATATTGCTTGGTTTCCAATGAGTCGATACCGCGTATTTTCCTGGCAGGTGTCATCCCGGGTATCCTCGTCGCCTTGTTCATGGCAGCAATTGCAATGCTGATCTGTGCGAAAGGGAAATACGGTGATACCAGTGGACAACCCTTTTCCATTCGGCTCCTCTTCTGTGCTGTATGGCAGGGTCGCTGGTCGATCATGGCGCCTTTCATCGTGCTAGGTGGTATATACAGCGGTATTTTCACCCCAACCGAGGCTTCTGCGGTTGCTGTCTTCTACGCGCTGTTTGTTGGGTGGGTCATCAATAAGAAGCTCAACATGTCCAGCGTTCTGGAAGCACTTCGGTTCACAGTACTGATGGCAGGAATTCTCGTTGTGATTGCTCCGGCATATGCGTTTGGTCAAGCAATGGCGTTTTACGACCTGCCTGATTCTATTAGCGTCTTGCTGGAATCACTCGGTGGCGCAAAGATCATCACGATGATATTTATCGGCCTAATTCTAGTAATTCTAGGCACCTTTATGGAATCTATTGCCATGATCGTGCTGTTTGCTCCACTCTTCATCCCCAGCCTGAATGCCCTGGGAATTGATACTTTGACGTTTGGGGTGTTTTTCATCCTCGCCTGCGAAATTGGACTTCTTACGCCACCTCTGGGTGGAAATTTAAATGTTGCCGCTCGTCTGTCAAATCTGTCAATAGAACGTGTTGCTGTCAGCTCTTTCCCTTTTATTCTCCCGTATATATTTGGCATGATTATCGTCATAGCATTTCCTTGGACGGTGAACTATTTGCCAAATCTGGTTTACGGATTACGTTAGATTCCAGTGGAGGCAACATGCTTGACAGTATCTTGATGAATAATGGTCTGATCGACAGCGCCGAGTACCCGAGGGCTGCGAAATATTCTTGTGATTGTCGCGCTGAAGACCTTGAATATTCTTACTGATTCGTAGTCACTAGCCAATTGCGAAAGTGAATAGATGCTTCATTCTTCAAGGACAGTTAGTCAAAGCAAGCGGCGGATCAGAGCGACGGAATTCTATACCACAATATACGTGATATCGACGATCTTTCGGAGACTTAGATAATCTCAGATTTGGTTTGCCGCAGGAGTCTATGTGCTATTCGATATACGAACCGTCATGAATTGCTGAAGACTGTCATTCTGCAGTGGGATATCTCCCGACTCACGGTCCAATTACCGGACGATGGCGCGCGAATTATGTATTGCTACGAATGGTCAGTGACGGAACGGGCCATTTATGTACCAATACTGAATCTTTAGGAGCTTAGATATGCTAGATACAATTATTGCAGGTGGCCGTATTTATGATGGGACTGGGTCGCCGTCTTATGTGGCCGATATCGGAATTAAAAACTCACTTGTAGCAGAAATTGGCGATCTGTCGAATCATCTTGCCGCGGAACGTATAGAGGTGAACGGACTTGCCGTAGCGCCTGGTTTCATTGATATCCATACTCATTCTGATATGGTCTTACTTGCTGACGGTAAAGCTGACAGTCAGATCATGCAAGGAGTGACACTTGAACTCGCGGGTCAATGCGGTTTCAGCGCCGCTCCCGTTGGAGATAAAGAGTGGATGAAAAAATGGATGATGGGAACGCTGCCTGGCGTTGACGTTACATGGCGCAGTTTTGGCGAATATCTTGATGCGCTCGAACAAAAGCCTCTAGGTATAAACATCATGGCAATGGTAGGTCACGGTGCTTTACGTGGCGCAGTATTGGGTGACGAAATACGCAATCCGACCGAGGACGACTTGATCACGATGGAAAAGCTGTTGGCTGAATCCCTTGATGAGGGTGCCTGGGGCATGTCAACAGGCTTAGAGTATTGGCCAGGAATGGGTGCTGCAGTTAGTGAGTTGACCCGCCTTTGCCAAATAGTTGCTGATCGTGATGCATTACACGCGTCACATGTCCGTAATCGTGACATACATTACGATATGGGCTTTACTGAAGTTATTTCTATCGGGCGCGTGACCGGAGTTCGTACACAAATTTCTCATATCCAGCCGAAGTGGGGCCGCCCTGATCACGCTATGTGTCACATACTACAAATGATCGATCAAGCCAAAGCGGTAGGTGTTGATATTGCCTTCGACATCATTCCACACGTATGGTCCCATACCGGTGTGGCGGCAGTTTTACCATCATGGGCGCGAGAAGGAGGTGTGCAGAAGATGATTGAACGCCTTAAGTCTTGGGAGTTGCGTGAAAAAATTAAAACTAACCCATCTCCTATGTGGCGGATCATTCTCGACGATCGCTGGGATCTAATTCATTTCCTTCGGGCCAATGATGCATCGATTATCGGTCGCACCGTAGCCGATGTTGCGAAAGACCGCGGCACTTTACCTTACGATACGGTTTTAGATCTTCTTGTAGAGGCTGGAGACGACGCGTTGAGCATGCTATGGACATCAAAAAGCTTTTTTGAAGAAGATCTGGAGGCTTGTGTTAAGCGCCCTGACTGCGCAGTGATGTCTGATACGCTGGCTCTTTCTCGTAAGGGTCCAACCAGTGAGTTAATCGGCTCGTTTGCTGGCTACGGTTGGGCTGCACGTTTCCTAGAGCACTATGTTCGCAATCTTAAGCTTATTTCTTTAGAGGAGGGAGTTCGTCGTATGACTAGCCTACCAGCTGAGCGCATTGGTATAACAGATCGTGGTATTATTCGGGCCGGTGCAGCAGCAGACATCGTCGTTTTCGATTTCGAGCAGATGACGTTTCGATGCACCATGGAGGACCCGCGAAAACATCCCACGGGTTTTTCATACGTTTTCGTCAATGGGAAGAAAGCGGTTTCAGAGGGCGTTCGAACTGACAAAGAGGCGGGACGTGTGTTGCGCCGTTCGCACTAAGGATTCGTCGTCATAGCGTTATAAAGTCGGACAGTCTAATTTGAATTTATTCTTTTAAACCAACAATGAGTCGCGTCTCCTGGCAATCAAATCTCCCACGGAAATAGCACAGAAAGCAGAAGACCTGATCGCAGCAGGATACCGCCAACTCAAAGTTTCAGACGACACTACGCTGGATATCGAACAGATTGCTACAGTGCGCAGCGCCGCCAGATCTGCGGCGACATTGGCACTGGATCCTAACCAATCCCGAAGTTGCAAGCAAATACTGCATGCTTTCTCAAGAACGGAGAGTTACCCGGTCTGGATGTAATGATAGATGGTTTACACAGTTTTATTTACAGGGGCCCCAGCTCCCTATCGTTCCGGCCTTTCTTTATGAGAGGAGAATTCTCGTGCTTTTTTTCATGAGTGTATTCCTGTGCCTTGTCAAAATGATGTTGAGCCTGCGTTGTGTGATCATATTGGTTGATCTCTTTTGCGAACCCACTAAGCACCCGCGCCTCGGCCTTGGCCCCTATTTTATATAGCTCTTTGGCGATTTTTCCGTACTCGGTCGATACGATATTGCGAGTCCGTATTTCTTCACGCAAGAAGGGATGAACAGGGCGCGTGGAGCCTTTAACCGCCTGCGCCAGCTCAATGGCCTGCTGTCGGTAAACATTCGGTACCTGGCCGCGCTTGCGCATATGGCGCAAAGTAGAATGCTCGGGCTTGCGAGTGATGCCGCGATGCACCCGGCGCGTGGCCGCACATTCTACCCCTTGCTCTCGCATCTTTTCAGCAAAGCGCAACCGCCATTCAAACAATTCCCCCTTGCGCGGGTTCATGTACTGGCCAAGCTCATTTTTCATCATGACGCACAAATGCACATGTGGGTGCGCCTCGTCCAGGTGCTGCGCAAAGGCAAATTGATGCCCGTCAAATTGCTCCCTGGCAAAAGCCCTGGCCGCCAGACGCACTGCCTCGGGGTTCGTTCCTGGCGGCATGGACAGCACCAGGTTAATAGCTTCGCGCCGCTTGCTTTTCTCTGGCACGCCCAGGGCCTGCCAGTTCTCCAAAACACCTTTGCGAATGTCTTTCTGACCCTGGAAAACAAAGCCGTCCTGGTTCTCCACATCAATTTGTCCATTGCGGCTGATATAGTCCAAATGACCCCGTACCGCCGCCAGGCCATTGGTGCCGCCCTTGCGCGGCGGGATCTTCACCATGACCTCGGGCTTTTTCAGGGCAGCAGACTGGATATTTTTCAGGCCAGTCCCCTTTTTTAAAGGGCGGCGCATACCTGCACCACCATCTGCGCCCCGCTTGGGGCGAGTAGACCGAGTTTTGAACTCCAAAAACCATTTATCCACTTGCTGATTAAGTTGGCTCATACTAGTTTTTCCTGATTCGCGTTAATGAGCGCCTGGACTTTCTCAATATGCTCATTAATAACAGTCTCAACCTCGGCAATTTTTCCTGTTGTCACCGTGGTTGCCTGCATGGCATTTAAGGCATGAGCGATTTGATTCAGATTCTGACCAATCCGGCGCAATTGATAATTGGACTGATAAAGGGCGGATACCTCGTCATTATTAAGAATCGACACCTTACCAATATGAACCCGCAACACCATGCGAATGAAGGCGCTCACGGACATATCGGCCTTTTCTGCCGCCTCAGTAATGAAGGCGGATTCTGTCGAATTCAATCTCAATGTAGGCTTGATAACACTGTCACATTCACGCTTGGCAAGGACCACATCAACACCGAAAGTCGGATCTAACTCTTGCTTTTGCAGCACATTCATGATGAGTGCTTTGACGTACTGCGATACGCTGACGTCTTCCCCGTGCTGCTCGGCCTGGGTGCGCAGTTGCTCAAATTCAAAGGTTGATAGCCCATATACCTCTAGTTTCTTTGCCATTACCGTTCTACCTCCAATTCTTGATTCGTCTGCAATACCTTCTCAACAACCTGCGCTTGGGTTTCAAAGAAACGCGCATAGGCTTGCTGTCCCTGGTCTGGATTCATATGTTTCACTACATCCTGCATTAGGGCCTCTTGAGTCATGAAAACGTCCTGCATATCACGAGGCAACTGCGTCAGGCGTTCCCTATATTGTTCCTTCGCAGTTGGTTGCTGCTTCTCGGGACTGTTTGCCGGTGCCTGTTCTGGCTTATCTGGGGCGCGTTCCAGGTATAGGGATAGGTAGTTATTGATTTTTTCCGCATCCTGACAGGCCCGTACAATCTCCATGGGATCCTCTTTCAAAACCTGGACCCAATCAGCCACATAGGCCATGTGCTGACCTGGATCATGGGAAATACCCAGACGCTGGCCCACCAACAGGGATGAGATCTCGGCCCGTAGCTCCTCCCTGGCATATTCAGGTGAACCAAAGGCGTTCACAAAGGGGCGATTTAACCGCGATTCGTGACCAGTCCAGTGGCCCAGCTCATGCAGCGCCGTGCTGTAATACCGCTCGGGATCTGGGAATTGGTCTTTTAACGGCAGCACGATATGATCCTGGCCAGGGCTGTAATAAGCGCGATTTCCCTGCTGGTGCTCGATCTGTGCGCCGCTTGCCGCTAATAGCTTTTCAACCTGCTCCACAGCATCCCAGGTATGCGTCGTGCGCTCCAAGGGAGGCAGACCGGTCATTTGCTGTGCATTGAACACAACAAAGGTTCGGATGATCGGCTTATTCAGCTTGGTTTGCTCGATCACAGGGTTGCCCTTGTCATCCCTAACGGGCTTGCCTTCACCGTCGCGCAGCTGCTTTTCATCATGAAAGCGGAATGTCTGGATCAGTGACCCTTTTTCCCCCTTATTCACCCGGTAACCGCGCTCCTTGGCCTGGTTAAAAGTCAACCAGCGCGGATCGGTGTACCCGGCCAGCATGAGATTGAGCACATTACTGCCCCGGTAAGGTTTGCCGGTCGATTCGTTGTAGGGCTGACTAATCGGTGGCGCGTCCCAGGGCCGTTGCCAGGGCGCTGTCCCTGCTTGCAACTGATCAATGATCTTCTCGGCCAGCTGCTCATGAAATGCCGGTTTTTTCTCGGCCATGTTCTTTTCTCCTCAAACGAAAAAAGCCGCTACCATTACGGTAGCGGCTTCTTCTGTGACTATATAAATGGTGAGAAGGCTTACCCCTCAACCTCCTGGGTGTCATCGGCCTGCGCCTGGCGCTCGGCATGCGTCAAATGATCCTGCTCATAGCCATAGATCTCGGGCATTTCAAGCATGAATTCAAATAGCTGCTGGCGGGAATCCACCGGATTTATCGCATTTTCATCCATAGTAAATACTCCTATATTATTGATTTGCTTGCGTTTTACGCCATTGCCACGGCTCCACCGCACCGGCGCTCGACCATAATCCCCGCTGTGCTGCACGGGCCTCGGCTTCAAAATCACCATATTCCGAATATTGAACCTGGCCACGATATTGATAGGCCCAGGCCCGACCAGCGCGAACAAGAAACGCATTGACAGAAAGCTGGCTCTGCGCCTGGGTTTGTGGATCGATCGTTGTCACAAAGACCTCGCCCAGGGACCGGCCATATTTATCATTTCCACCCAGAGCCACACGCACCGGCTGACCCTGGATAAATTTGTGCAAATACTGCTGCGCCTGGCTACCATGCTCCTGGGATAGCTCCGGGGCATCGATGCCAACCAGGCGAACCCGCAGTAGCTGCTTTCCCATCCATACATCAATGGTGTCACCATCAATCACCCGCTCGACCACTGCATCGACCTTCGGAGCCGTATTGTTGGTGCGATCAAACCACATCGCCCCAACAACCACCCCGCCAAGCAACAGGGCTGAGCCTATCTTGGCTAAATATTGTCGCATTGGCTCTCCTTAAAAACTACCGTTCTAGCGTGATTTCCTGTTGCTGGTCGCGGCCACGTTCCTGTTTTTGCTGCTCCGGTTGAACAGTAGCGGCGGCCCTCTCTTTCATGGGTTCAGGCACATTGAGCGTCGTGCCATGCACCGCTTTTTCCATATTGGTATGAAAATTGCGCTGCGCGTCATCCCTGCGATCATGACGCATATAGCTAACCACACTCTGGGCCACCTGCTGGAAATACCGAAATTTGGCCTGATTGGCTGGATTCAGCCGCCCCACAAAAGACGGTCGAGACCCCGCCTCGCGGCTGGAATGCGCGGCAGAGCGCATTTGATCGGCCGCAATCTTAACCTCGGAAGGCACGCTTTGTCCTCCGATATCGGCCATCCGCACATCAGGATCAATATCGGCCTTAGCAGAAGTTTCGATTTGCGCGTCGGTTGGTAATTCATTTTGCGCTACCAGTCGATCCGCAGCAGACGACGCTTGTGCATTGGGCTTATCAGAATCTACATCATCGGCATTCTGAGACCTTTCAGTCTCATTTCCCACAATCCCTACTTCCCAGGCATTGCGGTGAGACTGCACCTTTTCATGCCGGAGCACAGTTTTGCCATCATCGGCATACACAGGCTGAGAGACCTCAACCGGCACCCGACCAAGGTTTTTAAGAGAAATATGATCTCCCTCCTTTGCCTGGCTTTCCTCGATGGCACCCGGTAGACCAACGCCCCAAATCGTGCGCTCTGTCTCCCCTTGGCGAAGGGTCACAAAGTAGCTGGCCTTATTTTTTTCATCATGCAAATAGGGCGCTGCACCATGATTTAGCAGAATGCCAGCCAGCCGATCCGATTCCTGCAGGGGTTTATCCTGCCCCTGGCCGGGCACGATTTCCTTCATTTGTCCCAGCTCCGGTTGAACCTGATTCAAGCTGCGCTCTTCCAAACGCCTATTGACCATTGCCAGATCAGCAGGGGTTGGCTGATAGCCACGGGTTTTTATGCCCTGACTCTCGGCCTCAATATACATCAGGCGCTTGAACTCAGGCATACCGGACAATTTCAGCTTATCCCACCCCTTGGCCTTAGCCACCTCGACCATATCATGCACGGTCTGAATGTCCTCCTTCGTCGTGGCAAGATACTTACCCTTGTCCTGGAAAATTGTCGTGACGCCATTGCCAACATCAACATAACGACCATCCACAAATAAATAGCGTATCTCCAGACCATCGGGCGGGGCCTTATAGGCTAAGTCAAGAATGGGCTTTTTTAAGGCTATATCTGGCGTTTCTGGCGTTTCTAATGTTTCTAATGTTTCTGGCGCCCTAGCCTCTGTTGGAGCCTGTTCAACGTCAACGGCCTGGCGTGGCACGTCTGCCGCCTGCGTGGGCGCAGCCTTGACTATCTGCTGTTCTAAATCCGGCTCTATCCGGTTAATCTCCTGCGCGCCAAAAACTGAGGCAGGCTCAAACTGCGGCTCCTGTTCCGGGATTTGCACCGGTGCCTGTTCTTGCGTAGCCTCGCGTTGCACCTGGTATTGCTCGACAACGGTTTTAACCGCTTCCAGGCCACGAGTTTGGGCCAGATCGTTAAAATCAGATGGGATGGCCTCCGGGCCATGTTTCTGGCGGTATACCGCAAAATCCCGATCCGTGAATTCTGGCATGATGGCCTGTGCGCGATTTCCCATAATCTCGGCTGACTCCTCGGCGTAGCGAATACCTACGCCGTTGTTGTCATTGTCTGCACAAAAGGTGACCGGAATATCAGACATTTTGTCCTTCAAGGACTCTGCTACATTTTTCAGGTTATAGGCGGTAAAAGCCGCTAACACCGGCTGGCCGGTAGCCTGGTGCAGGCTGGCCGCTGTCGCAAAACCTTCTGCAACCAATACCCCGCGCTCAGTCGTGGCCTGGCTAGGGTGTCCAATCAAAAATGCAGATCCCACCAGCTCCCCACCCTTATCAAAGGATTTAAAGCCGTTGGGGCCAATGGCCTGCAACATCGTGATTTCCTTATTCTTGCGCATCGGCACAAGCAGCTGATTACCATCCTGGCGCAGCGCACTGATCACTGCTGGCGAGGTAATGCCCTTGGAAACCAGGTAAGGATGCTTAGGATTAGCGGGTTTCGCATTGTCCCAACGTTCCTGTGCGCGGGCCTTGGCCTCGGCGGCTTCCTGGGCGCGTTCCTCCTGGGCCTTTTGATCGGCAATGCGTCGCTGTTCAACCTGCGCGGCCTGCTGCTCAGGGCTTGTCAGTGTGTAAGGTGTACCTGGCTCGTAGCCTCCGCGCCTGGCTTCAAAAAACACACTGTCAATATTGACACGACCCGGTTTTATGCTTTTCCAAGTGGCTTTCGATGCCTTGGCATCATAGCTTTTTGCATCCTTCTGCGCCCACGTATCCCAGATTTCAAAACCATCTTCGCCCAACTCTGTCTTGAGGGCACCACCCATACGAAACCAAATTTCCCGCTCCTGCGGGTTGATATGATCCAACGCATTACGAATTTCATCTTTATCTGTCATGATTGACTCCTATGATTAGGTTGTTCCAAGCACTTTTTCAAAAGCACGGGTGCCGCTGTCCTGCCAGGCTTTGGCAACCGCCTGTTTCAGATCTTCCTGATATTCAGGCGGTGAGTCCTCGGTGCTCAGCGCCGAAATCACGGCCTGCATCAGCTCATCCTTATTCGCCACCGCCTCCAAAGGCGTGGCATCCAGCTCCTGCGCTGGGATGGCTTCCTGGTTTGAAGCCGTAGCAGCTCCTGCACCCGTTTTAGATAGACGATCTATTGTCGGTATCATCGGTTGCGGGTATCCCAGACGTTGTTTAAACACAGGATCGTCGTAATAACGCACCTTCTTGGCATAAATCGTGTTCATACCTGGCATGTTAATAACGCAATCAGTGTTGGGCATGGCCTTGATTTCCTGGGGTAACATCACCGCCCTGCGCTGCCCCGCCCCATCACCGAACGCCTCGGAAACGCTGCGACCACCCTTGCCGGTACTGCGATTTTTTGAATGCAAAGTTTCATAGCCTATGATTTCCGAATATTCCTGCGCATCCTTGTTATCTCTGGTCGCAAATATAATCTGACAATCAAAAGTGCCAAGCAGTGATTGCGCCCCGTCCACGCCATAGAGATTGTTCATCTGCGGTCTATTCTGAAAAATCATGATAAAGCGCAGCTCATAGCCTGCCGTGTAAGCAGACGAAGTCTGAATAATGTCCACTTTACCCATAGCCGCCGCTTCATCCATCATGAGCAAGCATTGATATTTCAACTCAGGGTTCTGTTCGGGCAATTCCTCGGTGTTCACACTGATCAACTGACTAAAAAACAGATTAATCAGCCGCCCAAACCGGGAAAAATCATTTGGATTGATCCCTACATAGATACTCATGCGCTTGCGGCGCACGTCGCGCAGATCGAAATCATCCCCACTGGTAATGCCTGCCACCACCGGATCAGAAAATACCGATAGTGGTGCCATAAAGTTGGAAATGATGCCCGAGCCGGTTTGTCCACCGGCACTTGGAACGTAGCTCAACATGTTAGTTTTGCAGGCATCGCTTAATGGCTTGGTTTTGATGGTCTCTTTAATCCAGTCGGCCAGCGATTGCCCATCTGCGGGTGTTGCCAGCTTCAACAAAGCGGGCATAGATGGAACCACGCCGGTTTTTGTCTCTGTCTCGATCAAATAGAGACAAAGGCCAACAAAGAGCTTTTGAGCCATTTCATTGAAAAACACACTGTTGCCTGACATGTTTCCCGAGGTCGGATACAAAATATGGGCAATAGAAAACGCCCCACCAGGCGCAAAATCTGGATCTCGCTTGACATAAGAAAGCGGATTCCATCGATGGCTCCTGAAATCCTTCGTGCTCAGGTGCAACAAATACACTTCCTGGCCGTGTGCTTCACGATAGCCCGCCGTGATTTCATAGTTTTCCAGCTTTGGATCGAACACCACCAGGCTATCGCGGTAATGCAGACAATTTGGGATGACAATGCCCACGCCCTTGCCGGATCGCGGAGGTGCAGCGACAAAGGCATACTGGTTGCCGCCCCAGCGCAAGTATTTCCCCTTGTATTTACCGATGATAATGTCCGGTTTTTCATGCTCATCCTTGAGCAAACCCGCCTTGGCAACTTCGCCAGGCGTGGCAAACCGGGCCGAACCATGCAATTCCCGCTTGGGTCGGCCAAACAGAATGGCAATGCTCATCACGACAGGAACCAAAGTAAGCCCACCGGCCAGAAACACCCCTGCCTTAAATTGCCACATGACCCAAATTCCACCGCCCGGCCCCTGGGAATGCTTGTACAGATCCCATAAAACAAAACCGCCGGGAGAAACCGGCGCTTTTGCTAATCGAATAAACACATAACTGCCAACAAACTGCCCTATCACGGCAAACACAAGCACGCCGACAACCAGCATGCCGAGCCATATCAGGAATTTTTTCATTCAGAACCCCCTCCAAATCGTTGAATCGCTGCCCTGCCCTTATGAAAACTGATCCAGCGGGTTTTCTTCTGTAAGCGCAGGTTGCTGCACCGGGTCTTGCGCTGGTAATGGCTCTGCCTGCGGCGCGGGCTGCCCCTGGGCCTGCGTGTCGTGTCGGGTGCGGGTATGGATCATCCGCATGTCCTGGACCTTGATGATGACTGACATTTTGTTCATGCCGGTTCGCTCATCCTCGTAAATCTTGGTTTGCAGCGGCCCGCGTACCCATAGCTTGTCGCCCTTTTTCATGTACTTGGCGACAATCTCCGCCTGGTTGCCGATCAACGATGCGGTATGCCATTGAGTCACCTCGGTAATCTCACCGGTTTCCTTGTCGGTCACGTGTTCCTGAGTCGCAATGGAGACGCGCAATGTCGGTGTTCCATTAGGAAAAAATCGCAATTCCGGGTCCTTACCCAGGTTTCCCATCACGGTATGCTCATTGATGAATGCTGACATATCCTGTCCTTGAAAAGAAAAGCCCCGCTCAATGGCAGGGCTTATTTATGATATTTTGAATATTCATTAAATCGTATTTACATATTCAATACGATGTGTAGCAGCTTACCCACGCATGGCCCGCCGTTTTTCTACCGGGTCGTAATACCATTCGGTCATATACGTATTATCAAAGAAACACACAATATCAATGGTTTTCTTGGCCGTTCTCAGCAAGTAGTCATAATCCATGGTCTTGCCCGTGCTGGACTCCTTTGCCAAGTCCGCGATCCGATGAAATACACTTGGTGAATCATTGGCGTGAACCGAGGTCAACCCCCCTGGGTGACCGGTATTCAAAGCTGTCAGATAATCCCAGGCTTCGCCACCCCGCAGCTCCGTCAAGAAGATGCGCGTGGGTTTGATCCGCATACATGAAGCAATCAAATCTTGAGCCGGTACATGCTCCTTAATGAACAAATGTATATGGTTTGGGTGGTTCGGTAAATCCAGCTCATGCGTATCTTCCAGCGTCACGATACGCACATCGGCAGGGACCAGATCAGCAATAGCCTTGGAAAACGTCGTTTTACCAGAACCTGTACCACCGACCATGCAGATATTGAGTTTTTTTTCTACCGCAAGATTAAAAAACGCCCAATCTTCACCAATCGCTTTGTAATGCAGCAAATCCAGCTCAAAATCCCTTACCCGTACATCCTGGTCAATGCCTAGCTCGGCGGCCACCTCCTGATAGGGACGGCCAGCGAACATCCCTTCTTTGACATCCTGGGCCAACAGGGCTGACTCACTCATATCCCGCTTTTTCGCCAGCCGCCCCGAATCAATGTAGCTTTGTAGACTAAACCGATCTTTTGAAGGTTTTCTGAACGCAAAAACGACTGTTCCCTCCTCGCAGGACGGGGGAAGCAGAATATGGCAGCGTTCCCCATCTGGCAGCGTCACCGAGTGCATAGGGTCTGCCTCATGAATATACTTCTGATTAAAAATCGCCAACACATTGGCTAATTCCTTGAGACTGTTCAGATCCAGTAGCGGGTTTTCTTCCCGAACCACCCCACCCGGCTGCTCAATAAAGGCTTCGCCAGGGCGATTGATCATCACGTCCGTGACACCTGGCCGACTCAGATATTCAGTAATACCCAGGCGGGCCAGGATGTTACGGGCGCTAATATCTGGGGAATAACCCAGATCCTCGCTCACAACATCCATGCCAAACCCCTATTTAGTTGAGGAACTGTAGAAATATGGCTGTACCAGCTCATACACATCCCTAAAATCCACGTCCCGCGCCACCATGACATTAACTAGGGTTCCCTGGTTAACATAGCCGGTTGGCGGGATATTGATGCTGTTTTTCAGGGCTTCAGTCGCCATATCCTCGGCAGAATCCGAGGAACTATCAAATGTCACCCCGCCACTATTGCGATTACGATTGTCCGCAAATTTGATGGTGTCCTTAATGAGGCTCAACATAATCGCCCCGCCGAACCGCTGCCAAAAATGCGTATCAACCTGCGCTTCCTGGCCGGAAGCACCTAGCGCATCGGCGCTCGGGCTGTTAATAATCACCGAAACGCCTGCCGGTGTCTCAATGGTGGACCACAGCACATACACGCGGGCCTGGCCCTGTACAAGCGCAGCGGTCTGCTCCCCGATAATTTCTGAACCACGCTCGATGAGCAGCACCCGGCCATTGGCCGAATACACATCCTTAGTAACCATGCAACGGGTAATGCCAGGTTGCGTCGTCACAATCATGGTATTCAAGGTACAACCGATGCCAGTGCCCTTTTTGAGCAAATAAGTCAGATCGGCCCGCTTCATGGCAATGGTCGGTTCAGTTGTCGTGGGCCGCAGCTTGGACGCAAACCCATTGGCCGAGGTGCTTTCTGTGCGACTGACTGGCGGGTTACTGCCCCCTGCACCGGCACCCGCATCGGCATTTTTACCCCCTGCATTGAGCAAAACGTCACCGGTCAAGCGCCGGTCAACCGGCTTGTCTTGCTTGGGCTGTACCACGCCTGGCGTTACTGGCTGTGCCTGGCCGGTATGAGGATCGATCCCCGACGCCGGGAGGCTGCCGGCAGGCTGCACCGGTGGATCTATGCGTGGAGGTGGAGGCGGAGCCAACTCTGCCTGTTCCAAGGCAAAGTTCCTGGGATGACTATTTTTAATCATTCCCAGCTCTTTAGGCGTGGCAATCTCTGGCTCACCACGCCCAGACAGTCCCATAAATGTCACCGCCAATAACGCGAGCGCAAGCGCCATTGCACCAAAAACAGCCACTTTTGCAACATTGGTTTTTTTCTTGGTCGTCAGGTTCTGCGGTAAGCCCCGCTCGACCTCCTCATCCCCCACCTTCTGCTGCATACTCGGTTGATCCGGTTCGATCTGATTTTCACCGTCACCGACAGTAAAGTCGCGGTCCTTATCATCTTGATTCATAATGATTTTTCCTTATTTCACAATCCGAACGCGGCCATCCAGGCCCGATCCGGTCTGGTTGAAGCGGCCACGCTGGTTAAACCCCCGGTTATCCACGCCCAGCACCGTACTGCCCAGACGCAGAACAAACTTATCGCTCAGCTCATGGACCACCACGGTATTGCCCTCTACATGCAGATTCACCAGCGATTCCGTCCCGTCAGGCATGATTTTGTAGATTGACGGCATATCCCGGCCATTATCAAATTCCAGGTATGTGAACCGCCCATCGTCATACATGGCAGTCGGTGTCAGGGCCTTGTCGCCATAGCCCCAATAGTTCTGATTGGCACGTACAACGTTTGGACGCAGTTTTTTGCCGCTCAAGATCTCATGGGCCTGATTGTTTTTGGCCCGCTGCGCGGCCAAATTGGCCTGCTGTGTGTCTGGATACCGAAAACGCAGCACATAAGTGGGAGCCTGGCGTCCGCGACCATCGATCGACAGCTGAAACACGTAAGTACGCTTATTGGTTGTCACAATCAGATTGGTCTCGGGATTGGGTGCAGTAGGTTTGAAAATGATATTGTTGCCACGCACACTCAATTTCCAGGCTTCGGCATCGCCCATTCCCAGGGCGGCGCTGTCGCCATCCAGTCGCTCATCGGCTTCGAGCTGCACCAGGACCGCCCGCCCAATCTGCGCCCGAATATGAATCACATTGTTGGGGCTATACGTCACTGTCTGAATCCTGGGGTCCGCTGACGAGCCCTTGGGTACAGACAAGGCACTGGCCTGCCCAGCCATAAAAATGGCCGCAGCTGCGGCCAGGATGGTAAAAATTGGCTTTTGTTTCATGGTTTTCCCCTCGCCTTAACTACCCGTGACGCTCTCGGGATCTACCCGGTAGCTCATGACCTGGAACCCCAGGGGATTGACTAGGCGATCTTTCTCAGTAATCGGCTTATTGACATACTTGTACCCAATGGTTGCCAGCATGCGTTGCGGTGCAGGCGCATTAGACTGATCAGCCGACAGGAACTTAACCCGTTTTTCAAAACGGATCTGCGCGGTATTGTCAAAGAAGCTAATACTGATAATCCGAATATCAACCCGTGCCCTGTCGCGCAGCACTTTATGAGGCGCTGCTGCCGACTCAAAGAATGCGCCGATATCGTTCTGGATTTGCCCAGAGCTCATCAACATCGATGCGTCATATCCAGCCTGTACCGTCCACCAGTCATACCCTTCCCGATACCGCACATATTGGCTAAGCCAGAATTTATCGATAGCCTCGTCATACTTGATATTCTTAATGTCCCGAACCGAAGTCACAATGTCTGTCGCACCGGTATTGTTATCGACCCTCAACACGAAGGGTTCGACGGTTTTTAGCGGTATCAAGCCGTTCACGGCAGCCATCGCCAGTACAGCAATCAACATACTGCCCCCCGTCATACGCCTATGCCAGCGATTATTGCGCATGATTGCCTCAATTTTCGAACGCTCAAACTCCTTGGCGCTCTGAATAAATTTAATTGCCTCAGTATTGGGCGAGACCTCGCCGGACTGTTTTTTCTTCTTAAAGAACATGGCGCAGCTCCCCTTTTATTTCATAACCTTGGTTGATCGGAAAGGGTGTACCCTTCGGCTCCGGCGCAGGTGTATGACTGGCGCAAGCCGTCAAAAACACCAGCAACAGCACACTTGATAAAAGCTTTTTCATTTACTCAAACTCCCATGAGTGAATCGTTTTTTTAAGAACAAATCCGTCAGACGAAAAAAAACCGCATCGGTAACAATGCGGTTTTCTTCAACGCTATATATTTACAAAAGATGCTTACCTGGCATACCAATCGTCCATTTCCCACAGCCCCCATTTATGGATGCCGCCAATGAATACCAGCGTGAGCAAAGTAACCCCCACCGTCATTGGCGACAGACCGTAAAACGTATAGCTCCATATGGCAAAGCCAGATACCCACAATGCAACAAAAAACAGGCACATCCCCTTACAAAACACAGGATATCGCCGCAGCCACATCAGCCCGAAAAAAGCGATACCACCAACCAGGATGCCCCAATTTCCTAAATGAAATACCTTATGCATTCCCATGGCGAATGTGCCTGCCAGCCATAGCAACTCCAGGACAAACAACAAAGACATGCCCCGTTGCATACGTTCGGTCATGATGGCGCGACGAATGGTTGCTTCTAGTTTTTTACTCATCTTGCAATCTCCTTAATCTCTGCTAGCGCGGTTAGCTCGTCCACCTGCTCCGCCAACCTTGAGAGCACGGATCCATCGATTAGCACCGCCCATTGCACGGCCAATCGTTCTACCATGGGCATCGGCTTGTGCACCACCGGTCAAGGCTGATGCAATACTCGGAACACTGAGCATCACCAATGTAAACAGGATAGTCATGGCAATCAATTGACCAACAATATCCCACATTTTTGCTAACGTCCAGACTGATTGGTCACCTGCCCAATTGGAAACATGTGTATTAACAAATTCACTTTGCATAAAACTAATAATGGCAAAAAACACGATTGTCATAATGAAGTTTAAACATTGCCCCATCCAGTTCATGAAGTATTGCCGGGTGCCAGGGAACAATGCGGCACCGATAAACAATGGACCTACCATAAGCGTCAATGCCAGGCAAGCTTTAGCAATCAAATAAAAAGCAAACGCAAACATAAATAACCAGTAGCCTGCAATATACGCAATAATTTGCCCACCCCAGACTGCCAAATGCGTGGCGATATCATCCCAATCGGCACCTTCTCCGATCTTCCCGATGCTGGCAACCATCTTGTCAATGTTCTGCATGCCTGTATCCACGGCATTCGCAGTCGATCCTTCTCCTCCGAATAAACTGCTCAACTCGTCGGGCATGATATAGATGACATTTGCTAGTTGACTATAGTTACCGGCATTGAATGCTAATGCAATAATGAGCAACCAGACCATTATTCGCTTGAATAGGTCCATGATGGCATCATCAAAACCTCGGTTGTAATAGTAAAAGGCCAGAAGCACCACATATACGGCCATGCCAGCCGAAAAAATAGGGGCAATCCCCTCAATGAATTGCCCCGTCTTATCAAACAAATCGGTACCTAATTTTGTGGTAAATAGGTCCGTTATATCCGAAATCATGCTCATAGCATTTCCTTAATCATCGACTACCGCCTTGTCACATGAAGCCTTATCAAAGTATTTCTCGCACATTGCTTGACCCCCACGTTCCTTGCAGAATTTAACTTGATACGATCCACCAATTTTTTTGAAGCTATTTGCTGATGAAGCGCAAAATTCTTCTTTTTCAGACAACTGGAATTTCTCGATATCTTCTTTGGTGGCTGAACATGCCTCTATGGTAAAAGTCTCTTCACACACCTGCTGACCTAGATTCTCTTTACACTGGAGTGCAAGCGATGGATCATTTTTACCATCATGACGTGCATCCATCTGGCAACGGTTTAGTTGTTCTCGCTGAATCCGTTCATCACTCTTTTTAGGAGGCTGGGGCTTCTCAGCGTTACTATCCCCACATCCCGCAAGCGCAACACTCAAACCAACCAAACCAGCCATCAAAAACCCACGCATGTCATTCCCCCCAATAGATATTAAAAACGCGATCAGGCAAACCTCGCCTGATCACAATCACAGGTCATGAATATACCATTGATGGACTAACCGCAATTCGCAGCTGTCCGATTGGCCCATGCATCCATTTTGCAATTCTGGTATTTGACACGCTGATGATAATTAACTTCCTTCTGGCGCTCATAAAGCCGATCCATCATATCCAGCTTTACCTGCGTATTCATAATGGCGGCATTTTCCGTTGCAATGCGGTTCTGCAAGTCCGTTGCCGCTTTCAAATCCTGAGTCAAATCAATTTGCCCCATTAGTCCGTCGATGTTGCCTAACCTGGCCTTGGTATCTTCAAAAGCCCGCTCAGAAAACTGCTGAATCGAGGCAAGATTTTTAAGACTTGCCTGGGGATCAAAATTTTTCAGATCCGTGATTTTGGATGTATCTATATTTGCAGCCCGATAAATATCCTCCCATTCAGACGGAATCACATCTTTCACCTGATCTTTCAGTAGATTGCCAAGATTCCGAGTGCCGGTCATGGCCTTGACCTGACTTTTAAGCTCGGTAATCTGCGAGATCTGGTTATCAATCTGGGTTTTCATGTGCTGAACCTGCTGCGCCATCTGCGCCAGGGCTGCCGCATCGATTGTCGGAATGCCAGCAGCATAAACCTGGCCAGACAAAGAAAAGGCCGCAATCAATGCGGCCTGCTTCATAACTTTAAGGGTTTTCATTCTGATTTTTCCTAGAAAATTAACATAAGGAGTACATGGACTGCTGCCACAACCATCGCCCTGCCCGTGCGCACCGGTCAGAGCGAGTCACCACAAGAACGTAAGTATTTCCATTACCTATGCGGCTTTCTGACGCTTGGCCTGCCTGGCCTCGCGCACCCGATCCTTAAAGACCGGATACCACATATCCACCGACACATCCCCCATTTCAGACTGCACATCATCCAATATGGCCACATTTTTTGAGGACCCGGATAGCACCGCCATTTCATCGTCAAAGCCGTACAAATTCAGTGTGGCAAACGCTGACTGGCGAGACTGGCGAATCAAGAAGGTGCGAGACTCCAAAGTGAGATTGACGAGTTCGTCATACTCTTTTTGCGTAATCCCGCACTGATCGTAGCTGCCCTTATATCGAGCGTCTGGATTGGGCAAGAAGATCTTGGTTGGTGTCTGCTGCACAATGGCCGCAAAGATCGGGCTATTAATAGCATCCTCTGGGCTTTGACTGGTCAGAACCACCCACCCCGCACGCTTTCGGTCGGTTTTCAGGATCTTGAGCATGAAGTCTTGCGTGATCTTAAACCGAGCCGGATACCAGAATTCCTCAATGACCGTTGCTAAAATACCGCCTGCGGCCGCCACCCGAGTCATCATCAGTTCCCGCAAAAAGAACAAATAGGCTAAAACTGGCTCTGTCGGCAGATAATCATCTTTGAGGATATCGGTCAGGTCAAACCCAATCCGGTAAAAATCATCCGGGTTAAATTGGTTTGTCTGATTATCAAGGCACCAGGCATACCGGCCATTTTCACTACGGCACCAACGAGACAAACGGCCTCGCAGATTGTCGGTTTTAGTTGGTTCTGGCGGGATGCTTTGCAGCAGCACGCTGAAATTGCGGTTTTTAAAGTCAATGGTGTTCATCAACGTATCGACCGCGATCTGGATCTGCTTTTCTTCGGCAGCCGTCAATGTGTCAGCAGCGTTTTTGCCGCAAATGCCCACCAATTTGTATAAAAACTCTCGGGTTTTAGGGCTATCGGGCATCTGAAAGGGGTTGCAGCCGGTTGGCACCCCATCCTTGAGGGAATAATAGGTGCCACCCACGGCCCGGACGAAGATTTTCATACCCTGGTCCAGATCCATAATAAACAGATAGGGATTGAACCGGTTCGCAAAGCTAAGCTGAGCCGTCTCCAAGGTCGTTTTCCCGGTGCCGTTCGCGCCCAGGATCAAAGTATGGCCGGAAAGATCCTCTCCCCTATTGTCCTGTTTGGGGTTAGAGAAGTGGTAATTAAAATCGTAAATTGTATTGGAAACCGTCTGCATCGGCATGATTGCCGAACCATCCCCAATCGGATTACCCTGGCTTTTGCCGTGGGAATAATTATGCATCCCGAAGGTCGTCGCCAGATTCGTGGTCGATTTGGGAAAGGCCCGAGGCTTATGCTTAGCCCCAGGCACCTGGCTAAAATAGGTCACTGGCGCGGACATGCCCGCTTTGATAAACCGATAGCCCCCGGAATTTAAGAACCGCGTATAGACCCTAGCCCCATGTTGTGACGCGGATCGCGCCGTATCCCCATACACCACCAGGGCGCTGTGATAGTCCCCAAACATCAATTCACCCGAAGTCAATTTGCCTAACCCGCTACGCAACTCTGTAAGCTGGTCCTTCGCCTGGTCGCCGACCGACTCCAAGTTATTGATCTGTTTATTAATGGTGTGTTGCATGGAGGGTGAATCAACATACACGAAGGATTGCGTCAGGGTAAATTCGCACGGAAGATCCAGCACCCCGGCCAAAACCTTAATCCTAGACGTGCCAAAGTCCTTTAAATCAAAGCAAACCGCGAATTTTGTCCCTTGCTGACCCCGAATTTCGCACACATCGGCACCAAAATGCAGATCGGCGCTACTCAGGGTCTGGTAAGCATCCACATTTGAAAGCGGTATGTCTTCCTGGCTCCCATTAATCAGAGATCCAAAGAATGAAAACACTTCAGAAAACAAGACGCCTTCCTGGTTTTGCCAGGCGGTAAGCACCACCGGATCATAAGGAACTAAACCCTGTTCCAAAATAGCAATCAGATCGTTCGCTTCTTTGATCCCCTCATCAAATTCTTCGTATTTGATCAGGCCCGTCATATAAAAGACGTTCTCAAAGTAGTCCCCGGTCTTGAATTTGTCCAGGTATTTTTCGGCAAATTCCCTGCAAAACACATTCTTGAATGCATATTCCCGATCAAAGGTTTTCTTGCGCCGTTGTAGTGTTGTCCACAGACCGAGGCGGTTGCCCAGGGTTTTTCCGGCGCTAGCCAGCAACTGTGACAGATTGGTAAAGTGGTTTTTCAGATGCGTATCGTCTTCACTTTCAAAGGGCAGGCCTTCGAGCCGAATCACAAATCCGATATGGCCCGTTTTAAAATGAATCAGATTAGCGGTGATATGTTGGGAGACCTTCGGCAAGAAGGTCGTGCCCGACGCTTGTTTTTTGAGTGCGTTGCTCAAAAAATCGCTGATAATCATGGATATTTCTCCCAAATTGAGTCGCTAAAAACGTCGTCGTACCATTGAACATGGCTGCATTTCGCCGGTAATACCAGCACAGCAGCTCGTAGCCAATGACCTGCAATGCCTGGTCATCGTTACGAGAGACGGTTTTCATAAAGAAAATGACCGGTAAAGGGACGATCAAAAACAACAGCGCCTTGCCCTTTAAAAATGTCAGCAATAACATCGTAATCACCACCGTTCCCGCCAATAACAACACCAGCGGGATCAGTGGGATACCAGCCACCATCGCTGAGCGACTTAATGCATTGAAGGTCGTGAATTTTTCCTCCAAAACCTTTTTTTCATCAGTCTGACTCATGTGTTTTCCTTGTCAGTTAAAACGAAATTGACTGCCCCATTGTCCACAGCCAAGCGACAAGAGCAACTGAGCATGCAGCCCCCACCACCCATGCACATGTTTCGAGAATATCGGGCCATGTCTTTTTATGGGTCATTCCTTGAAAACACTGCCAGAGCACGACAAGCGAAGCCAAAGCCCCGACGAGAAGAAAAACCCCGTCTCGGAACTCCTCGGCTCTATCAACAATGGGAGCAGCAAAACCCTGCGCTATCGCCGCTTGAGCCATGCCCAATAAGGCAATTACCAGCGACGCCTGTGTCACTTTACTGACTATCTTTGTAGAAACAAATTTCATTGTTTTTTCCTTAAGAATCAAAAATTAAGAACGAAAAAAAACACCCCTCGGGGTGTCTGGTACTAATTAGTACTTAACGCTTGCATTGAATTTTTTTTCTTTCTCTAAGCGGTGCCAATATTGAAGCGAATGAAAAAACCATAGTCAGAATCAAGGAAACAATCATTAGCCACTTTACCATTAGCAAAAGCTTCTGAGAGTCTATAAACTGATTTTCTACTGGCTGCTGATCCCCACCAATCCAAAAACCCAGGATCGGGAATCCGATAATCGCTGCCGTGAATATAACGCCAGCGAATCGCGCTAAAGAATCGTCACCCTTTCGAGTCCAAATGAAGATCCACGCGCAAGCCAACATGCCAAAACTTGCAGCAATCAAATAACCCGGCACTCCTAAGATCCCCATTCCCTCACCGAACGACCATAACAGACCACCAAGCAGACCGCCGACAAACAATGACGTTAAAGATTCTAAAATGAATTTCATTATTAACTCCTACTTATGATTCCAAGATTGCTGTACTGTCAATAATTTCCTGCGCAGCCTCTTGTAACGACCGTTTATCCTGCCATTGCTTAAATAACAGTGTGTCATTAGCCTCAAGCACACCCTGAGCATCGGAACGGGGTATTACCAATTGATCCGAGATCAGTTCACAGATCCGATCTTCCCATTCAATATATTTCATCATCGCAGAATCTCAATTAGCAAACCAAGCGCTAAAAGTACAAGTCCCATAAACACCAATAATTTGGAATGATAGGATGCGTGAGCAGGGTAGCGATTCCAAAATTTGAAATGAATGAAGGCAGCGCCGCCTACAGCAATTGCGCTGACAGCCACCAACACGACGGCAATCTCATGTAAAGTCATCATATTTCCTATTTTTTCTTGCGTAGTAGAGTACCACGTCACCAATCACCGAAGGCATCCCAGCTGGCAGCCTCATGCTTATCAGGTGCCTGCGTGGCAACAGCACGATCCGATTCAGCCTGGCGCTTCACCTTGGCGCTCGGAATCTTCTTAACCGTTGCCTTGACTGACCCCTGCAAGGGTGCGGTAGCGTTAATGGCCGGAATCCGTAATTTTTGCTCATCGGTATTTGCCGCTGCGGCCAGCTGGATCCGCTTTACATAGGGGGGCTGGCCTTTAAAGTCTTGCCTAAAACCAGTCTTGAAATTGCCGCTGTAGTAGCATGACAAAGCTTTCTGCAGGGCCACTTGTGCATCAACTTTCCCCGCCCGATTAAAGCAATCTTCCAGGATCTGCGCACCGGTTTGCAGGTTCTGGCAGGGTTCAAATACCGTTTCATAGGTCAGGCCAAACTTAGGCAGATTATGTTTATTGATCTGAGCCAGCCCCATGCTGAAATTTTTCCCAGCCTTGTGCAATGCTTTAACCGTCGAAATGGCATCTTCTAGTGTCTTAGGCTGCGAGACAACGCCATCCACCACACCGATAGCAAAGGGATTAAAACCGCTTTCTCTGCGGACCAACGCCTGCATGGTACTGGCATGCACTGTCGGCGCGCATTCTGCCGCCAACTGGTTAAATGTCAGCTCTGGGGTATCTTGAACCGGCTGCGCCTCCTGCACCGCCAGGGCCGGACGCAATACGCATAGTCCGGCCAGTAACACGAATGCGGCCACCATCATGGCCTTGAATCCTTTCATGGTCATCCTCTCATCTGAAAATACACGGCTGCGGCCCCGGTCAGCGCCACAATGGCAACTACCAGGGCAACACCCGCCACCAGTCCCAGGCGCTTGACGCCGCCCAAGGCGCGGCGCGCTACCCTGCCCTCGATCTGTACGGTCACCTGCTGGTTTTTCACCATCAGTTCCGCAACTACCCTTTCCCGGTACTGGCTCAGCTCCGAATACATCGCATTGATCTTTACCAGGCGTTCATCCAGCTGTGCAAGAAATGCCTGGTCCTGGTCGGCCCGACTGGCGTAATGCTGCTCAAATGACCGTTTTAGGCCCCTTTCCTGTAGCAAAATCAGGGTTAGCAATGGATCATCAGGCGACAATTTTGTTTTTGTCAGAGCAAAAACCTCATTTACCAGCTCATCGGTCCTGGTCTGCATACTGTTTCCTTCATAAATTGGGCCCGCCCTGGAAACCCTGGGGACCGGCCCACCCGTTTAATTACTGCGGTGGCGGATCAACAAATTGGCCATCTTCCTTTTCAACCCCGACATACACGGGCACCACGCCCTGGGTATATTCATTTTCTTCATATACCTTGCAGTAGCTTGGCAGCTCATTTTTGATGTATTCAACCCGTACAATGCGCACCGTGTCATCGTCGCTGTTCCATTTACTCCAACCTTTATCTACGATTTTTTTCTCGTAATAGGCTTTATTCAGACTGTTCAGAAAGTGTGCATCACAATTGCCTGCGCCCCTAGCGATGGCATTAATCAAAGCGGGCATATTGCTTTTGACATCATGAGAAGTCGGGCACATGTTCAGAAAATCGCGCCGGGCTTCAAATGTTTTATCAGGGCGGGTAAATTTGATCGAAAAATATTTATTTAGCGAATTGCTGCATTCGCTGGGACGGTTGCCTGAGCTCAGACACAACACCGCTTCGCAGGCCAGCCGGGTATCACCTTCCAGCTCTCCATCCTCTGCATGGGCCGGGAACGAAAAAGCCGCCAAACTGGCGGCTATCGTTGTCATCAGAGCAGGCCATTTATGCTTGCTTGTCTTTTTCAGCAGGAACATCATTTTTTTCTCCTAAATTTATAGCATCCAACTGCTCGAAAATACTGCGCTTGAAAATCAGAATCCGCTGTTTATTCATAATGAAAAATTTCTCTGACCGAGCCACCTCATCAAATGTCAAATTCTGCTCTGTCATGCTTCGGATATCCTTACCGAAAGTATCCTGACTGCGGTCGGCAATCTCCACGACACCAAGAATTTGGCTTTTGTATTTTTTATAAATGGCCCGATCTTTAAAGCCATCAACCGTTTTATCAATCTGACC
>Ga0160469_100173_pt1 | contig 63928 bp, 64 predicted proteins | sample HID1972M_E11MG_FD_108246 | JGI IMG/M metagenome (GOLD analysis project Ga0160469, IMG submission 108246) | Enriched pill bug-associated microbial communities from UW Madison campus, WI, USA - HID1972M_E11 MG | ecosystem: Host-associated > Arthropoda: Insects > Digestive system > Unclassified ...
AATCACGCAACTTGTTGGTGAGGAAGAACAGACCGTAGAAGCCAATCAGCACGACGAAGATATTCGGGTAGCCGACGCGCATCTGTTGTGCCACGAAAGCCATCACGCCGCTGAAAGCCAGGGTGAGGGCCAGCAGGCCGTAGGTGTTGCGCAGGACGCGGCTAACTTCTAGCTGCTGCGCCTGCGAGCCTTGATTAACTGCATAATCCTGTTCGCGCATGGCGAGACTCCTTTGGGTTTGAACACGTCTGAAACGTTCAGATGCAAAGATCATAACAGACCCATGCAAGGCGGCTACACAGAGAGTTTGACAGTGTGTTTCATTACGGTATTATGGCGCCCGCAAAGCAGCTGGAAGCGTGGCCGAGTGGTTTAAGGCAACGGTCTTGAAAACCGTCGACTGTAACAGGTCCATGAGTTCGAATCCCATCGCCTCCGCCATATTTGGTACCGACAAAGCCCTGATTATTCAGGGCTTTGTCGTTTCTGGGGTTTTCGAAAAAAACCGCTTCATGGAATGTGTTCCATTACTTTTGGGGACGCGTTCCATAACTCACACATTTCCCCCTCCCTCCGGCGTTCCGCCGAACAAAAATCACACTCGCCCCAAAAGCTACTATCGTTTAACCGGCAATCCCCCTTCCTCACAAACCCAAGGAGATGGCGATGTCAAAAACAAGCGACGGTAAGAGTGGATCGTCACCTGCAGGTAAATCCGGTGGTTCGAAAGCTCCACCGGTTGCAAATCTTCCCAGCACTACAGGAAAGCCTTCGGGAGGCGGTCGCGGTAACGGGCCATCTAAAGGCAAGTAATTTTCTGTTTCGAGGCTGGCTGGTATTAGCGTCGTCGGCCGCCTCACTTCAATCAAATCTCAACCCGCTTCTTTCCACGCCTGCTACGCTGGGTTCTTCCAAGGAGGCATGCCTAATTCCGACCTGCTCCCTTCCCTGCTTTTCAAAATCAACGAAAACCAACTCGCGCTTGAAGCAGCGATCATGGAGCTGACCCTATGGGTCGAGCAGCGTGGTTCAGCCGACGTCGCCGAGAACGTACGTGGCGCACTTTGGGCGATCGATAAAAATGAAGAATTTATCAAGATGACGCTTGCGGTTCTTATGGCTCCTGAGTGACTGCTATCGGCCAGAAGCGGATGTCACGACCTGAGCCTACTTTTGAACGTAAGTGGCAGTGTGTCTTCGGTACTAGGTCAATTAACCGGGAACGCTTTTTCGTTACCGAACACCTACTCAGTCAACATTGTCATGGCATACTGGGCTGAATCCCACAGATACGGCTAAATCATGGACATTGATGGTTTCGCGCAGTGCCTCTCGTATATGCAAGCTACAGCGGTGAAAACTTCGACGGATAGGTTTTTACCGCTCGCCGGTACTATTTTAGGTGCCGGTCTCGCTTTTGGTCTGAATTACTTTTCGACTACACGAAAAGAGGCAAAGACAAAGGTCGCTAAGAAGAAGTGTTGCGAAGAGGATGTTCACGAGCTCATACACATATGCGAGCATACACTGAGAAGCATCCTTGAAATATGTGACACAATCGTCACGAAAAATCGTCCGACTGGACACAACCTGCCCTCTGCAGTTAGCTTACCGCTATTAGATAAATATTATCCTGAAATTGCCCACACATTCAGCGTCGATCAACGGTACTGGATCAAGCTCGTTTTTAGGCTAGTAGACGATATAAACAAAGACCTCGAACTGCTGACAAAACATGACACAGAGATTTCGTTATTCAGGATTTCTGTACTATCGATTAATCTTGAGGTGTGTCTACTGGATGTTTATAAGCACTGCTACTGCATAATTAAAAATAATAAATTCGAGTTCTCAGAGCATGATGAGGCTCTTGCTGAACTAGGCATAGCTCAAGAAAAAATAGCCGGGCTAAGCATTTTGAAAACAAACGCAGAGAAAGCCAACTCAGTTTTAAGCCTGCCGAATACATAGCATAAAAGAACTGAGTTTCATTATTCAGTTCACCCATTGCGTGATCCTTTACGATTTCGATTCGAACTAGAATTTCTGGATATCCGCTAAGGTCGCAGCAAACGCCTGGAGAATCTCCACTTTGCTTCTACCGCCGCCGGTGAGGTGGATGAACTCATCAAAATCGATGTTCACGAGCTTTCCTGTTCTCGGATTCATCAAGACGCACGACCTCCACTCATCATTACCCGTCTCTACGGCAGCCGCATAGCTCAACAGCCAATACATTGCGACTTGCCTATAATCGGCAGCAGAGAAATTACCGGCTATGCATTTGACCTCAATCAGCGTGGATCCGGCAAAAAAATCGCCGGTTCCTGAGGCGATCCAGCGAAAGCCGGGGATTACCGGCGCCGCACCATAAGCCGAGTTACAATCCGTAGCTACCTGCTTGACCATAGTCTCGAGGTTGTTAGCTACGCGTAGGGCGATACGTCGATCATTCTCAGAGATTTCCGATGGGCTGGTTGCATCGAAGAACCTGCTTTGCCTGTCTGTAGCGGTGGCAACGCACTCTCCCCACCTCGGATTGTTCCCAAGTATGAGCTGCTCACCTACTGCAAATGCCAACTCGAACAGGAGAGACTTTTGCAATTCACTTGCTTGTATCGCTTCTGTCGGTACGACGATCACCGCACAGCCTGTAGCTGATTTGTTATAAAAAGACACTATGCCAGGCGTCAGGCCTGGAAAGATCGCATTCAGTATGCCGGGAATATTTCGAGCAATCGTTCTAGGATCGCGGCCAGATCTAGTTGTCATCACACCAGCTCCGATAGAGACGCGCGAAAGTCTGGCGATCTTGACGCTCTATACCTAACCCCCATGATTGCTCCAAGCTTGGCCCAATCTGACGGCGTAGGCCATCACCTTGGTCTCCAAAGGACTCAGCCGCGAGCCATGTCAGTCGCTGACATTCAGCGTTAATTTCGCTCCATCTGCTTGAGACAGAGCTGAACCCGGATCTGTCTTTCCATAGACGCCAGCAGTCTATGCACGCCCTTTTGACTGTGTGGGACGAGTTGTTCTTATAGGTACTTTGGACAAAAGCTGCTCTAGCTGATGTTTGCGCAAACTTCAGCACCCGGAGGTAGTGCAGCAAGCTGGCTTCAGCTTGCAACAAATGAGCAGAGTGGCTAGCCACTCTATCTATCACCGTATCCAGATCGGAGTGAATTACTTCATATCCCTCGCCCGTTCTAAGATTGGCCACACCTCGCATGATGGTTGACCATGAAGCACGAAAAGCATGCAAATTATTCGGTTCCAGCAGCGTCGACGCGAGTTGCAGAGCTACGATTGGGCTATGGAACTTGAGTGTCCTACCTATTTGAGTTATCAAGAAATTATCCGGAAGCGACTTTTGCAATTCGTTGCCGAGCAATTTCTGGACGTCTAGATTTTCGACAGTCATTTTCAGCGACTCGTAATCCCCGTCCGGGTTGTCAGAGTAAGGATCGTAATGCAGGTCGATATGTCTTAAAATTCCGGCGTTGGTATCGTCGCCACCAAGCTGGGTAGTAACGTACTCCTCATAATGCTTAGCCGTCATCATTATAGTTTTCGACTTATTTAGCGTGATCCCATAGTCCGCGAGAGCGTGTGATAGGAATGCTAGCCCTGCGTACGCGGCGGAATTCGAATCAGCAATGAGCACATAGTCGTCGACATACCGGTACCAACGTAAGCCGTCATGTGTCATTCGATGGTCTACAGAGTTCAAAAACAGCTCCGCCAGAATTCGCGAGCATTGTCCACCAACAGGCAGTCCGAAGGATCGCCCCGCTGAAAACTTTGTTAACAGTGCGGTGATTTGATTCCCTACCCTGCCATCCGGGAACAAGTCATCGATGAGATTCTCTAAGTAATGATGCGAGATGTGTTCGTAAAAGCTTGAAATGTCGGTTTGGACTACAACTGACCCCTTGGGGGCGAGCGCAGCCTCTTTCGACGTAGCCTCTCTGAAAACTCTCCAAGATGAGCCGCGGTCGAATAGCTCAGACCCGCCCTCCGTCTGGAACCGGTATGAGAAGGTTCGCTGATCACGTCGTGGTTCTAACTGATCGGCAATAGCTATACCGAGCCCGTTGAAATAAATGCTCCAAAACGGGTGTAGCTTTGTAGTCACCCTGAATCCTGATGCACCGGTTGCGACCAGAAGGCGCTCACTGAATACGGTTAGTGCTGCAATTTTATTCTTGCTGTTGGGCACACTGTCTTTTCTAAGCTCCTCCGAAAAAACGAAGGCAACCTCTGCTAACTCATTTTGCTTAGCTGAAACGAAATTCGTGTCGACATCGAAAGGCAGTGTGTCGTTATCACCGTGAGCTCCGATATCAGCTGCCGCACGTAGAAAATGCTCCAGTGTTACTTCAGACATGTCCTATCCCCGGCAGACAACCTCTGTTAGCCGGGCTCAGTGCACCGACATCCCTCGTCGCGCAATCATCTCAGCACGCCCGGCGCATGTCGATAGACGCTTCGTAGCGTACGGAGCCATCTAGAGTCTGCTTTGCACTTTCCGCTGATCGAGTGAACCGGCTCACGATCATTGTGCATGGTGAAAAAGCCGCTTTCAGTCGCCTGCACCTGGCGCCGCAGGTATAGATCTCCGTCAGCGAGTGCCTGAATAATTCCCAAAACTCTATCGACGCTGACTAGCTAGTAAGAAGAGCGCTAGAAAGGCATTTCGGTAGGTGCTAACGAAACAAGGTGTTTTATCTCGATTTTCCGTGCAGCACTTTAGAGCAAAGATAAAAGGATAGTTCGGAGTGGTCGCTCATGGCCCGAGAGCTGCCTACCACTGCAGCTCGTCGCCTCCCCCTCGTACGCAGGCCTTACCTCGATTACTGTACATCCAGACAGTATCAATAAGGCACTCTTGTGGATCCCTCAGACATCGAAAACACCGACGACTGGCTCGGCTGCCCGACACCGCTCGAAACCTGCCAGCACCAGCTCCGCATGTACGAAAATGAAATTCAAGAACTGACTCTGCAATTGCGCCAGGAAAGGGAGCGGATCTTCAAGCTAGTCAAGATGCACACCGAATCCGTCAAGGAGTGCGAAACGTTGCGAGGGCAAGCCCGTCACCTGGGCAGTGGTGAGCCGGCAGCTGGCAACCCCACCCCATCAAGGCATCCGACCATGAAGCAAAAAGCAGCAATTGCCCAACTCGAAATCCACGCATCCAACTGCGAGAACAACGCAGCGATCCAAGAGCAAGAAGGTCAGTTGGAAGACGTGGCGAACAGCCGTAGCAACGCCGCCGATTTCCGCCAAGCAATCGAAGCACTCGAAGCCGAGTGATCATCGCTGCTGCACCTTGGCTACAGGGTGTATTGGGATGCGGAAGCCAACCCAGCAGCTGCTGGACACCTGCAATCAACTGGAGAGCCACATGCTTCTGATCATCCTGATCGGCGCAGCGCTGGATCATGTGCGGCCAGAACCGCCCTGCTCTATCGCGCTGCCAACCGATCCGCAACGCACACACCGCGAGCGATGGCGATGTACCGCCGGGGTCTTCACGTTCTGGCGCTGATCGATCCCGCCAAAAACCGCAACTCACTGCATCGAAAAACAGAAAAGCCTTCCTGTCCAGTTGGACTTTTTTTATTGCCTCGCCTTTGTCCGTCAGCACTCTCCCCTGCGCCCAACGGCAACCAGCAGGCGGCGCCGAGTGCTGAGGAATAAACGCAACCCATCGAGGAATCGCCATGCATCCATCAATTCAACAGCGAGTTGACGGGGTTGCGGCCCTGCACGCTCGCTCAACGATCGCCACCGCCGCGTTCTACGCCTTGATCGGCAAGGAGCCACCCGTGCAAAAGATTCGCTACCAGGTCGTTGCCAAAGGCGAACGCGCTTACCACATCATGGACCTGGCCACCGGCAAGGTGAAAGGCTTTCGCTTCAGCTACAAGGAGGCGGTCAACTTCGCTCAATCGCTTGAAGCGCGCGCCGATGGCATTAAGGTCACGCTCTCGGGTAAGCAGTCATGATCGGCGTGCCAATGCCCAACCCTCGGGACAGCATTATCGAAAACCTGAATCAGCAGATGGATCAGTTCTTCGGCGCAAGCAAAACGGTCGAAAAAATTCCGGCCGGCGTTACCGGTGACCCCAAGCTGGGCTCCAGCGCTTACCACGATCGCCTGCGCGCCGAGCGCAAGAAGCTCGCGCCCAGCCTGAAGAAACTCGACTTGTCCGGCATATCGCTGAACAAGGCCGCCGAGACACTGGGCATCGACCACAAGCGCGCTCGCCTCATTGCCCGAGAAAGCAGGATCTCATTCCCCGGCGCTAATATTTCAAGATCCGAGCATTGCGATAATTGACGCTCCGATCGAGGTGATGGATTCTGCAGTAGGGAGCGCTGCAATAAGGCCGCGGATTATTGTTTTCTTTGGAGCTGGTAATTCAAGCTGGGTTTTCAACTCATCCACAACTTCCAAAGCCTCCTTTTCCTCAACCTCGGAGAGGCCAAGCTTGGAAAGCTCCGCTCTTAATTCCTCAATGACTTTGGAAACCTGTGCGCCGTGAGATACCGTATTTATGGAGTTATCGACGTTATGATTGTTAACACGGGCGTTATCACCATGAAAGTTATAGGTAATACTTTGAACAACTCGTTCAGCCTCGGCCTCGCCCATACGCCTTACCGTCATTTGGTAGTGCGCTTCGAAACCCAGCACCGCCTCATAGAATCCTGGTTCAACAACTTCAAATGTTTCTGTCGCACCATTGGACATGTGTCGCATAATCAAGTCTTTAGGTTCGATAAAAATCGAAGAATCCCAAAGAAAGACTTTACCTTTTTGAACACTGGCCTTGAACCCTTCGAACTTTTGACCATTCTTTTTGACAATGGAAATATTGTCGGTTGCAAATTCATTAAAAGTGCCGCGCATAACTTCTCCTTAAGTGCTAGTGATGGCTTGGTTTTAGTTTTTCCTACTCACGCCAGACTGTACATCTTGGCAAAAATTATCACCATCCCCTGGCCATGTACCCGGCTCACCGAGAACAGCGCCTGGCATCAGGTGAAGGTCGCAGCGTGAGACGTTTTCGCACCCAACAACGCAAACGACAGACCTGGCTGGACTTGCCGGCGAGCGGAATTGAAGAGGTAGGCTATGGCAGAGGAAAAGGAACTGACGGAGGAAGCCAAGAAGCAGCGCAGGAAGCGCGAGAAGGCAGCAGCAAAGGACGCTGCATTGGGCGTCGAGAGGTTTACGGTTGAAGTGGCCGGCGTATTCAAGCCCGACCTCAAGCGGGTCATGGCAGCGCACGGCATAAACAATCAGCAGAACATCCACCAGCGGTTGCTGAAGAACCTGATCAGCGCGGACTTCGACACGCAGGCTTGGATGCTGCGGAATGTCACGACACCTTATGAGCCAAGCGAAAAAGTGTCGCGAACATTTTACGAGAAGAGCATGGTCGAAGTTGCTGAAAATCCTGGTGATGAAGTTATTTACCCAAAACGTTAACTCTTTTTAGCAAGCGCGTAGCCAGGGACAAATTGATTTGATTCGCTGATCTGTAAATCGCTTTTCGCATGGCCTCATCCATCTCTTTAAGGAATTCGTAAGACTCCTCCACCAAAGGTTCAAAACCTAGTGGGCGCGATACGAGCCTAATACGATCATTCATCAAATCAGTGAAGCGCTCTCTTGCTCTATTAAATGATTTATTGCAAATGATCAGTTCGGGGAAATAAATGGCGCAAAGGGCTGATACCCGCTCCGTGGTGGGTTCGGAGAACTTTTCAACGTAGCTTGTTGATTCACTCAAAAAGCCCTGAAGGTCGGATTCGCCTCTGGCGTACTGGCTCAAAAGCTCGTGAATAATGGTTAGATTTCGTGACGATCTATCGAACGCTGTGTGTAGTTCTTCAAGCTTTGTTCTGAGCAAATTTTTTTCTGATCGTTTGGTCTCAAGGATGAACGTAATACTTCCAGAAATTATTCCTCCGCCCAAGACTGCCGTCACTAAAGACATCCATACCGGTACTGCGCTCATGTTCGTCCTCCTCAACCTATGAGCAGCATCAGACCCTATCCCAAACCAAATTGCCACCACCGGTCACGGAGGGCGGCGCCTGACTGGAGATAATCCATGAGCCACAACTGCGCATACGTTAGGCAGCACTATCAGGTGCCCGCCGAGATTGGCCGACGCGTCATTGCCTACGGCAAGCCCGGTGTCATCCTGGCAGATCGCGGTCACTACATTGGCGTGGTTCTGGACGAAGACACGAAGAAGCGGATCAGCAACTACCACCCCACCCACGAAATACAGTACGGCGAAATGACCGAGACGCTACCGCTGAAAGGAGTGGCTGGTCTTGCCGTTCAAGCATGACTGGGACGATCTCGACTGGAACCGCGAGGCCCGCGAAGATCTGGTCAGGGTTTGGTTAGCCACTCGAAGTCAGACCAAATACAAGGCCTACGAGCGGCTTCAGGATTACTGCCACAGCATCAAGGCGATGCTCCACTTCAAAGTCCGGCGCGCCTGATCCGCCCTCATCTATTGCGATAAACCTCGGCACCGGGGCGGCAAGCAGCTCGCGCCACCGAGCAATGTCGGCAATCAGCCTCAGACCCTCTTCTGCTTCAGCATCGAGTTGCTCATCAGGAAGACTGAGCAGGCGAACAATCTTGGCGCCGATCAGCCGCAAAGCCTGAATATCGGTTTTCGCGCTCATCGCAGTCACCGACAAAGCCCTGATTATTCAGGGCTTTGTCGTTTCTGCAATTCGATTTTCCTGATCATCCCTTTCTGGATCGTTTCCGCAACTTTTCGGTCATTTCCGCAACTCTATCCCTTCGACATCGATGATCCGACCTCGACACTCAGGTGAGTTTGGCTATCTTCAACAGGCAGCTTTCGGCCAGAAGCAGACACAGGTAACTCGCGGCCTCAGAAAAGGATCATGCATTTGAATGCTTTTACGGCAGTAGATGCGACTCGCTACCCCATTCCGAATTTGTTCCAATGTGCTTAATATATGCATGAAAAAGCGCCTCGGGCTCACTGAGACGTCCAGACTCAAGGAAGGGATTGTTGCGTGCGTATATTTTACGTTGGCCAAGATACTCAAAAGCGTCTCGCGCTACTCAAAAGTAAAGAAGATATACTCCTCCTCGGCTTCGATCGGTGGGACGACTACGACTACAAAACAACTTTTCCCGTACAGTGCCGTATCAAGGGCGAGGACGTTCTGACAGGCGCCATCAAAATCCTATTTAGTGGTGAAAAGGTTTCTTATAGTTTTCTGGACAGCTTGGTGGAACAGGGATGGAATGGAGAGTTCCCAGTACCCAACGCCAGTTACGTTTCGGTTCCCTCCAACACGACTTTCTACGAGCAAATCGATGGACACATTGGAAGCGCTGTAACTTTAGAGGTTGCGCGCACACTCAATGATGCTAGCTTGAAGCGCTGGATTGACGAAGAACTTGCAAGCCTTGACTTAATTGAGTCTGAAGGATTCCGGCATTCCCTGCTGCGCGAACGCGGGGCACAGGCAGCCTATCAAAGCGTCTGGAAATTGCTCAGTGCGGCTAACATAAATGTTGGGGACGTGCAGTTTCGCTTCCTCGACCCTCAAGGGGAATACCAGAAACTAGACTTGGACTTCGATTCGACAGATCGGCTTTTGCCACATGATATTCACGTATTAATTGGACCCAATGGTGTTGGGAAGTCGCAAACATTAATGCAGATGGTCGAACATTGGCTGGATTTGAGTGCTGAAGACGATGCAGATGTGGGGTTTAAAGATCCTCTTAATATCAATCAGATGATTGTCATTTCATACAGTCCGTTTGAACGTTTTCCAATCGATTCTGAAAATAGTGCGAAACAGTCAGGCGGGCGACAAGATCACAATATCTACCGCTATTTTGGTCTGCGTGGCTGGCAATCAGTTTTTGATAATACAGGAGGTAGTAAGAAAAAAATTCGCTTGTCGCATAGCCGGCCCAAAATCAATGCCGCCCGCTCCCTGCTTGCTTGCCTTTCTGACGATCAAACCTACGGAGCTATAAAAGATTGGTCCGCTAAGGTTGAGACCATGGAAAGGGTACTCCGTACTGCGATTGACTTCGACTGTGCTGCGGTTGCAGTAGATCCCTCAATAGATTTGACTACACTGCTGAACCGCGACTCATTATTTCTTCTAAGTAAAGAACTTTCCGGTAATAATATCGTGATGAGGTTAGAGGTGGAGGCGGAAGGCACAGGTAGCCGCGAGCGCGTTCTAATTCCAATCGCAAGCGATCGCATAGAGGCACTAAATTCAAAAGAGCTTTCCTCATCTATTATTGCAGGAAAAGGCATTTATTTTATAAAGAATGGAGATATCGTAGAGCTAAGCTCTGGGCAGCGGCTATTCTCCTATATCGTCATCAATATTTTGGGCGCCATTAGACGTAACAGTCTGATTCTCATTGATGAACCAGAATTATTCTTGCATCCAACGCTGGAAATAGCCTTCATTTCAATGCTTAAAGATCTTCTCATCAGTTATCGATCCAAAGCTTTACTCGCTACTCATTCACTGGTAACTGTACGAGAGTTACCTCGAAGCTGTGTGCATGTATTTGAGAAAGAGGAGGAAGAGTTATTCATCAACCACCCCCCTTTTGAAACATTTGGCGGAGATATGCAGCGCATTTCTTCTTACGTATTCGGCGACAAATCGGTGTCAAAACCGTTTGAGTCTTGGATCCGACAACAACTCAAAGTATTCGGTACCGCCGAGAGACTCATTGAGGAGTTAGGCGATAATATCAACGAAGAGATGATTATTCAGATCAGCGCTATGGGGGCTGGAAAATGGTAACTCGCCTTCCTCTCCCCGCCGTCGATGATGTTAATTTGATCAATGAAGTTGTCGACCAGCGTCAACAGGGGCGCAACTCGGGATATTTCGAGCGGATACGGACCCCTTGGAAGCAACGTATACGAAGCTACATTCTAGCCTGCGGAAATCCAGAAGTTATGACGCCTTGGGCGGATGCTGTCAGATTTAAGACTAGATTTCTGTCTCTTTATAAGAACCCACAACCAAATTCTGTGCAAAAGCCGGTGCTAGAAAAGTTGCGGGAGCGCACACTGCAAATGTGCCCAGCATGCGGTGAGGATGGTACACCCAACACTTTGGATCATTACCTGCCGAAAAGCTCATTTCCAGATTTTTCTGTGACAGCAGTTAATTTATCCCCGATGTGTGATAAGTGTCAGGGAAAGAAGCTCGAACAAGTACTAAGTGATGATGGCGAACGTCTTTTTCTACACCCTTACTTCGATAGCTTTCTAGATCAACAAGTTATAAAGCTTACAATTGGAGAGCCATATTCAGCCCCTGCATCTATGGAATTAAATCCAAGTGAAATTTTGAGTCTTGAATTACAGGAATTGGTGTCGCGACATATTAAAGGTCTCGGAATAAATACACGTTACTATCATTTTTTTCGCGAGCAATACACCCACCTTTTGGGCTCTGCTGCCGACATCCGTGATGCGGAACTCGAAATGAGGCAACAGCTGGTGTTGTTTAGAAACAAAGCTCGCCGGAAGTCAGTAAACTCTTGGGGGCACATCTTTTACGACAGTGTACTGGCGAATGAAAAACTAATTTTACACTTGGAAACTGCTGAGCTCCCAGAGCTTGAAGCTTGGGCTCAGGCATACAAAGAGGAAGTTTTTGCTGAGAGAATAGACACTGCGTGATTACTAGATTGAATCGCCCCGGATTTCTCAGGCAGTGAACGACCGCTTCTGGCCGAACGCGGACAATACAGGCCACGTCATAAATGCAGCTGTTTTACTCTTCCAGTGCAAATCCATAGTCGCCGTTTCTGCCATTCGGGAATGGCGCACATTGCCTCACCTCCCGCGTGATCGCGGCAGGTGAGGCCTGCACCGGCACTGCACGTTACAAGGTGTAGGCAATTCCGACTTGTACTGTTCGCGGCGCTCCCGGATAGGCATAGACGTTACCGAATGCACCCTCTTCATAATCACGGTCAAACAGGTTCTTCACGTCAAGATTGAGCCGCACCTTGTCATTGACCTTATAGAAGCTGAGCAGGTCGACCACGGTGTAGCTGCCCATCGAAAACGCGGTGTTGGCGGTTTGTCCCGCGCGCTCGTCGACGTACTTGAGCCCGGTGCCCAAGCCCAACCCCTTAAAGGTGCCATCCTGGAACTCATACATATTCAGCAGGCTGAAGCTGTTTTTCGGGATGTTCAGCAGTCGCGTGCCGGAGCGTAATACGTTGTCTTTGGTCACTTCGGCATCGACATAGGCGTACCCACCAATCACGCGCCATTCGGGCGTCAGGTTGCCGGCCACGTTGACGTCGAAACCACGGCTGCGCACCTCACCCGCCGCGACGCTGAAGGTCGAATCAACAGGATCGGTGGTCAGCACGTTACGCTTTTCGATCTGATAGATCGCCGCGTCGACACTCAACTGCTGATCCATCGCTTCCCACTTGATGCCCATTTCGTACGACTTGCCTTTCTCCGGCTCGAACCCGCCGCCCTGACGACTGGCGCCGGTGTTCGGTTTGAACGAGCGCGCGGTGTTGGCATAGATCGCTAATGTGTCGGTCAAGTCGTAGGTGACGCCGATGCGCGGCGTCACCGCGTTGTCACTCGCCTGCCAGCTCTTGGCGCCGGGCACATAGGTTTCGTAGTCATGTTCAAAGCGCTCGAAACGCGCCCCGGCCAGTACTTTCAGTCTGTCAGTCAACGCCACCTGATCCTGCACGAACGCGGCATACGTCTTGAGGTTTTCCTTGTCATCAGTGGGCGTGCGGGTGAGTGCCGGACGTGGTTGGCCGTACACCGGATCGAAGATGTCGATCGGGTACGCACCGACGGCTCCGCTGGAGCGTTGAATGATCGACTTGTAGTCGTAATCCTCATACTCGATACCGGTGAGCAACGTGTGCTGCAAACCCGCGGTTTCGAAATGGCCGGTCAGATTGAGCTGGGTATCCTTGTCGGTCCACTCCAGCTTGCGGTAGTTGAAATTGCGCCCCAGAGTGCGGCCGTCAGCGGCAATACCGTTGGCCTCGATGGCGTTGCCCTTGAGCGATCCGTCGAGCCACTGGAAGCCGCCGGCTAACGTCCAGTCGTCGTTGAGCATGTGCTCGAAACGCAGTTGCGCCATGTTGTTGTCGTTATGCAGTTTACCAACGTCTTTTTCGCCAAAAAAACTGTCGCGCGAGGCAGTCCCTATCTGCTTCGCATAGCGAGTAACGCCTCGATCCAGAGGCGCGTTGTTGCGCATGAAATCGCCTTCGAAAATCAGCTTGGTCGCGTCGGTTGCCTGCCAGGTGAGCACGGGCGCGATGCCGTAGCGCTCGGTTTCAACGTGATCTCGAAAGGTGTCGCCGCCCTCGCCCACTACGTTAAGTCGGTAGGCCAGACGCCCTTCCTCGTCGAGCGGGCCGGAAGCATCCAGCGTGCCGCGCTTCATGCCCTGATCATTGAGTTGGCTACCAAGAGTGACGGTGCGCTCGGGCAACGGCTGTTTGGACACCACGTTGAAGGTGCCGCCAGGATCACCCCGACCATAGAGCATGGTGGCCGGGCCGCGCAGCACTTCGAGGCGTTCGATCGTGTTGGCATCCGGCATGTTCGGATAGCCGCGGTTGATCGGGAAACCGTTGCGATAAAACTCGCCGGTGGTGAAGCCACGCACGGTAAATGTGGTCAGGCCCTGGCCACCAAAATTGTTCGCCCGCCCGACGCCACCGGCGTAGTCCAGCGCGTCCTGCAAACGGGTGGCGCCCAGATCCTCGACCACATCCTTCGAAACCACACTGATCGATTGTGGGGTTTCGTGGATCGACGTGTCGGTACGTGTGGCACTGGCCGATCGAGTCGCCCGATAACCCTGCACCGGCCCGTCCGCCCTCTCGTAATTGGCAGTACCGATCACATCGGTTGCGTCGAGTTCGAGCGTTGAGGGTGTGCCCTCCACTTGTTCAGCCCAAGAGGCAGGCGACAAGGCTTGCAGCACACAAATGGAAAGCAGGGTTCGACGCATGAAGAGAGAAACCTTTACGAATAGGCCAATACAGGGAGTAAAACCGCCAAAATCCCGTGCATGCTATACAAACACATTCGCAATTGACACAAATTCCCATTAACGTATGCGGCACTCGTATAACTCGCCCCGCGCAGACCCTGCGCCCGCATTTGCCTGAGGTGCTATCGCCTGAGTAGAATGCGAGTAATTATCAATCATGTACTTTCCGGGATGCCGATGAGCAGCGACGACACACTAGGCACTGCAGATCTAGCGCTGCTCTATCGCACCCACCACTCGTGGTTACATGGCTGGTTGAGCCGACGCATTGGTTGTCGCGATAACGCCGCAGACCTGGCGCAAGACACCTTTGTGCGTCTGCTCAAATCCCGGCAGTCAAGCCCCTTGCGCGAACCCCGTGCTTATCTGAGCAGCATTGCCCGCGGGCTGATGATTGATCAGTATCGTCGTCGCGAACTCGAACGTGCCTACCTGGAAAGCGTCGCGTTGCTGCCTCAACACGAGGTGCCCTCGGAAGAAAGCCGACTGCTCATTCTGGATTCGCTCGAGCGCATAGACCGCATGCTCGACATGCTCAAACCGCGAGTTCGCCAGGCGTTTTTATTTGCCCGGCTCGACGGTTTGACCTGTGCGCAAATAGCCGAAAAACTCGGCGTTTCCCGGGCGACGGTGGAGCGCGACCTGGCCACCGCCCTGCAACACTGCTATCGGTTGCGTTATGTCGAGGCATGAGTCGCAGGCGCTGGATCCGGCCGTTGTAGACCAGGCCATCCACTGGCAGGTGCGTCTGCGCTTCAACAAGGCAGATGAGCAAACGCAGCGCACTTTTGAGCTTTGGCTGCAGCAGCGTCCGGAGCATCGATTGGCGTGGCAGCGTGTGGAATCGCTTGGGGATGAGTTCGCGAGCATGCCGCCGCAATTGGCCCGACAAACCCTTGATGGTTCCCGCCATGGCCTGCGCCGACGGGAAAGCCTGAAGCTGTTAGGCCTTTTGGCCACGGTTGGCGCCGCCGCCTGGCTCGGCCGGGATTACACACCCGTACCGGCCATGCTTGCGCAGCAACGCAGCAGCACCGGCGAGCAGCGCCGCGTGCAACTCGATGACGGCAGCCTTGTCCAGCTCAATAGCGACAGCGCTGTCGACAGTGATTTCGACGCCCAGCGACGTCTGCTCATTCTGCGGCGTGGTGAGGTCATCGTGAATGTCGGCGCGGATGAACACGCGGCGCACGCGCGTCCCTTTTGGGTACAAACACGCGACGGAATCATGCGCGCGCAGAGTCCCCGCTTCCTGGCGCGGGAACGTGACGACGGCACCTTGCTCGCGGTTCAGGGAGGCACCGTCACGGTATTTCCTGGCGCCAGTCAAACCCTGGCCGCCAGCAGTAGCCGCAGTGCCCAGACCGCCAATCAGCTGCTGTTCACATCAAGGGGCGCCCGTGAGTACAGGGACAATGGCCTGGATGTCTGGGGCTGGAATGACGGGGTGATCAGCGCACGCAATATGCGCCTTGGGGATTTTATCGCGGAGTTGTCGCGCTACCGACCCGGCGTATTGCGCTGCGCCGAAGAGGTTGCCGACCTTCGGGTTTCCGGCACTTTTCAGCTCGCCGACAACGATCAGGTACTGACATTGGTCGCGCAGTCGCTGCATCTACGCGTTGATTATCGGACGCGCTATTGGGTGACGTTGACCGCTGCCAGTTGAATAGGCTTTTTTGTCTTATTTAGCAAAAATAATGAGGTAGTTTCTCATTCTCGTTCGACTTGTAAGGAAGGCCGACTTACAGGCCAATCTGTCGATACCCTTCCTTGGAGCGAGAAAATGAGTTCGTCCGCGGTCACACAGCGCCATCCACTGAGCCACGCCGTACACGGTGTGATTCTGGGTTTGATGGTCAGCAGCTACGCCCTGCCGTCGCTGGCGCAATCTTCGAGCGCCGAACAGCGCAAACAGGTTCAGCAGTGGAATATCGCTGCCGGCCCACTGGCGCCGGCGCTTGACCGCTTTGCGCGCGAGGCTGGCATCAGTCTTTCCTACGATGCCTCGAGCGTTGCGAATCGCACAACGGCAGGCGTGAACGGCACGCTGGATACGTCGACCGCACTGTCCACGTTGTTGCAGGGAAGCGAATTGCAGATCGAGCAGCAAGGCCCGTCCGCTTACCTGCTGACACCTCAACCAGCGCCTGCCGGCCCACTTGAACTCGACGCAACGGGTATCGAGGACTACCGCCTCGCCCCCCTCATCATCAATGCCAAGGTCAGGGTCAGTGCCGACGACGACGCCAACTCGGTGGTCGCCAAGGAACTCTGGGTTGGCGGCAAAGTGGCCACCAGCATTCTCAATACACCGGCATCGGTATCGGTGGTTACCAACAAGGAAATGGAACAGCGCAGCGTCAGCACCACGGAAGAGGCGCTGCAATACACGCCGGGCGTGATCACTGACTTCTACGGTACGGATGACCGTAACGACTATTTCCAGATCCGCGGATTCCAGGCGACCACCTACCGTGACGGCTTGACCCTGAGTTCGATGCGCGGTGTGCGCGAAGATCCATTCGCTTATGAGCGCATCGAAATTCTGCGCGGCGCCAACTCCACCCTGTTCGGCCCAGCCGATCCCGGAGGCTCGGTAAACTTCGTGACCAAACAGCCGCGCTTCGAGCAGTTCGGCCAGGGCTATGTGACCTACGGCTCCTTTGACCATGTCGAGACAGGCATCGATGTCGGCGATGCGCTGAACGACGAAAAAACCCTGGCTGGCCGCTTTACTGCCAAAGGCCAGAACAGCGACCGCGAGTACGACCACTCGCAGGACGACAACCAGTTGTTTATGGGTGGCCTCACGTGGGCACCGACGGATTACACGTCGGCGACGATGATTCTGGACTACCTGAAAACCGAAAGTTCGCCCAACAGTGGTGGCTATCCGCTGGACAAGGAATACGACCGCAGCAAGTTCTATGGCGAGCCCAGCTACAACTTTCACGATGTCGAGCGCACCAGCCTCAGCGGTAACATCACCCATGACTTTGACAACGGTTTCGTACTGCGCAGCAACCTGCGTTACAGCAAGTTGACCGATGATTTCGGCTACGTTTACCTCAGCGACAGCGCCGCGCGAGTCGGTACTACCGTTGACCGCTATCAGTTTGGAACGGACACCGAAGCCGACCAGTTCAACGGCAATCTGATGCTGCAATACGATGCCCGCTTCGAGAACATCGACAGCAGCAGCCTGGTGGGCGTGGAGTACCTCGATTCGACCACCAAGGAAAGCTCGGTCTACGCCCCGACGACCTCGATTGACATTGCAAACCCCGTGTTTACCGGCGTGTCACGCTCCATCGCGCCGTATGCCGTGAACAAGCGAGACGCGACCACCAAAGCCGTATTCCTGCAGCAGAACCTGTCGTTCTACGAGCGTTTCATCGTCACCGGGGGCGTGCGCAACGACTCGATGGATCTGACCAGCAAAGGTCTGGAATCGACTGAGAAAGACACCTTCTCCGAAACCTCTTACCGAGGTGCATTGACCTACATCGTCAACGATGAGGTGTCGACCTATGTGAGCATGGTGGAATCGGTCTCGCCGCCGCAGGTTGGCGTCACACCGCAGACCGGCAGGCAGTACGAAATAGGCGTGAAGTATGCGCCGATGGGGATGGACGCCCTGTTCTCCGCAGCTGTTTATGACCTGACCCAGGAAAACGTCACCATCGCCGTGGTGCTGCCGAGCGGCATCATTGAGCAACAGACAGTGGGCGAATCGCGTGCGCGCGGTCTCGACCTGGAGGCCAAGGCGCAGGTGACGCAGAACCTCAGCCTGATCGGTGGTTATTCCTATATGGAGTCCGAGGTACAGCGCGGTTCGTTGTATGACGGCAGCTCCCTGAAGGGCAATGAATTCGCCACGGCACCCAAGCATTCCGCTTCGCTGTGGAGTTATTACGACGTCCCCGCCACGGATGTCAGCGTTGGCTTGGGTGCGCGCTACGTCGGCTCGTATTACTTCGACGCCGCCAATTCAGGCAAAAGCGATGGCACCACGCTGTTCGACGCCGCGTTCAACTACAAAATCGCCAAGGGCACCGACCTTGCGGTGAACCTCAGCAACCTGCTGGATGAGCAGCACGTGGTCGGTTCCGGCACCGCGAACTTCTACAACCCGGGCCGTGAGATTACCGCCAAAGTGAGTTACAAGTGGTAAGCCGGTAGGCAGGCCTTCTCGCACATTGGAAGCGGTACCCGCTGTACGGCGGGTACCGTCAACTTCGATACACGCTAACTTGATGACCTGCGTGATAATCCTCACCCGCCACCGCGCGCAGATAGGCTTCATCTGCATCCCCTCGCAGGTCGCACCATTCGGTCAGCGTTAACATGCCCAACCGATCCATCTCGTCGGACTGGCGCAACAGTTCGTCGTGCCAGGCATCGGGGCAGTCCATGCGCAGTGCTCGATTTTCCGACATCCGATGCCAGGCATCCAACGCCAACAGTCTTGCTTCTTGCTCAGTCGTCAGCTGATTTCTGAAAACATTCATCACATCTACCCCCGAACATTTCCCGGTTGAGCAGGCTGTTTTGAAATAGGTTCAAAAGGGCTGACGAAGCACCGTCTTGCGCAAAGTTCGAATCACTCGTGATGGCGCCTGACCGCCCTCTCGTTAGGGTTGGGTCAGCGCCGCTGCACTTGCTTTCGAGCGCCAGGTAAACGCCAGCACCATCAGCAGGCCCAGACTCGCCATCGCTGCACCGGCCAGGGAGATCGCCGGATAACCCAGCCCGGCATTGATCACCGCGCCGCCCAGCGCCGCACCAATCGCGTTACCAAAATTGAAGGCACCGATGTTGACCGCCGAAGCCAGATTGGGCGCGTCTTTGGCCGCTTCCATCACGCGCATCTGCAGCGGTGGTACCAGGGCGAAGCTGGCGATACCCCAGATCAAAATGGCCACCGCGGCCGGCAAAGGCCAGCGCATCAGGACGGTAAACGCCAGCAAGATCACAATCAGCACGCTCAGCGAAACGATCAGGGTGCGATCGATCGAACGATCCGCAGCCTTGCCGCCCCACATGTTGCCCAGTGTCAGGCCCACACCGAATAGCACCAGCATGGCGGTGATGAAAGCGGAGGACGCGTGAGTCTCGCTGCTGAGGATCGGTGCAATGTAGGTAAAGACAGTGAACATCGCACTTGAGCCGACGACGGTCAGGGCCAACGCGCCCAGCACCGGGCCTCGACCCAGTACGCGTATTTCGGCCAGTACGCCCACGCTTTGCGGTGCGCGCAGGTTGGGCAGCGCAAACCACAACGCCGCCATGGTCACCACGCCAAGGCCGGTAATCCCCCAAAATGCAGTGCGCCAGCCAAACAGCTCGCCAAACCACGCGGCCAGCGGCACACCGCCGATGGTCGCGAGAGTCAGGCCCATGAACATTGCCGCGACCGCCCCGGCACGTTTCTCCGGCGCGACCACGCTGGCAGCGACGACGGAGCCGACGCCAAAGAACGCTCCGTGATTCAGTGAGGTCACCACCCTGGCGATCATGAGGCTGTAGTAATCGGTCGCCAGCGCTGACATCAGATTACCCAAGGTAAAAATCGCCATAAGACCGATCAGCAACGTTCGCCGCGGAATTTTGCCGGTGGTGAGGATCATCAACGGCGCGCCGAGCAGTACGCCCAACGCGTAAGCACTGACCAGCAGGCCTGCAGCGGGAATGGACACGCCGAGATCCGCAGCAATGCCCGGCAGCATGCCCATCGGGGCGAACTCGGTAACGCCGATGCCAAAGGCACCAATGGCGAGTGCAACAAGAGGTGGATTGATACGCATGGAAAGGCTCCTTATCTATGCCGCCAATGCTACGATCCAAGCGTTTGAGACGGTAGATAGCGATTTCGGCAATCACCTTTGCGTAAGAGGCACAAATGGACGTCAATGGCAGGTCAGGTGAAATGAGCGTGTTCGTCACGGTGGCGCAGGAAGGCAGTCTTTCGGCGGCGGCGCGCGCATTGGGGCTGACGCCCTCGGCAGTCAGCCGGATCATCGCGCGTGCCGAACAGCGTCTGGGCACGCGCCTGCTGTTGCGAACCACGCGAGCGATCACCTTCACCGCTGAGGGCGAAGCATTCTTGCGGGGCGCCCGACGTATTCTGGCGGACATGGACGAGGTTGAAGACGCCATCGCCGATCAAGGCGTACCCAAGGGCCGATTGCGCGTCAGCGCGGCGCTTGGCCATGGTCGGCTGGCCATCGTGCCGTTGGTGGCCGCGTTCAGCGCCCAGTACCCGAATATCGTCGTCGACCTCACGCTCGGCGACGAAGTGGTCGACATTCTCGCTGGCCAGGCCGATGTGGCGGTGCGCTTTGGCCATCTGCCCGACAGCCCGCTGACCGCGCGCAGGATCGGCACGACCGGCCAAGTGGTGGTCGCATCGCCCGCGTATCTGCAGCGTCACGGCACCCCGCAAGAACCGCAAGACTTGCTCCGTCACAACTGCCTGCGCTTCAACTTTCGCCGTGCCGAACCCAACTGGCCGTTTATGCGCGACGGCCGCGAGTTTTCCCTGAAAGTCAGCGGCAACATCGAATGCAGCAGTGGTGAAGCACTGGCACAACTCGCCCGAGTCGGCGCCGGCATTGCGCGCATCGGCGAGTTCAGCGTCAGCGAGGATCTGCAGCGCGGCGACCTCATACCGCTACTGGAAACCTGGAACCCCGGCGATCAGGAACCGATTCATGCGGTGTTCGTTGGTGGCTCGACAATGCCGGCGCGAGTGCGCTTGTTCGTCGACTTCTTGCTGGAGCATCACCGGATGTAAGCGGTGTTCATCGTTCGATGCTCAGGCGGCGGATCTGCCGTAACTCACCTGCGTCCTAACGTCGCAGCAAACAGCTATTGGCAAATCCTGCACAAGCCTTAGAATCCCGCGCTCTCAAACAGTCACCCGAGTCGGTGGCTGAAAGCACCGCTGTTAAAAATCACGTACCAGAATGGCTGGCCACACTTGCTCAAGTGCGGCCGATTGAACTGCCCTGCCCGTTCGGCGGGCGCTTGCACAACACACTTCGGTTTGGCATTGCCCTGCGCAGAGACGCACGTTCCGCTGCCCGATCCCTTGAGGTTTCTATGTCTCCGCGTTTGCTGGCCATGGCGCTGGCGCCCCTGCTCGGGCTGTTCATTATTGCCTTGGGCAACGGATTTCTGTCGTCCCTGACCACCCTTCGCCTGGACGCCGCCGGTGCGTCGGCGACGATGATCGGTGTCGTGTCATCGGCCTATTTCATCGGTCTGACCTTGGGCGCCTTGTTCAACGACCGCCTGATTCTGCGCATCGGCCATATCCGTGCCTACGGCAGCTTTGCCTCGCTGATCGCCGTGACCATCCTCATGCAGGGTTTGTTTTACGACACGTGGGGCTGGTTCGCCCTGCGCCTGATCAATGGCTGGGCCACGGTCGGCGTGTTTCTGGTGATCGAGAGTTGGCTGCTGCTGGCGGGTGACGCGAAGATTCGCGGACGCTTGCTCGCGCTGTACATGATCGTCTTGTACGGCGCCGGTGTGCTGGGTCAGGCAACGCTGGGCAAGATCACGGGTTTGAGCGACAGCGCACCGTTCATGGTTGCCGGCATGCTCGCATCGCTGTCGGTGCTGCCGATCGTGATCCTGCCGCGCGTGTCGCCCCTGCTCGATCAGGTCGAGCCGCTCAAGCCCCGGCAGTTGCTGGGCGTGACGCCGACCGGGCTGGTCGGGTGTTTCGGCTCGGGCGTAAGCATCGCGGCGATTTACACGTTGCTGCCGCTGTACCTGCAACGCATGGGTCTGAACGTGGGGGAAGTCGGCAGCATGATGGCCTGGACGATCCTCGGCGCCATGCTCCTGCAATACCCGGTCGGACGCTGGTCTGACCGTCAGGATCGCCTTCAGGTGCTGACCCTTCTGACCGTGGCATGCACGGTGTTGTCGCTGGTGATCGTGTGGCTGCCGTTGTCGTCGACGATGCTCGCGGTGATGCTGTTTTTGCTCGGCGGCGGCGTGTTTGCGCTGTATCCGGTTGCCGTGAGTCATGCCGCCGACCGCGCCCCGGCGGAAGCGTTGGTGCCGATGATTCAGGGTTTGCTGCTGATCAACTCTTTGGGCTCGGCGATCAGTCCGATGATGATCTCGCCGGTGATGAACTCGTTCGGCGCAAACGGTCTGTTCTGGGTCTTCGCCCTGGTCAATCTGTGCATGGTCACGTTCTTTTTCTGGCGGCGCGGCAAACGCCCGGTTCCGGCCAACCCCGCGCCTTTCGCAGCCGCAGCGACTTTCTCGCCGACAGGCGCGGAATTGCGCGTGACCGAAGATTTGCGCCAAGCGGTGCAAGAGCATCCGCCCATGGTCGATGCATTGAGCGGCGAGCCGGCGCCGCAGTGCGAAACGCGCTGAGTCCCACGCCAGTGCGGACGCTGGCTACCCGCGCCTAAGCATCAATCCCCCAGATCATCCCAATAAGGCGGAGTGCCAATCGCTTTGATGAAGTACTCCCACACCACGCGAACCTTCTGGGAGCGCATGCGATTCTCCGGGGACAGCAGATGGATCGGGCTAGGCGTTGGCTCCACCGATCCTTGCCAATCCGGTAACAGCCGAATGAGCTGCTGGCTCACGAAACTCTCGCGGCTAAACAGCCAGGACGGAAAGAACACGATCCCCCTGCCCGCCAGCGCCGCTTCCACCAAGACCTGACCATTGTTACTTCGAAGCGGCCCCTGCACGTCGATGATGTCGGCCTTGTCGCTGCCAGGCTTTGTGAAATACCAGCGCTGCGCCCCGCCCGTGCCCTTGTAAACCAGACAGGCGTGATGCCGCAGATCCTCTGGCGACGCGGGTTTGCCGTGCTTCGCGATGTACTGCGCACTGGCGCAAAGGACGTATTGCTGATCGCAGATTTTGCGGCCGATCAACCCGGAGTCGCTCAGGTGTCCGACCCGGAAGATGATGTCGACGCCCTCCTGCACCGGGTCGATAAAGGCATCGGTGACAGTCAGCTCGACCGTCAATTCGGGATACTGGTCATACAAACCGTTCAACAGTTTGACGATGTGCAGGCTGCCGAACGCGACCGGTGCGTTAATCCGTACCAGTCCACGAACCTCGCCACCCTTGCCGGTGATTTCCTCATCAGCGGCATCGAGCAGTTCGAGCACTTCGCGGATCTGCTGGTAGTAGCGCTCGCCCGCGTCCGTCAGTTTCACTGCGCGGGTGTTTCGATACAAAAGTTGCTGACCGACCTCTCGCTCCAACGCCGCGATAAAGCGAGAAACGGAGGACGCCGGTACGCGAAAGTGCCGAGCCGTCGCCGAGAAACTTCCAGTCACGGCGACCATGGCAAAGTACCGGTGCGCTTTGAGGTGCATAAAAAGTCCGATCATCAAGAACAGTTGATGGGCACTACAGCAGAACTTCGTCTGCTTGTCCCGCCGCGAGATCTTTTCAGGCCTGTTTGCACCGGACACGAAAAAGCAGCCGCCCCGAATAACGGTGGCGGCTGCCATTGTGTCAGCGGCTACTTAGCCTTTATAAGGCGGGTAATCGACATAACCCTCGGCGCCACCGCCATAAAAAGTTTCGCGTTTGGCTTCGCTCAGCGGCCAGTCGTTCTGCAGCCGCGCCACCAGATCAGGGTTGCTGATGTAAGCGGTGCCGAACGCGGCGAGGTCGATGATGCCGTCATTAATCAAATCATCCGCACGCTGGCGCGACATGCCGCCCGCCAGAATCAACGCGGTGTCAGGCAGTTTCGACTGAATGGTCGACAGCAAATCGAGGAATGTTTCCTTCGGCCCGCCACCACCGCCCTCGGTACCCGGAGCCGGAAACCCGGACTGATCCATCACATGAACGTAGGCCAATTGCCGCGCGCCAATCTCGGCTGCCAACGCGGTGTAGGTTTCGTCGATCTGCTCATACAACGGCATGTCGAACAGCTGACCATACGGCGAAATACGGATGCCCACCCGATCCGCGCCAATGCGTGCGACCACGGCATCAACCACTTCCAGGGTGAAGCGCAGACGCTTTTCCAGGCGATCCGCCGAGTACTGATCGGTACGATCATTGACCAGCGGGTTCATGAACTGCTCGAACAGATAGCCATTGGCACCGTGAATTTCCACGCCATCAAAACCCGCCTCGATCGCGTTGTGCGCAGCCTGGGCGAACTCACCGACGATCCGCGCCACCTCGGCCGTTTCCAGTTGGCGTGGCGCCGGTGGCTGTACCAGCGCCGGCTTGCCGTCAGCGTCGTAACCAAACGCAGTCGCGCCGACCGCTTGCTTCGACGTGGCGCTCACTGGCAATTTTCCACCTTCCTGAATCGACGGGTGCGAAACGCGACCGACATGCCAGAGCTGCGCAAACATCTTGCCGCCCACCGCATGCACCGAGTCGGTGGTGAGGCGCCAACCGGCGATCTGCTCGGCTGTGAAGATGCCGGGGTTGAACAGATAGCCCTGCCCCTCACGGGAGATCGGCGTGCCTTCGCTGACGATCAAACCGGCGGTAGCGCGTTGTGCATAATACAACGCGATGCGTTCATCGGCAGCATCATGGGGTGCGCGTGAGCGGGTCAGCGGCGCCATGACAATTCGGTTTTTCAGCGTGGTGTCGCCCAGCGCGAATTCGTTGAAGAGTTTGGACATTGGAGTTTCCGAAGTAGATCGAATGTGGCGACGATCAGCGGGAGCGACAGGTTGACGGTGCGAACTGTCTCGAACTCGCGCCAAAGGCCCTGAGTTGCAACGATGGATAGATGCTAACTTCTGAGCCTGACGGCAACAATCCGCCGAAATCGCAAATGACTATTGCTTTTTCAGCAACGAGATTCGGCTTTTCTCTTCGGAATTTGTGGAGGGTTATTGCTGGCGCGAGAGAGATAAAGCAAATGGGCGGCTACTTGAGCCGCCCATTTGAGGGTCACGCCTGAATCTATCTCAGGGAAAGCCTAGTTCTTCAACGCAACCTGTTTGGCCTCGATTTTCAGATCACTGAGGCGCTTGAGCATGGCGATGATGTTGACGCGAGCAGAGCCTTCATTCGCCAGGCGCAGACGTTTGACGCCGATAACGGAATCACCGAAACCCGCGGTAAAAGGCGCACGGATAATTTCACGCAGAACAACCTTGTTGGTCGCGGCTTCCACCAACGTGTATTCCACCTCGCTGGTGACCTCGAAATTCAGCCCGAACAGCGGCTGGTCAACGCGCAGCAAATTCGCCCGCAGGGCATAAGCAGCGGATTCGCTGCCCAGCAAATCAGCGTTTGCGAGCGATTGCTTGAGTGCAGCGCCAAAGTCAGGGCTATCGATTTCCGAAGTCCACAGAGGGTTGGTTTTATCCCCGCCATTCACTTCCGAAACCCGTACGTTATTTTTCAGCTGTGCGTCATAGGTGCTTGCTTTGTCTTGATCGGCCGCGACCGTCATGCCGGAAATTTGAGCGGACGTGGCACAGCCAGTACAGAGGGCGATCAGGGAAGAAGCTAAAAGCAGGCGCAGATAAGTCATTCGAAAATCCTTGAGAGTGTAAAATCCAACGAAGTCGCGAATGCTAGCACTTAGCCACTTTTTCAGCCACCTAGCGGTTCGTGCCTGATGTGGCGTTATCACTCCACAGCGCTGACGGAATACAGACGACGCCATCAAATAACAGCCTCGCTGTGCGCATCAAACCGCAACCGGCCAGTTGGCCTTCCTGCAACCGTAACGCCACAGTGAACTCACCCGTCGGGTGTTCGATCGACAGGTGTTTCACATCGCCCTCTTCTACAACCGCAATGCCCGCCGCTACGCTGCCTTCACTCAGAACGGCCGCGGCGACACTGACGGCACCGAACACGCCGATGCTGGTGTGGCAACGATGGGGAATGAAGCTGCGCGTACTGATCGCCCCACCGGCCTGCGGCGGCGCAATCAGGCACATTTTCGGCACGTTGCGCAGGCTCACATCACCAAGATTCATGCGCGGCCCGGCTTGCAGGCGGATGGATTCCAGACGTTGTTTCAGAGAGGCGTCGGTGTCGAGTTGTGCCGGGCTTTCATAACCGCTGCAACCGACGTCTTGCGCGCGGATCAACACCACCGGCATGCCGTTATCGACACACGTCACTTCAACGCCGTCGATCACATCTCGTGGATTGCCGGTCGGCAACAAGGCCCCGCAACTGGCACCGGCGACGTCCTCGAATTCCACGATCAATGGCGCAGCCTGACCCGGCACGCCGTCGATTCGGGCGTCACCGTGATAGCGCACCTCACCATCAAGTGTCGGGACATGGGCGATGGCGATCTGTCCGGTGTTCTCCATATAAATGCGCACCGATGTGACGTCGGCTGTCGCCGCGACCAAACCGCGCTCGATCGCAAAGGGGCCGACGCCTGCGAGGATGTTCCCGCAGTTCTGTCCGTAGTCGACGCGAGGCTCTTCCACCAGCACTTGGGCGAACAGGTAATCGACATCGGCATCTGCGCGGCTCGACGAGCTGATGATCGCCACTTTGCTGGTCAGCGAATCACCACCGCCGATGCCGTCGATCTGCCGCGAATCCGGCGAGCCCATCACGGCCAGCAGGACGCGGTCACGCAGCGCTGGCTCTTGCGGTAGATCGCGAGCAAGAAAGTAAGCGCCTTTCGACGTACCGCCGCGCATCATCAGACAGGGGATGCGAGTCTGCGCCATGCTCAGTCTCCCAGCTCTTCAATGCTGTCGACGTAGCGCAACCCCTTTTCGGTCAAGCGCCCACGCATGTTGTAGATGTCCAGCCCCAATTCGCCACGGGCCAGGCGCAGGGCTTTTTGCTCCTCCAGATCAGCGCGGGCACGGCTGGCGTCAACGACGTTCGCCAGCTCATTGCGGCGCACCACCACAACGCCGTCATCGTCAGCCACCACCACGTCCCCCGGGTGAATCAGTTGGCCGCCGCACACCAGCGGCAGGTTGACCGAGCCCAGGGTTTCTTTGATTGTGCCTTGAGCACTAATGGCGCGCGACCAGACCGGAAAACCCATTTCGCGCAAGGTGTGGGTATCGCGAACGCCGGCGTCAATCACCAACGCACGCACACCGTGGGCTTTGAGCGAGGTGGCCAGCAGATCTCCAAAGTAGCCGTCAGTGCACGGTGAACTCGGCGCGACTACTAAAATATCGCCCGGCCGGCATTGCTCCACGGCCACATGGAACATCCAGTTGTCACCTGGAGCGACCAGCACTGTGACCGCCGAACCGCTGATCACGGTGCCCTGCTGAATCGGCCTGATCGACGTACCCAACAGCCCTTTTCGACCCTGCGCTTCATGAATCGTCGCCACTCCAAAGCGCTTGAGTTCATCGATCAGCGCCGCATCGGCCCGCTGGATATTGCGCACCACGACGCCGGTTTTACCTGTGTGTTGGCTCATGCCAGGTTCTCCGTGACGCGCGGGAAGATACTTTGGTAACCCTCGCCGTAGACGATGTTGCGGGTCGAGGCGATTCCGACATTTCGTTTGGCCTGCACACCGCGTTGCAGGGCGACGCGGGTGTAGTACTCCCACAGGTGTTCCTGACCGGCCATGCACTGGATGGCGGCGTACTTCTTGTCCCAGACCTCGGTGATGTCGAGCAGTACATCGGGGCGCCACTCGCATTGCTCGGGCTGATGCGGTTCGAAGCTGTAGACCGGCGGCGCACCAATGATTTTTTCACCGGGTTTATAGCCTTCAGCCTGGGCGATGATGCGCGCCTCCTGCGTCAGGTTCATCGCCAGCGGATGGTCGTAGTTGTAGGGATCCTTGAGGGAATGACTGAGGACGAATTCCGGTTGCACCCGGCGAAACACATCGGCCAGACGGAACAGGGTTTCCTTGTCGGCGCGCATCGGGTAATCGCCGATGTCGAAGAACTCGACACTGGCGCCGAGTATATCGGCGGCAGCCTGAGCCTCTTCGCGGCGCGCAGTTTTGACTTTGTCTTCGCTCATCTCGCCTTTGCGCCACAGCTTGGCGGACTCACCGCGCTCGCCGAACGACAAGCAGACGATATGAACGTTGTAACCCTGCTGCGTATGCAGGGCGATGGCACCACCGGCACGCCAGACGAAATCGGCAGAATGGGCGCTGACAACCAGCGCGTTTTTGAATGATTGGGTCATTGCGGATACTCCTCCTGCGGTTGCCAAGAGCATCGCACCGCGCCTTACCGGTGGAGTAATGCGTTCGAGTGTTCGAGGTATGCGTTTTTTTTATTGCCACTCGATAAGCGCGGTTGCATAGTCGCCTGATCCGCCAATCCACAGAGCGTCTGCCCCATGGAAACCCGTGAACTGCCCAGCCTGATGCACGTACGCGCCTTCGTTCGCGTCGCGGATCACGGCAGCGTTTCCAAAGCATCGGTGGCGTTGTACCGAGCGCAATCGGTGGTCACCCGGTCTATCTCCGAACTTGAAGAACGCCTTGCGGTAACGCTTTTCGAACGCCATGCCAATGGTATGCGTTTGACCGATTTCGGCGTGCGTCTGTTGCCCCGCGCGCGACGGGTTCTAGCCGAGCTTGAAGCCGTGCCGAAATTGCTCGGCAATGGTGACAAGGCAGCGGTCGAACCGCTTTATCTGTTGCAGGCGCGACGCCTGCAAGTGTTCGTCAAACTCTGCGAAACCCAGCACATGCAGACCGTCGCCAGCCTGCTGGGGTTGAGTCAGCCGGCCGTCAGTTCAACGCTCAAAGTGCTGGAAAACGGCTGTGGTCATTCGCTATTCGAACGTACCCCGCGTGGCTTGCAACCGACCCGTGCCAGTCATGAGATTCTTTTTGCGATCCGCCGTGCGCTAAACGAATTGCGGCATATCGACACCGACATCACTGCCATTCGCGGCGCTTTGCACGGCGTCGTCCACGTTGGCGCCCTGCCCCTTGGCCGCACGCGCATCCTTCCTGAAGCCATCGTGCAACTGGTCGAAGAACATCCGGGCATTCAAGTGATCACCAACGAGAGTCCGTTTGACTTGCTGGCGAGTGAGTTGCGCGCCGGCGATGTCGATTTCATTTTTGGTGCCTTGCGTTCATCGGCCTACGCCAGTGACCTGGTGGGTGAGGCACTGCTGAGCGAAGAAATGGTGGTGCTCGCGCGGCGTGATCATCCGCTCTGCGCCACCGCCAATTTGCAGGATCATCTCGGCCAGGCACGCTGGGTATTGCCGCGCGCGGGCTCGCCGGCGCGGCAGATGCTCGAGGATTGTTTTGCCGGATTTGGCATGTCGGCGCCTCGACCGGTGGTGGAAAGCGCTGACATGGCAATCATTCGCGGGCTGCTCTTGCGCTCGGACATGCTCGCAGCTGTCTCTGCCCATCAACTGGAGCAGGAAATCGCTTCCGGTGAATTGTGCATCCTGCCGCTGGAATTGAAACAGACCGCCCGGGCCATCGGCCTGACCTATCGCAACGGCTGCCTGCACTCACCAGTGGCACAGGCGCTGATGGAGAAGATCCGCCGGGTGATCCGGGCGCAGGCCGATGACGCGATTACAGCAGGCTCAATGGGTAGCTGATGATCAAGCGATTCTCGTCGAACTCGTTGCTACTGTAATCGCGACGAATGCTTGAGTTGCGCCAGCGCAGGTTGAGATTCTTGAATGCGCCGCTTTGCAGCGTGTAGCCCAACTCGGATTCGCGCCCCCACTCCTTGCCATCAGTAACCGCCCCGCTGTGCACGTTGTCGCCGCTAATGTAGCGGTTCATCAGCGTCAGTCCGGGCACGCCGAGGACGACGAAATTGTAGTCGTGGCGCAGTTGCCAGGATTTCTCTCGCGCATTGTCGTAGCTGTTGTTGTAGCTATCGTTGGCAAGTGTGCCGCCGCTGGTGCCGTTGACCCGCATCCACGCTTCGTCGCCGCTGAGTTTTTGCAGACCGACATAAAAGGTGTTGCCGCCGTAGCGCGCCGACAGCAGCGCCGAAAAGGTACGGTTGTCCAGATCCCCGGCTCGGGCACTGCCATCTTCGCGCCCCCAGAAGTAACCAAGGTTGGCGCCTAGCGTCCAGTCGCCAAGTGGCTGACTGTGCACTAATTGCAGATATTGCTGCTGGTAGATGTCCTTGAGCTGAGCATTCCACGCACCGACCATCGTGCGTTTTTCGTTGAACGCGTATTCGCCGCCGACAAAATTGAAGCGATCAGAGGTGAACGCGGTTTTGCCCTGCATGAACATGTCTTCCATGCTCGAATCGTTGCGCGGGCTGTTCTGCCGGAACTGCCCGCCATACAGCGTCAAACCATCGATGTCTTGCGACGTCAGCTGGCCGCCACGAAAGGTTTGAGGCAACGAGCGTCCGTCGTCGGAACGCAGGATCGGCAGCACCGGCATCCATTCGCCAACCTTGATTTCGGTTTTGCCGACTTTCATTTTCCCTGCAACGGCCAGCCGGCCAAACTCATCGGCAGGCCTTCCATCGCTGTCCAGTGGTAGCAACTGGGTGCCACCCGTGCCTTGGCCGCCATCGAGTTTAAGCGAATACAGACCTAGCACATCCACTCCGAATCCCACCGTGCCTTGGGTAAAGCCCGATCGAGCGTCGAGAATGAAGTTTTGCGTCCACTCTTCGGCTTTGCCCTGCGCATTCGCAGGGTTGGTGAAATTGCGGTTGATGTAGAAGTTACGCAGATTGAGGTTGGCACTGGCGTCATCCATAAAGCCTGCAGCACTTGCCTCGACAGGCAGCGCACAAACAGCGGACAGCGTGAAGACAACGCGGGTATTGGCGGTGATTTTCATTGTTATTGTTATCCGTTTTTTTGGCTGAAACAGTCCGCTACGCCCGCAGGAAACGGGCGCAGTGAAGTCATTCAGGGGTGTTGCGAAAGCGGCCCGGAACGAGCCGCTGGTGACGCTGAAGCGTTAGCGCGGCGTTTTACCGGCGACCGAATAAAGCACCTGCTGGTTACGGGTTTTCATGAACTCATCCAGGCTTTGTCCACGCATCGCCGCGTAGATCTGCAGATTGGGCACGCCGAGCACGGCGGCGAGTTTTTCCAGCACAAAGAAAATCGCCCCGTAGTGGATCAAGCCGCGCCAGTCACGCCGTCGCAACAGTTCCTGCTCTTCATCAGTAAGTCCGGCCTCATCGAACAATGCCTGCGGTTGATCAAGGAAACGCTGACGCCATTCTGGCTCGATCATGCGGTGCAGGAACTTATTCAATCGATAACCTTTAGCGCTGCGTTCCAGCGTGAACGGGTACGTGCCTTCAAGCTTTTCGATGCCGGCCAACTGGTGATGCATGTGCTGCAGGTGCCGCGCGGTCACGTCGGCGGGAACCGGGCGATCCTGGTTTTCCAGCAACAGCGTGGCAATGCCGGTCATCGACGGCAGGTAGTAATCCTGGTGCAGGTTTTTCACCGTGGCCGACAGCGCGCCACGCATGATCAGCCAGGTGATCACCTCCGAGCCTTCCATGCCTCCCAACGTGGCGTATTCAGCGTGAGTCATCTCAGTGAGGCGTTGCGGATCATTGACCAGCAGATCAATGAACTGCTCGTCCCACTCCGGATTATTGAAACCGCAGCGCTCGCCGTGGACTTGATGGGACACGCCGCCAGTCGCGACGATAGCCACCTTCAGATCCTCGGGATAGCTTTCGATCGCCCGACGCAATGCCTGGCCCAACTTGTAACAACGCCGCGCACTCGGCACCGGGAATTGCAACACGCCGACCTGCAGCGGCACGATTTCCACTGGCCAGTCCGGCTCGCACGGCAACAGCGCCGACATCGGCGAGAAAAAGCCATGGTCGAGCGGTTTGTCACGGAAGAAACTCATGTCGAATTCATCCGCCACCAGGCTTTCGCCGATGTGTCGCGACAGCGCCGCGTGGCCGCCAATGCCCGGTAGTTCACGCGGATTGCCGCCCTCGTCTGCCACTTCGTAACGCTCATCGACCCCGAGAGAAAACGCACCGTAGTGATCAAAGAAAAACGACGTCACGTGGTCATTGAAGATGTAAAACAGCACATCCGGTTGCTGCTCCTTCAGCCACACTTTGATCGGCTCGAAGCTGCGAAATATCGGTGCCCAGGCGGCCTCATGTTGTTTGTCGTGATCGACCGCGAAGCCGATGGTCGGGGTGTGGGATACAGCGAGGCCACCAATGATGCGTGCCATAACGAGTTCCTTTGTCGAAAAAGATTAATGCGCCAGCAAGGCCCGATTGACTCGGCGCCGTGCATGACCGTTGGCCAGGATCGCCAGTGCGGCAATAAAGGCCGGCACACTCAACAGCGCGAACAGCAGCGGCAAGCCCAGCCCGAGACTGAGCACCGCACCACCGATGAGTGAACCAAAGATAGCCCCGAAGCGGCCGATACCCAGCATCCAGCTGACGCCGGTGGCACGACAGTCCGTCGGGTAGTAACCCGGTGCAAAAGCGTTCAGGCCGGTTTGCGCCCCGCTCATGCAGAAACCTGCTGCGACCACGCCGAATGCAAGCAGGCTGGATTCGAGACTGAACGCGCCCAGCAGCAGGATGAAAGCCCCGCCCAGCGCATATGACGTAGCAATGACCGCATTCGGATTGCGTCGATCCATCGCCCAGCCGACCACAATGGCGCCGACGGTGCCGCCAATCTGGAACAGGCCGGTAATGGTCGCAGCGCGCTCGATCGACAGTCCGCCTTCGCGCAACAATGTCGGCATCCAGCCCATAGTCAGGTAGATCACCAACAAACCCATGAAGTACGTCGCCCACAGCGCAAGCGTGCCAAAACGATATTGCTCAGTGAACAACAACCGCAGCGGGGCTTTCTGCTGCGCCTGAGGTTCTGCGATGACGAACTTCGTCGCCGCGCCGAACGTACCGCCCAGCTTGTTCAATACCTTGGCGATCTGGCTGGCGGGCGCATTGCGCGCAGCCAGAAAGCGTGCGGATTCGGGCAACAGCAGCCACATCAGCGGCAGCAGCAACATCGGCAGAACACCGCCAGCGAGCAGCACCGACTGCCAGCCGTGATGGGGAATCAACCACGCCGCGAGAAACCCGCCCAATCCCGAGCCCATATTGAACCCGGTGAACATGATCGTGATGAACGACGACCGATTACGCTCCGGCAGATATTCGGCAAGCAACGTGGTGGTGTTGGGCAATGCCGCCCCCAGTGCCACGCCAGTCAGCAAGCGCAAGGCTGCCAACTCGTAGGGATTACGGGCGAAGGCGCAGGCCAGACTCAACACACTGAAACCGGTCACTGCCGTCAGCAGCACCTTTTTTCGGCCAAGGCGATCGGCGTAAGGACCGGCCGTCAACGCACCGATCGCCAATCCAACCATGCCGGCGCTCATCACTGGGCCAAACGCTGCTTTCGACAGGCCCCACTCCTGGATCAGGGAAGGCGCGATAAACCCCATCACTGCAACGTCGAAGCCATCGAAAAGCACAATGAAAAAGCACAGCGCCATGATCAGCCACTGATAGCGACCAACTGGCCGGTTGTCTATCCACCCCTTGATGTCGACTGTTTCGTTACTCATGCTTGCACCTTCTTATTGTTGTGAAGTGCCCGACAGGCGGAGGTATTGAAGCAACCAGCAGTGAAACAACGGCTGTCGAGCGGTGCCGTGACTCTAAGGCCGCCAGTGCCTGCACCGCCTCTGGGAAATCCTTAAGCAGGTATCGGTTTTTCTTATGGGGGATTTTTAAAGCGGAGCATTGGGCTTGTTCAGGCGCACACTGAGTCGATAGCCGGCACAAAGATTCCGGCCAAATAATTACTTGGCAGCTGACTGAAAAACTTGTCCTGGTGATATCGCAATGGTTGGATAGGCCGGCAGGACGAGGAAACAGGTTTGTCGAAGCCGCTCTATTCAGCGGCTGGACTCAGTGAACAGGTTGATTAATGCCGAAGAAAACGCCACCAAACAAAGAAGCCGCCAGCGCCGCCGAGATCGAGCGATCGATTCAGGCCTTGAACAAAATGGCTGAACGGCTCTGGGGCGATGGTCGCGAAGCTGAGGCCAAAGCCCTGCTTGATGCGCTGGATGCTTTGAATCGCGCACTCGACCGGATCCGCATTGGCGAGAGTCGCCGGGTGGTTACGCTGCACTGAGTTCTTAAGCGTTTGACTGCGCTAACAACCAGTTTCTCAACGCTGTGTTCTTCTTCGAACCTGCGGTTTCATGTGGCGTAACCAGATAGAAACCCAAGTCATCCTGCAAACGCAGAGCAAACGGCGCCACCAGCCGTCCCGCGCGCAAATCATCCTCGACATACGTCGAGCGCCCGATGCACACGCCCTGCCCGTCTATTGCCGCTTGCACTGCCATCAATGCCAGATCGAAAGTTAACCGTGATCCTTCGGCCAGTTGCTGCGGCTGACCTGCCGCGCCGAGCCATGCCGCCCAGTCTTGAGTGGTCATGCCGCTGACTTGCAGCAAGGTGTGATGGGCCAGGTCTGCCGGGGCGTTCAACGGATTGCTGTTCAACAACGCCGGGCTGCACACCGGGAAAATTTCATCGGACATCAGCCAATCAGCGCGTAACCCTGGCCAGTCGCCACGGCCGTAACGAATCGCCGCATCAATGCCACCCTTGCGAAAATCCACCAGATCGGTGGAAGCGCTGACCCGCACGTCGATGTCGGGAAAGGCTTGCTGAAAGGCTGGAAAGCGCGGCAGCAGCCACTTTGAAGCCACCGAAACCAGCGTGCTGATGGTCAGTACGCTGTTGTGGCGCGACTCGAGCAGCTGTTGGGTGGACTGGCGCAGTGCTTGAAACGCCGTGCGGATGCCGGGCAGATAAGCTTGTCCGTCGTCGGTGAGCGCGAGTCCGTCCTTCAGTCTCAGAAACAACTGAACACCGAGTTCCTCTTCGAGCCGGCGGATTTGATGACTGATGGCGGTCTGAGTGACATTCAGCTCTGCACCCGCCAAGGTAAAGCTCATGTGGCGGGCGGCGGCTTCAAAGGCGCGCAATCCATTGAGTGAAGGCAGTCGGCTAGCCATCGTTCGTTCAGTGCTCATGAGATTTTGTCATACGCTAGCACTTGAAATGACCTTTGCCAAAGCCTTGGTGGCCAACGATTCTGGCACCTCCCCATTGCAAGGAACTGCCATGAAACTGTATTTCGCGCCGATGACCTGCTCTTTTTCTCCGCACATTGTGCTGCAGGAATTGGGGCTGCCGTTCGAGCTGATTCGCGTCAACAATCAAACCAAACGCACCGCTGACGGGCGGGATTTTCGCGAGATCAATCCCAAAGGTTATGTGGCGGCGCTGATGCTGGACGACGGCAAAGTGCTAACCGAGGGGCCGGCGATTTTGCAGTTTCTTGCCGATCAGATGCCGGGGCATGCGCTGGCGCCGGCCAATGGCACTTGGGAGCGCGTGCGTTTGCAGGAGTGGTTGAACTTCATCAGTTCGGAAATTCATGGCGCCAGTGCGCCGCTGTTCAGCAGCGAGATCCCGGAACCAGTGAAGGATATTTTCAAGTTGAAGCTATACAAGCGTCTGGATTTTTTGAGCCAGACGCTTGCCGAGAAGGATTATCTGCTGGGTTGGTTTAGCGTCGCCGACGCCTATCTGTTCACCGTTCTGACCTGGCTGCCGACGTTCAACATCAGCATTGAAGATTGGCCGACGCTGGCTGCTTACATGGAGTGCATCGCCGCTCGACCGAGTGTCCTTGCGGCCCTCGCGGCTGAGGCGGCGACGCAGCCAGTCTGATCCCTAAGGTTTCACCGCAGCCGTTGCCGCCTCATCGATAAACGCCGCGACTTCGGCAGCACGCGAGGCCAGCGAGGCATGGCTGGCATCCAGTGTGATGATCTTTTTCGCACCGAGTTTTGCCGACATCTGCCGCTGATTGTCGGGGTGGATCATGTGGTCTTCGGTGGAGATCTGATACCACGACGGCTTGTTCTTCCATGCCGGATTGCTGATCGTGTCGCCGAAGGTGCTGGCCAACGGGGCCTTCTGTGCGACGGCCATGACCAGTGCTTCATCGGCGCTGAGATCCTGGCAAAAACTTTCGTGGAATTTATCGGCTTTGAGCCAGAGGAAACCGTCGCTGTCCGGCGCAAGATTCGGTGCGGCGGCCGGCAGGTGTTGCTGGGTCAGACCGCCGGGGCTTTCGCCGGCATCCGGGGCGAACGCGGCGATGTACACCAGGCCGACGACGTTCGGCTGATTACCCGCCTCGGTGATCACTGCGCCACCGTAAGAGTGGCCGACCAGCAACACCGGGCCGCTTTGTTGCGCGATCATTTTGCGCGTGCGTTCGGCGTCGTCGGCGAGGGATGTCAGTGGCATTTCCACCGCGTGAAGATCGGTGTAACCCTTGCGCGCCAGTTCGAGGATGACTTTGCCCCAATGCGCGGCGCCGCCCCAGAATCCGTGAACCAGCACAATCGTCGGTTTGTTGCTCATGGCCCTGCTCCTGTCTGAGAAGAGAAGATCGTTTGCCAATACCGCGCGAAAGTATGGTGCCGAATGCCAAAACGGGCCATGTCGGTGACGAATCTGTAAACTGGCGCGATTCTTAGTCGCTCACACAAGGGATCACCCATGGCCAACCAAGACATCATCTTCACTCCCGATCCGGACGCGGACTCCATTTCCTCGGACGTGACCACGTTCAACGGGATCATGATGTCCACGCAGATTCCGACCCGTGCCGATGGCAGCCTGGAACTCGGCGATATCACCCTGCAAAGCGAATGCACCCTGCAAGCGCTGAAGGTTGCACTGGAACGTGCGGGCAGCTCGATGGATCGCGTCATGCACCTGACCATCTACCTCACCGACATGGCCGATCGCGCCGCGTTTAACGAAGTTTACAAACGCTACTTCGCCAAGCCATGGCCAGTACGTGCTGCGGTTGGCGTTGCGTCCCTGGCCGTCGAAGGCATGCGCGTAGAAGTCACCGCGATGGCTGCCAAGGCTTGATTTTCACCCCAGCCTTGCGCCGAACCAACTGACGCCTTCGCGAGCAAGCCCGCTCCCACAGGTTTCTATGTCGCCCACCTACTCGGCGACCACCGCTGGACCCTGTGGGAGCGAGCTTGCTCGCGAAGGCGTCAGGTCAGGCGACGGCTATGTTGGATGCACCACCGCTTTCGCGAGCAGGCTCACTCCTACAGGTTTGTGTTTCGCCCACTTATTTGGCGACCACCGCTGGATCCCTGTGGGGGGGCTTGCTCGCGAAGGCGTCTGGTCAGGCGACGGCTATGTTGGATGCACCACCGCTTTCGCGAGCAGGCTCACTCCTACAGGTTTGTGTGTCGCCCACTTATTTGGCGACCACCGCTGAACCCTGTGGGAGCGAGCTTGCTCGCGAAGGCGTCTGGTCAGGCGACATCTTTATTGAATGCACCACCGCTTTCGCGAGCAAGCTCACTCCTACAGGTTTGTGTGTCGCCCACCTATTTGGCGATCACCGCTGGATCCTGTAGGAGCTGCGGCACGCTGCGATCTTTTGATCTTGATCTGAAAAGGTCAAAAGATCGCAGTGTGCCGTAGCTCCTGCAAGAGCCCGGTGCCATCGGGCAGCACGGGCGTGCCGGGCGCGCGTTTCGGGGGTAGAATGCGCGCCTAACCGTGACAGCCTGACTAAAAAAACTATGTCCTTGCCCAAGCATCATCTGGAATTGCTCAGCCCTGCCCGCGATGTCGCCATCGCCCGTGAGGCGATCCTGCACGGCGCCGATGCCGTGTACATCGGCGGCCCGAGCTTCGGTGCGCGCCACAACGCCTGCAACGAAGTCGGTGAAATCGCCGAGCTGGTCGAATTCGCCCGCCGTTACCACGCGCGCATTTTCACCACCATCAACACCATCCTGCACGACAACGAACTGGAACCGGCGCGCAAGCTGATCCATCAGTTGTACGACGCCGGTGTCGACGCGCTGATCGTTCAGGATCTGGGTGTGATGGAGCTGGACATTCCGCCGATCGAGCTGCACGCCTCGACCCAGACCGACATCCGCACCCTTGAGCGAGCGAAGTTCCTCGATCAGGCCGGTTTCTCGCAACTGGTATTGGCCCGTGAGCTGAACCTGCAAGAAATCCGCGCAATCTCCGACGAAACCGACGCTGCCATCGAATTCTTCATCCATGGCGCGTTGTGCGTAGCCTTCTCCGGCCAGTGCAACATTTCCCACGCGCAAACCGGGCGCAGCGCCAACCGTGGCGACTGCTCGCAAGCCTGCCGTTTGCCGTACACCCTGAAAGATGAAAAGGGTGGCGTGATTGCCTACGAAAAACACCTGCTGTCGATGAAAGACAACAACCAGAGCGCCAACATCCGCGCGCTGGTCGAAGCCGGCGTGCGTTCGTTCAAGATCGAAGGTCGCTACAAGGACATGGGCTATGTGAAGAACATCACCGCCTATTACCGCCAGCGCCTCGACGACGTGCTCGAAGACCGCCCGGATCTGGCCCGCGCCTCCAGCGGCCGCACCGCGCACTTCTTCCTGCCTGACCCGGAAAAGACTTTCCACCGTGGCAGCACCGACTATTTTGTCACCGATCGCAAGATCGACATCGGCGCCTTCGACTCGCCGACCTTCACCGGGCTGCCGGTGGGCACCGTCGAGAAAGTCGGCAAACGCGACATGCAGGTCATCACCCACGAGCCGCTGTCCAACGGTGACGGTTTGAACGTGCTGGTGAAACGCGAAGTGGTCGGTTTCCGCGCCAACATCGCTGAAGCCAAAGGCGAGTTCGAAGAGGACGGCGAGAAGCGCTACCGCTACCGCGTCGAGCCGAACGAAATGCCCGAAGGCCTGTTCAAGCTGCGCCCGAATCACCCGCTCAATCGCAACCTCGACCACAACTGGCAACAGGCGCTGCAGAAGACCTCGTCCGAGCGTCGCGTCGCCCTGAGCTGGGTCGCACGTCTGCGTGAAGAACAGCTGGAAGTCACCGCCACCAGTGAAGAAGGCATCAGCGCCAGCGTCACCCTCAACGGCCCGTTCGGCGTCGCCAACAAGCCTGAGCAAGCGCTGGAACAGTTGCGCGATCTGCTCGGCCAGCTCGGCACCACGCAGTACCACGCCACCGACATCAAGCTGGATGCGCCACAGGCCTTCTTCATCCCCAACTCGCAGCTTAAAGCCCTGCGCCGTGAAGTGATCGAGAACCTGACTGCCGCGCGTGTCGCCGCTCACCCGCGTGGCGGCCGTAAAGCCGAAACCACTCCGCCGCCGGTGTACCCGGATTCGCACCTGACCTTTCTTGCCAACGTCTACAACCAGAAGGCGCGCGACTTCTACCACCGCCACGGCGTGAAGCTGATCGACGCGGCGTATGAAGCTCACGAAGAGCCGGGCGAAGTGCCGGTGATGATCACCAAGCACTGCCTGCGCTTCTCCTTCAACCTGTGCCCGAAACAGGCGAAAGGCGTGACCGGCGTGCGCACCAAAGTCGCGCCGATGCAGTTGATCCACGGCGATGAAGTGCTGACGCTGAAGTTCGATTGCAAGCCGTGCGAGATGCACATCATCGGCAAGATGAAAGGCCACATCCTCAACCTGCCGCAACCGGGCAGCGTGGTCGGCCACATCAGCCCCGAAGACCTGATGAAAACCATTCCGCGCGCACCGCACTGAGTGGACGGCGTGCGCGGTGCTTCGGCGCCGCGCACGCCTGTATCACCAAACCTGGCCAAATCGCAGGCATAAAAAAACGCCAACTTCTTGCGAAGTTGGCGTTTTTTCGAATATGGCAGGGGCGGCTGGATTCGAACCAACGCATGGCAGGATCAAAACCTGCTGCCTTACCGCTTGGCGACGCCCCTACTGCTCTTTCCAGCTACCTCGTTAGGTTCGCTGTGAGAACGGGGCGCAATTTACCAAGGTTTGTGAGGTTTGGGAAGCACGAAGTGAAATATTTTTTGTTTTAAAACAGAGACTTCCAAAACGCGCCTATTTCACCAGACGCTTTTCCTTTGAAGGCCGGTAACCAAAGAACGCGCTGTAGCACTTGCTGAAATGGCTCGGCGAGACAAAACCGCAGGCCACCAATACCTCAACCTGCGACAACTCGGTGTGCTGCAACAAACGCCGCGCTTCGGTAATCCGCAGTTCCAGGTAATAGCGTTGCGGTGTGGTGCCCAGTTGTTCCTTGAACAATCGCTCCAGTTGCCGACGCGAGCGCCCGGCGTACACCGCCAGTTGTTCCAGCTCCAGCGGCTCTTCCAGATTGGCGTCCATCAGCTTCACCACTTCACGCAGCGGCGCACTGACGCAGATGTTTTCGTCCGGTTTGATCCGTCGGTAGCGCGATTCCTCAAACGCCAGAATGTCTTCGATGCCTTCAACCAGCGCCTTGCCGTGCAGGCTTTTGATCCAGTCCAGCGCCATGTGAAACGCCCCGGACGGGCTAGACGCCGTGAGCCGATCGCGATCGATCACATACGGTTCGCTGCTGACGTGGGTGGCTTTGGCGATTTCGGTCAGTGCCGGGCGATGCTCCGGGTGGATCGCGCAACGATAGCCATCGAGCAAACCCGCGCGGCCGAGAAACCACGAACCATTCCACAAACCGGCGAGACTGACGCCCCGCTCCGCCGCCGCTTTGAGTAGATGAATAAACTCATCACTCGCACGCAGCTCGGTGCGATAACCGCCGCACACCACCAGCAGATCCAGCTCTTCAAGCGCTGCCAAATCAAGACGTGCATCGGGCCGAATCACCAGCCCCAGATCACTGACCACTTCGCCGTCGCCCAAGCCGAACGTGCGCGAGGCAAACAGCCCCGGGCGCAGCAGATTGGTGGTCACCACCGTGTCCAGCGCCTGGGTAAACGCCGGCAGCGAAAAGTGTTCCAGCAGCAGAAAACCGGTACGGGTCAGGCGCGGGCTATCAGCGCTTTGCTCATTCAGATAGCGGAGGTTTTTCCCCTTCATGCCTCCGCTGAATTGGCGTCGTTCGATCAAGTTTTGTTCCATCGGTCATGTTGTTATGCGCCGATAGTTGGCTTGATCCGCGAAAGAGTCAATCACGCCTGTGGTTGATGGCTGGTTACGCAGTGAATCCCGCCGCCACCGGCCGCGATGGCATCGATGTTCAGCAGCACGATGTCGCGATCCGGGTACAGCTCGGACAGCAGATCGAAGGCCTTCTTGTCCGCGGCTTTGTCACCGAACTCCGGGGCGATGATCGCGCCGTTGATCACGAAGTAGTTGATGTAGCCGGCAGCGAAGTCCGGGTTGTTTTTGCTGAACTTGCTTTTGCGCGGATTGAGTGGCGGCGAAATCGTGTGGATCTGCAATTTGCGGCCGTCAGCATCGGTGGCGTTCTTGAGGATGTCCAGGTGCGCCAGCGTCACCTTGTGATCGTAGGATTCAGGGTCGGTGTCGAGGTTGGCGATCACCACGCCTGGCCTGATGAAGCGCGCGTAGAAATCGACGTGAGCATCGGTGATGTCCTTGCCCTTGATCCCCGGCAGCCAGATGATTTTGCGCAGGCCCAGACGCTCTTTCAGTTCCGCTTCGACGTCGGCCTTGCTCCAGTCCGGATTGCGATTGCGGTTGATCCAGCTGCTCTCGGTCATGATCCCGGTGCCGTGGCCATCGACTTCGATAGCACCGCCCTCGCCCGTCAACTCACTGCGGATATAGGTCGCTTGTGCGCCGTTGGACACGAGCGCGGCGATTTTCGCGTCTTTGCTGTGCTGCTGTTTATCGCCCCAACCGTTGAAGTTGAAATCCACCGCGCCCAATCCGCCCTCGTCGTCGATGACAAAGTTGGCGCCGATGTCGCGCATCCAGATGTCGTCCAGCGCCGTCGTGACGTAGGTGATGTTGCGGGTGCCACAAAATTCTTCGGCAATGCTGCGCTCGTTCTGGCGGCAGAACACCGTGACTGGCTCATATTTGGCGATGGCACGGGCGATGCGACCGAGGGCTTCCTGGACGTCTTCGGTGAAGTCTTCCCAGATCGCATCCTGCGCGCCGAAAGCGATGTAGGCGCGTTCGTGCTTGTCGCCTTCGTCGGGCATGAACCAGCGCCCCTGAGCGGCCGCAAGCACCTTGCCCGGCGACAGACCGAAGCCCATGAACGCAGCGCCCACACCGGCAGCAACGGTGACTTGTTTGATGAACTCACGACGAGTCGACATTCAGTGTATTCCTTTAAAAACCAGGGCCGGCGAACGCGCCGGCCGTGGATCATTGGCCAGTGGCAGTTTTGAATTTAGTCCAGGTACGCATGCGTGCGCGCATGTCGGCCTGAGGGATGTCTTTGCCCGGGATCAAACGCGCATAGGTCGCTTCGTCGAGGTAGATGTCCGGGTTGTCGCGCATGCTTGCATCGACACTCGCCCGCGCCTTGGCGTTGGACGTCGGGTAACCAGTGAAATTGCTGATCGCCGCCATGTTCGCCGGGCGCATGACAAAGTTGATAAACGCGTAGGCGTATTCCGGGTGTCTGGCGTCGACCGGAATGGCCATGGCGTCCATCCACACCGTGGTGCCCTCGCGCGGCACACGGTACTGAAACTTCGTGTGCTTGCCGGCGCTGTCCGAGGTGCGCTGGGCTTGAGTCATGTCGCCGCTGTAACCCAGCGACAGGCACAGGTTGCCGTTGACCAGATCGGTCACCGGTTGCGACTGGAATTTGCGAATGTACGGCCGCAGATTCATCAGCAATTTACTGGCTGCAGCCAGATCCTCCGCTTTGCCGCTGCGCGGATCGCGACCGAGGTAATTCAGCACCACCGCCAGCGCTTCGTCCGGCGAATCGATCATCGAAATTCCGCAGTCGGCAAACTTCGCCGCCAGCTCCGGTTTGAACAACATGTCGAGGCTGTTGACCGGCGCATCGGCCATGCGCTTTTTGATCTCTTCCTCGTTGTAGGTCAGGCCGATGGTGCCCCAGGTATACGGCACCGTAGCTTTGCTGGAGTGCTCGTAGTGGCTGCGCAGTTTCTGCAAACCGGGCTCGATGTCGGCCAGTTCCGTCAGCTTCGATTGATCCAGCGGCATCAGGCTGCCAGCGCGCATCAAGCGCTCGGCCACTGTGTCACCGGGGAAGATCAGGTCGTACCCGCTGCCGCCGGAGAGCATCTTCGCTTCGAGGGTTTCGCTGCCGTCCATGACGTCGTAAATCACCTTGATCCCGGTCTCGGCGGTAAAGCGGCTCAGCGTGTCTTCGGCAAAATAATCGGCCCAGTTGTACAGCCGCAGGGTTTTGTCTTCGGCGTGCAGCGACGGCATCACGCAGATCAGGGCCAGGCCCATCGCGCCGAGCAATCGTTTGTGGTGGGTAACCATGTCAAACCCCTTGAGTGTTCCAGCGTGCATGAAGGTGGCGACCGTCCTGACTCAGCAGCGGCCCATACATTTCCGGACGACGATCGCGGTAGATGCCCCAGTTCAAACGTTCTTCACGCATGGCCGCCAGATCGACGCTTTGCAGTAAAAAGCCAGTGCTGTCACGGTCGGCTGTGGCGAGTAACTGGCCCTTGTGATCGCTGATGAACGAGGAACCGTAGAAGCTCATTTGCAGGCTCGAATCGGTGGTCGCGGTTTCGCGCCCGACGCGGTTCGACGCCACCACTGGCAGCAGATTGGCAGCGGCGTGACCACGCATGGTCATCTGCCAATGGTCGCGGGAATCCAGCACCGCACAGCCCGGTTCCGAGCCAATGGCAGTCGGATACAGCAGCACTTCAGCTCCCATCAAGGCCAGGCAACGCGCGGTTTCCGGGAACCACTGATCCCAGCAGATGCCGACGCCGAGACGGCCGAACGCGGTGTCCCAGACTTTGAAACCAGTGTCACCGGGGCTGAAATATTCCTTCTCCTGATAACCGATGGCGTTGGGAATGTGCGTCTTGCGATACACCCCCAACAAACGCCCGTCGGCATCGGCCACGCTCAACGAATTGAAGTACGCGTTGCCGGCCTTCTCGAACCAGCTCAGCGGCAACACCACGCCCAACTCGCGGGCCAGTGCGGCGAAACGTGCGAGCACGCGGCTGTCGCGATACTCCTCGGCCAACGCCATGTGTTTATGGCTTTGTTCGATGCAGAAGTACGGCGTGGCGAACAGTTCCTGCAAGAGGATCACTTGCGCGCCCTGCTTCGCCGCATCACGGACGAGTTGCTCGGCACGATCAAGGTTGCCCGGTAAATCCCAGGTGCACGGCATCTGGGTGGTAGCAATGGTCAGCGTTGTCATGATTTCAACCCTTCATCGGCCAGGCAGGCTGCTGCTGGGTGATGCAATGCACACCGCCACCGCCGTGCGCCAGATGGTTGATCTGCACCGGCACCACTTCGCGCCCGGGGAAGGCTTTTTCCAGCACGTTCGCCGCGACGTTGTCCGCCTCGATGCCATAGGCCGGCATGATGATCGCGCCGTTGGCGATGTAGAAATTGGTGTACGAGGCGCAGAACACTTCGGCTTCGGTATCGACCGCGTCGGTGGCTTCGAAGAGTTCGATCAGCGCGAATTTGCGTCCTTGCGCATCGGTGGCCAGCTCCAGCGCTCGACGGTTTTCCCGCGCCACTTCGGCGTACACCGACGATTGATCGTGCGTCGCATCGACCAGCAACACACCGGGACGGGCAAAGGCGCAGACGCCGTCAACGTGGCCATCGGTCATGTCGCCGGTGACGTAATCCGGATCGCCCGGCAGCCAGATGGTTTTCTTCACGCCGAGCAGGCGGCTGAAGATCTCTTCCATCTCGGCTTTGCTCATGCCCGGGTTGCGATTGGGGTTGAGCAGCACCGATTCGGTGGTGATCAGCGTGCCTTCGCCATCGACATGAATCGCCCCGCCTTCGTTGCTCAGCGGCGTGCCGAAGCATTCCAGACCGAGGTGATTGAGCGCGCGGCGCGCCAGGCTTTCGTCCAGATCGTGCGCCGACTTGCCGCCCCAGGCGTTGAAGCGCCAGCTCACGCCAGCCAGGCCTTGCTGCGGGTGGCAGACAAACGTCGGGCCAGAGTCGCGGCACCAACTGTCATTCACCGCCAACGGGATCAACTCGATGTTCGGCCCGCACAAGGCTTTGGCGCTGGCAATGGCGGTTGGATCGACCACCAGTTTCACCGGCTCAAACCGGGCGATGGCATTGGCGACGCGAGCGAAATCTTCCTGCACCTGTGCCAGCGTCACGCGCCAACCGGATTCCCACAACGTCTGGTTGTGCGGCCAGACCATCCACGTCGCGGCATGGGTCACCCACTCTGCCGGCATCATCCAGGCGCTGTTTTTATTGTCGTTGTGCTGCATGATAAGCCTCGTTAGTTAAGCCGCTGTGTTCAATGCGCTTATGCTACGGGCCGTAAAATCGGCAAACAAACGATGGATTTAGCAGACAACTGATTAGCGGAGCTTATCGATATGCTTAAACACTGGCCGCCGCTCAGCTCCCTGCGCGGCTTCGAAGCGGCCGCTCGACTGGGCAGTTTTCACAAGGCCGCTGAAGAGCTGAGCCTGACGCAGTCGGCGATCAGCCAGCAGATCCGCAGCCTTGAGGCGTATCTGGAGCAGCCGCTGTTCTTTCGTAGCGGACGCAGCGTGGCGCTCACCGATGCCGGCCACGATTTGCTTAGCACCACCCAGGCCATGCTGCAGCAATTGGCGGTGGGGATTCGGCGTTTGGGCCAGTATCAAAAGCCCAATCAACTGGTGCTCAACACCACACCGGCGTTTGCCCGGCACTGGTTGTTGCCGCGTCTGGCGGATTTCCGCGCGCTGCATCCCGAGGTTGATCTGTGGATTTACAGCACCGACGAAGTGCCAGACATGGCCACGCAAACCATCGATCTGGCGGTGCGCGACGACATCAGTTCACAGGCTGAATGCAGCTTCAAAGTGCTGCACGCCGATCGACTCTATCCGGCGTGTCATCCGAGCGTTTTGGCGCTGCCGGTGCCACAGCGCACGACGTTGCATGGCGAGCGGGAAATGGATTGGAGCCATTGGGCGGTCGAGGCCGGAATCGATGTCGGCCAGCAGGATCAGGGCCTGAACTTCTCCGATCCGGGATTACTGCTGGACGCCGCGTGTACGGGTCTGGGAATCGCGCTGGTGAGCCAATTGCTCAGCCGTCAGGCGCGGGCTGACGGCGTGTTGCAGCCGCTGGTGGAAGACACCATTCGTGGGCCGAACTGGGCGTTGCTGACCCACCGCGACAGTGAGCAGGATCCGATGGCACGCAGCTTCAGCGAATGGTTGATTCATAACCTCAGCGCTGAATAACCGGTGCGTGCTGCGCCAAGACCTCAACCACCCAGTCGATGAAAACGCGTAATTTTAGACTGACGCGGCGGTTTGGCGGGTACGCCACGTAAAGCGGCATCGGCTCGAGCTGCCAGTTTTCGAACAACGGCACCAGTTCGCCCCGCGCTTCATGCTCGCTGGACATGTATGTGGGCAGCCACAGCACGCCCATGCCGGCCAGCCCGGCCGCGAGGTAGGCGTTGCCGTCGTCGACCGCCAACACGTGGCGACCTCTGATGTGCAGATTTTCGCTGGCATTGTGCAGGGCGTACGGCACTGGTTTGCCGGTGCGCGCCCAGAGAAAACCAACCACGCGGTGATGGGAATCTTCCAGTTCTCGCGGGTGATGTGGCGTGCCTGAACGAGCCAGATAAGCCGGTGCGGCAAACACGCCCAATCGCAGATCGGCGACCTTGCGCGCCATCAATGACTGATCCAGCAACTCGCCGCCACGCACCACGCAATCAACGTTCTCATCAATGATGTCGACAATGCGGTCACTGACGCCCATATCGATCTGAATATCCGGATAGCGCGCGTGAAATTCTGGCAGCGCAGGAATCAGGATCAACCGCGCCAGCGGGCTCGGCACATCCACTCGCAATCGTCCCTTCGGCAATGCCGCCACGCCCGGCAGACTGGTTTCGGCATCGTCCATATCGGCGAGCAGCTTGATCACGCGTTCGTAATACGCCGCGCCATCGGCGGTGACGTTGACCTTGCGCGTGGTGCGATTGAGTAATTTCACCCGCAACCGTGCTTCCAGTTGCTGTACAAGTTGCGTCACGGTGGTCTTGCTCATGTGCAGGGTTTCGGCGGCTTTGGTGAAACTCCCCGCCTCGACCACTCGGGCAAACGCCTGCATTGCGTCAAATCGATCCAAGGTTCGCGCCTCGATTGTTTGGGATTCACAAACAGTGAACGCCAAGCTTGCGCGTTTATCGCCCGCCTGCAAATACCTACAGTGGCTTCATCAACTCACCGATGGAGACACCCCATGACTCAGCGCGATGTCGTTTTCCCGGCCGCACGCCGTACCCTTTATGAGCGCAATCGCTACTCGCCAGCGATTCGCTCCAACGGTTTTCTATTTGTCTCGGGGCAAGTCGGCAGCACCGAAGACGGTACGCCGGAGCCGGATCTGCAGAACCAGGTGCGGCAAGCCTTTATCAATCTGAATGCGATCCTCAGCGAGGCCGGTTGCAGCTTCGACGATGTGGTCGACGTGACGATTTTCATCGTCGATCCGCACAGCAAATTCGAGACGATCTGGAATGTTGTGCTCACCGAGTTCTGGGGTGACGCGCCGCATCCGACTGTCACCGCAGTGGGTGTGACGTGGCTGTATGGCTTTGATTTAGAGATCAAGGTGATTGCCAAACTGCCGTAAGCGACTTCCGGCCATTCATACAACTTTGTTGCGTCCGCTCTGCTTGGCGGCGTAAAGGCGTTCATCTGCGAGTTTCAACACGCTTGGCGATGTCGCAGTGTTTGCATCGCGGCACGCCACACCGATGGACATCGTCAACTTGCCCACCTGCGGCACCTCGGTTTCTTCGAGGTGCGCGCGGATTCTTTCGGCAATCATCCGCGCGGTCTCCAGCGGGGTATCCGGAAGAATCAGTGCGAACTCCTCACCACCGGAGCGGCACGCCCAGTCACCCGAGCGCGAGTTCTGTTTGAGGATGTCGGCAACGCTTCGCAGGGCCACGTCGCCGGCGTCATGTCCAAAGGTGTCGTTGACGCGTTTGAAATGATCGATATCCAGCGCCAGCACGGAATACCCCTGCCCGGCCTGATCCAGCAGGTTCAGCGCAGCGTCCATGGCGCGACGATTGGCCAGGCCTGTGAGGGGATCACTTTGCGCTTCATGACTGAGCTGACCGAGTTTCTGATGGAGCAATTGCACCCCGGCTAGCATCGCCTGACGGATTGCAGCGGCGTCGCGGTACCAGGCATGCACCCGGTTCAAGCGCTCCGTGGTGTCAGGCGCGGCCAACTGGTCGGCGGCCGCCGACAATTGCCGCAAGGGTCGGGCGATCAGCGCTGTTCCAGCGAGGATTAGGGCCAGCCCGAGCAAACCCGCCGGTATCATCCCCACAACCATATCGCGCATCAGCTGTGCCAACGGCGCCAGGCTGCGTTCGCGAGGTTGCTGGACCACCACAGCCCAATTGGCTTCCGGCACACGGGCATAGCCGGCCAGCATGGGCACACCTCGGTAGTTGTCGCCTTGCAAGGTGCCATTTTCACCACGCAATGCGGCATCCACCGTCAGGCTCCAGCCCAGCACTTCGCCGATCCGCTTCGAGTCAGGGTGATACAACAGCCGCCGATTACCGTCAGCGACGAAAGCGAAGGTGCCGTCGTGATGGAAATGACGACTGATTACCGTGTGAAACGCGCTTTGCTCAAGCAAGTAAACAGAGCCGCCCACCACACCGAGAAATGCACCGGACGGGCTGAAAACCGGTTGTGAAACAAACACCACCAGATTGCCCGCCGAGGAAACGTACACCTCACTGACCAAGGGTCGACGCTCTTTGAGGGCTTGCAGGATACCCTGCGATTGCAGCGTTGCGCCGACGATCTGCAAGCTGTCCGGATATGCATGAAGCACTTGCCCGTTCGCATCGAGAATCGTCACCGAGTTGAAATCGGTGTCCTGCGCCTGCAAGCGCATGGCTTCTTTGCGCAATGCCCCAGGCTCATCCCAGTGATCGCCCAGCACCGTCGCGCTGTAATTCAAATGATTGTGCGCGGCGCCGAGAAACTCGCCGATGCTGGAAGCAACTTTCGCCGCATACGCGCCATTGGCTTCCAGCGTCGCGTGAATCAACGCGTCGCGCTGTACGCGATAGGCGACATAGAGGCTGTTGCACAGCGTCGCGACGACCGACAGCAGGACAAACAGCAGTATCAGCCCGCGCAGGTCGATTGGCAGCGGTCTGGAAAGCTTCATTCCGCCACCCACTGCGTGCATATCGACTTTGGGGCAATGAGCGGTGCGGGTAACGGTTGATCCATGAACAAGACTTTTGCTGAGGGGAGCGAAACAGAAAACCGTCGCTGCCACGTTGGGAATGTCATGGAGGATAGGCAGAGACCTTGCCTTTGTCACAGCCCGGAATAGTGCGGTAACAGTTTCTCGGGGGGGGGGAGCAATAAACAACCCTGTGGCGAGGGGATTTATCCCCTCACCACAGGGAGTAGCGTTTATCGTCCATAAATATTCCGACACACCCATTCGTTTGCCATTTCCGAGGTCGTCTGTTTGCATGCTGTACGGAATCAGCACTTGGATCATGGAGACGATCGATGAATATTTTGGTGGTGGGTGCGAGTAAAGGTTTAGGCAGAGCTTTTATAGAGGGGTTGGGCAACGCGGGAGACACGTTGATCGGCGTTTCCCGCACACGCCCCCAAGGGTTGATGGCGGGTGCCGAGCGCTCTGTACGCTGGGTTGAAGCCGACCTGATGAACCCAGCCAAGGCTGCTCAGGAGATCGAGCATGCGGTACAGGCCGACGGGCTGGATACGCTGATTTACAACCTCGGCATCTGGGAAGAGTTTGCCTTCGACAGCGCGTACGACTTTGTCGAAAGCGCAGACGACGAAGTGCAGGCCATCGTCAACTGCAACATCACCTCAACCATTTTGCTGATCAAACGTCTGCTGCCCCTTCTGCTAAAAAGTCCCCATCCCAGAATCATCCTCACCGGTTCGACCTCGGGTCTGCCACAGAGCGGGCGTCCGGAAGTCGCTTTCGGTGCATCCAAATTCGCCCTGCGCGGGATCGCCGAGACCCTGCGCGAAGGCTACAGAGAGCAGCGTCTGGCAGTGACCTGCCTGAATCTCGGCTATCTGAACACCGAAGATCTACTGAGCACACCGATTAATGTCGCGGCGCAGCGTGGAGAGGGACATCTAATCCCCGTACACGATGTCGTCGAGGTGGTGCGCATGATCCTTAGTTTGTCTCCGGCCAGCTACGTCAGGGAACTGACCTTGCCGGCGATCCTCGACGAACGTTTCTGAGCGCATCCCCCCGATGGCGCTGGCCTTTGCGCGCGTGAGTACGTATAACCTCGCCGATTCGTCTACCCTCACGTAGCGCCCTCTTTCAGCTCTTCACATCTTTTTGCCGCTCATGAAACGGAGATTTCCATGCTCAAACGAACCCTGGCATTGACCGCCGGCCTGGCCCTGTCCCTTTCTACATTGATGGCTCAAGCCGCAGACGTTTTGCGCGTCAGCGCGATTCCCGATGAAGCGCCGACTGAACTGCTGCGCAAGTTCGAACCGCTGGGGGCTTATCTGGAGCAGCAAATTGGCATGAAAGTGCAGTTTGTGCCGGTGGCCGATTACCCGGCTGTGGTTGAAGCACTCGCTACCGATCGCCTCGATATGGCCTGGCTGGGCGGTTTCACCTTCGTTCAGGCACGTCTGAAGACCGACGCCACCACGCCGGTGATCCCGTTGGTGCAGCGTGAACAGGATGCGCAGTTCACCAGTAAATTCATCACCGCTGACCCGAACGTGCACAGCCTCGCTGACCTGAAAGGCAAGACCTTCGCCTTCGGTTCGGTGTCGTCGACCTCCGGCAGCCTGATGCCGCGTTACTTCATGCTGAAAAACGACGGCATCAAGCCGGAAGCGTATTTCAGCCGCGTTGCCTACTCCGGCGCTCACGACGCGACCGTGGCCTGGGTACAGGCCGGCAAGGTTGACGCCGGTGTGCTGAACGCCAGCGTCTGGCAAAAACTGGTAGACGCCGGCAAGGTCGACACCAACAAGGTAAAAGTCTTCGCCACCACCCCGACCTACTTCGATTACAACTGGACCGTGCGCGGCACCCTTGATCCAGCACTCGCGGCGAAGATCAAAAAAGCCTTCCTTGATCTCGACCCGGCCAACCCTGAGCAGAAGAAGATTCTGGATCTGCAAGCCGCCAGCCGCTTCATCGACACCAAGCCTGACAACTACAAGGGCATCGAGGAAGCCGCCCGCGCCGCCGAACTGCTGAAATGACCTTAAGCCTCAAACAGGGCAGCCTGCGCCACGCCAATGGCGTCGATGCCCTGCTCGGTATCGATTTGCAAATTGGCGTTGGAGAACAGGTTGCGATCATCGGCCCGTCCGGGGCTGGCAAGTCGAGTCTGCTTAATCTGCTGGCCACCGCACTGCGGCCCAGCAGCGGTGAAATCGAAGTGCTCGGTGAGCGCGCCTGGCACTTGTCTGCCCGCCAACGTCAACGCCTGCGTGCACGTATCGGCCTGGTGCATCAGGCACCGCCGCTGCCGCCGCGTCAGCGCGTGGTCACGGCGGTACTGGCCGGCAAACTCGGCCAGTGGAGTCTGGGCAAAAGTCTCTTGAACCTGCTGCATCCACTGGATGTGGCCGGTGCGCGTGCGGCATTGGCGCGACTGGATCTGGGCGACAAGCTGTTTGCCCATTGCCAACAATTGTCTGGCGGTCAGTTGCAGCGCGTCGGCATTGCTCGTGTGCTGTATCAAGCGCCAGAGATTTTGCTGGCCGATGAACCGGTGTCGGCGATGGATCCGGTGATGGCCGGGCATACCCTGTCGATCCTTTCGCGCCATGCCCGTGAGCACAACGTCACACTGATCGCGAGCCTGCATGCGGTCGATCTGGCGTTGTCGCACTTCCCACGGATCATCGGTTTGCGCGAAGGGCAGATTCTGTTCGACAGCCCTTCCGATCAAGTCAGCCCGGACATGCTCGATGCGCTGTACGCCAACGAAAAACTGCAATCGCCGACCGCTGTGGCTATGCCTTTGACTGTGCAGATTCCACGATGCTGAAAACCGATTCACGCGATCCCGCTGCATGGCCACGGTTGCTACTGAGCTTGCTGGCCATTGCTTTGCTGTGGCCGGGGATTCAGCTGAGCGAACTGGATCTAAGTGTGCTGTTGCCCGGCAGCCAGAATGAAATGGGCCAGTTTGTCGCGCAATTCTGGCCACCGGCGCACGACGAAGCCTTTCTGCAAATCCTGCTTAAAGCCACCCTGCAAACCCTGGCCATTGCCACTGCCGGCATGGCGCTGGCGTTGCTGCTGGCGGTACCTGCCGGTCTGATTGCCAGTCGCGCCCTGTCACTGTCCGCCGCCTCTCGCGGTGGCGTGCCGAGTCGTTTAGGACGTTTGCTGCGCTGGCCGGTTCGCGGGCTGCTGATTTTCCTGCGCAGCGTGCCGGAGATTGTCTGGGCACTGCTGTTCGTGCGTGCGGTCGGCCTCGGCCCGGCAGCGGGCGTGCTGGCGATTGCCATTACCTACAGCGGCATGCTCGGCAAGGTCTACGCGGAGATTTTCGAATCCACCGACCAACGCCCGGCGCATGCGTTATTGCAGGCTGGCAGCGGCCGACTGGCGGCTTTCGCTTACGGCACGCTGCCCAATGTCGGCGCGGAGCTACTCTCGTACACCGTGTATCGCTGGGAATGCGCGATTCGTGCCTCGGTGGTGATGGGGTTTGTCGGCGCGGGGGGCCTGGGTCAGCAAATCGACCTGTCGATCCGCATGTTCGCTGGCGGTGAAGTCGCCAGCATGTTGCTGACGTTCCTGCTGTTGGTGCTGGCCGCCGATCAACTCAGCCGCTTGCTGCGCTGGAGGCTGGCATGAATCGCCTGATCAATTTGCTGCTGATCGCCGCTATCGGGGTTGCAGTGATTGCGTCCTTCGCCTATCTGGGTCTGGATCTCGGCGAACTGGGCAGCGCCACCAGCCTGAAGCAGATGGGCGCTTACGTGCAGCGTTTTCTCAGCCCGGATTTGAGCGCTGACTACCTGAAAGCGATCTTCCACGGTTCGATGGAAACCCTGGCCATGTCCGCTGTCGGCACGCTATTAGCGGCAGTTGTTGGCATTGTTCTGGCGCTGCCGGCGGCGGGACGTTTCGGCTGGCCGCTGCAAAGTGTTGCGCGCCTGCTGCTGAATGCCTTGCGGGCGATTCCGGAACTGGTCTGGGCGGCGCTGATGGTGCTCGCTGCCGGCCTTGGCCCGAATGCCGGCGCCCTCGCCCTCGCCTTACACACCACGGGAGTACTCGGCCGGTTGTTCGCCGAAGCGCTGGAAAACACGCCGCCGCAACCCGCCGAGGCGATCCGTTTGCAGGGCGGCAACCCGATTCTCGCCTTCTGCTACGGCACCCTGCCCAATCTGGCGCCGCAATTGCTCGCCTACATCCTCTATCGCTGGGAAAACAACATTCGCATGGCGAGTGTGCTGGGTTTTGTCGGCGCGGGTGGGCTGGGCCAAATGTTGTATGTGAGCCTCAGCTTGTTTCAGGAAGCGCAGGCCAGCACGGTGATTCTGGCGATGCTGGTGCTGGTGTTCATGGTGGACTGGTTGAGTGCGTGGAGTCGCCAGCGCTGGGTCAAGGCGTAAACGGCGATGCTGGCGAGTGGATATCTGCCAGAAGCTGATTATGCTTCAGGAAAGCGTGCACACCTGCCCGACGGCAAACTGTGCACGCTTAACGCATCAGCGCTTCAGGCATCTGCCACAAGGCCAGGGTGAGATAAGCGGTATTGGGGGACTCCGGCCTACAACAATAAGCACGACGGAGAACACCCATGGCCACGACTTACACAACATCCACCGGCAGTCCACCGCGCAGCGGCGGCATCACCAAGGAGGAACGCAAAGTCATCTTTGCCTCCTCACTGGGCACGGTTTTCGAGTGGTACGACTTTTACCTCTACGGTTCACTGGCGGCGATCATCGCCAAGCACTTCTTTGCCGGTGTCAACGAAACCACCGCGTTCATCTTTGCCCTGCTGGCATTTGCGGCAGGCTTCGCGGTGCGGCCGTTCGGCGCGATTGTGTTCGGCCGGCTCGGCGACATGATCGGGCGCAAGCACACGTTTCTGATCACCATCGTCATCATGGGCGTCTCGACCGCGATTGTCGGGTTGCTGCCCGGTTACGCGACCATTGGCGTCGCTGCACCGGTGATTCTGATTACCCTTCGACTGCTGCAAGGACTGGCACTGGGCGGTGAATACGGCGGCGCGGCGACTTACGTGGCCGAACACGCGCCACGCAATAGACGCGGCTTCTTTACCTCGTGGATTCAAACCACCGCGACCCTCGGCCTGTTTCTGTCGCTGTTGGTGATACTCGCCTGTCGCACCGCGCTGGGCACTGAAGCGTTTGAAGAGTGGGGCTGGCGGATTCCGTTTCTGCTGTCGATCCTCCTGCTGATCGTCTCGGTGTACATCCGCCTGCAACTGAGCGAGTCGCCGGTGTTCCAGAAAATGAAGGACGAAGGCAAAGCGTCGAAAGCGCCGCTGACCGAGTCTTTTGCACGATGGGACAACCTCAAAGTGGTGATCATGTCGTTGCTCGGCGGCACGGCCGGGCAAGCGGTGGTCTGGTACACCGGGCAATTTTATGCGCTGTTTTTTCTGTTGCAGACGCTGAAGATCGACCCGCAAACCGCCAACCTGCTGATCGCCGGTTCGCTGCTGATCGGTACGCCGTTTTTCGTGATTTTCGGCAGCCTGTCCGACCGCATCGGTCGCAAGCCGATCATCATGGTCGGCTGCATTCTGGCGGCGCTGACCTACTTTCCGATCTTTCATGCGCTGACCCAGTACGGCAATCCTGATGTGTTCATCGCTCAGGAGAAAAACCCGGTCAAGGTGATCGCCAACCCCGACCAGTGTTCGTTCCAGTTCGATCCGGTGGGCAAGGCCAAATTCACCAGTTCCTGTGATCTGGCCAAGACGCTGTTGGCAAAACGGGCGATTCCGTATGAGAACGTCACCGCCGAACCGGGCACCGTGGCGCAAGTGCGTATTGGCGACAAAGTCGTCGAGAGTTTCGACGGCAGCGCCCTGCCCGCCGCCGACTTCAAAACTCGCAATGATGCGTTCACCGCGACCCTTGGCACTGCGCTGAAAGAAGCCGGTTATCCAGAGAAAGCCGACCCGGCAAAAACCAATTACCCAATGGTGCTGCTGTTGCTGACCATTTTGGTGATCTACGTGACCATGGTTTACGGGCCGATCGCGGCGTGGCTGGTGGAGCTGTTCCCGACGCGCATTCGCTACACCTCGATGTCGCTGCCATATCACATCGGTAACGGCTGGTTTGGCGGGTTCCTGCCAACGGTGGCGTTCGCGATGGTCGCGGCCACCGGGGATATCTACTACGGCTTGTGGTATCCGATCGTGATTGCGGTGATGACGGCGATACTGGGTACGTTCTTCCTGCCGGAAACCAAGGATCGCGACATTCTCAAAGACTGACCCGCCCCCTTGTAGGAGCTGCCGCAGGCTGCGATCTTTTGATTGTGTTTTTTAAGGTCAAAAGATCGCAGCCTGCGGCAGCTCCTACAGCAGTGTTGCGGTGTCAGAACGGGCCCTGGGTGACCACGCGGGTGTCGATGATCTGCTGCAATGCTTGAATTCGTTGCTGATAAACGTCGGTGAGGCATTTCACATCAGCGGCGCATTTGCCACGGGTTTTCAGCCACGCCTGTTGCTCGTCAATCAAGGCACCACGGCCGCCCATCGGCAGAAACCGGCGATCCAGTTTGTAGAGCAGCGCCATGCTCACGTCCATGTCGTTGAGCGCACGGTTGGCGCACACCGCTTTTTCATCAGCAGCCTTGGCGCGGTCGCAGTCGAAACTGGCGGCGTGTGCAGCCTGGCCGATGATCAGGGCAGACAAGCCGAACAAGGTTGAAAGTAGAGTTTTGTTGCGCATGGGTTGGGTCATCCAGACAGCGATTGATCCCTCTTGGGCTAATGCATGAGCGCAAAGTTTCTGAACGCCTGCCAAACCACCGCCTCCAATGTTTACACCACTGGAGGTCACCACCATGAACAGCAACGACGACAAAACCCCGAACGCCACGCCTACCGACACATCCGGCAAACCGGTGAACGTGGTTGAGCGTGATCTTGAAGACCACGATGACGACACCAAAGGCGTGGATGAGGTGATTACGCCTTCGTCTACCCGGGTGAAAGAGCAGGATGCCGAGACGCTGCAGCGCAAGGTCGATGAGATTGAGCGCAAAGTGGCGGATGGCAACTAAGGTTTGCTACATGACAGATAACCTTGTGGCGAGGGGATTTATCCCCGTTGGAGTGCGCAGCGCTCCCTGCTTTTCAAAGAGGGGCCGCTGCGCGACCCAACGGGGATAAATCCCCTCGCCACAAATCAGCTTGAGTTACAGTTTTAACGAAATTTTCATACTCCCCCGCCTATGATCCCGCACCTCGTTGGGGAGTAGCCTGTTTCCGTGCACTGCGGAAGCGTTCGTATCAACATTCTCGGCAACATGCCGTGGTGCGAACACCTTTTGGTTGGTGAGACCGACGACACATCCATGCCTAAAGTCGGGCGTGTGGTTGTGTCGTTGACTCATAGCCCGACTGGATGTATTCCCGTGAATCCTGTTTCCCTCATTTTCCTTGCCCTGGCCATGTCCACGGATGCGTTTGCAGCCGCCATCGGCAAGGGCTCCAGCCTGCATAAACCGCGTCTCACCGAAGCCCTGCGTACCGGTCTGATCTTCGGCGTGATCGAAGCCATCACCCCCATTATCGGCTGGCTGATCGGCCAAGCCGCGAGCCAATGGGTTGCCGAATGGGATCACTGGATCGCCTTCACCCTGCTGGTGGTGCTCGGCCTGCACATGATCTACAACGGTCTGAAGCATGAAGAAGAGGAAGAAGAAAAACCGAATTCGCACTCCTTCCTGATTCTCGCCGTCACCGCGTTTGCCACCAGCATCGACGCCCTTGCCGTGGGCGTTGGCCTGGCGTTTGTCGACGTGAATATCTGGGTGGCGGCGGCGGCGATCGGTCTGGCGACCATGACCATGGTGACCATCGGCGTCATGCTCGGCCGGGTGTTGGGCTCTATGGTTGGCAAACGTGCTGAAATCGTTGGCGGTGTGGTGCTGATGATCGTCGGTGCGACGATTTTGTATGAGCATCTCGCGGTCTGAGATTAGCCGTTAGACAGCGCCATCAGTGCCAACGCGTTGCCTAGCGCGGCCCCGCTGGCGGTGTTGTCGAAAATGCACCAGGTCGTAGCGCCATGCGCATCGGCGGCCTGCAATACGCTAGCGAGGCTCTCTAAATAGGAGTCATCGTAGGCACTGTGGTAAATGCGCGGCGAACCGTGCAGGCGCCAATACCGCGTCGCTTGCCAGCCAAACGCGGAAGAATCACTGCTGATGCGCGACGGATCGACCACAGCCTGAGCGATACGGTAAGCGATCAGCAATGATTCGGCAGCCACCCATGACTCATGACGCGGCTCCAGCACCACGTCGCCGTCGAAACGCTGGCGCAACGCACTGAAAAACGCTTCGGCACTGACCGCATCAAATGCCAGTGACGGCGGCAATTGCAGCAACAAACAGCCCAATCGATCAGCCAAACCGCTGCACTGCGCCAGGAATTCCTCGAGCGCTTCGTCGCAATCCAACAATCGGCGTTCATGGCTGATCTGCTTGGGCATTTTTACCGAAAAGCGAAACCCTTCCGGCACCGAATCCGCCCAACGTTCATAGGTTGAGCGGCGATGTGGGCGGTAAAACGAGCTGTTGATTTCCGCACAGTTGAGCCGCGCCGCATAGCGTTGCAAATGCGTGCCCTCCTCCGCAAATGCCGGCCAATGCTCACGCCCGAGACTCCAGCCGGCACACCCAATGAAAATCAAACATCACCTCCGAAACTCCACTCCCTTGTAGGAGCTGCCGCAGGCTGCGATCTTTTGATCTTACAAACAACGTCAAAAGATCGCAGCCTTCGTCAGCTCCTACAGGGGGACGTTATTTTTTGCTGGGGAGAACTGAGCTCAGAACCTGCTTGGCGGTTTGCACAAGTATCCCCGCCTCGTCCGGATCGCCCTTGAGCAACGTCGTGGCGAATTTCTTCGCCTGTTCGAGTTTGATGTGCGGCGGCAGCGGCGCCACGTTCGGGTCGGTTTTGAACTCGATGAGCACCGGCACATCGGAAGCAAAAGCCTGTTCCCATGCGCCCGCTACGTCCTCTTCGCGATCAACGAAAATCCCTTTCAGGCCGATGGAAATCGCGAACAGGTGATACGGCACATCGGGAATGTTCTGCGACGCCTCGAACTTCGGATCGCCCTCCATCACCCGCTGTTCCCACGTCACCTGATTGAGATCTTCGTTGTTGAACACCGCGCAGATCCATTTCGGGCTCTTCCACTGCCGCCAGTATTTGGCGACGGTGATCAGCTCGGCCATGTTGTTCATCTGCATCGCACCGTCGCCCACCAGCGCAATCACCGAGCGTTCGGGATAGGCGAATTTAGCCGCAATCGCATAAGGCACAGCGGCGCCCATCGAGGCCAGCCCGCCGGACAACGAACACATCATGCCGCGACGGATTTTCAGGTCGCGCGCAAACCAATTGGCGCACGAACCGGAGTCGCTGGTGATGATCGCTTCATCCGGAACTCGCGGTGACAGCTCATAAACCACCCGCTGCGGATTGATCGGTTTGGCCTTGGCCATCGCGCGTTTTTCCAGGGTTTTCTCCCAACTGCCGCGCCAGCCTTCAACTTTCTTGCGCCACTTGCCCGAGGTTTTTTGTTCGAGCAACGGCAACAACGCCGCGAGGGTTTCCGCTGCGTCGCCGACCAGATTGACCTCCATCGGATAACGCAGGCTGAGCATGTCGGGCTGCAGATCGATCTGCACACCACGCGCCTGCCCCTCTTTGGGCAAAAACTCCGAATACGGGAAGCCCGAACCGATCATCAGCAAGGTGTCGCACTCGGTCATCAACTTGTAGCTGGGCTCCGTACCGAGCAAACCGATGCTGCCGGTCACCCACGGCAAATCATCCGGAAGCACCGCTTTGCCAAGCAGCGCCTTGGCCACGCCGGCGCCAAGTTTTTCGGCAATGGCAATCACTTCATCCGTCGCCTGCAATGCGCCGGCGCCGACCAGAATCGCGACCTTCTCGCCTGCGTTCAAAACGTCTGCCGCACGCTGCAAATCTTCGTCATAGGGCAGCACTTTCGGCTTGGTGTAACCGACGCCGGAATGCGCGGTGCCGTGCGCGCGGGCCGGTGCCTGATATTCGAGATCCTGCAAATCATTGGGCAGAATCAGCGCGGTCACCCGACGTTCGCCAATCGCCGTACGCACCGCCCGGTCGAGCAAATGCCGCACTTGCGAAGGCGCCGAAGCCTGCTGCACAAACGCGCCGGCGACGTCCTTGAACATCGACACCAGATCCAGCTCTTGCTGATAGTGACTACCCAGCGCCGTGCGTGCCTGCTGGCCGACAATGGCCAGCACCGGCATGTGATCCATCCGCGCGTCGTAAAGCCCGGTGATCAAATGCGAAGCCCCGGGGCCGGACGTGGCAATGCACACGCCCAGCTCGCCAGTGAATTTCGCGTGGGCCGAGGCCATGAACGCGGCCATTTCCTCATGCCGCGCCTGCACAAATTCAATCTTGCCTTTAGCTCGATCGAGCGCGCCGAACACGCCGTTGATGCCGTCGCCCGGATAACCAAAAATCCGCGTGACGCCCCATTGGCTGAGCCGCTCAACCAGAAAATCGCCTACTGTCGTTGTCATCTCGATCCTCGTCTTTTCGCCGGTGTAAGGGTCTGGACAGTTGGGCGGATGGCGAAGTTTCGATTGATTAACGGGAAACAGTTTCGTGTTTGCGATCAAAACCGCCGGGGCGGCACAATGCGCGTCTGCGTTTTTGATCTCAGGGATGAATGCAATGGACTTACCCCGTAACTGGCACCGGCGCTTTGCCGAGGCCACCGTCGAACAACAAACCATCGGCGAATCCCGTGCCGATGTTTGGCGCATAGCATCTGCGAATTCAGCACCGCTGTTTGTGAAGTCCGAGCACGTCATGCACTGGGGCGAATTGCCCGGCGAGGTCGCGCGGCTGCGCTGGATGGCAAGCCAGAATCTGCCCGCGCCACGCGTGCTCGACACCACAACCGAAATGGAGAAAAACTGGCTATTGATGACCGCCGTGCCCGGGCGCGATCTGGCCAGTAGCCCGCACCTTGCGCCCCAGCAGATCGTCACACTCGTGGCCAACGCTTTGCGTGAGCTGCATGAGGTCGCGATCGAAAGTTGTCCGTTCGATCACAGCCTCGACCCGAAAATAAAACTGGCTCGTGAGCACCTGAATGCCGGGTTGATCGATGAAGAGGATTTCGACGATTCGCGCCTCGGTCGATCTGCTGAAGATGTTTTCCAACAGATGCTCCTGGAACGCCCGGACCATGAAGATCTGGTGGTGACTCATGGTGATGCATGCCTGCCCAATTTCCTCGCTGACGACGCTCGGTTAAGCGGTTTTGTCGACTGCGGCCGATTGGGGGTCGCGGATCGTTATCAGGATTTGGCTTTAGCTGCGCATAGCATCACGCACAACCTCGGCGAGGCGTGGGTGCCGGTGTTTTTCGAGGTTTACGGCGTGCAGCCGGATCAGCGGCGGATTGCCTTTTATCAGTTGCTTGATGAGTTTTTCTGAGGCGAATGCACCCTTTCGCTGTCACTGAAGATAACCGTGAGGCCCTTCGCGAGCAGGCTCGCTCCCACATTTAATAGCATTCCAAGGTGGGAGCGAGCCTGCTCGCGAAGAGGGAGCATCAGATTACTGATCTGTTGACTGACACACCGCGATCGCCAGCAGGCTCCCACATTGGGTTTTGCATGTATTCAGTTATAAAGGTTGTGGACCGAATAAACCTGTAGGAGCTGTCGAGTGAAACGAGGCTGCGATCTTTTGATCTGCCGTTGAAAAGGTCAAAAGATCGCAGCCTGCGGCAGCTCCTACAAGACGCCATCGCGACCGGCACAGTATTCGAGCTCAACGATGCGGATGCACCGTCATCGAAACCAGTTTGATCACGATCGGCCGCACCACGAGGATGCACAGAAACGCCACCGGCATCGCCAGCTTGTAGGCGTGCAGCGCATTACTCAGGTAGTCGTTATCAATGCCTGAATTGGCGGCGGTAATCACCAGCGACATCAGAAAAGCCATGATGGTCGCCATGTACAACGCAAACACATACGGCGTCGCTCGCGCCGAAAGCTTGCGGCGACTGACATAAACGGCTTCTGCATTGCTTCTTTGATTCATAGGGCTTTCCATCCATTGACAGGGAGCGGGCACGTTAGCAAAGCCCTCGCCCCTCAACTAGACGGCCAAATGCAGGTGCTTTATAAAGCAGAACTTACGAATCAATCCCTTCCTGCAGGCCATCGATGAATCTGTTAGCGGCGATTGCCAGTTTTATCAAAGTGGTCGAATCCGGCTCTATCGTCGGCGCCGCCAAGGCGTTGGGCGTCAGTGCCGCAGCGGTCAGCCAGACCATCAATCGCCTGGAAACACACCTCGGTGTGCGTCTGTTGCAACGCACTACCCGGCGCTTGGCACTCACCGAAAACGGCGCGGTGTACTACGAAAAGGTCAAGCGCATTGCGGCGGATCTGGAGTCCGCGCAAAGTTCGATCAATCGCGAAGACAGCGAACTGCAAGGTCGCTTGAGCATCGCCTCGACCTCGGCGTTCGGCCGGCATGTGCTGGCGCCGCTGATTGCCGGTTTCGCCGCGCAACATCCGCGCCTGCTGATCGAGCTGTCGACCACCGACGGCAAGATCAATCACATCCAGGACGGCATCGATCTGAGCTTGCGGATCAAGCCGCAACTGGAGGACGGCATCGTCGCGCGCAAGATCGTGTCCCTGCCCTTCATCATGTGCGCCGCGCCGGCTTATTTGCAGCGCGCCGGCTGGCCGCAATCGCCTGACGATCTGCAAAACCATGCGTGCCTGGCATTTCGTTACCCCTTGGACGGACGTTTTCTGCGCTGGAGTTTTATCCGCGATGGCCAGCGTTACGACGCTGATATCAACGCGACCGCGATCAGCGACGACATCGACGCGCTGACGCAAATGGCAATCCACGGCGCCGGCATCACCCGACTGGCGGAGTTCGTCGCGGCTCCGTATCTGCAAAACGGCCAACTGCTGCCGTTGTTTGCACAACGCGACGACGCAACTCATGCGGTTGTCGAGCCCATGGAGATTTTCGCCTGCGTGCAGGAGCGCGCGGCGATGACGGCTAAAGTCAGAGCGTTTATCGAGTATTTGACCGAGCACCTGAAACAGCGCTGGCCGATGGATTTTTGATACAAGTCGAACTCGCCGAAACGCGCGGAATCAGGCACAGTCGCGCCTCGGTGATCGCTGTACATCCTTCATGGAGAACCAAAACAATAATGCTCACACCTTCACCCCAAACCTTCCGCGGCAGTTGCCTGTGCGGTGCCGTCAAATACCAGATCCGCTCACGGCCAAAAGCACTTTCGCACTGCCATTGCAGGCAATGCCGCAAAAGCCACGGCGCAGCATTTGCCAGCTACGGCAGTGTGATGCGCGGCAACCTGGAACTGTTGCAGGGCGGTGAAGACCTCAAGTCCTATCAATCTTCTGAATCGGTGGTGCGCCAGTTCTGCTCGCACTGCGGCTCGTCGATGTTCTGGTCGCGGGCACAGGGTGAATTTGCCGAGTGGGTTTCGGTGGCACTGGGCACGCTGGATACGCACTTCACCTCGGACAATCAGAAGCACGTCGAGCTGACGTCTAAGGCGTCGTGGTACGAGATGGCGGATCAGCGGCCGAAGAGCCGCGCGTGAAGAGGGTAAACGGTGGTCGGGTTGATGCGACGGTTTCGGACGCCCGACGATCTGCTTAACTGAGTGGTTGCAGTTCTTTCTTAACGGAGGCCAGCCATGAAATTCAGTCATTCACTCACCGCACTGTTGGTAGTCGCCAGCCTGTTCGGTTGCGCCTCTTCATCTAAACCCGGCGCAAACGTGACGCTCACCGCCACTCGCCAAAACAGCGGGCAGATCGGCAACGTCACGCTCGCCGACTGGGGCAAGGACACCGGTTTCAGCTTCTTCATCAGCGGCGCGCCCAACGGGGCTTCCCTGCCCTTGCGTCTGTACGCCTTCGTCAACAAAGGCAGCTGCGCACAGCCTGGGTCGGTGGCGTATGCGATGAACGACAAGGTCAATACCGAACGCCAACCGGTGCGTGGTTGGGCCTTTTCAAGAAGCGCGCCGGTGCCGTTGTCGACGTTGCTGGCCGGTGAGTATTACGTGGTGGTGCGCACGGCCGCGACTGATGGGAATGTCGATATTTTCTGCGGCGATATCCGCCATTAATCAGATCTCAACGTCTAACAGATCGCTTTCGCGAGCAGGCTCACTCCCACATTTGATTTGGGGTGTGCCCGGGATTTTGTGTACGGCCGAGAACCCTGTGGGAGCGAGCCTGCTCGCGAAGGCGTCAGCACAGTCAAAACCTTCATTGCCTGACACACCGCTTTCGCGAGCAGGCTCGCTCCCACATTTGATTTGGGGTGTGCCCGAGATTTTGTGTACGCCCGAGACCCCTGTGGGAGCGAGCCTGCTCGCGAAGGCGTCAGCACAGTCAAAACCTTCATTGCCTGACACACCGCTTTCGCGAGCAGGCTCGCTCCCACATTTGATTTGGGGTGTGACCGGGGATTTGTGT
>Ga0160469_100178_pt1 | contig 62166 bp, 55 predicted proteins | sample HID1972M_E11MG_FD_108246 | JGI IMG/M metagenome (GOLD analysis project Ga0160469, IMG submission 108246) | Enriched pill bug-associated microbial communities from UW Madison campus, WI, USA - HID1972M_E11 MG | ecosystem: Host-associated > Arthropoda: Insects > Digestive system > Unclassified ...
GGACCCATCGAGGGATCCAATAAGCGCGCATTATGAAATAAGCAGGGCCAACCTTACAAAGTCTTTACTCGTTTTTCTGCTGCGCGGGGAATATATCGCCCACTTTAGGGGAGATTTTTAGCAGGAGCATCGGAAAAACAGCGCGGATGTAGGTGAATGCTGACGCTGGCGATAGCCAACGTCAGCGGTACGGCAATTACTTCAGTGCGGCGAAGGCGCGTTCGGCAGCGTCCAGCGTCAGTTGCAACTCGGCTTCGCCGTGAGCGATCGAGGTGAAACCGGCTTCGAAGGCGCTCGGTGCGAGGTACACGCCACCTTCCAGCATCAGGTGGAAGAAGCGACCGAACAGTGCCGCGTCGCTGGCCATAACGTCTTCAAAAGTGACGATGTCGTCGGCGCCGCTGAAGTACAGACCGAACATGCCGCCCGCCTGGGTGGTCACGAACGGAATACCAGCCGCATCAGCGCGCTGTTGCAGACCATCGAGCAGACGCGTGGTGTAGTCGGTCAGCTCGGCGTGGAAACCCGGACGGCTGATCAAACGCAACGTGGTCAAACCGGCGGCCATGGCCAGCGGGTTACCCGACAGCGTGCCGGCCTGATACACCGGGCCCAGCGGCGCGATGCGTTCCATGATTTCGCGCTTGCCGCCGAAGCAACCGACCGGCATGCCGCCACCGATGATCTTGCCGAAAGTAGTCAGGTCAGGGTTTACGCCGTAGTAAGCCTGAGCACCGCCGAGGGCAACGCGGAAACCGGTCATCACTTCGTCGAAAATCAGTACCACGCCATGTTTGTCGCACAGCGAACGCAGGCCTTCGAGGAAGCCCGGCGCTGGCGGCACGCAGTTCATGTTGCCGGCTACCGGCTCAACGATGATGCATGCCACTTCGTCGCCCACTTCCGCCAACATCTTCTCAACCGCGTCGATGTCGTTGAACGGCAGGGTCAGGGTGTGTTTGGCGAACGCCGCCGGCACACCGGCCGAGCTTGGAACGCCTTGGGTCAGTGCACCAGAACCAGCCTTGACCAGCAGACTGTCGGAGTGACCGTGGTAGCAGCCTTCGAACTTGATGATGCTATCGCGGCCGGTGTAACCACGGGCCAGACGGATCGCGCTCATGGTCGCTTCAGTACCGGAGCTGACCATGCGCACCATGTCCATCGATGGCACCAGCGAGCAGACCAGGTCGGCCATCTCGGTTTCCATCGCGGTCGGCGCGCCGTACGACAAGCCGTGTTGCAGCTGATTGCGCACCGCGTCGAGCACGTCCGGGTGGCTGTGGCCGAGGATCATCGGGCCCCACGAACCAACGTAATCGACATAACGCTTGTCGTCTTCGTCAGTGACGTAAGCGCCTTCAGCGTGTTTGAAGAACAGCGGGGTGCCGCCAACGCTCTTGAACGCACGAACGGGCGAATTCACGCCACCGGGAATGTGTTTCTGAGCATTGGCAAACAGGGTTTCGGAACGAGACATGATCGGGCTCTCAATCTTCAGGATTTGAACAATTCGTTGAACGCGCGGGCGCGGCGGGTCACTTCGGCGGTGCTCTCGGCACCGAACAAGCCGTGAACCACGGCGAGCAGGTCGACGCCGTGGGCCACCAGCGGCGCAGCGTTGTCGAGGCTGATGCCGCCAATCGCGCAGATCGGCAGGTGCAGCGTGCGTTTGGCTTCGTCGAGCAGGTCGAGGCTGCAGGTCGGCGCGCCAGGCTTGGTGTTGGAATTGAAGAAGCGGCCGAAGGCGACGTAACTCGCGCCTTCTTTGGCGGCTTGTTCGGCCAAGGCGATTTGCGCATGGCAGGTCGAGCCGATGATGGCTTTTGAACCGAGCAGGGCGCGGGTCGGCGACAGCGGGCCGTCGGTCTGGCCGAGGTGCACGCCGACGTTGAGGCGCGCGGCCAGTTCGGCGTCATCGTTGATGATCAGTTGCGTTTTGTAGCGCTCGCACAGATCGCGCAACGCTTCGGCCTCGCGCAGACGGCGGGCCTCGTCGTTGCTCTTGTCGCGGTATTGCAGCAGGGTGACGCCGCCTTCCAGCGCCGCCTCTACATAAGAGAGAAACTTGCCGGCCAGCAATTCGCTGTCGGTAATGGCATACAGGCCACGTAGTTTCATCGGGCAGACCTCACGACGTTACGAGCAGAAATCCAGCGGCAGGCGACGCGGGACGAACTGGCCTTTGCCCAGTTGTTCGGCATCGCGCAGGGTGCGCCAGGTGTAATCAAGTGCACTGCGCACGGCACTGGCGAGGTGTTCGCCTTGCGCCAGTCGGCCGGCCAATGCGCTGGCCAATGTGCAACCGGAACCGTGATAGCTGCCCGGCAGACGCTGGCAGATAAAGGTTTCACGCAGACCGTCGCGGCTGTACACGCGGTTGTGGATTTCAGTTTCGTCGCCATGGCCGCCGGTGATCAGCAGGTTTTTGACGAACGGCAGGAGTTTTTCAGCGCACTCGTCCGCGGTGCCTTCGGGCAGTTCGGCGAGGATGCGCGCTTCAGGAAGGTTAGGGGTGGCAATGATCGACAGCGGCAGCAGACGCTCGCGCATCGCATAGCCGACCTCGTCCTTGCCCAGGCGACCGCCGCCACCGGCGCGCAGCACCGGGTCGCAGACCACCGGCAAGTGCGGGTGCGCCGAGAGCAGTTCGACAACGGTGTCGACCATTTCCAGCGAACCGAGCATGCCCAGTTTCACTGCAGCGACTTCGGAATCGTTGAGCACGGCATTGGCCTGGGCCAGCACCCACTCACGATCCAGCACTCGGAAGTCGGTGACGTTCACGGTGTCTTGCACGGTCAGCGCGGTGACTGCAGGAGCTGCGTGGCAACCCTGGGCGAGCAGGGCTTCGATATCTGCCTGCAAGCCGGCGCCACCACTTGGGTCGTGGCCGGAGAGACAGAGGACAACGGGGCGGGAGCTGTAGATATTCATGGTGCGCGAGCTTACCACCAAAGCTGATTTACGGGTGTGGCTGGCGGAGCAAGATCAAAAGATCGCAGCCTTCGGCAGCTCCTACAGGAAAATCCAGATCAATGTAGGAGCTGCCGCAGGCTGCGATCTTTTGATCTACCTGACCAACCCAACAGCTCTAGTCCGCTGCTTTGCTCTGAAACGCCCGTTCTAGAGCCTTTGTAGGAAAAATTTCGATGGTGCTCAATGGCCAGCAGCGGCTATGCTAGTCTGGATCCAAACCAATAACAGGTAATACCGGTTTTACGTCTACTCAAGGAATGGGGGGGCTTCCTGACATAACCGGACGAGCCACGCTGGGGCTTCAATGCGCTATTTGCTGATGTTGCTGTTTTGCTTGCCCCTCATGGCGAGCGCCGTCGAATTCGACGAATTCACCCAGAACCTGCCTTTGGGCCGGTCGCTGCAAGTGTTCGAAGACCCAAGTGGTCAGGCGAGCATTGCCGACGTCCGCGCGCAGGCCGCTGCCGGCAATTTCAAAGCCCATGACAAAGCCACGCTCAATGCCGGTTATTCGCGCTCGGCGTTCTGGCTGAAAATCGATCTGCATTACCGCCCGAGCAACCCCGCCGCCCAGCGCACCTGGTTGCTCGAGCTGGCTTATCCGCCGCTCGATCATCTTGATCTGTACTTGCCCGACGCCAATGGCGACTATCAGCTGATCCGTCAGACCGGCGACGCCTTGCCGTTTGCCAGCCGCGAAATCCGTCAGAACAACTACCTGTTCGATCTCGCCTTCGAACCCGACCAACAACAAACCGTATACCTGCGACTGGCCAGCCAAGGCTCGATCCAGGCGCCGGTGACGTTGTGGTCGAGCACTGCGTACCTCGAAGACCAACCCGTGCGCCTGTATGTGCTGGGCATCATTTATGGCGTGCTGCTGGGGATGGTGGTTTACAACCTGTTCATCTACCTCAGCGTGCGCGACACCAGCTACCTCTATTACATCTTCTACATTGCCTCGTTTGGCCTCTATCAACTGTCGGTCAACGGCGCGGCGGTCGAGTACTTCTGGCCGAACAATCCGTGGTGGGCCAACGCCGCGACACCGTTCTTCATCGGATGCGCCGGCCTGTTCGGCAGCCAGTTCGCCCGCAGTTTCCTGCAGACCAAAACCCATAGCCGTGGACTCGATCGCGTCTTGATCGGCCTGATCGCGTTCGGTGCGCTGGTCATCGGACTGTCCTTGATGACCAGTTACGCCTTGGCCCTGCGCCTGGCGACGACGCTGGCGCTGACCTTCACCGTGGTGATTTTTGCCGCGGGAATTCTGGCCTGGTGGCGCGGTTTGCGGGTTGCGCGGTATTTCATCATTGCCTGGTCGGCGTTTTTGCTCGGCGGTATCGTCAACACGCTGATGGTGCTCGGCCTGCTGCCCAACGTGTTCCTGACCATGTACGCCAGCCAGATCGGCTCGGCCATCGAAGTGGCGCTGCTGTCGCTGGCGCTGGCCGACCGCATCAACGCGATGCGCGAGCAACAGGCGCAGACCCTGTACGACGCCGGGCAGAAACTCGAAGTGCTCAACCAGCAACTGGCCCACAGCAACAAGCTCAAAGATGAATTTCTGGCGACCCTGACCCACGAACTGCGCACACCGATGAACGGGGTGATCGGTTCGCTGGAATTGATGCAGACCGTCGAGATGGATCCGGAGCTGGAGCAATATCAGCAAACCGCCGCCGGCTCCGCGCGGGACATGATGCGCATGGTTAACGGCATCCTCACCCTCACCGAATTGCAGGCCGGCAAGCTCAAGGCCTCGCCGGGCAGTTTCAGTTTGCGTGGCGTGGTCGAATCGTTGCGCGCGCAGTTCGACGGCAACGCGGCGAGCAAGTCGCTGGACTTCAAAGTCGACGTGCTGCCAACCCTGCCTGATCGTCTGCACGGCGACAGCGCCAAACTCGCGCAATGCCTCGAATGCCTGCTGGATAACGCGATCAAGTTCACCCGCGTGGGCGGGCTGGCGTTGCGGGTCACCGGCAAACCGTCGACGGGCAATCGTCTGGCGCTGTCGTTTGCGGTGATCGACACCGGCATCGGTTTCACCGATCTGGGCGAGGCGACGATGTACCAACGTTTCTTCCAGCTCGACGGTTCGATGACTCGCGAATACGGTGGCCTCGGCGTCGGTCTGGCGATCTGCCGACAACTGGTGGAACTGCTCGGCGGCAAACTCACGCACCGTTCGGAACCTGGCAGCGGCAGCCGTTTTCAGCTGGATGTCGAATTTGAGTTGCCGGTGGTTGAGCCCGCGCCGAATCCTGCGCCTGGCGGTGATTGCATTCGCGCGCCGCAGGACTGCACGGTGTTGCTGGTCGACGACAACAGCGTCAACCAACTGGTGATGCGCGGCATGCTGCTCAAGCTCGGTTTCCGCGTGCGCACTGCCGACAGCGGCGCGACGGCGCTGGACTGCCTGCGGCGAGAAACCTTCGACGCGGTGCTGATCGATTGTCAGTTGCCCAGCCACGAAGGCGCGTCATTGTGCTGCCAGATTCACGCGCTGCCGGGTTGTGCGAACTTGCCGGTGTTCATGCTCGCATTGAACGCAGATCGAGAGCTATGCGCCACGGGCGTCGCGGTCGATTACCTGAACAAACCAGTGAAATTCGAGGATTTGCAGTCGGCGCTGGAGCGTCGAGTGTTGTGCTGCTGACAGGGTAAAAGCGCCGCGAATTCGGCGCCTATGACACTTTGATCGACAGAGAGCCGGTGCTTAACTGAGCTTTCTGGAGAGCCAAGGAGCCCGTCATGAACCTGCATCAGTTCGCCGAAACCCACGAAGTCACCAACCAGCCGCCGTCGCTGGACGGCACCAACCTGTACCGCATCGACCTGCCGTTGCAGGAGTGGTCGCGCAGGTTCGGCGCCGGTTGGGCCGAGTCGCGGATCGATGCTTACGGCGCGCTGGCCGGCGGGCCGTTGATGGAAGCCGGGTTCCTCGCTAACCAAAACAAACCCATATTTGTCAGCCATGATCGCTACGGCCATCGTATCGATCTGGTGGAATTTCATCCGGCTTATCACGAGCTGATGCGCACGGCGATCGAGCATGGTTTGCACTCGATGCCGTGGACGCATCCACAGGACGGCGCCCACGTCGCCCGCGCCGCGATGAGTTATCTGCACAGCCAGGCTGAGGCCGGCAGCGGTTGCCCGCTGACCATGACTTTTGCCAGCGTGCCGGCCCTGCGTCTGCAACCGAATCTCGCCGAGCAATGGCTGCCGAAAGTCCTCGCCACGGAATACGACCCGCGCAACGTCGGCATGGCGCACAAGGCCGGCGTGACCATCGGCATGGCCATGACCGAGAAACAGGGCGGCACCGACGTGCGCGCCAACACCACCAAGGCGTATCCGGTCGGCGCGAGTGGCCCGGGCGAGGCGTATGAGTTGGTCGGGCACAAATGGTTTTGCTCGGCGCCGATGTGCGATGCATTCCTGACCTTGGCGCAGACCGACAAGGGTTTGAGCTGCTTCCTGCTGCCGCGCCATCGTCCAGACGACACACGCAATCAGTTCTACATTCAGCGCCTGAAAAACAAACTCGGCAACCAGTCCAACGCCTCCAGCGAAGTGGAATTCCGTGGCGCGCTGGCGTGGATGGTCGGCGAAGAAGGGCGCGGTGTGCCGACCATTATCGAGATGGTCGCGATGACCCGTTTCGATTGCATGGTCGGTTCCAGTTCGCTGATGCGTCAGGCGCTGACCCAGGCCAGCCATCACTGCGCGCACCGCAAGGTCGGCGGCAAACTGCTCAGCGAGCAGCCATTGATGCAAAACGTGCTGGCTGATCTGGCCTTGGAAAGCGAAGCCGCGCTGGCGCTGAGCTTGCGCATGGGCAAGGCGCTGGATCATCTCGACGATCGCCACGAAGCGCAGTTTGCGCGGCTGATGACAGCGGTGGGCAAGTATTGGATCTGCAAACGTGCGCCGGGAATGATCAACGAAGCGGCGGAATGCATGGGCGGCGCCGGGTATGTCGAAGAGAGCATCCTGCCGCGTTTGTACCGCGAGGCGCCGGTGAACTCGACGTGGGAAGGTTCGGGGAATGTGCAGTGCCTGGACGTGCTGCGCGCGTTGTCGAAAGAGCCGGGTGTGCTGGATGTGTTGTTCAGCGAGCTCGGTGATGGCCACGGCGACAAACGCTTGGCCGCGCATATTCAACAGTTGCAGGCGCAGTTCAAGGATACGAGTGACATTCAGTATCGGGCGCGGCAACTGACTGAAGACATCGCGCTCGGTTTGCAGGCCAAGCTATTGCTGGAGGCCGGGAACTCAGCCGTCAGCGATGCCTTTATTGCCAGCCGCCTGAGCGGTGGTGGCCGCGCCTACGGCGCCTTGCCACGCGGCCTCGACATCGACTCCCTCGTCGCCCGCTCAACCCCCCAAGCCCTCTGACCCCCACAAATCCCCTGTAGGAGCTGCCGAAGGCTGCGATCTTTTGATCTTATAAACAGCAAGATCAAAAGATCGCAGCCTTCGGCAGCTCCTACAAGGATTGGGGTGGCCCATATATTGTGCGGTTGCCAGCATGCCACTGTTCCCGTGACGCCACGATGCAGGCAAGATGAAGCTCTGCAAGTCAGAACACAGGAAGCTGATCGTGACCGAAGCGTTTATTGTTGTTCAAACCGCCGAACAAGCCGTGGATCGTCTGGCCGAGTTGCATGAGCGGGCCACCACTGCGCTGAACTCGGCGCTCAAGCGTTACCTGAAAGATCGCGTCGAGCCCGACGCTGCGCAGCGTGCTCTGTTTCGTTATCCCGAACTGCGTCTGACCTACCATTGCCAGGGCGAAGTCCCGCAGACCACCCGCGCGTACGCCAAGGTGCAATTGCCGGGCACTTACAGTGTCACCGTCACCCACCCGGCGGCGTTCCGCAAATATCTGCTCGAACAACTGGTGCCGTTGATGCACGACTTCACGGTGACCGTGGAAGTCGGCGTCAGCCAGCAAAACATTCCGTATCCGTACGTGGTCGAGCAGGGCGATGAACTCGCCGGTTCCGGCGTTACCGCTGCCGTGCTGGCGCGGGTGTTCCCGAGTACCGACCTGTCCGCCGCCACCGATGGCATCGCCGACGGTCTCTACGATTGGGAAAACACCGATCCGCTGCCGCTGGCCTTGTTCGATGCGGCGCGCGTGGATTTCTCCCTGCGTCGGCTGGTGCACTACACCGGCAGCGACTGGCGCCATGTGCAGCCGTGGATCCTGCTGACCAACTACCACCGTTACGTCGACCAGTTCATCGTCCATGGTCTGGAGCAATTGCGCAGCGATCCGCGTTTCGTGCGCATGGTCTTGCCGGGCAACGTGATCATCGAAAAGAGCATGGATCACGGCGAAGCCTCGGCAATCGCCGCCGGTGTCGTGTGGCACCGTTATCAGATGCCGGCGTATCACCTGATCGCCAACGATGGTCACGGCGTCACGCTGGTGAACATCGGTGTCGGCCCGTCCAACGCCAAGAACATCACCGACCATCTGGCGGTATTGCGTCCGCATTGCTGGCTGATGATCGGCCACTGCGGCGGGCTGCGTCAGTCGCAGACCATTGGCGACTACGTGCTGGCCCACGCTTATATGCGTCGCGATGGCATTCTCGACCGCGTCGTACCGCCGAATATTCCGATCCCGGCGCTGGCCGAAGTGCAAATGGCGCTGCAACAGGCAGCGGCGAATGTCACCGGCGAGAAGGGCGACGATCTGAAAAAACGCCTGCGTACCGGCACCGTGCTGACCTACGACGACCGTAACTGGGAATTGCGTTGGGCGCAGGAACGACCGTTGATCAACCTGTCCCGCGCCGTCGCGGTGGACATGGAAAGCGGCACGATTGCCGCGCAGGGTTACCGCTTGCGCGTACCGTACGGCACGTTGCTATGCGTATCGGACAAACCGCTGCACAGTGAAATCAAGCTGCCGGGTTCGGCCAACGCGTTCTATGAGCGCGCGGTCAGCCAGCACTTGAAGATCGGCATCGAAGCGGTCGATCTGCTGCGCACCGAACTCAACTCGCTGCACTCGCGCAAACTGCGCAGCTTCGACGAACCGCCGTTCCGTTAACGGTTAGTCGTGGTCATTTGGCGGTCAGGGCACTAGCATTGTCAGCCCTGATCGCTAAATGTTTGCTCTCCCTATGTCTCGTCCCCCGCGTCCACCTTCCCGCCGCCCTGGCGCGAAGCCTCAGTCGTCTTCGCCACGCCGTGTTGCCAAGGCACCTCCGGCCGAGCCGAAACTGATCCTGTTCAACAAACCGTTCGATGTGCTGACGCAATTCAGCGATGGCGAAGGGCGGGCGACGCTCAAGGATTACATTGATGTGCCCGGCATTTACCCGGCCGGACGTCTGGATCGCGACAGTGAGGGATTGCTGTTGCTGACCAATGACGGCCAGTTGCAGGCGCGCATCGCTGATCCGAAACATAAACTGGCGAAGACTTATTGGGTGCAGGTTGAAGGCGTGCCGAGCGCCGAGCAGTTGCAGCGTCTGCGTGACGGCGTTGAGTTGAACGACGGCATGACCTTGCCCGCTGAAGCGCGGCAGCTGGACGAGCCTGAGCTGTGGCCGCGCAACCCGCCGGTGCGTTTTCGCGCGTCCATACCGACGTCGTGGCTGGAGTTGGTGATTCGGGAAGGGCGCAATCGACAAGTGCGCCGCATGACCGCGGCGGTCGGGTTGCCGACGTTGCGGCTGGTGCGGGTGAAGATTGGTGACTGGACGATCGAAGGGCTCGATCAGGGCCAGTGGAAGGAAGTGCCGGCGCGCTTATAGAGCGCCGGATTCGATCAGGCCGATCACCACACTTTTGATGATGAATGCGGCCACGCCCAGGCCCAGCACGAAGAACAAAATGAACGAACCAAAGCGCCCGGCCTTGGACTTCTTCGCCAGATCCCAGACGATAAAACCCATGAAAATGATCAGGATGCTGACCAGGCCGGTCATCATCCACTCTTCAAATACGGCTGGATCCATTGGGGTTCTCCGGCATGGGCGCGGCTAAAAGGGCGCGGCGAGTATACGCCAAGGGCGGATGGCGGGGCATTGACCTGCGTCGGTGTGCCGCAGTCATTGGTCTGCAACACCAATCCTGCCAGTGCTGCGCACTGGAACGGGGATAAATCCCCTCGCCACAAAAGCGATCTGTAGGAGCTGCCGAAGGCTGCGATCTTTTGATCTGGATTTGAAAGATCAAAAAATCGCAGCCTCGTTTCACTCGTCAGCTCCTACAGGGGGCGGTATCAATTGCGCAGGTGGGTCAACGGCAGTTCGGTGCTGTTGAGCACCTGATTCAGCACAAAACTCGAGCGCACGCTGGTCACGCCTTCAATGCGTGTGAGGTGCCCCAGCAACAACTTCTGATAGTGATCCATATCCGGCACCACCACTTTCAACTGGTAATCCGCATCCACACCCGTCACCAGGCTGCACTCCAACACCTGCGGCAACGTGCGAATCGCCGCTTCGAAATTCTCGAAACGCTCCGGCGTATGCCGATCCATGCCGATCAGCACATACGCAGTCAAACTCAGCCCAAGCATCTTGCGATCCAGCAACGCGACCTGACGCGAGATATAGCCGTCGTCTTCCAGTTGCTTGACCCGGCGCGAGCAAGGGGAGGGTGACAGACCGATGCGCTCGGCCAACTCCTGGTTGGAGATGCGGGCGTCGCGCTGCAATTCCGCCAAAATGCTCAGGTCGTAACGGTCGAGTTTGCTCATCAATCTGTCCTTGGTTGTAACTATTGCGGCGGATTATCTATCCAGGGTTAAAAATTGCGCAAGTGGTGTTTATTTCAGCAATCTTCGCAATCCTCTGTCGCAGCCTCAGGCCTATTCTTATTACCAGAATCACTGCTCGGTAACACAGTCCACGCGGCCCGCCCTATAAGGCCTGCCGCGGCCGCCACCCCCACCGGGGTTGTGCCGGCCCCCGAGCTGCACACTGTCCAGAAGACGGCGTGAGGTGAGCCGACGTCATAAGCGTCGAGCCAGGACGAAGTTCTCTAAAGGGAGGCCGACGGGTCTCCCTTTTTTCTTGCCTGCGATTTCATCTTGCGGCGCTCAATAAATAAGTTGCGCGACTGATAACCTGTTGCAGAACCGGATGTTCCCGACCCGGTCTTAGTTACAGGCCGCCCTTAATTACAGGCCTCAGTGAGGAAAAGCATGAAGTCGCGCATCTGGCGTCTGGCCGGTGTTGGTGTGTTGTGTGTGAGTGTCAGTGTGCAAGCGCTGGCCGATGATCCAGAGAGCCGCAGCCCGAATGGCGGGCAGCACGGGCAGGGGCATCAAGGCAATAACCAAGGGCATGGGGGCGAAAATCAGCCGCGTCCACAGAACAATCCGCAGCAAAACCAGGCGCGTCCACAAAATCAGCCGCCGCAGAATCAACCGCGCCCGCAGAACAACGAAGTCATTCGCGGCGACAACAGCCGCCAGTTCGAACACAACGGCCAGCCGCACAATAACAATGGTCAATGGCAAAACCATGACCAGAACCGGCCGGGCTACAACCCCAACCCGGTGCGCCAGCCGCCACCGCCGCCGCAAATGCCGGCCAACAGTTTGCCGATCCAGTCGCGGCCCGACACCGTGCGCCAGACTCAGGAACCGCGTCAGGGTTACTACCGCGACGAGCGTCCGCAAAATGGTTACAACAATAACAACCAACATTGGCAGACCAACAACCGGCCCAATGACTACCGGCCCAACGACAATCGCTGGCCGGGACGTCCCGACGGACATGGCAACGGTTGGGGCCCGGGCCCGCAATATCGGCCGGGGCATGTGATCGACCGCTTCCCGGATCGCGACTATCGCGTGCCGTATCGCGGACAGGATTACTTCTATTCCGGTGGCTACTGGTACCGCCCGCAAGGCCCGCGCTACATCGTCGTGCAACCGCCGCGCGGGATCCGCATTCAGTACTTGCCGGACTATTCGCGAGAAGTGTGGATCGGTGGTTCGCTACTGTTTCTCGCCGCCGGTTCCTACTACGCCTATCAGGAAGCGACGCAGGATTACGTGGTGGTCGAGCCGCCGGTGCAGCAACAGCCGCAACCACAGCCGCAATCTCAGGGCTATGACGTCGAGGCCTATCCGGCCAACGGTCAGTCGCCAGAGCAAGTGCAGCAGGACGGTTATCAGTGCTATCAGTACGCGGTGCAGCAAAGCGGTTTCGACCCGCGCACCGCGACCTATCAACCGGCGCCCGAAGTGGTTCAGGCGTACCGTCAGGCTCAGGGCAATTGCCTGAGCAGTCGCGGTTATCAGGTTCAGTAAAAGCAGCTGCGAGCTGCACGTTTCGAGCTACAAGCTTGAAGCTTGCGGCTCGCGACTTGTCGCTGCTTTTATCGGATCGGCGTGCACCAGCACTTCGGCGCGCGGGTAGGCTTGGTGGATGGCATCGGCGGCTTGATCGCTGATGCCGTGCGCCACTGACAGTGTCAACTCTCCCGGCAATTCCAGGTGCAACTGCACAAACCAATGGTTGCCGGAGATTCGCGTGCGCAAGTCATGCGCGCCCAATACCCCCGGCACGCTGCACGCGAGTTCGAGCATGTGCTGACTGACGTCCGTCGGCAGCTCTTCATCCATCAACACCGAAAAACTTTCCCGGGCGATCTGGATCGCGCTCCACAGAATGTACGCAGCGATCCCCAGACCGAACCACGCATCCAGTTGATCAAAACCAAACCCGGCCAAAATCAGCGCAATCAGAATGCTGCCGTTGAGCAACATGTCCGAGCGATAGTGCAGCGAATCCGCGCGCACGGCGTTGGAGCCAGTCTGCTTGATCACCCGATGCTGCAACACCAGCAGCGCCGCCGTCAGCAGCAGCGAAAACACGATCACACCGATGCTCAGCCATGGCGCGCCAAGCGGCTGCGGATCATGCAACCGTTCGTACGCCTGAAACGCGATCAACACCGCACTGCCGCCGATGAACAGCGCCTGCGCCATGCCCGCCAGCGACTCTGCCTTGCCGTGGCCATAACGGTGATCGTCATCCGCCGGACGCAGTGCGTAATGCACCGCCAGCAGATTGAGCATCGAGGTGATGCCATCCAGCGCCGAGTCGGTGAGCCCGGCGAGCATGGCCACCGAACCGCTCAGCCACCAGGCGATGGCTTTGGCGACGATCAGCGTGCAGGCGACCGCCACCGAGGCGCGGGTCGCCAGCCGTAGCAGGCGAGCGTGTTCGGGGCTGGAGGTCATTGCGTTTCCTTTTTAAGCGGCAGGTTGCAGGCCGAACATCGCCAGTTGCTGCGTGCTGCCCTTGTGTTGAATCAGGCGCGGGTCATCCAGAGGGAAATCCTTGCCCAACTCGCTTTCGAGAATAGCCTGCAACTTGTGATTATCGACCTGACCGTCCGGGCCGATGGCTTGTTTGAGTTTGGCCGGATCGATCTGCGCGGTGTGGCCCGGTTCGAAATAAATCGCGCCAGTGGCGAAGTCGACGGCAAACGCGATCAGCCCGGGGATGATGTAGAAGAGCAGGCCCACGGCATCGAGCACGGCAATCGCCGGGTCAACCTTGCCGTCAATCTGACCGCGACGATCCGGATAGAAAATCGAACCGCACGCCGTGATTTGCGTGAGCAGGGTGGCGACCAGTACACCGCCGATCAGGCGAAAAGGTAAGCGCATGGGAAATCTCCTGATTGATCTAAGAACGAAGAGTCGTCGAGTGAAGTTAAGACCCTGACGAATGCCTTGCAGTTCGCCGTTATACTCGGCCTGGCAGGGCGTGCCCACAGTAAATTGCGGCCTCGTCTCACCCCTACCGAAATACGTTGAGGATTGAAGTTGTTGTCTCCAGATCGACACCGCGTGAAGGCTAATGAATCCTATCGGGGTTCGGCCCTCCGGGCTAAAGCTGTGAGCGCGCCATGCTGCGTTGCGGGACTTGGCAAGGAAACGACCCTTACCTGCGTCCCGCGCCTTGCCTGGCACGCTCACAGCTTTAACGCGACTCGCAATTTACTGTGGGCACGCCCTGGGGAGCCAGCATGAATTCTTTGCCGATCGATGAAGTTTTACCCGCCCTGCGTGAAGCCTTGGCGACTCGCCATGAAGCCGTGCTCGAAGCACCGCCCGGCGCCGGTAAAACCACCCGCGTGCCGTTGGCGTTGCTCAATGAAGCGTGGCTGGCCGGGCAGACCATTCTGATGCTCGAACCGCGCCGTCTCGCCGCGCGTGCCGCCGCAGAACGTCTGGCAAGCGAGTTGGGCGAGAAGGTCGGTGAAACCGTAGGTTATCGCATCCGTCTCGACAGCAAGGTTGGCCCCAATACGCGTATCGAAGTGGTCACCGAAGGCATTCTCACCCGGCGCTTGCAGGATGATCCGGCGCTGGAAGGCGTAGGTCTGCTGATCTTCGACGAATTCCACGAACGCAGCCTTGATGCCGATCTGGCGCTGGCCTTGAGTCTGAACGGTCGTGAGCTGTTTCGAGCTGAACAGCCGCTGAAGATTCTGCTGATGTCGGCCACCCTCGAAGGCGAGCGCCTGGCCGGGTTGCTCGATGACGCGCCGATCCTGCGCAGCGAAGGCCGCATGTACCCGGTGACGATGCGCTGGGGGCGGCCGTTTCAGCCTGGCGAATACATTGATCAGCGCGTTACGCAAACCGTGCTCGAAGCGCTGCACGATGAAACCGGCAGCGTCTTGGTGTTTCTGCCGGGGCAGGCGGAAATCCGTCGCGTCCATCAACAATTGGTCGACGCGATGGGTGAGCGCAGCGATGTGTTGCTCTGCCCGTTGCATGGCGAACTCGACCTCAATGCGCAACGCGCGGCGATCGATCCGGCGCCGCCCGGCCAGCGCAAAGTGGTGCTGGCGACCAACATTGCCGAAACGAGTCTGACCATCAACGGCGTGCGCGTGGTGATCGATGCCGGGCTGGCGCGGGTGCCGCGTTTCGATCCGGGCAGCGGCATGACGCGCCTCGACACTCAGCGGATTTCCAAGGCCAGCGCCACTCAGCGTGCGGGCCGTGCGGGGCGTCTGGAACCGGGTGTTTGTTATCGCTTGTGGTCGCAGGATCAGCACGAACAGCTCGCGGCTTACGGCAGTGCGGAAATTCTTTCGGCGGATCTCGCCAGCCTCGCGCTGCAACTGGGACGTTGGGGCGTGACGCCGGGCGAACTGGTGTGGCTCGACGTTCCGCCAGCGGCAGCTTATGCACAGGCGCAGGATTTGTTGCAACGGCTCGGCGCGCTGGAAGGTGAGGTGCTGACGACCCACGGTCAGGCTATGGCTGAGTTACCGGCGCATCCGCGCATCGGTCATTTGTTGTTGCGCGGTCAGGCGTTGGGTTTGGCCAACATGGCGTGCGATGTGGCTGCGTTGCTCGGCGAGCGCGATATCTTGCGCGGCGCCGGCGCGGATTTGCACAGTCGCCTGGTGTTGCTGTCCGGCGAAGCACGCGCCGCCCGTGGTGCGCAGGGCGGTGTGCAGCGTGCCCGGCAACTGGCGCGGCAATATCGCGGTTATCTGCGCGGCAAGGCGAATGAGCCGGTCAGCGATCCCGATCATCCGCGCTGGCTCGGTGCGTTGCTGGCGCTGGCCTATCCCGATCGCGTCGCGCAACAGCGGCGTGCCGGTGGCGCCGAATATCGTCTGGCCAATGGTCGTGCGGCGCTGTTCGCCGAAGCCGACAGCCTGATGAAAGAACCGTGGATCGTCATTGCTGACCTCGGCAGCCGTCAGGGCCAGCGTGAAGAACGTATTTATCTGGCAGCGGATTTCGATCCAGCGCTGTTCGATTCCGTGCTCGCCGAACAAGTGCGCAACGTCGATCAACTGGACTGGGACGAGCGCGAAGGCGTGCTGCGCGCCGAGCGTCAGCGCAAGGTCGGCGAGCTGATTCTCAGCCGTGAACCGCTGACCGGTCTCGACGAAAATGCGCGCAGTCAGGCGCTGGTCAATCTGGTGCGACGCAAAGGTCTGGAGCTGCTGCCGTGGACGCCGGAGCTACGTCAGTGGCAGGCGCGAGTGGCGCTGTTGCGGCAACTTGATCTGACTAATCAAAACGACAGTCAGTGGCCGGACGTCAGCGATGCAACCTTGCTCAACACCCTCGAAGATTGGCTGATGCCTTATCTGGGCAAGGTCTCGCGGCTTAGCCATTTTGCCAATCTGGATCTGTCGAGCATCGTCCGTAATCTGCTGCCGTGGCCGTTGCCGCAGAAGCTTGACGAGCTGGCGCCGCATCATCTGAGCGTGCCGTCGGGGTCGTCGATTCGGCTGGACTACAGCGAGTTTCCGCCGATTCTCGCGGTGCTTTTACAGGAACTGTTCGGGCTGGCGGATACGCCACGGATTGCTGGCGGGCGCCAGGTGGTCAAGTTGCATCTGCTGTCGCCAGCACGACGTCCGGTGCAGGTGACGCAGGATCTCGCCAACTTCTGGCGCAGCACTTATGCCGAGGTGAAGAAGGATTTGAAGGGGCGGTATCCGAAGCATTACTGGCCGGATGATCCGTTGGTGGCGGAGGCTACTGCGCGGGCAAAACCCCGTGGCACCTGACCCGGGGCTGCGCGCCGCGCCGGTTTCAGACGCTGACAACCTCGCCGCGCGAATGGCCTTGGGCAAAGCGCGTCGCCGAGGTTTGCAATAGCAGCCCGACGCTCAAGGTCACCAACAAGAACGGCAGCAGCCAGGCATTCTCGATCATTGCCAGTTGCAGGCTGAGGATCAGCAGCAGCACCGGCGTGGCCAATGCATTCGCCCGGCTGACATACAAACCGACGGCCGCTTCACTGTAGCGGCAGGCAATGGCCACGCGGATGTGCACCCGTGCGCCACCGAACGCCATACCGAGAATCAACAGGCTCAGCGCCTTGAGCAGTAGCGTGTCTGGCATCAGCAGCCACATCGAGGTGGAAATCACCGCCAGTGCGATCAAGCCGGACAAGTACGCCATCAGGTTGCGTCCGGTATTGGCAATGATCACCAGCACACCGATCAGCGCCATGCCCATGCCGAATACCGCATCCAGCACGCCCAGCTCAAACAGCGCCCAGCCATGGTTCGACACATACACCGGCAGCATGAAGTTGAATGCGCCGAGGATCGGCCAGATCAGGACCATCGGAATAAACAGCGTCAGCGGCAGTCTGGCCGGTGCGACGACCTGGTCTGTTTCGGTCACCACCGTCGGCAGGCTGGCGCGGGTGAAGCAAATCGCCGCGACCATGAAAAACCCGCCGCTGAGCACCAGCGAAAAGCCCATCCCGGGCAGGATCGGCATCAATCCCGCCGCCAGCAATGGACCGATCATCAGCGCCGCCTGACTGGTGGCAGTGGTTGCACCGCTGATGCGTCGCACTCTGGTTTCGTCCATGCCCCGTTGCAGTTGGGTGAACCACATGTCCAGGCTGGCCTCGAGCGACATGATCATCAGCCATACGAACAGATTGGTGATCAGCAAACCAACAGTGAAGTCACGCGACACACCGGAAACCAGCGCCAGGCCGGTCAGCCCGAATACAAACCAACTGCTCATCTGGCGGCCGTTCATACGGATCGCCAGACGTTTGATGATTGCCGGCGTGATAAATGCGGGGATGAACGAGCAGAAAATCGCTAGCGCCAGCGGCCAGTATCCGCCCTCGTTCTGGTTGAGGATCGTCCACGTCAACGAGACGAGCAACGCCCCGGAAAACAACCGATAAACCGTCGAGCAGAACAGGAACATTGCCAGCTCTTTGGCGGCACTATGAGTGACAGCGGGGTTTTTATTCATGTCATCGATCCTTGCCCTTGAAGACGCGGCGATTGTTCAATTAAACAACGGACACCCGCGACTGCACCGGCGGTGAGCCAGTGCAGGAAGCAGACGTTGATTCGGTCTGGGTGTCAGACCAGCGAGCGCATGACTTTGAGGGTCTTGTCGATGTCTTCGGGCGTGTTGATGATCCCGGCGGAGAAGCGCACCGTCGAATGGCGGTAGGGCGTGGCGCTGGCGATGATCTTCTGCTCTTTGAGCCGCGCGACGATCTCTTTGGGGTCGCGATTCTTGACATCACAGCAGACGAATCCGGCAGAGAACTGCTCGGCCTGTGGCGTATGCAAGTAAACAGCGGGCAGCTTGGCCAGGCCTTCCTTGAGCTGGCCATTGAGTTCAGACACGCGCTCGGCAATGCGCTTGCGGCCGATCTGTTGAATGAACTCGAAGGCGGCGATCATCGCCCACTGGTTTTCGAACGCGAGGAAGCCACCGGGGCTGACCCAGGCCGCTTGCGTCTGGCCCTGTGGATCCCGTTGCTGGCGCCAGGCATTGGCCGGTTCGGCGGCCATGATCGTCGGAATGGTCGGTGTGATCTGTGCCCACTGACCTTCACGGGCCCAGACCAGCCCCGTGCCGTGCGGACCCAAGATCCACTTGTGAGTGCCCGCGCTGAAAAAGTCGCAGCCCAGACTCGCCACTTGCGCCTCGGAACAGCCGAAGCCGTGCACGCCGTCGATCACGTAGATGATCCGGTCGGCCTCGGCGCGATCACGATTGATGCTCGCCACCAGAGCACCAATCTCACGCACCGGCAAGCGCACGCCAGTGCCTGAATGTACCCAGGTCATGGCAAGAATACGGGTGGCAGGTTTGATGGCTTGTTCAATGCGCGTGACGATGGCATCCGTGCTGACATCCTCGGGACCTTCGTACAGATCGATCCGGCGAATACTGCCGCCCCATTTGACCACCGCCAGGCGCATTGCCTCGTCGTGGGTGTACCACTCGTGATGAGTGGTGAGAATTTCCTGGTGCGCAGCGAGTTTCAAACCGTTGTAGACCATCGCCAGACCCTGGGTGGTGCTGGTCGTCAGGGCGATGTCTTCAGGGCGTCCGCCGGTGTACTCGGCCGCGGCCGCACAGACCTTGCGCCAGACCATGTCCTCCGGTTTGGCAAACATGTTGTCTTCGAGGTAGGTGTACGGGTTTTCATCGAAGGCCTGGCGGTGGCGGGCCATCGCATCGCGCACCGGTTTCGGGTTGGAGGCGAGGAAGAAGTTGGAGAGGTGCACAAACTCCGGCGACAGGTTGAACTGCGCCCGCACTGAAGCCCAATCGTTGGGGTTCAGTGGTGTTACTGCGTCTTTGTGAACAGGCGAATTGCTCGCCTGTGCATTTGCCACACTTGCAATCATGCTGCCTCCAGCCAGGGTCGCGCCCACGGCGGCCCCCACGAATTCACGTCTTCCCAGACCCATACGGACTCCCTGTCGATTCATATTGAACTGCGCGCAGGACGCGCAAACATAGCATTGAAAATACGCTGGCCATAGAGACCGACCGCCAGGCCGAGCACGATCAGAATCACCGCGAGGACTTTGCTCGCCGGCACGCTTTCGTGAAAGATCAGCACCGAACCGAGCATGCCGAAGATGGGTACCAGCAACGACAGCGGCGCGACGGTCGATACCGGATAAGTCTTGAGCAACGAGTTCCAGATCCAGTAGGCGAATAGCGTGTTGGGGTAAACCTGAAACAGGATCGACAGCACAGCGGTCGTATCAACCTGACTGACGAACGTGGTGTAGCCGGCGCTGCCGTTAACCGCGTAGTCGAGGGCAAACAACGGGATCGGCGCGAAGGCGCTAGACCAGACGAGGAAAGCAAAAACCTCCTTGGTGCTGGCCTTCTTGTTGATGATATTGGCGATGCTCCACGACACGGCACCCAGCAGCACCAGCAGCACGCCGGGCAGACTCACCGAGCCGTCGCTGATCAAGATGATGCACAGCAAACCGCCGAGCGCGATCAGCATGCCCAGCACCTGAAAACGCGTCAGCGCTTCCTTGAACACCCAACCACCGAGGAGAATGGTGAAGAAGGCGCTGAATTGCAGAACCAGCGATGCAATCCCCGCCGACAGCCCAGCCTTGATGCCGAGGTTGACGATGCCCCACAGGCCGATGCCGAACACCAGTCCGTAACCGATGATGTAGCGCCACGGCACATTCGGTTTGCGGATGAAAAAGATCGCCGGTAACGCACAAAGGCTGAAGCGAATCCCCGCGAGGATGAACGGGTCTACGGTGGCCAGTCCCAGTTTGATCACCGAGAAATTAACCCCCCAGATTGCCGTGATCAGTACAGCCAATACGACGTGCAGTGGTTTCATAAAGGAATCGCCTTGATAAGGGTGGGCGGTGTCACGCGACGGATGTCAGGTGTTCGGCAAGGCTCACTCGGGCAAACAGCGTTTGCATCCAGGCGCGGGTCTGTTGCGGGTCGGCGGTCTTGACGATCCCGGCCAGCGGTGCCTCGAACGCCGAATAGGTCACGTGTTCCGGCAGCAGCGCGCCCGGCTGCAGTTCGTTCCACTGCACCACGACGGGACTGGCGCGCAGTTCTTCTGCGCCGTTGAGGCCTTGGTAGTTGCGCTCGGACAGCGTGTGTCCGGGGAACACAAACCAGCCAAAACCCAGGTCGGGTGCCTGAAGGTTCAGGTGTTCGAGATCGAGTGCGCCTTCAATATGGATACGCAGCTCCAGCGACGGCAGATGAATACCTGTGGCCAACTCGTAGGTCGCGACGACATCAGCGCCGCCGACCCGGTTGCCGACCTCAAGAAACACCGGCTCATCACCTTCCATGATGGCTTCAAGATGGAATGCACCGTTGCGAATCTGCACCGCTGCAAGCGCAGCGCTGACCCACGCCTTCATGGTCGCCGTGGTTTCAAGATGCCAAGAGCCCAACGGCTGACCACGCTCCATGTAGTCCAGACAGGTGCCGACGTATTCACTGGAGAGCAGGGTGAGGATTTGTCCGTCCTGCACCAGACCGTCAAAATGCCGGATCGGGCCGCTGATGAATTCTTCGACCTGAAATTCTTCGATGCGCAACGACAGCTGGCTGACCTTGTGGCGAATTTCATCGAAGGCGCAGGCCGGTTGCTGGTGGATGCTGACATCAAGACTCGACGCGCCACTGTGCGGCTTGAGCACGGTCGCCCCGCGCCATGGCACGTGGCCCTGCAATGCCAGATAGCGTTCCAGCGACATGAAGCGTGGCACGCGCAATTTGCGCGCCTGCACGGCGGCCTTCATGTCGAGCTTGTTGCGTGCCAGATTGACCGCCGCCAGCGATGCGCCTTCGACATTCAATGCTTCGCGCAGGCGTGCAGCGTCGAGCAGTTCGTATTCGGACATCGAAATGATCCGGTCAAAACGTTGCGGATCATTCGCAAGCAATGCCATGGCTTCATCGTAAGCGCTGGCCAGCCCCGGCCGGACGATCCGGGTGCAGCGCAGTTGCGGTGGCAGCGTATCGATCGCCGACTGTTTGCCCAGATAGGTGACCTCGTGCAGATCATGATCGATGCCACGGTGGTACTCGATGCGCGGGTAGGGCACCCGATGCAGAATCAGAATTTTCATGCGCGTACTCTCGAAACGTTATAGACGGAAGTCAGGACGCCACTTTGAACAGCAGCTCGACGCTCAGAACGCGATCAAGCACCTGCAGCCACTGCTCGCGCAGGACTCGCACCAGATCACGGATGTCCACAGACGGGTTGTGCAGCGCGACACAGGCATGAGCGACGAAGTCGCTGTTGTCACGCGGTGTCGCATGGATCAGCCGCGACTCGCCGGCTACCCACGCGCTCTCGAGCAGGGCAATGTCGGCGCGCGCCAGGTTCAGGGTCTCTGCCGCCAGCTCCAGCGTTTCAGCGATCAGGCCTGCCAGGTCACCGAGTTCAGCGACTTCGAGCGTGACGTCGCGCGGCACCCCGAACATCACCGTGGCGGCACTGCAGGTAGCGGCAGGCAGCTGGTCTGCAACTTGCCCGGCAAACACCGAATCGACCCAGGCCGCATACAGGTCAAGCCCGTACACGGCTTGCGCCAGAGTCCAGATTTTCATTCCCCCTGGGCGCCGGTTCGGTTCAATCACCGCAGTGTTCTTGCCGTCGTCGCTGAGCTTGATCTCGTTATGAAATGGGCCGATACGCTGGCCGACCAAACGGTTGACCTGCTCGCCCGCGACGTGAATCGCCAGCCGTTCCTGCTCGCTCAGACGCGCTGGCAGAATCTGTGCGACTTCGACCGGATAGCGGCCGGTGGCGCTGACTTTCTCGGTGATGAACCACAGCTTGCCGAGGCCATCGTATGAGTATTCACGGGTGAACGAGATGAACGCTTCGGCCAACACACCGCCGTGCAGATAGGGGGCGACTTCGGCAAACGCCTGCTCGCAATCACCGCCCGGCGCGACCATCACGACCCCGCGATTGTTGCCTTCGCACGCAGGCTTGATGACGAAGCCACGCTCCTGGCGGCCGGCAAAATGGCGCACATCGTCGATGCAGCCGATCTGTGCGAAATCCGGCAGGTTCACACCCAACTGGTTCAGCGCCGGGCGCAGGCGATTTTCGGCGATGCGGTATGCCAGTTTGTCGAACGCGCCGAGTGCCAGGCGCGCACAGTCCACCGCCAGGCCGAGACGCTCGAGCAGCCCGGCACCACTGGCCACCGCGTTGTCGGAAAAGACGATGCCGGCGCTGACCCGCGCAGCGTCATCGCCCAATTGATTCAAGGCGAGGTTGATGAAATCGGCGGCCAGTGGATCGGCATCGATCACCCGGTCGCTGATGCCTTGATCATGAGCCTGTGGATTGGCCCTGACGAGCCAGGTCTGCGCGCCCCATTGTTGGCGCGCATGGTCACGCAGGTGGCGGACGTCGGAGATCCGGCTCAGGTTGTAGTCCACAATCAGCAATACAGGCGCTCGCAGCGACATGTTGTTCTTCCTCATCCATGGGGTGTGGCATCGACAGCGGTGATGTTCCAGGCGATTGCTCAGCGATGTTCCAGGGCGCTATCGGCCTCGTAGCGGATATCCAGCGCAGTGGCGGAAATGTGCGCCAGGCGTTGCAGTTCGGCGACGCGATCAGCGCGCTTGAACGTCCACAACAATTGCCCCAGAAACACTTCACGCGCATGGGCCGGAATCACATCGCCGGCTTTCAGCAGGATGTGCTGCACCACCGGATCCAGCGGTAACGCGTTGAGCGTCACTGAACTCAGGGTTCCCGGGTGAGCGAAGTACACCCGAAAGAAGGTCGCCAGGGTTTGCTCGCAGCTGCCACCGGCCTGCCATTCAAACGCCGCCAGATGTTGGAGCAGTGCCTCGCGTGGCTGACTCTCGTCCTGACTGGCCAGCAGCAGATCCAGCCACAGCGAAAGCATGCTGTGGCCGTTCGTCACCGCCGCGACACTGTGCGAGATCAGGCTGCCACCCACGCGTGGATTGATTTCGATCAGATCCCAGTGCTTGCCAGTGAAACGGGCTTCGATGTGATAGCAGCCCCATTTCAGTTGCATGCAATCGAGTACCTGTTTCAGCCAATCCAGGCCGGCAGCGATCTGTGCCTGGTCAAGGCTGGCAGGGGGCGTGGTGCAGCTGTCTTCAAGTACCGTTTCGGCGGTCTCGGTTACTTCGTGTTTTTCATGGATGGCCACGACGTGCACCTGACCATCCACTAACAGAGTCTCGAAGCTGAACTCGTGGCCGGGAATGTAGTTCTCCGCCATGAATGTCAGTCCATCGTTGAATGCCGAGGCGTACACCGTGTCCTCGGCAGAGGCCAGACGCAGCGCCTCCAGTGCATCCCAAGTGGTGTCCTGGCGCAGCGCAAATGCTGCGTAGGAAGCAATACCGTAAATTGGTTTGATGAAATACCGCTGATCCTGTGCCTGCAAGGTTTCCAGCACCGCAGCCGTCAGCGCAAATGCGTTGGCTTGCGACAGACCCGCTTCAGCCAGTCGGTTACGCACGTTGAGCTTGTTGCGCAGAGCCAGCGCCTGCCCCGGATCAATGTCATATGTACCGAGCGACGCATTGGCTGTGGCCATCAAGTGGCGATAGCCTTCCCATACGCTGATGCAGCAAGTCACCTGTTCGCCCGACTTGCGCAGGGCCTCCAGTGCGTTTTGCACATCCCCCAGCTTCAACTGATGGTTGTCAGTGGTGTATAGCCGGTCCGCCCAGGCGTGAATCTGTTCCAGGCGAGCCGGTACATGTTCCGGAAGCGGCAATGAAGACAGCACGAAACACCGGAGCTGGCGGCGCTGCAGCTCCTCCTTCAGATCTTCGAGAAAAGAAAAGCCGCAGTGGCTCAGGATCAAAACACCGGGTTGGTTCGAATTCATTGCCTGCTCCATGGCTTAAGCGGCCTTGTCTTGCGGCTTGGCCAGGGTGTTGATGTACAGCTCGCTGAAGTACATCGCGAGGATCTTCTGGTGCTCCTCGAGGTAGCGTTTCAGCGCGGCAATGTCCTGCTCGCCTTTGATCAGGAAGCGCAGGGCTGCCCAGACTTCACCCGGGTGGTCATCGTTGATGTCGGTATGCGAATGGGACACCTGGCCAACAATCTTGGTGTCGCCCACCGATGCCTTGAGTGCTTCGAGCTTGCGCGGCTCAAGCTTCACGTTGACGTATTCAACCAGGTAGGAATAGGCGATTACGCCGAGCGGGCCTTCATGGTCGAGCAGGTAGGAGAAGAAACCGGCCAGCAGCTTCGTCGACAGGTACGGTTCGGTGGCGAGGAACTCTTCGCGGCTGACACCGACACGCTTCAGGTCATCGACGAACAGTTCGTCATGGAGCATCTCTTCCTGTTCGTAGTGCGCCCAGATCTGCGCGGCGGCAGGGCTGACCTTGGCCACTTCGACCAGTGCCTTGGCTTCGGCAACGCGCAGCAGACGGATGCGCCATGCGGTTTCGATCAAGTGACGCTTGTAGTACTCGCTGTTAACGTCCTTGCCTTCCAGATGCGCGGCTTGGGGGACGGTGGCGTACCACTGCTCGACTTGCACGTCGATGATCTTGTCGATCTCGGCGCGCAGATTGACCGAGCCAGCAGCGTTGAGGAAAGGGGTGGTATCACCATAGCCAACATTCTTTACACGGTTAAGCATCATCAAGTCCTTTTTAGTTTATGGATAACGGTTTAAACAATGACCAAACTTTCAGTGTTACTTGCACAACGATTTCAACAGCGTTACATCAGCCAATGATGTCAATGGCCACTTCACCTCTCAGCAGGCACTGGCATGCCAGGCGGTATTCTTCACCGCTGTAACCCAGTACTTCGATAAATGCTTCTTCATCGTCATCCCGAGGATTCAACGCCTCGATACCTGACGTCACCTTGATCAGACAGGCCCCGCACGCCCCGACCCGACAGCCCAGCGGGATCAGATTCTTCCCGCCGGCTTCGTATTCGATATCGGTAAAGGGCGCGTTAGTCGGTAACTGAAATTCAAGTTGGTGCGCATTAATGGTTAATGTGTGCAGCGCCATACATGCCCCTATCAATAGTAAAGTTCGTGTGGCAGGCACACAGTTTCACGCCGGACTGTGTCGGCTATGAACGTTACTTGTCGCGATGGAAAAGTTATCGAGAGGTCAGCTCGAGGTACATCCAGTAGAGCAAAGCAATGCCGCTGAAAGTTGCACCTAATATACAAACAGCCACCCAGCCCCAATGCGCATAGGTGTAAGTGGCTGCAATTGCACCGGCACCACTGCCCACCGAGTAGAAACACATATAGGCGCCCACCAGACGGCTTTGCGCGTCGGGCCGTGCGGCAAAAATCAGGCTCTGGTTGGTCACGTGTACCGCTTGCACGGCGAAGTCCAGCAGCACCACACCGACCACCATGGCGAGCAACGAGCTTTCAACAAATGCAGTCGGCAACCAGGACAGGGTCAACAGTGCCAGGGCAATGCCGGTGGTGCGATTGCCCAGACCCTGGTCGGCCAGACGTCCGGCGCGTGCCGCCGCCAGCGCACCCGCCACGCCGGCCAGACCGAACAGACCGATCTGCGTGTGTGAAAGTGACAATGGCGGCGCGCTCAGTGGCAAGACCATGGCGGTCCACAACACGCTGAAGGCGGCAAAGATCAGCAGAGCAAACGTGCCGCGGACGCGCAGCGTGGGTTCGCTGAGATATAACTGGAACACCGAGCCGAGCAGGCGCCAGTAGCTGCCTTTGGTGGGCGGCGTGGTCGAGGCCGGCATCGTTCGATACAGCACCAGCGCCATGCCGACCATCAAGGCCGCCGACACGAAGTAGACGCCGCGCCAGCCGGCGAGGTCAGCTACTGCGCCAGAAACGAAGCGCGCGAGCAGAATGCCCAGCACCACACCGCTGGTCACGGTGCCGATGGCCTGACCACGTTGATCCGGGCTGGCGAGGGTCGCGGTGTAGGCGACCACCACTTGCACCACAACCGCCATCAAACCGACCAGCACCATCGCGCCGAGCAGCATGCCCCAGTCCTGAGCCAGCCCGACCGCACACAGCGCCACGGCACTCAGCAACATCTGCGTGAGGATCAGGCCTTTTCGGTTGAGCAAGTCGCCCAGCGGCACGATGAACAACAGACCCACTGCGTAACCAGCCTGTGTCGCTGTGACCACGATACCAATCGTGCTCGGAGCGACCGAAAGGCTGGCAGCCATCGACTCCAGCAACGGTTGAGCGAAGTAGACGTTGGCCACGGCCATGGCGCAGGTAATGGCGAAGAGAAATGTCTGGTAACGACTTAAGCCGGCACGATCTGGACTCTGTAAAGGCGCGCAAGCGGCGGCTCCGGCGCCCGTGTTTTCGGCTTCGACGTCCATCTTCGAAGGCTTTTGAGGGTTCAGCGACATCATTCCATCCTTGGGAATAACTGGTTTCTAAACGAAACCGATGCGTTGATTTTTAGCAAAACTGGTTTTAATCTACAACTAGTTTTTCAAAATATTTTTGTCTGACGTTAGAACTCTTTTCCAACGCACTTCCCTTAAATTGGAGAAACATGGCCAGACAGCAGCTACTGGCACAAAGCGAATGTCCTGTGGCCCGCACGCTTGAGGCTATCGGCGATCGCTGGGTGTTGATGATCATCCGTGACGCGTTTGATGATGTGCGGCGCTTCAGTGAATTCCAGAAGCGTCTGGGCCTGGCGAAGAACATCCTCACGGTGAAACTCAAGAGGCTGGTCGAGCTGGGTGTGTTCGACATCCAGCCCGCTTCCGACGGCACGGCCTACAAGGAATACGTGCTGACCGAGATGGGGCGTGCGGTGTTTCCCATCGTGATCAGCATGCGTCAGTGGGGGGAGCGTTACCTGTTCAGCAAGGGCGAGAGCTATTCAGTGCTTCTGGACAATGATCACGCGGAGCCGGTCGAGACCATTGCTGTGCGTTCCAGGGCGGGCAAGGTGCTGAGCCCGGCGGATTGCCACCGTCGCGTAGTCAAGCGCCGCACTTGAAGTCCGCGCGGGCTTGGGGCTTCAGCCCGCGGCTTTGGCCGTCAGGTGTTCGCGGCAATAATCGGCAAACAACTGCGCCGGTTTAGTCAGTTGCCCACGCTTGAGCCACGCGGCCACCAGACCCGACCCGGTGACGTCCTCGGCAATCTCCACGCACACCACTTTCTTGCCATCGTAGGTGCATTCGGAGTGAGGTTTGGTCACCAGAATCGAAAAACCAAACCCCTGACCGACCATCCCGCGCACCATCTCGATCGACGGCGAGCTGAATTCGATGCGCGGCGTCAGACCCAACTCTTCAAACAGGCTGACGAAGTAGGTTCGACTCGGTTGTACATCCAGCAAAATCATCGGTTCCAGGCATAAATCCCTCAGCGAAACCTGCTTGTATTCGGCGAAGCGGTGGTCGGCGGGCAGCAGCGCGTAAGGCCGTTGCGCCGGCATCAACGGCTCGGTCTGAATAGTCGCATCGAGGTCGTGTTCGTAGAGGATGGCCAGATCAAACGCACCGGCGGTCAAACCTTGCACCAGTTCCTGTTGCTCACCATCGCGGATGCGGATTTTCACTCCCGGATACAGCGCCGAAAACCCGGCGATCAATTGCGGCAGGTACAGCGGCGCGACGGTTTCGAAGCAGCCGATATCAATTTGTCCCGCGACAATGTCGTTGTCGGCCAGTGCGTTCTGTTCGAACTCCTTGGCCATGCGCAGCAGTTCTTGTGCCTTGCGGAAAAACCGCGCGCCGCTGGGCGTCAGTGACACGCCTTGGGCGTGATGACGGATCAGCAGTTGCACGCCGAAGCTGTCTTCCAGGCCTTTAATCGCGGTGGAAATCGCCGGTTGCGCGATGTACAGCTTGCGCGAGGCTTCGGCAACGCTGCCGCATTCGACGGTGGTGATGAAGTATTTCAACTGACGCAAATTGTAGGCGGCCACGGCAAACCTCAGGACGAGCGGACTCGACTTCAAAGCAATTTGTGCGCCGCCACGTCCATGGCGCGACGATGTTTTTATCCTTCAACCATAGCCACCTGCGCAGCGATTGGGGGAAGTCATTGCCCAGTGTTTTTATTGCCTGCGAAGATATTTTTACTATTTTTAGCCCGCGCGGGCCTGAGCGACCATCGATTCACAATAACGTCTCAGGAGCATCCGTCGTGTTCGAGCTTGCAGAGTGGCAGCGCCGTGCCGTTGCGTTGAAATTTCCCGATCAAGCCGTGATCGACGGCCAACATTGCGCCGCGCAGTCGGGGCAGACCTTCGCCGCAATCAATCCGGCGACCGGGCAGTGCCTGGCGAATGTCGCTGCGTGTGGCGAGGCAGATGTCGATGCGGCCGTGCGCAATGCGCGGCAAGTGTTTGAGGCGGGCACCTGGTCGCAACGCCCGCCCGCCGAGCGCAAGCAAGTGTTGCTGCGCTTGGCGGATTTGCTGATGAGCCATCGCGAAGAACTGGCCTTGCTCGACTCGCTGAACATGGGCAAACCGGTGATGGACGCCTACAACATCGACGTGCCGGGCGCTGCTGGCGTGTTCCGTTGGTACGCTGAAGCCATCGACAAGCTCTACGATCAAATCGCGCCCAGTTCGCCGAATGTATTGGCAACGATTACTCGCGAGGCGCTCGGTGTGGTTGCGGCGGTAGTGCCGTGGAATTTCCCGTTGGACATGGCCGCGTGGAAACTCGCCCCGGCGTTGGCGGCGGGTAATTCGGTGATCTTAAAACCGGCGGAGCAGTCGCCGTTTTCGGCGTTGCGTCTGGCTGAACTGGCGCTGGAAGCAGGGTTGCCGGCGGGTGCGCTCAACGTGTTACCGGGTCTTGGCGAGCAGACGGGCAAGGCGTTGGGTTTGCACGCGGATGTCGATTGTCTGGTGTTCACCGGCTCGACCCAGGTCGGCAAATATTTCATGGAATATTCCGCGCAGTCGAACCTCAAGCAGGTGTGGCTGGAGTGCGGCGGCAAGAGCGCCAATCTGGTGTTCGCCGATTGCCAGGATCTCGATCTGGCGGCGGAAAAAGCCGCGTTCGGGATCTTCTTCAATCAGGGCGAAGTCTGCTCGGCCAACTCGCGGTTGCTGGTGGAGCGTTCGATTCATGATGAGTTTGTTGAACGGCTGAAAGCGCAGGCTGAACGCTGGTTGCCGGGCGATCCGCTGGATCCGCAGAGCAGTGCCGGGGCGATTGTTGATAGCAAGCAGACGGCGAGCATCATGGGTTTTATTCGCAGTGCCGAGCAGTCTGGGGCGACGCGGATTTGTGGCGGGCAGCAGCGGCGGTTTAACGGGTCGGACAATTTTATTGAGCCGACGATTTTTACTGGTGTGACGGCGGATATGCCGCTGTTTCGTGAAGAGGTGTTTGGCCCGGTGTTGGCGGTGGTGCCGTTTGACACTGAGGAAGAGGCGCTGCGCTTGGCCAATGACAGTGTTTACGGATTGGCTGCTTCGTTGTGGACGGATGACCTGAACCGCGCACATCGCGTGGCGCGGCAGTTGCGCGCGGGTACGGTGTCGGTGAATACCGTTGATGCGCTGGATGTGACGGTGCCGTTTGGCGGCGGTAAACAGTCGGGGTTTGGTCGCGATTTGTCGCTGCACTCCTTCGATAAGTACACCCAACTGAAAACCACCTGGTTTCAGTTGCGCTGATACCGAGTCAACCCCTTCGCGAGCAGGCTCGCTCCCACACTGGATCTATGTCGCACCGAAGATCCCCTGTAGGAGTGAGCCTGCTCGCGATAGCTGTCTTTCAGTTAATACATCTGTGTCTGACACCCCGCCATCGCGAGCAGGCTCACTCCTACAGGTTCAGTGGCGTCTAAAAATCCAGGGTTCGCTCGAGATCATTGTGGGAGCGAGCCTGCTCGCGAATGCGGTGGGTCAGCCACCGAAAATCCCCGATCTGCACCCCCTTTGAGCATCCCCGCCAACCCCGCCCCTTGGCAGTGCGCACTACCCAGTTTTTTCATCATTTGCAGCCAACAATTTCCTGATTTTCCTCACCGCGCACATGGGCCACCATCGATCTTGCCCGCCAGCCGAATGTTGTCCGCCCAAGCGTCCGCGAGAGACCAACGGTTGCAACTGCACAACGGCCGGCGACCGTACTGCCCATGACAAAACTAAATCAACAGCGTCGGGAGTGCTCCATGATCAAGTCCTTGTGTCTCCGTCTCACTCACCCTCTGGCAATCACCGCCCTTGCCGCCACGGTCGCGACCAGCGCCCAGGCCGGCACCCTGTCCATCGGCCACACCACGTGGGTCGGTTACGGCACGCTTTATCTGGCTCAGGATCTGGGCTACTTCAAGGAGAACGGTTTGACCGTCGAATTGCCGGTGGTCGAAGAGGCCTCGATGTACATGGCCGCGCAAGCGTCCGGGCAATTGTCCGGTTCGGCGTCGACCATCGATGAAGTGCTCAAGTACCGTCCGCAGTTCTGCTTCAAAGCGGTCGCGGCGCTGGATGACAGTCATGGCGGCGACGGCGTGCTGGTCGGCAAAGACGTGAAGAGCCTGCAAGAACTCAAGGGCAAATCCGTCGCCGTCAACGAAGGCTCGACTTCGCAGTTCTGGCTCTCGTACCTGCTGAAAAAGAACGGCATGAGCATGAGCGACATCACCGTGCAGAACATGACCGCTGACGATGCCGCCACCGCGTTCATCGCCGGTCGCGTGCCCGCCGCCGTGACCTGGGAACCGCACCTGTCGATGGTGCGCGACAAGCAGCAGGGCAAGGTGCTGATCGACAGCAGCAGCACCCCCGGCGTGATCGTCGATGTGGTCGCGCTCAATTGCAGCGTGATCGAGAAGCAACCGGAAGACGTCAAAGCGCTGGTCGCCGGTTTGTACAAAGCCGTGCAATACACCAAGGATCATCCGGAGGACGCGTACAAAATCATGGCCAAAGGCGTCGGCGGCTACCTCTCCGATCCGAAGGAACTGGCCGCCGCTGCGCAAGGCGTGCGTTTCTACGATCAGGCGATGAGCGAGAAACTGCTCGGCTCACCGGGCAAACCGGGCGACAGCGCCGCGCTGATCAAACTGGCCAACGAAACCGCCAGCGAATTGCAGGGCAAGCCTTACAACGTCAGCAACGACGAACTGGTCGACAACCGTTTCGTCACCCCGCTCTAGGAGGCCTGCAATGTTCAAGCGCAATTCGTGGCTGAGCCGCAGCCTCACGCCGAAAACCGCATTGCCGGTGCAAGTGGTGTGGAGCGCCAGCGCTCTGGCCTGGGTGTTGTTGGTCGGTCTGTGGGCCGGACTTTCTTACGGCGGCATCGTGCCGGGAATGTTTTTGCCGACACCGGGCGCGGTGGTTGAAGCCGCCGTGCGCCTGAGCCGCGATGGCACGCTCGGCACACATGTGTGGGCGAGTGTCGAAGTGGTGATGGTCGGCTTCATCGTGTCGTCGTTGGTGGCGGTGCCGTTGGGGTTGCTGATGGGCAGCTTCCGTATCGTTCAGGCATTCCTTGAGCCGCTGGTGAACTTCATTCGTTACCTGCCGGTGACCTCGTTCGTGCCGCTGTTTATTTTGTGGATCGGCATCGGTCTGGAGCAGCGGGTTTCGGTGATTATTTTCGGCGTGTTCTTTCAGCAACTGGTGATGATCGCTGATGTGTCGAAGGGCATTTCCAAGGATCTGATCAACGCGTCCTACACCTTGGGCTCCAGCCGCCGTGATGCGGTGTTGCATGTGATCGCGCCGGCCTCGGTGCCGGGCGTGCTCGACACTTTGCGCGTGACCATGGGTTGGGCCTGGACGTATCTGGTGGTGGCTGAACTGGTCGCCGCGTCCAGCGGTTTGGGTTACCTGAGCCTGAAAGCCATGCGCGGTTTTCAGGTGGACGTGATTTTCCTCGCCATCGCGATCATCGGCCTGCTCGGTCTGGTCACCGATCAACTGTTCCGTTTTCTCCGACTGAGGGTTGCCGCATGGGCTCAGTGACTGCTGCCAATCATCGTTTTATCGAACCCGTTGCCACCCCTGCGCAAGCCGCGCCGCGTTTGCAGGTGGACAAGGTCAGCCTGCGTTACAAGAAGCCCGACGGCGGCACATTTACCGCGCTGGAAGAGGTCTCGTTTGAAGTGCCGGATCAGCAGTTTGCGGTGCTGGTCGGGCCATCGGGTTGCGGTAAATCCAGCCTGCTGTATTTGACCGCAGGCCTGGCCGAACCGACCTCCGGCGAAATCTATGTTGGCGGCCAGCAAGTGCAGGGGCCGGGCGCCGATCGTGGGATGGTCTTTCAGAGTTACACGCTGTTCCCGTGGCTGACGGTGCGGCAGAACGTCGAGTTCGGATTGAAACGTCGCGGCATGCCGGCGGCGCGGCGCAAGGAGATTGTTGATTACTACGTCAACGAAGTCGGTCTTGCCGGGTTCGCCGACAACTACGCCAAACAGCTGTCAGGCGGGATGATGCAGCGCGTGGCGATTGCTCGCGCGCTGGCCAATGATCCGCAGATTCTGTTGATGGACGAACCGTTTGGTGCGCTGGACAGCCAGACGCGCTTGCAGATGCAGCAGTTGTTGCTGCGGGTCTGGGGCAACACGAAGAAGACTGTGTTGTTCGTCACCCATGACATCGATGAGGCGATTTTGCTGGGTGATCGGGTCTATGTGATGGGCGCGAAACCGGGGCGGATCAAACAGATTCTCGACGTGCCGATCGAACGCCCGCGTTCACTGGACATGGTGATGGAGCGCTCGTTTATCGACATGAAACGGCAGATCTTCGGGTTGCTGCATGACGACCTCGAAGAAGTGCACTGATCCCCTGTAGGAGCTGCCGCAGGCTGCGATCTTTTGATGTTGTTTTTTAAGATCAAAAGATCGCAGCCTGCGGCAGCTCCTACACGTGAATGTGGTGGTTATGGAGTGGCGGGGAGCAGGAAGCGGGCAATCACCGGCAGGTGATCGGAGATGCGCAACGTATCGTCCTGCCGCACCGTCGCTTCCACCCGTTTGATTTTCGGGCTGTAGAACAGGTAATCGACCGTGCGATCCGGGCCTCTGAGGCCAGAGTCGTTGGGGTAGTGGGTCAGCCACTGCGCGCGGTCGATGCCGCTGGCTTCATTGTTATTCGGGATCATCGGGTACTTGTCCCACAGCAGATGCAGCTCGCTGTCGGCGGAGTAGGGAGTGCGTTGCTCGGCGGGCAGGCGCCGGTATTGCCCGAGCGGCAACAGATTGAAGTCGCCGCCGATGACCCACGGCAAACCCTGACTTTCGTACTTGTCGAGCACTTTGGTCATCGCTGTCACCTGCGCCTGCAAGGTGTCGTCCGGTTGGCTGGCGCGTTCCAGATGGGTATTGAATACCGTCAGTTGCCCGCCATCGCTGAGCGGCAGTTTGGTCGCGAGCAAGGCATCTTTCGGTTGAAACTGACGGCTGATGAAATTGGCCGGGGCCACCGGCAGTTGCAGGCGTTCGGCGTGTTCGATGCGGTAGCGGCTCAGGGTCGCCAGTTGCCGGCCAACGCTGCCGAAGATGTGCGGATCGGGGACGAAATCGGCCTTCCAGTCAAAGGCATGGGCGCTGCACGGGTACAGGTCGGCGACGCGCTCCTGCAACAGCTTGAGCTGGTTCTGATAATCGCTGGCCTTGGCGCCGTCATCGAGTTCCTGCAACAGCACCACATCGGGTTGCTCGTCGCGGATCACCCGCGCCACTTCGTCGAGGCTGAAGGCCATGTCTTCCGTGGTCGGCGCTTCATCATTGCCTTGCGCCAGATCATTCCAGAACACGTAACGCTTGCCGGCCAGGTATTGCACGTTCCAGGTCATGACCTTCAAGGCCTGGCCCGGCACCAGCGTCGGCGGCGTTCCGGTGCAACTGACCGGCAAGGTTTCGCGGGCGTCGGGGCGCCAGGTCAGGCTGTAGATCAGCCCGCCGATCAGGACGAGGGCGAGCAGGGCAAGCGCAACGGTGTAGCGCAGTAGGCGGGTCATGGCTCGGCTTATAGCGTTACAGAAAGTGGCCCCGAGCATACCTGACGGCAGGCGCGAAGCCCAAGGGCTGCCGTGTCAGACCGCTCTGTCACTTTTGTCAGGCGATTCGCTGATCAGCATAAAAAGCCGGAACAAGACCACACTGGTGAACAGTTGCAGGAAGCTGTGAGCGCTGTCGATCAGCACGGCGATCGCCGGGTTCTGCGGCTCCGGATACACCGCCAGCGTCGCGCCTTTGAGCAGCCACAGCGGCGTCATCACACAGAGAATGCACAACAGAATCCGCCAGAAATGCCCACGGGTCAGGCGCAGGCTTTCTTTCATCGCCTGCAACGGGCCGAGGCCGCGCAGCACCAGCAGGTACTCGCCGAACGCGAGCATCACCATCAACATCAGGCCCGGCAGGAAATACAGCGACAGGCCGAGCAGGATCAGCAAGGTGTTGAGCGCCGTGAGCAGGGCGAAACGCGGCCACAGACGCGCCGACATCGCCAGCAGATCAAGGGTGCGCGGCGACTCGCCACGGGTGCGCGCATCGAGAAACAAAATCAGGGCTGCGGTGTACAGCGGATACACCAGCAGGCCGACGACCACGCTGACCGAGGAAAAACTGTCCGGGTCGGTGTTGTGATCGACCACTTGTTGCAGCAGCGCTTCGAAGATCACCAACGGCAGGCACAGCTGCACGATGCTGGCCAAATGGCGTTTGAAGAAATACAGGGAGTCGCGCAGCACTTCGAAGGCATTCATCAGTCGGTATCGCAGGTCGAAAACAGTGGCTCACTTTAACCGATGCGGCGCGGGGCGACACAAACGTAAACATTCGGTAAAGGTCGTTGAAACATCCTGTCACTGTCTCCATTACAGGAGAGCACCTTGTCCACCGTGGACGAGGGCAACGTTATCCCCGGCAATCTACGAGGTCGCCATGAACAGCGAAGAGCAAACCCTGATCGATGGACTGTTTTCCCGGCTGCAACAGGCCGAAACGGAGGCAGCCCCGCGCGACGCCCAGGCCGAGACGCGGATCAAGGAACACGTGACACGCCAACCGGCGGCAGGTTATTTCATGACCCAGGCGATTCTGGTGCAAGAGGCTGCGCTGAAGAGCCTTGATGAGCAGAACAAGCAACTGACCCAGCAAGTCCAGCGTTTGCAGGCTGAATTGCAATCGGCCAAGGCGCAGAGTGCTGCGCCAGCTTCGAGCGGTGGCGGTGGTTTTCTGTCGAGCATCTTTGGTGGCAGCCCGCGTCCGGCGCCGACCCAGAGTGCAGCCCCATCGTCGACTGGCGGCTGGCGTGAACCGGCGCCGCAGCAAAATTATGCGGCGCCCGCGCCACAACAGAATGTCGGCGCACCACCACCAAACTACGCGCAACAAGCGGCCCCGGCGGCCGGCAGCAGCTTCCTCGGCGGCGCCATGAAAACCGCCGCCGGTGTGGCGGGTGGCGTGATGCTGGCGCAGGGCATCAGCAGCCTGTTCCACCACAACCAGCAACCGGAAGAAATCGTTGAAGTGATCAAGGAAGAACCGGCGCAGGTGGCCGACCAGAGCAACAGTGGCTGGGGCGATGATCAGCGCATGGCCGGCAACGATCAGGGCGGATTCACCGACACTGATTACAGCAGCGACGACAGCTCATCGTTCTTCGATGACGACGATTCCTTCGTCTGACACCTACATTTCTCAGATTTGACACCAAACCTGTGGTGAGGGGATTTATCCCCGATGGGCTGCGGAGCAGCCCCAAAAAACTGGGGCCGCTCCACAGCCCATCGGGGAAAAATCCCCTCACCACATTCACCACTCGTCAGTAGCACCTCGGCGCCTGCCGGTGATTATTCGCTGTACCTTCCTCATGGCTGGCATACTGAGCGCCTTTTTCGGGCCCCGCGCCTGATCCCGCTTCGTGCGCTTGCGCGCCCACAGGAACTCCGGTGAAAAAAATCGCAGTGTTCGCCGACGTGCAGAACCTCTACTACACCGTGCGTCAGGCCTATGGTTGCCATTTCAACTATGCCGCGCTGTGGGCCGATATCAGCAAGGACGGGCAGATCGTCGAGGCCTACGCCTACGCGATCGACCGTGGCGACAGCAAACAGCAGCAGTTCCAGCAGATCCTGCGCAACCTCGGCTTCACCGTGAAGCTCAAGCCTTACATCCAGCGCAGCGATGGCTCGGCCAAGGGCGACTGGGACGTCGGCATCACCCTCGACATCATGGACGCCGCCGACCACGTCGACGAAATCGTCCTGGCCTCGGGTGACGGCGATTTCGACATGCTGCTCGAACGCATCATCAGCAAACACGGCGTGCAAGCGGTCGCCTATGGTGTGCCCGGCCTGACCGCCAATTCGCTGATCCGCGCCGCCAGCCGTTACGTGCCGATCGAAGGCGCCCTGTTGCTCAAGAATTGATTTGAACGGAGTTGAACCTGGTTTGGAACGCATTGCAGTCATCGACTTTGAAACCACCGGCCTCTCGCCGAACAGCAGCTGTCGCGCCACGGAAATCGCCGTGGTCATGCTGGAAAACGGCCGCATCGTCGAGCGTTACCAGAGCCTGATGAACGCCGGAGTACGCGTCCCGGCGTTCATCGAACAACTGACCGGCATCAGCAACGCCATGCTGCGCACCGCACCGCCGGCTGAGCAGGTGATGAACGAGGTCAACGAGTTTGTCGGCTGCACGCCGCTGGTGGCGCACAACGCCTCGTTTGACCAGAAGTTCTGGGACTTCGAACTGGGGCGAATCAAGCGCACGCGGTTGCAGAATTTTGCCTGCTCGTTGCTCTTGGCCCGTCGCTTGATGCCGGCAGCGCCGAATCACAAGCTCGGCACCCTCACCACCTTCGCGCGCCTGCCGCATACGGGTCAGGCTCACCGGGCCATGGCCGATGCCGAGATGGCGGCCAACCTGATGGCGCATCTGGCTGAAGAATTGCGCGGCAAGCACGGCGTGCGCGAGCTATCGCACGACCTGCTGTGCAAACTGCAGAAAGTCCCCGCCGCGAAAGTCAGCGAACACCTGCTGCGCTACCGCTAATCTCCAGCCCAACACGCAACCCCTGTGGGAGCGGGCTTGCTCGCGAATGCGGTGTGTCATTCAACTTTTTTGTGACTGACCCACCGCATTCGCGAGCAAGCCCGCTCCCACATTGATTCGGTGTCGGCTTCTGAAAAGTGTACTGGCGTGTTTCGCTGGTTTTGTAACTTATTTTTGCCCGCCAGCCTTTCTAGAATATCCAATCCCAAGACTCTGACTGTCGAGCCGCCCATGCCTGCCCTGCGCCGTTTTTCCCTACCGCTGATCGCCGCTTTTTTTGCGCTGTACGTGATCTGGGGATCGACCTATCTGGTGATCCGCATCGGCGTTGAATACTGGCCGCCGCTGATGCTCGGTGGTGTGCGCTTCGTGATTGCTGGCACATTGATGTACGCATTCCTGCGTTGGCGTGGGGCGCCGGCGCCGACCTGGGCGCAGTGGAAAGCGGCGGGGATCATCGGGATTTTGTTGCTCAGTTTCGGTAACGGCGCGGTGAGTGTGGCCGAACACACCGGTGTGGCTTCGGGCGTGGCGGCATTGGCGGTGGCGACGGTGCCGTTGTTCACGTTGCTGTTTGGTTATTTCTGGGGCGCACGCAATACGCGTCTGGAATGGGCCGGGGTCGCGTTGGGGATTATCGGCATCGCCATGCTCAACATGGGCTCCAACCTGCAATCGAGTCCACTGGGCGCGGCGCTGCTGATTTTTGCGGCGGCGACCTGGGCGTTCGGTTCGGTGTGGAGCAGACATTTGCCGTTGCCGCAGGGCGCGATGGCCAGTGCGGTGGAGATGCTGGTCGGCGGCGTGGTGCTGCTGATCGGTAGCGCGATGACCGGTGAACGCCTGCAAGCCGTGCCGCCGATGGAAGGCTGGCTGGCGCTGGCGTACTTGATTTTCTTCGGCTCGATCATCGCCTTCAATTCTTATATGTACCTGCTCAAGCACGTGCGTCCGGCGGCGGCGACCAGTTATGCCTACGTCAACCCGGCGGTGGCGGTGTTGCTCGGGATCGTGTTTGTCGGCGAGACCATCGGCATCGAAGAAGCGTTGGCGATGCTGGTGATCATCAGCGCCGTGGTGTTGATTGGTCTGCCGCAGTGGCGTCGTCCGGTGCAGCCGCCAGTCGTGGCGCCGACAGCCGTTCCCACAGAAACGCGTACGAATTAGGGTAAACTGCGCGGCATTGCATGCCTGCGTTATTTTTTCCTACGGTACTTCCATGACTTTCGCCACCCTTGGCCTGATCGAACCCTTGCTGCGCTCCCTCGAGAAGCTCGGCTACCAGACCCCGACGCCGGTTCAGGCGCAAGCCATTCCGGCCGTGCTGGCCGGTCGTGACCTGATGGCAGCGGCCCAGACCGGCACCGGCAAAACCGCCGGTTTCGCCTTGCCACTGCTGCAGTTGCTGGCCATGGAAGGGCCGAAAGTCGCCGCCAATTCGGTGCGCGCACTGATTCTGGTGCCGACCCGCGAACTGGCCGAGCAGGTTCACGAAGCCGTGCGCCAGTACGCCGAAAACCTGCCGCTGCGCACCTACGCGGTGTACGGCGGCGTCAGCATCAACCCGCAAATGATGAAGCTGCGCGGCGGTGTTGACCTGCTGGTGGCGACGCCGGGCCGTCTGCTCGACCTGTTCCGCCAGAAGGCGCTGAAATTCAATCAGCTGCAAACCCTGGTGCTCGACGAAGCCGATCGCATGCTCGACCTCGGTTTCTCCGAAGAACTGTCGAACATCTACCGCGCACTGCCGAAGAAGCGTCAGACGCTGCTGTTTTCCGCGACCTTCTCCGACGACATCCGCCTGCTCGCCGGGCAGATGCTCGATGATCCGCTGACCGTTGAAGTCAGCCCGCGCAATGTCGCCGCCAACACCGTCAAGCAGTGGATCGTTACGGTCGACAAGAAGCGCAAGGCCGAACTGTTCGTGCACCTGATGCGCAAGAACAAGTGGAAGCAGGTGCTGGTGTTCGCCAAAACCCGCAACGGCGTCGATGCGCTGGTGGAAAAACTCCAGGGCCTGGGTGTGAATGCCGACGGTATCCACGGCGACAAACCGCAGGCGACCCGTCAGCGTGCACTGGATCGGTTCAAGCTCAGTGAAGTGCAGATTCTGGTCGCGACTGATGTGGCGGCGCGGGGGCTGGATATTGAAGATTTGCCGTTGGTGATCAACTTCGATCTGCCGATCGTGGCTGAGGATTATATTCACCGTATTGGCCGGACTGGCCGTGCAGGTGCGACCGGTGAGGCGATCTCGCTGGTGTGCGCGGATGAAGTGAACATGTTGTCGGCGATCGAAATGCTGACGCGCCAGACCTTGAAGCGTCAGAACGAGCCGGATTTCGAACCTGAGCACCGCGTGCCGGACACCGATGCCAGCGGTCAGGTGATCAAGAAGCCGAAGAAACCGAAGAAGCCGAAAGCTTCGGGTGGTGGCGGCAAACGTAATCTGGGCAAGTGGGTGGACAGCGGCGAGACGCAGGCGCCGGAGCCTTCGGTCAAGCCTGTGCGTAAGGTGCCGGTGTTTAACACTGGGCCGCGTAAGCGTAAGCCTTAAGGTCAAAAGCCCCTCACCCTAGCCCTCTCCCGGAGGGAGAGGGGACTGATTGGGGGATGCTCGCGAAGTACGCCGACCTGATACTGCTGTTGTGAATCCATAATCGACAGAGCTTTCGTCAGACACCTCGGTCGGCTGACAAAATCCATAATCGACTCGGTCTTTCAGGTCGATGTATAGCGGCAGACACCTCGGTCGGCCCCCTCTCCCTCTGGGAGAGGGCTGGGGTGAGGGTTCAGCTGTTGAGCCACTGCACAATCCCCAACCCTGCCGCTCGCCCGCTGGCAAAACACCCTGTCAGCAAATACCCACCCGTCGGCGCTTCCCAATCGAGCATCTCCCCCGCGCAGAACACCCCCGGCAACGCCTTGAGCATCAAACGCTCATCCATCGCTTCAAATGACACGCCGCCCGCACTGCTGATCGCTTCGTCCAACGGCCGCGTTTTCACCAGCGTCAGCGGCAACGCCTTGATCGCCCGCGCCAACAACGCCGGATCAGCGAACGTCGCCGCATCCGTCAGCTCCCGCAACAACGCCGCTTTCACCCCATCAATCCCGACCTGACTGTGCAGATGTTTGGCCATCGAGCGCGAACCGCGTGGCTTGCTCAACGCCGCTTGTAATTTATCCACAGGCCGGCCGGGCAGCAGATCGATGTGGATAACCGCCGCGCCGTATTGATTGATCGCCTCACGAATCGGCGCCGACAGCGCATAAATCAAACTGCCTTCAATCCCGGTCGCGGTGATCACGCATTCGCCCAAGCGCGGAATGTCATCGTTCAAACCAATGGCGATATTTTTCAGCGGCGCGCCGGCGAATTTGCTGACCATCAATTCGCTCCAGGCCTGCACCTCAAAGCCACAATTACTCGGCTGCAACGGTGCAAGTCCTACACCGCGTTGCTCCAGCGCCAGCATCCACGCCCCATCGGAACCGAGGCGCGACCAACTGCCGCCGCCGAGGGCGAGCAGGGTGGCGTCGGGGTTGACGGTGATTTCGCCTTCTGGGCTGTCGATGCGCAGCGCACCGTGTTCATCCCAGCCGAGCCAGCGATGGCGGGTGTGGATAACCACGCCGCTGTCGCGCAGTCGTTTGAGCCAGGCGCGCAGCAGCGGGGCGGCTTTCATGTCGGTGGGGAACACGCGGCCGGAGCTGCCGATAAAGGTTTCGATGCCCAGATCGTGAATCCATGTGCACAACGCGTCGGCGTCGAAGCCGCGCAGCAGCGGGGCGATTTGCGGTGCGCGTTCGGCGTAGCGCGAGAGGAACGCCGGGTAGGCTTCGGAGTGGGTAATGTTCATGCCGCCGACGCCGGCGAGCAGGAATTTGCGGCCCACCGAGGGCATGCCGTCGTAGAGATCGACGCGGATTCCGGCCTGGCTCAGCACTTCGGCGGCCATCAGGCCGGCAGGGCCACCGCCGATGATGGCGACGTGAGCGGGGGAGGAGGCGGAATTCTGGGTCATGGCGTGCGCTGCGGTATGGCGGGATAAGCCGCGCATTCTAACAGCGCAGATCCCTTGTAGGAGCTGAGCTTGCTCGCGAAAGCGGTGTGTCAGCCACCGACAATATTGAATGTAAGACCGCTTTCGCGAGCAAGCTCAGCTCCTACAAGGTTGTGATGGTTAAAAATTAATCAGTGTTTTGTAGGGCCCGGACGGTATGGGCTGTAGGCCCTTTCACGCAGGTTATCCACAGGCAGTTCCACAGCGATTGTGGGTAACGCAGCACAGCTCAATGACAACCGTGTGACTGCCAGACTCGTTGCGCGCTGTGATGGAGGATGCCGTGGCGGCGGGCGAGGGCGTGGCGATCCTTGCTGTAGCCGCCGCCAATCACGCCCATCACCGGAATGTCGCGACCCAGGCAATGGCGCATCACACTTTCATCACGGGCGGCGACGCCTGCGTCGGTCAGTTGCAGATAACCGAGGGCGTCGTCCTTGTGCACGTCGACACCGGCGTCGTACAGCACCAGATCCGGTTGATACAGCGGCAGCAAATAATTGAGCGTGTCATCGACCACCTTCAAATAATCGGCATCGCCCATGCCTTTCGGCAGCGGTATGTCCCAGTCACTTTCCGCTTTGCGTGCAGGAAAATTCTTCTCGCAGTGCAGGGAAACGGTTATGGCCTCCGGCGTGTCGTGAAGAATCCGTGCAGTGCCGTCGCCCTGATGCACGTCGCAATCGAAGATCAGCACGCGATTCACCCGGCCACTTTGCAGCAGGTAATGGCTGATGATCGCCAGGTCATTGAAGATGCAGAAACCCGCCGGGTAATCGTAATGCGCGTGATGCGTGCCGCCAGCCAGATGACAAGCCAGACCATGTTCCAGGGCTCTTTCCGCCGCCAGAATCGAACCGCCAACCGCGCGCACTGTGCGTCGCGCCAAGGCGTCGTTCCACGGCAGGCCGAGGCGCCGTTGGTCTTCGCGGGACAACTCGCCGCTCATGTAGCGTTCGATATACGCACGGTCATGGGCGAGGGCGAGGATGTCGTTGGGGCAGATCTCGGGGCGCAGCAGGTCGGCATCGCGGGTCAGCCCGCTGTCGACCAGGTGATCGCGCAGCAAACGGAACTTGTCCATCGGAAAGCGGTGATCCGCCGGAAACTCGGGGCTGTAGTCTTCGTGGTAGATCAGCGGCAGTGGCATGGCGTATTCATGTAGGAAATGTTGGAAAGAGTGAAGGATCCTACCAGCGATGTAGACTTGCGGCATGGAAACGGAGGGGCACGATGGAGCCGATACTGGAACTGCAAAGCGCACGCTTGTTGATGCGCCAGTGGCAGGACGAAGATTTGCCGGCATTTGCGGCGATGTGTGCCGATCCTCAGGTCATGCGTTATTTTCCGGCAGCGTTGAGCCGACTCGAAAGCGCCTCGCTGATCGGGCGGATTCGCGGGCATTTTGCCGAACACGGTTTCGGCCTGTGGGCGCTGGAGCGCAAGGACAGCGGCGAATTTATCGGTTTCACCGGGCTCGGCGTGGTCGGTTTCGACGCGCCGTTTACTCCGGCGGTGGAAATCGGCTGGCGTCTGGCCAACGAACATTGGGGGCTGGGCTATGCCAGTGAAGCGGCGTGGACGGCTCTGCGCTGCGGCTTTGACCGGATGGCCCTGAAAGAAATCGTCTCGTTCACCGCGCAAATCAATCTGCCGTCGGAGAAAGTCATGCAGGCGATTGGCATGCATCACGCCCCTGACGATGATTTCGATCACCCCAAGCTCGCCGTCGATCACCCGCTGCGCCGCCACGTGCTGTACCGCATCACGCGGGAGCAGTGGCTGGAAACCTTGCATGGATAAGCAGACACAGACGTTTACAATGGCGCGATAGTGGCTCGCGCCAGAACCTGAATCGACCGTTGCAGCCAAGACTGCACGGCATTGCTTTGTGTGAGGAGAGTCTGAATGAGCCAAGTGTTGGAAGATCTGGTCGACCTGCTGACCCTGGAACCGATCGAAGAAAACCTCTTCCGTGGCCGCAGCCAGGACTTGGGTTTCCGTCAGTTGTTCGGTGGTCAGGTGCTCGGTCAGTCGTTGTCGGCGGCCAGTCAGACGGTTGAAGAAGCGCGCCACGTGCATTCGATGCACGGTTATTTCCTGCGTCCGGGCGACGCCAAGTTGCCGGTGGTGTATTCGGTTGATCGCGTGCGTGATGGCGGCAGCTTCAGCACGCGCCGGGTGACCGCGATCCAGAAGGGCCATCCGATTTTCACCTGCAGCGCGTCGTTTCAGTACGACGAAGAAGGTTTTCAACACCAGAGCCAGATGCCGGTTGTGGTCGGCCCGGAAAACCTGCCGTCGGAACTGGAATTGTTCCAGCAACGCGCGCAACTGATCCCCGAGCACATGCGTGAAAAGCTGCTGTGCCCGAAACCGATCGAAGTGCGCCCGGTCACCGAAAAAGACCCGTACAACCCGCAACCGGCCGATCCGGTTAAGTACGTGTGGTTCCGTGCTGACGGTGCGTTGGCCGATATTCCGGCGCTGCACAAATACTTGCTGGCCTACGCGTCCGACTTCGGTCTGCTGACCACTTCGATGCTGCCCCACGGCAAATCGGTCTGGCAGAAAGACATGCAGGTCGCCAGCCTCGATCACGCGCTGTGGTTCCACAACGATCTGCGCGCCGATGACTGGTTGCTCTACGCAATGGACAGTCCGTGGGCCGGTAATTCCCGTGGTTTCTCCCGTGGCAGCGTGTACAACCGCGCCGGCCAACTGGTCGCTTCGGTGACGCAGGAAGGCTTGATTCGTCATCGCAAGGATTGGGCATGAGCCTGAAAAATGTGAAGCACTGGGTGTTCGACATGGACGGCACGCTGACCGTGGCCGTGCACGATTTTGCGGCGATTCGCGTGGCGCTGGCGATTCCGCCGGAGGACGACATCCTCACGCATCTTGCGGCGTTGCCGGCGGATGAAGCGGCGGCGAAACATGCTTGGTTGTTGGAGCATGAACGCGATCTGGCGCTGGGTTCGACCCCGGCCACCGGCGCGGTTGAGCTGGTGCGTGATCTGCATGCGCGCGGTTATCGCCTCGGCATTCTGACCCGCAATGCGCGGGAGCTGGCGCATGTGACGCTGGAAGCGATTGGCCTGGCTGATTGCTTTGCCGTCGAAGACGTTTTGGGCCGCGATGAAGCGCCGCCTAAGCCGCACCCGGGTGGGTTGCTGAAACTGGCAGACGCCTGGGACGTGCCGGCCAGCGAGATGGTGATGGTCGGTGATTACCGGTTTGATCTGGATTGCGGAAGAGCGGCAGGGGCGCGGACGGTGTTGGTGAATTTGCCGGATAACCCGTGGCCGGAGTTGACCGATTGGCATGCTAAAGATTGTGTTGAGTTGCGGCGGATGCTCTTGGCTTGAAATCCTCAGTGCCTGAGCGGGCCTCTTCGCGAGCAGGCTCGCTCCCACATTAGATCTTCAGTGCACAGAGATTTTGTGCCATGCATAAATCCAATGTGGGAGCGAGCCTGCTCGCGAAGGCGGCAGATCATTCAATACACGACTTAATCGAACAGGGCTTTCTGCCCCTCCGGCGACGTCAGCATCCCATCGCCGTTATGTCCAACCCCCGGCACTTCCACCAGCCGCTGATTGACCCCTTCCGGATGTCGGCGTAGCAGATAGCCGAAGTAAGATTTCCCACGCTCAAGACGGTACGCACCCTGCGCTTCCGCCGCGCAACTCTTGTCCAGCGCCGGGTGCTGCGGATCAATATCCTGCTGCCCGAGCAGATAGATCACCTCGCGTTTGACGTAACTGCTTTCAAGCTGCAGCGGCGTTTGCCCACCGGCGTACACCGGCATGTCTGCCAGCCCGTACTTCCAGCGATTGAAACCCGGGCACTTGGCGTGATCGAACGCCGCCGGCCGCTGTTCATTGAAGTACGCGTAGGAGGACGGATTCGCCACCACATAACGCAGACGAATGCCGTTGGCCTTCAGCGCCGGTTGATCCTTGGCCAGCAGGGCATAGCGCTGCACCACTTGGCCGCCGCCGGAGTGGCCGAAAATCACGATCTGCTTCACGTCGGGAAATTGTTTGCGATCGGTGATCCGTGCGACGATTTCATCCAGTGCCGCGTACGAACTCAACGGATTCGGCCCTGTGGATAAGCCGCCGCCCATCCATTCATTGCCTTGCCAACGCAGCAACGTGGCGGGCAACGAGTACAGGGCGACATCGCTTTCATTGAGAAACTGCGGGGCGATCACCAGCGTGTGTGCGGTCTGTCCGGCCAGTTCGGCCGCGCTTTCGGCGCTCTTGCGATAGGTCTCGGCGTTGCGCAAACGGCCATGAATGACGATCAGCACACGCTCGATTTTTTCCGGCGCCGGGCCAATGCCCACCGCCATTTCCCCGGCCTTGAGTTGCAAGCGACCGGGGCTGATCGCATCGACACCTGCGGCGTGCGCGGTGCTGCCAACGATCAGTAACGCCAAAAGCCATTTATGCATTTACAGGTTTTTCGCCGCGAAGGTGTCGCACTGGCCGACCTGGCCCTGCGCGAATCCGGTTTTAAACCAGCGCACCCTTTGCGCCGACGTGCCGTGGGTAAACGAGTCCGGCACCACACGGCCCTGACCCTGTTGTTGCAGGCGATCATCACCGATGGCGTTGGCCGCGTTCAAGGCTTCTTCGATGTCGCCCGGTTCCAGCCAGTTCAAACGTTTTTGCGCGTTGTAAGCCCAGACACCGGCGAGGCAATCGGCCTGCAACTCCTGACGCACCAGCAAACCGCCGTCGCCTTCCATCTGCCGACCTTGCTGGCGCGCTGTCTGAATTTTCGCCGAGACGCCGAGAAGCGTCTGCACATGGTGTCCGACTTCGTGCGCAATCACGTAGGCCTGAGCGAAATCGCCGGCCGCCTTGAAGCGTTGCGACATTTCCTGGAAGAACGCCATGTCCAGATAGACCTTCTGGTCAGCCGGGCAATAGAACGGGCCGGTGGCGGAGGTGGCCAGACCGCACGCCGAATTGACCCGGTTGCTGAACAGCACCAGGGTCGGATCCTTATATTGGCGACCGGCCTGCTGGAAAATCGAACCCCAGGTGTCTTCGGTATCACCGAGGATCGAGCGAACGAATTCAGCCTGTTCATCGTTGGCCGGCGGCGCCTGACGGGTCTGCGAAGTCGGTGCCGCTTGCTGGGTAGATTGCCCGGCGAGCTGGCCGAGGATCTGCAACGGATCCTGCCCGGTAATCCAGCCGATGCCGACGATCAGCAGAATCGCCCCGAGGCTCAGGCCTTTGCCGCCACCAAAGCGCATGCCGCCACCGCCACCGCCTGCATCATCACCCCGGGCGTCGACGACGTTGTCACTGCGTCGGCCTTTTTTCCATAGCATGTGGGAATCCTCTGTTGTACGTGGTGATGAGTGTTGCTGGTGCACGACGGTGGCGCCAGTCCGGTCGTCAGACCATCGTGATCGACGCCGGTTCTAAAGCAGATGCCGATATTGCCACGCTTACAACTGCGCGGCGTTGAAGGTATCGCACGCTTCGACGCGGCCGCTATCGAATCCTGCGCTGAACCAGGCACTGCGCTGTTGTGATGTGCCGTGGCTGAAGGTCTCGGGACGTACTGTCTGGTTTCGCGCACGTTGCAGCGCATCATCGCCGAGCACGCTGGCAGCGTTCAGTGCTTCGTCGATGTCGCCCGGTTCCAGCCACGCATGGCGTTGTTGCGCATGGTGAGCCCAGACCCCGGCCAGACAATCGGCCTGCAGTTCGGCGCGCACCTCCAGTCCTGAGTCGCCGGTCACAGGCTGCCTGGCGGACAGCGCGCTTTCAAACGGTGCGGATATACCCAGGGCAATTTGCACGTGATGGCCGACTTCGTGGGCGAGGATGTAAGCCTGAGCGAAGTCACCGACCACCGAAAAGCGCTCGGCCATCTGTTCGAAGAACGCCGGATCCATGTAGATGTTTTGGTTGGTGGGGCAATAGAAGGGGCCGCTTGACGCACCGGCAAAGCCGCAGCCCGATGCGATGCCATCGCTGAACAGGGTCAATGTGGGCGCCGGGTAATGTTGCCCGGTACTGGCAAATACCTGTTTCCAGGTGTCTTCGGTGTCGCCGAGTATCGATTCGATGAATTTGAGTTGGGGGTCGTCGACCGGCGCGATTTCCTGACTGATGTAGTCCTCAGCGGCAGACGTCTGTGGTGCGGTGTTGTAGCTCGAATAGAGCACCACGCCTGTCAGCGCGGCGGCGGCCAGTCCGGCACCGATTTTTTTCCCTGTCAGTGTGCGGGCGTCCTTGCCCTCTCGCGTGTCATTGACGTTGTCGCTGCGTCTTGCCTTGTTCCATAGCATGGTGCGGTCTCTCATAGGTTGATGGGGCGTTTTCGCCTCGCCTATGAATAACCGCACAGCTCAGGTTGTGCAGGGCAGATGTGTAAGAGCGCGTAAGACCGATCCTGCAACTGGCGTCTCGAACCGGGCAAACGCTGTTTTCCTACTCACTGATCAAACGCGTCCCACACCGGCGCGAAGTCCGGACTGACCTGACGCTCGCGCTTCGACAGACTGGCAATCAGCGCCCGGTCTTCATCGTCGAGATTGACCTCCAGTGCCGCGAGATTGGCCAGTTGATTGGCTTTGCTGCTCGCCTTGGGAATCGCTGCAACGTTGTCTTGATCAAGCAGCCATTTCAGCGCGACCTGCGTCGGCAGCACGCCATACTTGGCGGCAATCTGCTGGATCTCGGCAATGTGTGAAACCTTGTTACGCGCCAGCGGTGTGTAGGCCGTCAGTGCCAGATTGTGTTGGCGAGCGTAGTCGAGCAGGGCGTTTTGTCCGAGCAGGACGTGGTACTCGACCTGAATCGCTGACAGATCGATGCCGTATTCCTCGACGACTGTGCGCAGCAGCGGCAGCGGAAAATTCGCCACGCCGATATTGCGCGCCAGGCCTTGCTCCTTGAACGAAGCCAAGGTTTCGAGCGTGCGCGGCAAGTCCCAATCGGTGGTGGGCCAGTGCAGCATGAACAGGTCGACATAGTCGCTGCGCAAGGCCTTGAGGCTGCGATCCAGGGAGTGGCGCATGGCGTCGGGTTGCAACTGATCCCACCAGACCTTGGTGGTGACGTGAATCTGCTCGCGGGGTGTCGGCGTATTCGCCAAGGCTTGTCCGACCGCGTCCTCATTGTTGTAGGCCGCAGCCGTGTCGATGTGTCGATAACCGAGTTCCAGCGCTTGCTCCACGGCCTGGGTGCATTCGTCGCCGAGCATCGGCCACGTGCCGAGACCGAGTTTCGGCATGTTCAAACCCTGGGCATTAACGATGTGCTGCATGGTCGATCTCCTGTTCGAAAGCAGTGATGCCGGCGATGTGGCGAGCGGCGATGTAGCCGAACGTCAGCGCCGGGCCGAGGTTGATTCCGCCCGCCGGGTAGTGGCCGCCCATGATGCTGGCCATGTCGCCGCCCGCTGCATACAGCCCGGCGATAGGGTGTTGGTTGGCGTCGAGCACTTGCGCGTGTGGGTTGACCTTGAGCCCGGCAAAAGTGCCGAAACATCCCGGTTGTACTTTCACGGCGTAGAACGGGCCGGTTTCTATTGGGGCAACGCAGGGGTTGGGAAGGTTCGCCGGATCGCCCTGTTTGCGGTTGTAGGGCGTTGCGCCGCGCCCGAATTGCGGGTCTTCGCCGTTGTGAGCATGGCGGTTGTAGTCGTCGAGGGTTTGGCGCAAACCGCTCGAGTCGATGGCGCAAGCCTTGGCTAATTCCTCAACGGTGTTACCGGTTTTCAGATAACCACTGCGGATAAATTCTGACAACGGAACCGGAAACGGCCGTGACATGCCGAGGCCATAGCGGCGCTGAAAGGCGTGGGTGCAGATCAGCCATGAGGCGACTTCTTCACCTGGTGGCGCCGCGTTAACCATGGCGCTGACGTAGTCGAAGTAACCATTCGCTTCATTGACGAAACGCTGGCCGTTGCTGAGTACGCCGATGATGCCGGGTTTGCCGCGCTCGATAATGTGTGGGAAATGGCCGATGCTGCCGTCGGAATGAGGCACTTGCGAGACGGGTGCCCACGCGACGGGTGACGCAACGTCGGTGTTGACCCGCGCGCCGACGCTTTCGCCCAGCCGCAAGCCATCACCATTCACGGCCAGCGGCGGCAACGCCCAATGTTCGTGGCCGGTGGGCGTGCGTGGGAACAGGGCTTTGCGCCGTTCGATGTCGTTGGCGAAACCACCTGCTGCGAGTACCACGGCTTTGCGTGCGTGGACGCGGATCGGGCCTTTGCTGCTGTTGATCACTGCACCGCAAACGCGGTTTTCGTCACGCAGCAACTCAGTCGCCGGTGCCGATTCCCACAGCAACACGCCAAGGTCTTCGGCCGATTTCGCCAGTCGCGCGACCAGTGCCACGCCATTGACCAGTTGCAGCGCACGGCCATGCGTCGCGAGGTCAAACAGGTGCCGGGTGAAACGTCGCGTCACGTGCCATGCGGCTTTCAGTGAGCGGGTCAGATTGAGGAATGCCGAGAGATCCGCGCCCGCCATGATCGGCATGCCCATGAAGGACGTTTCGCGCATGGTCGTACGAAGTCGCTTGAGCAAGCGTCCGACCTTGCGCCCGTTGTAGGGCGCGGCAATCACTGAGCGCCCGCCGGTGCCCGCGCCCGGGGTGTCGCCATGGATGTCGGCAATCGCGTTGCCGTCGGCGAATTGCAGTGCGGTGTGTTGCTCGAAAAACGCCACCATATTTGGACCGGCCTCGAGGAAGGCATCGATCATCGCCGGGTCAAAATGCTCGCCCAGTTCATGGCGCAAATAGGTGCGCGGTTGTTCGACGTCTTCGATGATGCCGGCACGACGGGCCAGCGGATTGCACGGCACCCACGCCCAGCCACCCGACCATGCGGTGGCGCCGCCGAATACCGCATCCTTTTCGACGACGATGACCTTCAGGCCATGCCACGCAGCAGTGACGGCTGCCGACAATCCGGCGGCGCCGGAGCCGACGATCAAAACGTCGCAGTCGATAGCGGGAAGTTCGGCAGGCATCAAACATGGCTCCAGCGCTGAAATGTTTTTGGAATTCGATTCCAGAAAATAACCATTGCTGCGGTCGGCCTACAAGCCTTGATACGACAAAGCGGGCGGTTATCGAACAGCCGGTTCCAGATTTCGCTTTACCGGCGATGTCTTCTAGAATCGGCGAAATTTCATTTGGATTTCCCCATGGCCGGCAGTCAGATTGAACGGGTTTTCAGCGTACTGGAAAGCCTCACCAGTGATCCGCGCGGGCTGCCGATGCAGACGCTTGCCGAGCAATTGGACATTCCGAAAAGCGCGACTCACCGCTTGCTCGCCGAGCTGATTCGCCTCGGCTACGTGCGGCAGAATCCCGAGACCTTGCGTTATCACTTGTCGACCAAACTGGTCGCGATGGGCTTTCAATACCTGTCGAGCAGTGGCGCCGATATTGTTCAGCCCGTGCTGGATCGGCTAGCGCAGGAAACCGGCGAACTGGTGCGTCTCGGTGTGATTGATGGCGAGCGGCAAACCTGGATTGCCAAGGCGCAGGGTGCGCGTACCGGTCTGCGTTATGACCCGGACATGGGCCGCGATGCGCCGCTTTTTTACACCGCGTCGGGGCATGCGTGGCTGGCGTGCATGAGCGATGCCGAGGCGTTGTCACTGGTTGAGCGACAGGCGGCGGAGGTGCCGGTGGGTATCGGGCCGAATGCGCCGCGCTCTAATATTGAGTTGTTGGAGCGCCTGCGTCTGGCCCGTGAGCAAGGGTATGCGTGGGTCGAGGAAAGCTCGGCGGTCGGCACGTCGGCGATTGCGGCGGTGGTGAAACATCCGGCGGATGGTCGGGTGATTGGTGTGCTCAGCATTGCCGGGCCGAGTGCGCGGATGCCGGGGGCGCGGTTGCATGAGTTGGCGCCGTTGTTGTTGAGGTTTGCTGAAGAATTATCCGCCGCCAGCCTGGCTTCTGAATTGTTTATCTAACTTTCCACAAATCCCCTGTAGGAGCTGCCGAAGGCTGCGATCTTTTGACTTTGTTTTTTAAGATCAAAAGATCGCAGCCTTCGGCAGCTCCTACAGCGGATTTTGGTGATTCAGAAAGGGTGCGGTGTTCGCACGGTTTTGGGCTTGATGGGTGTTTGATTCTGGAACTCGGTTCTAAATTGTTGCTGGAGTGTTTTTCCGACAACAATCACAAAAGGATCGCGCCTTGAATTCGCCCCTTCGAATCGCTCTGATCGGCGCTGGCAATATGGGTCAGCAACATTACCGGCACCTGCAAACCCTCAGCGAAGCCAGCCTGTGCGCAGTGGCTGATCCGGGGCCGCAAGCCGCCACTCTTGCGGCTGAGTGGGGTGTCAGACATTTCGCCGATCACCGTCAGATGCTTGATCAGATCAAGCCAGACGCAGTCATCGTCGCCAATCCTAATAACCAACACGTCAGCACGGCGCTCGATTGTCTGGCGGCCGGTGTACCGGTGCTGCTGGAAAAACCGGTCGGCGTGAATCTGGATGAAGTGCGCGATCTGGTCGCGGCGGTTAAACGCAGCGGCGTGCCGGTATTGGTCGGCCATCATCGACGCCACAATCCGCTGATCGTCCGCGCTCATGAGCTGGTGCAAAGAGGTGCGCTCGGGCGTTTGACCACGGTCACTGCGCTGTTTCAGATACGCAAACCGGACAGCTATTTCGAGATCCCGTGGCGCCGTGAGGCGGGGGCGGGGATGTTGCTGACCAACCTGATTCACGACCTCGATTTGTTGCGTCACCTGTGCGGTGAAGTGCGTTCGGTGCAAGCGTTCACCGACAACTCGGTGCGCGGTTTCGCCAACGAGGACAGCGCGGCGGTGTTGCTGCAATTTGCCGGCGGCACATTGGGCACGTTGAGCGGTTCCGATGCGGTGGCGGCACCGTGGAGTTGGGAGCTGGCCTCCGGTGAAAACCCGGCGTATCCGCGTCAGGCGGATCAACCGTGTTATTTGCTGGCGGGTACCGGCGGGGCGTTGAGCATTCCGCAGCTCAAACGTTGGCATTACGCCGCCGATCAGGTGGATGCCGGTTGGCATGAACCGTTGTTGAGTGTGGAAGAGTCCTACAGCGGTGAGGAAGCTTTACGCTTGCAGTTAGAGCATTTCGTCCGCGTGGCTCGGCGCGAAGTCGAGCCGTTGGTCAGTGCTGCTGATGCCGCACGCACCCTCGCGCTGATCGAAGCCATTCGCGAAGCCGCCGCCACGGGCCGCGCTTGTGCCCCTGCACTGATCGAGGCTTGAACATGAGCGAACGTATTCTCTCCCTGGCCAGCCTGACCGTGCTGGAGTTGTCGCCACCGCAAATGGTCGAAGTCGCTGCTCGCGCCGGATACAGCCATGTCGGATTGCGTCTGGAACCGGCAACGCCCGAGGAATATCACTTCCCACTGGTAGCCGATAACGATTTGCGGCGTAGGACGATGGAGCGATTGCGCGACACTGGCATCCGCGTGCTCGACGTGGAAATCCTCCGTCTGAAACCGCAGACCGTTGTTGCCGATTTCGAGAAGCTTCTTACGGTCGGCGCGGAGTTTGGTGCGACTGAATTGCTCGTCGCCGGTAACGATCCTGACGAGCAGCGACTCACGGATAACTTTGCCGCATTGTGCGATTTGGCGGCGCCGCTCGGATTGCATCCGCATCTGGAGTTCATGCCCTGGACGGATGCGCGCAACCTTGAGCAAGCGCTGCGGATTGTGGAAAACGCTAGTCGGGAAAATGCTGCGGTGTTGGTCGATGCCTTCCACTTTGATCGTTCGGCGTCAAAGCTTGAGGATCTTGCGAAGGTGCCATCGTCGCGACTGCGTTATGCGCAGTTATGTGATGTCGCAGGGCCGAGGCCGTCAGACATGGCCGAGATCTTGCGTCAGGCGCGCAACGAGCGGCGGTTTCCCGGCGAGGGTGATTGCGACTTGCTCGGGTTGCTGAAAGCGTTGCCGGCTAATATCCCACTGAGCCTGGAAATTCCTACGGTTAAACTGCTGGAGCAGGGCGTGAGTGGATTGGATCGGGCGAAGATGGCGATTGATAGAACGCGGGAGTTGTTGGCGCGGCTTTAAGCGGTGCTGCGCACCTGTTCGCGAGCAAGCTTTGCTCCTACGGGGTTTACGCAAACCGTGTGGGAGCAAGGCTTGCCCGAAGGTTTTGATCTTTTTTGGCAACACAAGGAAACCCAATGACCGTCAGCACCCCGCTCTCCGGTGTCAACCAACCCTTCAAAGGGATCCTGCTGATTGTCGTGGCGACTTTCCTGTTCTCCAGCCACGACGCGCTGTCGAAATACCTCTCCGGTTTCTATCCGATCGTGATGGTGGTGTGGGCGCGTTATTTGGTGCACACCTTACTGATGGCGGGAATTTTTCTGCCGCAGTCCGGGCTGCGCGTCCTACGTACCAAGAAGCCGTTATGGCAGTTGGTTCGAGCACTTTGCCTACTCGGCACCAGCCTGTTTTTCACCACGGCGCTGCTGTACATCCCATTGGCGGAAGCCACGGCGGTCAACTTCCTTGCGCCGGTTTTGGTCACCGCGTTGTCAGTGCCTTTGCTTAAAGAACGGGTGACACGCGGCCAATGGATCGCGGTGATTTGCGGCTTTATCGGCGTGCTGATCATCGTCCACCCGGGCGGTGAACTGTTCACTCCGGCGGTGCTGTTGCCGTTCTGCTCGGCGCTGTTTTTCTGCTTCTATCAATTACTCACCCGCAAGCTCGCGGAGATCGACAGTCCGACCACCAGCAACTTCTTCGCCGGGTTGTGCAACACGTTGGTGATGAGTGCGCTGGTGCCGTTCTTCTGGCAGGTGCCGACGCTGACCCACGCCGGGTTGATGCTGGCGCTGGGCAGTTGCGGGATGACCGCGCATTTGTTCCTGACCCAGGCGTTCCGCCATGCCGCGCCAGCGCTGCTGGCGCCGTTCGGGTATTGCCAGATCGTGTTTGCGGGGTTGTTGGGCTGGCTGCTGTTCAATCACACGCCGAGTGTGTTGACGATCATCGGTATCGCGGTGATCTGTTGCAGCGGACTGGCAGCAGCGTGGCAACAAAGCCGAAAACACAAACCCCTGTAGGAGCTGACGAGTGAAACGAGGCTGCGATCTTTTGATCTTCAACATCAAGATCAAAAGATCGCAGCGTGCCGCAGCTCCTACAGGAATTTATTCGGTGACGGTCGGGATCTTGCGCGGGGCCATGAAGTACATCCACGTCAGCGCAAGGAAATACATCGCCGGAATCAGGGTGAACAACACGGTGTAGTTGTTGTTGGTCACGGTGAGGATGTGGCCGACGATCTGGGTCATGAACATCCCGCCGATCGCCGCGCACATGCCGCCGAAACCGAACACCGTGCTCATCATGTGCTTGGGCGTGTAGTCCATCACCAGGCTCCAGATGTTTGCCGTCCAGGCCTGATGCGCACCGATGGCCAAGGAAATCGCCGCCACTGCGACCCACAGATTGGCCGAGCCAGCCGCCATGATCACGCCGATGATGCAGCAGGCGAACAGCAACATCGACAGCAGCCGCGCCTTGATCGAGTTCATGCCGCGACCGATCAGGAACGAAGACAGAATGCCGCCGCCGACGCTGCCGAAGTCAGCCGTCACGTAGATGATGATCAGCGGAATACCCATCTGGGTGACGTTGATGCCCAGGTTGTATTGCTGATTGAGAAACGGCGGCAGCCAGTACAGGTAGAACCAGAACACCGGCGCGGTCAGCGCATAAGCGATGGCGAAGGCCCAGGTGCCGCGCATGCGCAGGATTCTCGAGAACGGCACGCGGGCCTGTTCCGGTTCAACTTCCTGCTGGATGTAGTCCAGTTCGGATTGCTTGACGCTCGGGTGATCTTCCGGGTTGAAATACTTCAAACCCCAGAACAGCAACCAGATGCCGCCGAGTGCCGACATGCACAGGAATGCCGCTTGCCAGCCCCAGACGTGGAGAACCAGCGGCAGCAACATCGGCGTGAACATCGCGCCGACGTTGGTGCCGGCGTTGAAGATGCCGGTGGCGACTGCACGTTCGCCGGCCGGGAACCACAGGCGCGTGGTTTTCACGCAGGCCGGGTAGTTCGCCGCTTCGGTGAGGCCGAGGATAAATCGGCAGACCATGAAACCGACCGCCGATGTCGCCAGGCCGTGGGCGCCGGTGGCCAGGCTCCAGAGCAGCACGGCGCAGAAGAACACGCGTTTGACACCGACCCGGTCGATCAGTCGACCTTGCAGGACGAAACCGATCGCGTAGCCGACCTGAAACCAGAAGTTGATGTTGGCGTAATCCATCGCCGTCCAGCTCATTTCCTTGGCGAGGATTGGCTGCATGACGCCGAGGGCGGCGCGGTCGATGTAGTTCAGGGTGGTGGCGAAAAACACCAGCGCCAGCATGCCCCAGCGGGTTTTGCCGACCGCCATGGCGCCGCGGATCTTGTCGCCGATGCCACCTGAGGCAGTGCTCATGGCCGGAGCCATGCGGGAAGTCTGTGAAGGAATCATGTGTTCCACCCGTTTTTGGATTTGTTATTTGGTGTGCTGTGTTGCTTGCACGCTGCGACCGGTGGTTCATATCCGGACTCAATGTGCGGTCGATGGTGGGCAGTGGACGAAAAATCGTCAATTCGCCAAACCGCCATTGTGTTCGATAATCGCACGCAAAACTAACCGGGTAGTACACTTTAAATTGCTGCCGCGTTCAATGCAGCCAATAATTTCCCCACTATAAAAACCCATCCCACGTAGGAGCTGCCGAAGGCTGCGATCTGTTAATTTTGCTCTCCACGAATAAAGATCAAACGATCGCAGCCTTCGGCGGCTCCTACAGTAAAGATCAAGCGGCGCAGTCCGGGAGTTGAAACATGCAGCGTTCCATTGCCACCGTTTCCTTGAGCGGCACCCTGCCGGAAAAACTCGAAGCCATTGCCGCCGCCGGGTTCGACGGGGTGGAGATCTTCGAAAACGACCTCCTGTACTACGACGGCAGTCCGCGAGAAATTAAACAGATGTGCGCCGATCTCGGCATCGCCATCACTCTGTTTCAGCCGTTCCGCGATTTCGAAGGCTGCCGCCGCGATCGCCTGGCGCGCAATCTTGAGCGCGCCGAACGCAAGTTCGACCTGATGCAGGAACTCGGCACCGACCTGGTGCTGGTCTGCAGCAACGCCTCGGCGGACAGCGTCGGCGATCAACAAATTCTAGTCGATGACCTGCGCTTGCTGGCGGAACACGCCGGCGCGCGCGGCTTGCGCATTGGTTACGAAGCGCTGGCCTGGGGCCGTCACGTCAATACTTATCAACAGGTCTGGGACATCGTGCGTCAGGCCGATCATCCGAGCCTCGGCGTGCTGCTCGACAGCTTTCACACGCTGTCGCTGAAGGGCGATCCGCGCGCCATTGCCGACATTCCCGGCGACAAAATCTTCTTCGTGCAAATGGCCGACGCGCCGATTCTGCAGATGGACGTGCTGGAGTGGAGCCGGCATTTCCGCTGCTTCCCGGGGCAGGGCGAATTCGATCTACCGGGGTTCCTTGCACCGATTATTCAGAGCGGTTACACCGGGCCGCTGTCGCTGGAAATCTTCAATGACGGCTTCCGCGCCGCGCCGCCACGGGCCAATGCCGCTGACGGTTTGCGTTCGCTGCTGTACCTGGAGGAGAAGACTCGCCAGCGTCTGGAGCAGGACACGACGCCTGTGGCCAACCGCGAAATCCTGTTCGAAACGCCGCAGGCCAGCGAGTACAACGGCATCGAGTTTCTGGAGTTTGCCGTCGACGAAAGCCTCGGCGCCAAGCTGTCGAACTGGCTGGAGCGCTTGGGTTTCGTCAAGGCCGGGCAGCACCGCTCCAAGAGCGTGAGCCTGCTGCGTCAGGGCGATATCAACCTGATTCTCAACTCCGAGCCTTACTCTTTCGCCCACAGTTTTTTCGAGGCCCACGGCCCGTCGTTGTGCGCCACCGCCGTGCGGGTCAAGGACAGCGCCAGTGCTTTGGCCCGCGCCGTGGCTTACAAAGGTCAGCCGTATCGCGGACTGGTCGGCCCCAACGAACTGGAACTGGCGGCAGTGCGTGCGCCGGATGGCAGCCTGATTTATCTGGTCGATGAACAGGCCGACGTCTACGGCACCGATTTCAATCTGCTGGCCGACGCGCCGGCCCGTGGCGGCCTCAAGCGCATCGACCACATGGCCATGGCGCTGCCGGCCGACAGCCTCGACAGTTGGGTGCTGTTCTACAAGAGCCTGCTGGATTTCGAAGCGGATGATGAAGTGGTGCTGCCCGATCCGTACGGTCTGGTGAAGAGCCGCGCACTGCGCAGTCGCGACAGCTCGATCCGCTTGCCGCTGAATATCTCAGAGAACCGCAACACCGCGATCTCCCACGCGCTGTCGAGTTACCGCGGCTCCGGTGTGCATCACATCGCCTTCGATTGTGACGACATCTTCGCCGAAGTCAGTCGTGCCAAAGAGGCCGGTGTGCCGCTGTTGGATATTCCGCTCAACTATTACGACGACCTCGCCGCACGCTTCGATTTCGACGATGAATTCCTCAGTGAACTGGCCTATTACAACGTGCTCTACGACCGTGATGCGCAGGGCGGCGAGCTGTTTCACGTCTACACCGAGCCGTTCGAAGGGCGCTTCTTTTTCGAGATCATCCAGCGCAAAAACGGCTATGCCGGTTACGGCGCAGCGAATGTCGCGGTGCGTTTGGCGGCGATGGCCAAATCACGCAGCGGCGCCGTTCGCCAGGCGAAGTTGTAGGAAATTCGTAAACGCGGGATTAAACACGGCTCGCGCGGCTTCCTTCACTGTGCGGCGCGGCCCATAATCGCCGCCTGTGCAGTGATGGCCGTGAGCCCGCAATGACGATAAATTCAGAACTTTCCGCAGCTACTGTCGTGCCCGTCGTAGAGCCGCGCAAGAGTCGCAAAAACAACCCGGAAAAGACCCGCGAGAACATCCTGCAGGAGGCGATCGTCGAGTTCGTCCAGCAAGGCTTGTCCGGTGCTCGCGTCGACGCGATCGCCGAGCGCATCCACACCTCCAAACGCATGATCTATTACTACTTCGGCAGTAAGGAGCAGTTGTACGTCGAGGTGCTGGAGAAGCTTTACGGCGATATTCGCAACACCGAAAACCGCCTGCATCTGGCCGAGTTGCCGCCAGAGGTGGCGATTCGACGATTGGTTGAATTTACCTTTGATCACCACGATCGCAACGTCGATTTCGTGCGCATCGTCAGCATCGAAAATATCCACAACGCTGAATTCGTGAAGCGTTCCGATGCGATCAAGGCGATGAACAACACCATCCTCGATTCGCTCGGCGAGATTCTGCGTCGCGGTGCTGATGAAGGTGTGTTCCGTGCGGGGCTGGATGCGCTGGATGTGCATTTGTTGATCAGTTCGTTCTGCTTCTATCGCGTGTCGAACCGGCACACGTTTGGCGAGATCTTCCAGATTGATCTGCCGGATGAAAGCATCAAGCAGCGTCATCGCGAGATGATCTGCGAATCGGTGCTGCGCTACCTGCAAGCCTGACAATCAAAAGATCGCAGCCTGCGGCAGCTCCTACACCGATCCCTGTAGGAGCTGCCGCAGGCTGCGATCTTTTGATCTTCAACCATTCATGCTTTGAAAATGCGCCAGCATCCGCTGCGCATCCGGCACCACGCCGCTGAACAATTCAAACGCCTTCACTGCCTGAAACACCGCCATGTTGCCGCCATCCAACGTGCGGCAACCCAATGCGCGAGCATTACGCAGCAGCTCGGTTTCCAGCGGGAAATACACAATCTCCGCCACCCACAATTCCTTGCGCAGCAACTCGACTGGCACTGGCATGCCCGGCAATTTAGCCATGCCCATCGGCGTGGTGTTGACCAGACCATCAGCCAGATTCAGCGTACTCGGCAAATCCCGACCCGCCACCGCACGACCGAAGCCGAAATGCTGATTCAGATTGTTCGCCAGACTTTCCGCACGCTCACTGTCGACGTCGAAAATGCTCAACTGTTGTACGCCTTCGCTCAACAACGCGTGGGCCACTGCCGCGCCCGCACCACCTGCGCCCATCTGGACGACACGTTCGCGGGCAGCGTCCTGCAAACCACGGCGAAAACCCTCGGCGAAACCCAGACAATCGGTGTTGTGACCGACGCGCTTGCCGTCCCTCAGCACCACGGTATTCACCGCGCCGATGCCTCTGGCTTCCGGCGACAACTCATCAAGCAGCGGAATGATTGCCTGCTTGCACGGAAAAGTAATGTTCAGCCCGGTGTAGTTCATCCGCTCAGCCGCCAGCAGCAGATCGGGCAGGGCAGTGCTGTCCATTTTCAGCTGATCGAGATCGATCAATCGATACAGATAACGCATGCCCTGCGCATCGCCTTCGTGTTCATGCAGCGCCGGTGTGCGCGAAGCCTGAATACCGGCACCGATCAACCCGGCGAGAATTACGTTGGAGTGCGACATGCGATTCACCCCTTCAGCCGCTGACTGAAATGTTCCAGCGCCAGGCGATAGCCATGACTGCCGAACCCGGCCATCACCGCCGTGGCAATCGCCGAGACAAACGAGTGATGACGAAACGGTTCGCGGGCGTGGACGTTGGACAGATGCACTTCGATCACCGGCAATTCGCTGGCGACCAGCGCATCGCGAATCGCCACCGAAGTGTGCGTCCACGCTGCCGGGTTGATCACGATCCCGGCGCAACGACCGCGCGCCGCGTGAATCCAGTCGAGCAATTCGCCTTCGTGATTGGTCTGGCGAAATTCCACGGCCAGGCCGAATTCTTCAGCCGCGCGACCGCACAGTGCCGAAATATCCGCCAGGGTTTCGTGACCATAAGTCGCCGGCTCGCGGGTGCCAAGCAGGTTCAGGTTCGGGCCGTTGAGCACCAGAACGATAGGGGGCATGAGGGGTAACTCCACTTATTGTTTTTGGCTTTGGCCAGAGGTATCGGCCTGTGGAGATAAAATGTACTAGATGGTTACCATGGTCAATTGAACAAAAATGCACGTGGCGTTTTATGTTCGGTGATCGCACAGATCAAAAGATCGCAGCCTGCGGCAGCTCCTACATAGGAATGCATTTCCCTGTAGGAGCTGCCGAAGGCTGCGATCTTTTCGAGTACCCACAAAAAAGCCGTCAATCAAGACGGCTTCCTCGTAACAGCTATCCCGCAATCAACGTCGGGTCAGTAACACACCCGATTCCATGTGGTGCGTCCACGGGAACTGGTCGAACAACGCGCACTGGGTGATGCGGTGCGTGTCGTGCAACTGGGCGATGTTGGCCGCCAGGGTTTCCGGGTTGCAGGAGATGTACAGAATGTTGTCGAAACGCCGGGTCAGTTCGCAGGTGTCCGGATCCATGCCGGCGCGTGGCGGGTCGACGAAGACGCTGCCGAACTCGTAGCTCTTCAGGTCGATGCCTTGCAGGCGACGGAACGGGCGCACTTCGTTGAGCGCTTCGGTCAGTTCTTCGGCGGACAAACGCACAAGGGTGACGTTATCCACAGCGTTTTCGCTGAGGTTGCTCAGTGCCGCGTTGACCGAGGTCTTGCTGATTTCGGTGGCCAGCACTTTGCGCACGCGGGTGGCGAGCGGCAGGGTGAAGTTGCCGTTGCCGCAGTACAACTCCAGCAAGTCGTCAGTGCGATCACCGAGCGCTTCGTATGCCCAGTTGAGCATCTTCTGGTTCACGGTGCCGTTCGGCTGGGTGAACGCGCCTTCCGGTTGGCGATAGCTGAAGGTGCGACCGCCGACTTCGAGTTTCTCGACCACGTAATCGAGGCCGAGCACTTCGCGTTTGCCTTTCGAGCGACCAATGATGCTGACGCCGAGATCCGCCGCCAGTTTGGTCGCCGCCGCGTGCCAGTGCTCGTCCAGTGGACGGTGATAGCACAGGGTGATCATCGCATCGCCGGACAGCGTGGTCAGAAACTCGACCTGAAACAACTTGTGGCTCAGCGCCGAACTGGCCTGCCACGCCGCTTTCAGCTGCGGCATCAACTGATTGATGCGCAGGCTGGCGATCGGGAACTCTTCGATCAGGATCGGCGTGCGTTTGTCGTCCTGAGCGAACATTGCGTAATGCCGATCGCCGCCCTCGCGCCACAGGCGGAATTCGGCGCGCAGACGGAAGTTCTGCAGCGGCGAGTCGAACACGGTCGGCTCGGGGGCATCGAACGGCGCCAGCAGATCACGCAAGCGCGTGACCTTGGCTTCGAGTTGTTCGGCGTAAGCCTGGGAATCAAATGTCATGCGTTGAACCAACCCAACTTGATCACGAACAGAATCGACAGAATCACCAGCGCCGGGTTCAGCTCACGGGCGCGACCGGACAGCAACTTGATCACCGTCCAGGAGATGAAGCCGAAGGCGATGCCGTTGGCGATCGAGTAAGTGAACGGCATGGCCAGCGCGGTCACCACAACCGGCGCGGCGACGGTGATGTCGTCCCAGTCTATTTCCGCCAGGCCCGAAGTCATCAACACGGCGACGAACAGCAGTGCCGGTGCAGTGGCGAACGCCGGTACGCTGGCCGCCAATGGCGAGAAGAACAGCGCCAGCAGGAACAGAATCGCCACGACGATGGCGGTCAAACCAGTGCGGCCGCCAGCACTGACGCCAGCCGCGGATTCGATGTAGCTGGTAGTGGTCGACGTACCCAGCAGCGAACCGGCCATGGCCGCGGTGCTGTCGGCGATCAGTGCGCGACCCATTTTCGGCATGTGGCCGTCCTTGCCCATCAGGCCGGCGCGCTTGGCGACGCCGATCAGGGTGCCGGAGTTGTCGAACAGGTCGAC
>Ga0160469_100186_pt1 | contig 58227 bp, 54 predicted proteins | sample HID1972M_E11MG_FD_108246 | JGI IMG/M metagenome (GOLD analysis project Ga0160469, IMG submission 108246) | Enriched pill bug-associated microbial communities from UW Madison campus, WI, USA - HID1972M_E11 MG | ecosystem: Host-associated > Arthropoda: Insects > Digestive system > Unclassified ...
CGAGCTTGAACTCGCGGCTGAATGTCCTTCTTCTCTCCATGAACCACCTCCGGTTTCATCTTCCACCTTAACAAGGTGTCTTTGAAACCGGCAGCAGCCCAGTGCAGAACGTTATAAAAGTCGAAATTTTGGCCGCGCTGCAGAACGTAGATTCGATCGGGCAACTCGAAGTGGACGACAGAGTCTGCAGTGGGGGGAATCGGGTCACTCGCGCTCGCGGCCGGGGGGTAAAAAATGACCATCCCTGTGTCATTCACGCGGACTTCATAGTCGTACTCGCGGAAACCGTTGATACGATTGAAAAAGTAGCCAGGATGCGTGCCCTTGTGAGCGAAAGGCGGGTGCGCACCATCGAGCATGTTCTCCACGAACAGTTCTGCGCTGCACTTCACCTCGACCACGCCTTGCTTCCACGCGTATTCCTGCGCACCGCGTAGCCGCGGAGGTGGTGCGGGAGGCTTCTCGGTGCCCATCCACACCCAGACGTAGTGATCCTGCTCCACGCTGGAGTAGGCGCGCACGCGGAAGCCCTGGGGAATGGGTGTTCCGGAAAGATATGAGGGGACATGGACGCAACGGCCCGTGCCATCGTATTGCCATCCGTGGTAAAGGCAGGCCAGATTGCCGTCTGTGATCTTTCCCAAGGAAAGTTGTACTCCTCGATGACAGCAACGATCTTCGAGGATGCTCGGAGTCCCATCCGGATTCCGAAAGATGACCAAATCCTTACCCAACACGCGCGTGTGGCGAGGATGATTTTCTAGCTGCGACGTGGCGCATGCGGCATACCAGTATTCAGGGGACATTCCACATTCCTTGCTGATTACAGTGTTGAAACTAGGTTCGCTTCTCGGCGAGTTCCATTGAACGAGATGTGTTCCATGCGAAGCCATGCGGTAGACGCGATCGCTATCTCCGCGAGGGTGTAGTAGCCATTGAATGCAATAGCGCCGAGCACGGCAGAAGGAATAGCTGAAGCGCCTTTGCCTTCGAGGTGTTCTATGAGGCCGATCCAGGGATCAGCACCGAAGCAATGCCCATACTTCGACATCAAGTTGGGGCCCAGATAGTTCGGCACGACTACCCGTTTGAGAGGCTGAAACAACACGTCGTTAATAAATGGGAGGAAGGTCATTCGCGTCCCGTTGGCCGCCTGGCGCGATCTGAGAGCCAGCGCGAAATCATTGAATGCGCTGTTGGGATGCGGACCCGAGCAGGAGGGATGGAGACTGCGATCCTCGGGAAGCTCCACGAGCAGACAGGTCACGCCGAACCCGGATCGCCCGATAACTGGGTGGGCTAGATGCCACTGCAGGTTGTGCACGTCGACATCCGCGATCGCTATGGCTAAGCGACGCACCGCAGTGTGCGCCGTGAAGTACCGTAGCGCAAAGCCCCAGCCCGTACACATGTACACGTTCACGATGCCCTCCGGTCGCAGCCCCGAAATGCGATCAATCGTTGAACAGAAACGCGACAAGTTCGGCTGTTCCACGCTGATCGCTCCTGACAGCACTGTCGAGCAGACGACTAGCGCCTCCGCTTCAAAGCTTGTGGTTTCGCGGCACAGGGCAATCTGTTCACCGAGAAGGTAGGCCAGAGCTTCAACCCGATCTTCCAGTGTGCCCTCGGGGAGGAAGGGCGGAGAAATCCTCCAGTGGACTGCAGCGTGCAGGCGCGCTACGCTACTCGGGCTGGTGGGGTCTGTGAGGTTCATATGCGCCGTCGCCCTCCGCCGGCCAAAGCGTCCCAAGCGGATGGCTCCGCCTGGACGTCTTCCTCCGATGCCTCGATCTCCAGCCTTAGCCGAACCTCCGCCGATACGCGGACTCGACCTAAGGTGAAGTAACCGTCGTAAGCAACCGCGCCTAGAGTCACGACGTGCTCCTTTCCGCTCTTGCCCGCCTGAAGCCATTCCAGCAACCCGATCCACGGGTCCGATCCGAAGCAGTGGCCGTAGGCCGCATGGCGGTCCACCCCGAGATCGTCCTTTCCGAGCAGTCGTTCGGCGATGGTGCGCATCTCTGGTACGAGGAAGGGGAGGAAGGTGGGGGTACACCCATGTACACGACGCTGTGAGCGGATTGCATGGAGGAACTCGCTGAAACCGCTGTTCGGATATGGTCCGTTGCAGGAAGGTAGCTCTGCCCCTTCTTCCAGGTCGATGAGGACGCAGGTCACACCGAAACCAGAGGCCCCGATCAGTGGATGTGAGCGGCAGCCCTGGAGGTCGTGCAGGTCGACATCCGCAATGGTAAGAACCACGCGCTGCGCGCAACCTCCCCGTCCGACATAGCGCAGCGCATAGCCCCATCCAGCACATTGATACGGTTGAATAAGCGCCTGCGGGCGCGGCAACTGTTGTGCTTCGATCTGATCGAACAACCTATTGCACATACTCACGTCTCCGGTGAGATACATGGACAGGTACGTTGTACAGACCAAGTGCTGGCAAGTGTCCGCACCGCTGTCCTGGAGGGACCACGCGAGGAGGTTGCAAATGTGATCTCCGAGACAGCGTATGCGATCCTCGATCGAAAGTGTTCCCGCCGCGAAGGGCGGCTCCAAGAGTCGATGCGCGATCGATCGGATGGTGGGAAGAGCTTGCGGCTGCGTCACCCCACGCTCCCGCAGACTTCGACCGACTGAATGGCGATCTGCGCAATCTCGCTCAACCTTGCCAATTCTTCTCGCAGGATAGGCCGTACGCGTCGGCGAGCGAGCGCACGCAGTACTACAGAGTTGCTCAAGAAGCTTTCGATGCCTTCGCGCGACTCCGGCGATAGCATCAAAGCCCAGATCACCAACTCATTTTCTCCCCGCTCGATGGGGTCGGCGCGCAGGCCATGGTGGACTAGGACCACGTTGCGTGTACCTGAATCCAGTAGGGCTGGCAACAGGTCCTGAGGTGCGTGCGTAATGAACACGTCAGAGGCAAGAAGTTCACGCGGAAGCTGCACGTTAAAGTCCGGTCCGAACAGGCGCAGGCCGAAGACGGAGATGCTAGGCACGTACTGCCGCATCTCTACAACAAGGGTTTTCAACAGCAGATAGCGCTGGCTAGGACTAAGAAGCACGGGCACAGGCGCCTGACGCTCGAAGCGCATCACCTCTGCGTACTCCAGCGGGCGAACCAGAGGCATGACGCCCAGCTCCGCTGGATGGCACGTTCCCGAAAATGGGGAGCCTGACAGTACGCCCGAAATCTGCAGTCCGCAGAAGCCAGGGGCTTGCCAGTCCGACTCCGCGAAAGTGTTTGTCTCATGCAAGGGGGTGCTCGCCAAGATGCTCATGATGCAACGTAGATTCGAGGGCTCTTTAAGTTCAGGAACCCGTTCGGCGAATAGGTGTGGTACGAGCCGCACCCTTCGAAGATCAGAAGGTCCCCCTCGCTCAAGCGATGTTCCTGCACTCGACCAAGTACGTCGGCGCGGTTGCAACTGTTGCCGATTACCACTGTGGGCTTGGCCGCTGCGGCTGTCCGCGAGGGCAAGGCGGCGTCGAGCACGCGCGGCGTGATCACCCGCTTCAGCACGTTTTCTGTCTGAGCAAGTAGGAAGCTATGGGCCATTCCACCGTCGCACACTGCGATCTGGCGGCCGTCGATCTGCTTTACCCCTAGGACGCGAACGACAAAGCGACCGCATGCCGAGAACACCGCGCGGCCGGCTTCGTGCAGCAGCGGCATCTGCCCAAATAGACTGGAAAGATGGGCGCGGTAGCCTGGCCAGTCGATGCTGGTATTGCGCCAGTCCGCGGGGATTCCACCGCCCAAACTGACGAAAGCCAAGCGCGCTGCCGAATGCCCAGACACCTGCTCAACGAGAGCGGCCATACCCGATGCCACCAACCTGTGGTTGGACAGGAAGGTGTTGGATCCGGCAAAGGTGTGCAGCCCATCGATGTACATACCCTCTTGATGCACTCGTTCCAGCGCGGCCAATGTATCGGTAAGGTCCATACCGAAGTGGTCCTGCGCGCTCGGGGGCAGATGGGCGCCAGGCAGGCAGGCTGTGTTGACGCGAAGTGCAATCCGCACTTCTACCCGGCGCGCCTCAGCGATTTTCAGAATCATCTCAAGCTGCGACAGGCTGTCAGCCACCAGTGTGGCGCGGCATGCGATAGCGGACGCCACCAAGTTCGAGGTCATGGCTGGAGTTGTGATGAAGCGCGGCACCGCCGCGCGTCCCACCGTGAGGTTTAGCTCACCCAGGCTCGCGATCTCGATTCCATCAGTAAAAAGGTGTCCGCAACGGGCAAGTAGGTCCAGAACCGGGTTTGCCTTGACTGACACCACCAGGCCCGTGCCAAGCGTCTCTTTCAGCGCCGCATGATCGCGCGCCACGACAACCGGGTCGAAGACGTAGCAGGGGGTCTCAAGCTCGAAAGCGCCTGGCGCGACCAGCTCGCGCGCGTCGTCCAGGATGGGGGCGGCGTTCATGCTGTGCTCAGGCGTTGACCTTGCTCGCCCGGTGGCGCTCGGCCACCACCTGGAACTGACGGTCCATGTCACGCAGAGTCGTAAACTGGTCGATCTGGAGCGCTTCTGGATCTAGCGGAGCTTGATATAGCTGATCGCAGATCAGGATTAGCTCCACGACACGCATGGAATCCACCCCAAGTTCGCCAATCGCGAGATCGACGTCAATCGTTTCCTGGTTGAGCACCTTCGCCACTTCGGTTTGAAGTATTTCCAGTGTTGTCTTGCCTTCCATTTCCACGTCCTCCAGTCGGCTCGCTACCTAGATACCGCGCTGGACCGAGCTCGTCTCCAGCGGGGTTGGCTTCCGCAGGTGCGGGAGCTGGGATCAGTTTCATCTCCTGTGCCAGCGGAAGAAGCGCCAAGCAATCGCCAAAAAACTAGCTTTCCATGCAACGATCACCGCGATGCTGACCTTGTGCATTGCGAGTGTGTCGCCCTCAACCAGAACACCCCGCAGCGCCGTGACGAACGCAGATGTCGGCAGGTACGCAACGACCGACTTGACCTCAGCGGGCATCGCGTTAAGCGGCATCGTCAGATCGCTTAGAAACAGCAGCACGATGTACGCGAGATTGGTGGCGAAGACTGCATCCGGAACGGATGCCATGCGAGAAGCCATGGCGAGACCCAATGACAGGAGCATCCCCGCGCCGAGTGCTATTACGAGCGCCGTCCGGGCCAGGCGAGGTACTTCGAGAACTAGAGGAATGTCGAAGAATTGGACGGCGCCGATGACTAGCAGAACCGCCGCCAACGCAAGCACGATAAGGCGCGAGACCAGCATCGCAGCAAGGTAGTCTGCCAGCCGCACAGGCAGGCACGACATCAGTTTGAATGTATTGCGCTCGCGCCGGTCAGCAATGGCCACGCAGGTGCTCGACATCGCTGCTGCGAGCATTGACATCACCAATGTTCCGGTGAGCATGTATTGCGCGAAAGAGAGGTTGCGCCTCGGCGGATCCTGGACATCGACCGTGACCAGCATTTGTGCGCGTGCAACCTCGGCGTTGAATAGGACCGTTAGCGCTCGAATCCAACGCGTCACCACTTCCGCTCCCATGTCCCCAGATCCTGCCACGACGCGTATGGCAACGGATTCTTTGTGCTGGATCGAACTGCCAAATCCAGCTGGGATGGTGATGCGCACTACGCCCTCGGGAACTGATCGACCAGCTTCTTCCAATTTCCGAACTTCTGAGCGCAATGCATCTTCATGCAGCAAAGCTTGGCGAACTTTGTCCTCGTACTGCGCGCTGCGCTCGCTGTGGTCTTCATCCACCAGTTCCACGATTGCTGACGCTATTGCTCCATCCGTTCCGTAGGAGAAGAGCATCATTGCCAAGAAGAAAAATGGAAACAGGAAGATCCAGAACAGCGTGGCGTGTGCCCTGAAGATCAGCTTCAGTTCGTTCAGAACCATCACGGTGAAGGCGGTACTCATTTACCCGTTCCTAGAGCAATGCTGAAGCAGGTCCACGAGGGTAGATCGGCCGAATTCAACAGAATCAACGTCGTCGTGGTCAATTAGGTCTCGTGCTGCGACATTGAGGTCGTCACCGCCAAACATCAGAGCTCGCCCTTCGGAGACGGAAGAGAGCTTTGCACTCGGATAGATAGGGAGGAGTGATGAAGCGATACGGCGTGCCGCATCGTCCGATTCGCACTGAATGCTCAGACGATGGTCGCCAACCAGTTGTTGTCGCAGTGCGTCGCGTGTGGCGTACTGCTCAATTCGCCCGTCAGCGATCCACGCCACATGCGAGGCAAATCGCAATTCCTCGCTGGTGTGACAGCACATCAAGATGGTTGAGTCCCGCATTTCTTCGAGCAATTGCATGCAGGCACGAGCGAACTGCGGGTCTAATCCGGTCAATGGCTCGTCCAAAAACAAGAGCTGGGGTCGATGAGCCAAAGCGAGGAACAGGTCAACTCGCTGCGTTTCGCCACGTGAAAGCCATTCGTAGCGCTTGTGTAGTAAGGGACCAATGCCCAAAACTGAAAGGACTTCTTCGCTGGCCCTCGCATACAGAGATCGATGAAATGCCACGATCTCGCTCACTAGCAGCCAGCCTGGCAATGCTGCCTTCTGCAGTTGTACGCCGACTTTCGCCCGAAGCAGGACATCCTTGTGCCAATGCTCAATTTCTTGGCCAAGTAGTCGTCCTTGGACGGCGCTACCAGCGCGCAGGCCTAGCATCACCTCGAGCAGTGAAGTCTTGCCCGCCCCATTTCGTCCTACAAAGGCCACTTTGATGCCCGCCTCAACCCGAAAGTTGGTGACCGATAGCGTCATGCTAGACAAGGGCATACGCAACGACGTAATCTCCACCGCCGCATGCGGCGGTCGCTCCAGTAGATCAGCAGGCAAGTCCATTGCCGCCAACGGAGAATCATCGATGAGGGATGTGAGGCTCATGTTCCCGCCTCTAGCAAGGACGCGCGTAGCGCTACGCGGTCGAACTTACCGTTCGGTGAACGCGGCAGACTCTCCCGCACGTGGATGCGAGGCACCATGTACGGCGGCAACTTCTGCACGCAGTGGCGATGCACCTCTTCGATGTCGAAACGCGGTATTGCGCTGGGAACCACGACTGCCACGATGGCATCGCCTATATCCCCCGCAGGAATGCCGAAAGCCACGACTTCGGCTACGCAGGTCACCTCGGCCACCACCGATTCAATCTCGGTGGGGCTGATGCGATAGCCAGCGGTCTTGATCTGATCGTCGCGACGGCCGATGTAGTAGAGATAGCCATCCTCGTCCATGCGGACGATGTCGCCAGACCAGACGGCGATCTCAGGTATCAGGCCACTCGCATGATCGCGGGGTAAAAGGCGGAAGCGCTCTTGAGTACGGTCAGGATTGTTCCAGTAGCCGAGGGTAACCAGTGGCCCGCGATGCACGAGCTCGCCTGGCTCCTCTGGCCCGCAGAGCGACCCGTCCTCGCGCAACACGAGAATCTCCGCATTCGGGATGGCCTTACCAATTGACGAGGGCCGGTTCTTTATCTCTCGCGGGTCGAGATAGGTCGAACGAAAAGCCTCCGTTAGACCGTACATGAGAAACGGTGCGGCGTTATGGAAGATTGCTCGTAGAGAGCGCAGCAGAGGCTCAGGGAGATGTCCGCCGGTGTTCGCGAAAAGCCGCACAGAGGCAGCTTGGACACCACGCCAGGGAACGTTAGCCAGAAGGCTCCACAGGGGCGGGACGGCCGTGATTGACGTTACGCCGTGCAAGGCGACAAGTGCGGGAATCTTTTGCGGCAGAAGGGGGGTATGAAGCACCACCCTAGCGCCAGCCAGCAGCCCGGTGGTCACCTGACTTAACCCGGCGTCGAAACTGATCGGAAGCAGCGCCAGGATCACGTCGTTTTCGCAGGTGCCAAGATACTCGTTCACCGAGTGGCAGCCGACGACCAAGTTGCGATGCGAAACCACTACTCCCTTCGGCCGTCCAGAGCTCCCAGAGGTGTAAAGGATCATGGCGGGATCGGTGTCGCAGGGAGAGGCCACGAGAAATCGTGCGTCCTCCGAAAGCTCTTCGATCCAGCGTGTGCGTCCCAGCGCTGCGGGCTGGGGGGGGGCGCCAAGAAGGACGACCTGTGCGCGCAGGTGTGGAGTGTCTGTGAGCAGTTGATCAGCGCGGTGTGCAGTAGTGACTAGCAATTCGGCGTTGCAGTCGTCAAGGATGTGTGCCACCTGGTCAGGCTTCAGCCTGGGGTTAATTGGTACACAGATCCAGCCGCCACTCGCACAAGCCAAGATCGCGGTCACGCAGTCGACAGACTTTTCGAGCAAGAGGGCGATGCGCGCGTGAGGTTGCATCTTTAGACCCTGAAATCTTCGCGCAAGCTGTTCCGCTTCTTGCATCAATTCGCCGTAAGTGACTTTTCGAAGCTCGTCTTCGAGGGCGATACGATCGGCCGCTCGCGAGCTCGCGCTTCGGAGCAGATCGTGAAGGTTGCGAATATGGCTCATGTGGAAAAGCCAAAGTCGGCCGGGTCAATGTGTACGAACGAGTGCTCTGCCGTACGGATGACTTGCGCGCGAGACGCCACGGATGGCAGGATGTTGTGGCAAAAGAAGCGCGCCGAAGCGAGCTTTCCACGATAGAACTCTGCCTCCTTGTCCTCGAGCTGGGAAGTGCGCAACGCGCACGCTGCCACGCTCGCGGCCTCAAGCAGATTCCATGCGGTGACTACGTCGCCGAACATGCCAAGAAAGCGCGTGCAGAACTGGCTGATCACCAGTTGGCGACCGACGGAGGCATAGCGCTGGATCGTCTCGAGCGTGGAGATCAACTCAGCTAGCGCTGACTCCAAGACGGCATATTCGGGCGTCAGTTCTGGATACTCATTCCGTCGGCTAAGGCATGTCTGTACCTCACCCTCGAAGTCTTTCATCGCAAGCGACTGGCGACCAAATCCAAGTTTGTCACGAACCAGATCTTGAGACTGGATGTAATTCGTCCCTTCCCAAATCGTGAGAATCTTCAGATCACGCGCATACTGCTCCAAGGGACGATCACGGAAGTAGCCCACTGCGCCGTGGACTTGAATGGCCTGCGTGACCACATTCCAGCATTCGTCCGAGATGTACGCTTTCGCCATTGGCGCGTACAGAAGGGCTAACCGGCCATGCTTTTCGATCTGCTCTCGATCGATGTTCTCCCCCAACTTCTGCTTGCGATAAACCAGTTGTTGAATCATCGATGAGTGAAAGGAAATTCGACACAGCAACATACGTGTGCCTTCCACCTTTGCCTTCATCTCGAGGAGCATGCGCTGGACATCGCAGTGCTGGATGATAGGAATGCGAGGCGCGCGTAGGTCAGAAGCGCGATCAAACGCCGCGCCTTGCACACGTTTGCGTGCATAGGCCAACGAGTGTAGGTAGGCAGATGAAGAGACGGCCACGCCGATTGCGCCCGTACCTATCCTCGCCTTCTTCATCATCATGGCGAGCTGCAGCAGAGCGGCATTTGGCTTGTTCCCGAGAAGGTACCCACGGGTTACGCCCGTTCGCCCGAACACCAAGCGCGTATTCGCACAGCCGTTCAGTCCCATCTTGTCTTCGACCTGTGTGCACTCCACAGCGTTGTCAATGAGACGGCCACTGTCGTCCGGCCAGAAGCGCGGAACGATGAAACAAGACATGGCAAGCGGTGAGGTGTTGCCTCCCACTATTCGGCCAAGAACAAGATAGACGGTGTTGCCCGTCAGCGGATGCATTCCAGCGGTGATGTAGCACTTCTCGCCCGTCACTGCGTAAAGTTCACCGGAGAGCTGGCTTGCTGTGGTCGAGATGGCCATCAGGTCCGATCCTGCTTCGGGCTCGGTAGCGCAAAAGCAGGCGTCCCACTCAGCCGTATCAAGAGAGGGTAGAAAGGTCTTCTTTTGCAGCTCCGTGCCGCGTGAACGGATCACGGTTGCAGCCGACGGCGTGAATCCCGCATAGCACATGAATGCAGCGTTTGCGCCTGCGAACAACTCGGTCACCAACTGAATGACGATCTGTGGAAAGCGGACCCTAGACTCGTCGTGAACTTCGATGGGATCGCCTTGTTGCCGCAACCAGAACCAATCTCGTTTGTGCTCCTCCCACAGAGGTAGAAACGCGGCAGGAATGTGCACATTGCCGTCCTCCTGCAAGCGAGCAGGATCGCGATCGCCTTTGTAGAACGCTGCTGCGAGCCGTGTCGCGTGCTCTTGCGCGCGAGAAAAGAGGTCGGCCACCGCAGAACGCGTGGTTTGCAAACACGGCGCGGTACCGAGCAGGTGCCGGTCAACATGGAACAGCTCCCACAGCAGGAATTCGATCTCCCGCCTGTCCCAAAGATACACGCTTGACGGTTCGTCGAGACTGCCAGCAAGCGCTTCGTGGTGCACGGCGTTCACGGTTGATCCTCCAGGGCGTTCACCGCCAAATGGCTGCCTCTTTTGCGGCCGGTGGATTTCCGGCAAAGTAACTTCACATGTATGCGGTTGCGACTTGGCGCAAGGGTCTTGCGACGCGTCATGAGTTTCATTGCGGGAGGTACGCTACGTAGGTCAGGGAAATGGCCTGCCGGATCGGCAGACTGCCGTACTGCGAAGCACCACGGCCTACATTGGTTTGCCAAGTGGCTCGTATCCTTTGCGACGCATCTAGTCGGTAGTCGAGCGACAACTGAAACAGGGTAGAGCGATCGTCCACATTGAAATTTCCTAGGGCGACGACCGACAGACCGCGGACCCAAATGTCTTCCCACTGCGCGCGTGTGAAAACACTTCGACGGGCGAGCGGCTCTTGGAACACCGAGGCGTAGTCCCGTGCATATCGAACCAGGCTGGCGGGAACGAGCTGCCCCGCTACACGTGAATCGAACATGTCCTTCCATTCGTTGCGGCTCAGACCGTTCTGGTTGAAATGGAATTCCAAATTGACGGAGAGATTGCTGGCATTTGCCCATGACCCGCCCAGCACCAACTCATGAGCCATGCGACGGTCCTCGCCCGACAGAAGTCGCAGGCTGGACTGGGGAAGGTCGCCCGTAGCAGCGCCAAATCGAACTGCGGCGTCGATAGGTCGCTCGCGTTTGCCAGCGGTCCATTCTGCGTACCAAGTGGCTTGTTGGCCCAGTGCACGGGTAATGCTGGCGCCAATCTTCGGATCCCGACCGCTTTCTTTGAAGAGCAGAAATTCGGGACTCAGGTCCACGCCGAAGTCGCGCACAAACCGAAGAAGAAACCGGTTGCTTGCGTTGGTACGACTGGCCGCCAGCCCAGCCGAAGGCTGGTCGTCAAGACCCTTTGTATTGGTGACGACCCGTGGTGCAACCACCGCCTGCACCGACCCCGATTCACCTATGCGCTGCAGGTCAAGCATGTAGGTGCCAAGACGGGACTCACGCAGCGACACCGGGTCGCGTGTCGTGTTGTCTACTACAGTGTTTGCACGAAAGAAGTCTGTGGGGTTGTAGCCGAGAGCAACGCCGTTGCGCAGGTTGACCCGCCCCACTTTCCAGACCAGGCCGTTTCCGTCGACCTGCGACACAAAGGCCTCCCGCAGGTCAAGCCGCTTGGTGGACATGCTCTCATCAAGGGGGCCGGCGGTAACGGACCCGCGCCCGCTAATGTAGAACGACATGCCACTGTCGGTTCGCTGCTGGGCGCGTATGTCGAATGCCGACCGCGCGTTGACGCGATCATTGCGCGAGTGGGAGGCGGGGGCGCGTGCTGGCGCGCGGGCCATCACAGTATCTATGCCGACTTCCACGTACGCTGTGATGTCCGTGGATCGCACGGTGACCGCCTCAGTTGCCTCATTTGATAGGCGCAATGCGTCCGCTGGGATGCGATCCGCATCTTCCTGCGCGGCGAGCGGAATCGAAGTGATGGTCGACATAACGACCAGGAGCGTGCGCTTGGCTTTCGACATCATTGGGCGGGCAACAGGGGCAGGTAGTCGCGTTGATACCAGCGTTCCGGTACGTCGAAAAACTCGTAGTTGCTGAACCGCATGCGGGTGACGACGTTTCGGTCTAGCTCGTCGAGAATGACCACCTCGGTCGGCCGCATCCCATCCAGTTGCCGACTGAAGGCGCGATAGAACGCAATCTTGAGCAGTCTTCCACTGTCAGCGAAGAAGCGCCCCTTAACCGGGTGGTAGGTCTTCTTCTCGATCCAGTACTCGATACGCAGATAGACCGCGGCGGAATTCGATGCCTCGAGTTGAAGCTTCCATGTCTCACGCTCAACGCCGTCTGCGTCCTTTATGGTTTCTTCGGTCGCTTGTTTTGCAGAGTAGTCGCGACTGAGATTTGTCGACATCACATCGCCATTCGATGCCTTACCGATGAGGCGTTGCTGCGGAGAAATTCGCACGCTGGCCTTCGAGGCCGGATCGTAGAACCACATGAAGCTGTCCTTCATGAGCAACGCCTTTCCCGCATCGCGCGTGGGTTCGACGTAGCGGGCCAGGTTGCGGTACTGTCCTGTAGATGGATCGAGCTTTGAGAAGGTAACCATCTTGGCTTGCTCGTGCGACTTGCCAGAACGGAACTCCGTGAGTTCGGTATGAACCTTGAAGGGCACGCCGGGATTACGCACCTTGTCACTTTGCGTAAGGACTTCGTCTGGCGTTTGACCACGGGACGACGAGAAGGGCGCTGTCAAGAGCAGGGCGTAGACCATGCACAAGATGGTGCGGCGTATGGGATCAGACATGCCGGAGTGCGTCCACGACAGGAAGTCTTGCAGCGCGGTATGCCGGCCAGACCGCCGCTACGGCGGCAATCCCCACAAGGGAGATCCATGCCCCAGCGACGAGGGGCGGGTTGTTGAAGAGGTACAGCTGCAGCGGGATAGCTCCCGCGGATACGGGAGGCGTCCACGTCACACCGGAATGATTGATGACAACGACGATCAAACCCGCCAAAAGCACGCCAAAGGTCGCTCCTGCTATGCCCAAGAGTGTTCCTTCGAGCACGAACTGCGCCTGTACGGTAGAGCGCTGAACGCCGAGGGCACGGCTTGTCCCGATTTCGCTGGTTCGTTCCATCACTGCCATGCTCATCGTGTTGAGGATCGTGAAAAGGACGATGACCCCGATCACGAGCGCGACAAATGTGAAGATGAAGGCGAAGAAGGCGACGGCCTGCTTGTAAAAGGGCGTGAGCTCCACGAAGTCGCGGACTTCAAGATCGAGTTTGTCTTGAGAGAACAGTGCTGAGAGCCGCGCACGTGCAGGTGCGATCTGATCGGTGTGGAGAAGCTGTAGAAGGATCCCTGTTACCTTGGGCTCCCCCCGGCCGTACAGCAGGCGTTGTGCGAGCGGCAGTTGCATGATCACATAAGCGTCATCCAAGTCTTTGACGCCTTGAAACTCCGCACGCTCGACCTGTAGGCTCACGACGTTGGGAGCACCCTGGGCAGTGGCGGCTAGCAGATCAACGCGTCGCTTTTGGCTCGGCTCGGCATTGCCCGCTTGTGATTCGCGACGAATGAGGTCATCGAACTCACTAGGCGTCTGAGGACTTGCAGCTGAAGAGTCAGGCCGGCGAGGGCAATCCGGTACATCCAGTTCCTCGCACATGCCGAGCATGCGCGCGAGTCCGAGACCGATAATTCCTCCATCGTCTGCCTGGAGAGGCGGCTTGGTGCCGGTGCTGACCTCAAGACCGTAGGCGTTCCACCGTCGCATGCGCAGGCGGTCGGCCGGGACGATCCCCTGGCCCATGAAGGTCTTGGAAGTATTGGTTTCGCTGTTGCCCGCGATGCCAAACACCGTCTGCATAGGCGTGGCGACCGCCACCATGGGAGCGAGCTCCGGGTCCCTTAGAACTTGGTTGATAACCGACGTGTAGCCGGAAATGCCGTAGGCGACTGGGTTGCCACTCCCGAACTGGAAATATCCCTGCTTGAAGATTGCCAGATGCCCGGTACGACGCACAGTGGACGTCTGGAAGTCCAGGATGATGTAGGTCATCAGGGCTCCTAGAAGTAGCACCGCAGCCGTGCCGAGGGCGATGGCTGCCGTTGTCATCGCGGATCTCCGCCGATTGCGAAGCACATTGCGTACTGAGATCTTCAAAGCCATCATGGAGTGCTTCCCTCCCTGGCCGTCGCTCCCAGCTCTACACGTCCGTCGCGGATAAATATCAACTGGTCCGCGTGACGCATCAATTCGGGATCATGAGTGGAAAAGATGAAGGTCGTTCGATACTGGGCCTGCATTTCGCGCATTAGACGGACCATGGACGCGCCCATTGCGGAATCAAGGTTTGCCGTGGGTTCATCTGCAAGCACAATTGACGGCCGCTTCACAAGAGCGCGCGCCACCGCAACGCGCTGGCGCTGCCCGCCGCTCATTTGGTTTGGCCGGTGATGAGCATGTTGCGTGAGACCAACTGCTTCAAGGGTCTCGGCGGTGCGAGCGCGCCGCTGAGCAGCCGACAGGTCCGTGCCGAGCAACGCGTACTCCACGTTCTCGTGTGCCGACAACATAGGTAGCAGGTTGAAGTTCTGAAAAATGAATCCGATGTGTTTCGCCCGAAAGGCTGTGAGTCTCCGATCGTCGAGAGACGTGATGTTGTGGCCAGCAATTGAGATGGCTCCACTACTTGGCGTGTCGATGGCGCCGATCAGGTTTAACAGCGTTGTCTTTCCGCTGCCTGAGGGTCCGACGAGCATCGAGAAACATTCGGCGCCCAAGCTCAGATTGACTTCGCGCAGGGCCTCGACGCAGACGCTGCCATCCAAGTAGATCTTGCTGACGTTCTGGACTTCGAGCATCACCCGGCCTGCGAAGGAATGTGCAGCGACTTGAGCTGCTGCCAGCTAAAAGCAGTAGCAGTGAGCGTCGCCTGCGCAACCATGTGGCCGCGAACGTCAACCCGACCGGTCAGTTTCCATACTTCACCCCAGGTCTGCAGGATTTCGACATGGATGTCCAGTCGATCTCCAGGGCCGGCTGGACGACGAAAGACGGCGTCCGACACCTTCATCAGACAGGGGATGCGATGTCGCATTTCCGTGCCTTGGGTCACGAGGGCAAGCAGACATGCGGCTTGCGCGATGGCTTCGATGGTGAATACACCTGGCAGGATTGGGTACTCGGGAAAGTGTCCTTCGAACAACGGATCTCCCTCGCACAGCTCCCGGTACGCTTCGATCTCGCGGCCGGGCACCACACGAGGCGCTGCGTCCACTAAAAGCAGCGGAGGCCGATGCGGCAGCATCGCGGTGATTGCGCCGCGGTCCAAGGACAGTGTCCTGATCGCGGTTTCGCTGTCACACGGCATATGCTGCCTTCAAAGTGAGCACTGCGTTGTGGCCGCCAAAAGCGAAGGAAGTGCTCATTCCGATCGAACCTGAGAGACCTTGCGCTTCGTTGGGCACGTAGTTCAGATCGCATTGCGGATCTGGTGACGTGTAGTTGATCGTTGGCGGGGCGGTTCTTTCGTTCAGTGCTATGAGAGTAACTAGTGCCTCGATCGCGCCTGCCGCTCCAAGCGTATGGCCGTGCATTGATTTGCTGGAAGACACCTTTAGCGAATCGGCGTGGGCACCGAAAGCTCCGCGTAGGGCCTTAGTCTCCGCCGCATCGTTCACAGCCGTACCGGTGCCATGTGCGTTCACGTAGCAAATGTCGCCTGGTGCTAACTGGCTCTCGTGGAGACATGTGCGAATCGCTTCTGTCTGACTCGGGATGGAAGGATTCACGATGTGGTGAGCATCGGAGTTCATGGAACAGCCAATGACTTCCCCATACACGGGGGCCCCACGCCGCTTTGCATGGTCGAATGCCTCGAGCACAAGGATGGCCGCACCTTCACCGAGTACTAGCCCAAGCCGATCGCGGCTGAACGGCCGGCAGGCGTCCGGCGCCAGCACACGCATCGCTTCCCAAATGCGCACGCCCCCCTCCGTCAGGCAAGCCTCCGAGCCACCGACAACCGCGACGTCGGCGGCACCGCTACGGACCATGTGGAAGCCCATGGCGATGGCGAAGGCGGAAGATGCACATGCCGACGCGACAACGAAGGCCGGCCCAGTGATGCCGTACTTCATGCTCAAGTGGCTTGCTGGGGCGTTGAGCATCATCTTCGGTACAGTCAACGGGTGTGGACGCCGGCGCTTTTCACTGAAGTAGGCTCTGTAGCCTTCCTCCATAGTCCCGATCGCGCCAGCGCCGGTTCCGAGCACTACCAATGACCGGGGAGCCAGTTGTTCGTCGAACACCAAGCCGCTTTCTGAAATCGCCTGCTGTGCTGCCACAAGAGCAAACTGAGTACAGCGGTCTAGCAACGGCAGATTGGACGCGTCGAGATGCTGAACGGGATCGAACCCACGCACTGCGGCGCCAACAGCCGAATCCGCGCCGTGCACGATGCCCGCGAGTGATCCGATCGCGCCTTGTCCCTGCAGGAGAGCCCGTGCGAACGCGTCTACGTTCGCGCCATTAGGAGACACAACGCCTCGTCCAGTAATCGCGACGCGCCTCATGCCGAAGAACTCGCTTGATCGGTGCTCTTCTCCACGATCAGGCGCACGACGAGATCGAAAACATCACCCACAGTGTTGAAGCTCGCACCTTGCCAGTCGTTGGCGTTGTAGGGAATTTTGATGTCGAACTTCTCCTCGATCACGAACACTGTTTCCACGAGTGACAGAGAACCGATGCCCGCATCGGCGAGAAGAGTGTCCCGCGTGAGTTCGCGTGCGTTGCCCGGAAGCACCGTACCAAGTAGCTCGAAGAGCTCGCTTTCGATTCGCTGGTCGTGAGTACTCATAGCAATCTTTCCGGCCGATTTCGCGAAAGCGGAACCGGCCTGTGGGGTGGACGGAGCGAATGTATGAGTGGCCGAGACAGAGGCACAAGCGACCTACCCAAATAGGTATGTTCGATGCGCAACGCAATACCCGTGCTGCACAATCGCGCCGCACCAAACGCGCAGCGGCGCGCTGCACGCATTCACCATTGCGAGGAGATTTCGTGGGCTTTCGCTTCTCCGGAACGGCTTGGAAGATGACTTCGAGAACCATGCGCCGCCACGCTGCATGGAGCGTTGTTCCGCTGGCGGCATTGATCCTTCTCACCTCTCATCGCATGCCAGGATCCTTAGTGTGGCCACTGGCGTTTGCCCTCGCTGCGGTCCTACTGCTCTATTTCGCGCATGTCGTCGCCGGTTTGGCCGCGCTGGTCTATGGCGCTCAATTGGAGGTGCGACGCAAGATCGTGCACGTGTGCGTGGGGGTCACAATCGTTGGCGTTGCTGTGATGACCGCTTCCGTCACTGCCCTCATAGCTGCCTGTTCAGGCATCGCCGCGTGGCAGATTTTTTCCCGGCGATTTAAAGGACCGTCAATGCTGCATTCACTGCTCATTGACCGTCCTGGTGTGGCCCACAGCTACGGTGATGTGCTGATGCCGCTCGGCATGGGACTATCCTTCCTGATTGCGGGATCTGCCACAGCGCCATGGCTTTTCGCCTCGACCGTTCTGATCGTGGCCGACGCTGCCGCGGCGATTGTCGGCACGAAGTGGGGGTGTCATCGCTACCGAGTCGTGGGAGGTGCATCGACAAAGTCGCTTGAAGGGAGCGCATCCTTTGTCGCCGCAGCGTGGATGCTCGGGCTCATTTTCCTGCTCCCAGTTCTCGACACTGCTACTTGGCTAGGCGTGGCTTGGACGCTGCTATTGGCGTGCATGCTCGCTGCGTGTGAAGCTGTATGTGTGCGGGGATCAGACAACCTCGTGCTTCCATTCGCCGCGGTGCTCGCCGCCACGCACGTTGGGGTCGTGGCTGCGACGGTGTGCTTGTTCATCGTGCTTCTGGCGCCCACCCTCGGCGTTGTATGGGCTAGCGGGGCGCGGCAGGTTCGCGACCGCTAGATGACTATGCACCTGATGCAAGCGCCCCATTCCGCCACTAGGCCGGTCGTAGTGCTTCTTGCCGCCGGTCGTGGTACGCGCTTCAACGCGGAGGGGACGAAGTTGCTCGCCTTGCTGAGGGGGCGACCTGTAGTGGCACACGCCATTGACTGCGCGCACCGGTCGAACCTCTTGTTGAAAGTGGTTCTGGCCGAGGATGCTCCTCGTGTGCTGGTCGAAGCCGTGCAGGCATTGGTGGGTGAACAAAACATTGTTTGGAACGCGTACGCTGCGCTGGGCGTCACGCAGTCCATCGCTCGCGGGCTTGCAGCATCACCGGACGCCGCAAGCTGGATCCTTTTGCCCGGGGACATGCCCAATGTGCAGCCCAATGACATGCATGCCGTGCTGCGCGTTTTGGATGAGCCGGACGTCCTAGCTGCGCGTCCAGTCCATGCGGGTAAGCCGGGCCACCCGGTTGGACTCTCGCGGCGGCTCGGCATCGACTGGTCCAAGTCCATCGCCTCTGCGGGTCCTGTACTGCTCAGGGCACTGGCGCATGCACATCACGTCGACAACTGCTCCCCCGGCGTGATCCAAGACGTAGATACGGTGGCCGATCTGGAGGGGCTATCCCCGTGAATCTGCCTTGGGGGCGTGAACTGCCTTTGTTCCTTGCCTGGAGCCGTTTTGGTCCTTGTCTGCGAAGCGATGTGCAGGCGGGCCTCGTTTCGGCAGTCATCATGATTCCGCAGGCGGTTGCCCTAGCAAGTCTCGCGGGCATGCCTGCAGAATGTGGTGTGTATGCGGCGGTGTTGCCTGTCGCGGTGGCAGCGCTACTTGGAACTTCGGGGAGAATCCTGTCCGGTCCGAACACGGCGGTTGCGGCAATGACCGCTGCTGCCCTTGCTCCGCTGGCCACAGCGTTCAGTTCAGAGTACGTCCAGCTTGCCCTTGTACTTGCTCTCGCGGTGGGCTTGGTGCAAGTTCTGTCGGGGCTCTTCGGCGTCGGAAAACTGCTATCGCAGTTGCCCACCTCTGTCGCGTGGGGCCTTGCCGCTGGCGCGGGCGCCACGCTGCTTGTGACCCATCTTTCGATGGCAATGGGCGTCCTCGATGTACGAGGTGAGTTGCCATGGATGTCCGTTTTCCAGGCTGCAGTTGCGGCTGAACGCGCCAATCCTATCAGCGTCTTCATTGTGCTCTTAACCCTTGTCACTGTGGCGGTCAGCGCACGTGTCTCCTCCATGAAGCCGTTCTCGCTGGCGATCGGTCTTGCGACAGCCACCATCGCCTGTGAAGTACTTGACTGGCTGTTTGGTGCGGCCGAGTTGGGCGTGGATCGGCTTGGTCACATAGAGGTTGGATGGCCACCGTTGGCTGTCCCCTCCTGGGATCTCGACGACTGGTACACATGGCATCAGTTGCTTAGCTGGGCCGTCGCTATTGCCGTGGTCGGGGGCCTCCAGACTGCCGTCATTCACCGTTCTCTGGGGGGCAGCGATCGGGGTTGGAGCAGCGCGCGCGACCTCCTCGCGCAGGGCGCAGGGAACATTGCGGCGGCCTTCAGCTATGGGTTCGCGGGTTCCGCTTCCTTCAACCGAACTTCGGCGCATGTGGACGCCGGCGCACGCACGGCGGCGGCGGCGGTTCTCTCCGCTGGCGCATTGCTCTTAATCGTATGGTCCTGCACAAGCGCACTTGCGCGTGTGCCATTGCCTGCCGTCGCGGCAATCGTGATGCTCACAGGCTGGCGCCTCCTAGCGTCGACATGGCGTGAGGCAGGCAACGCCGGGCGGACCCCGAGGCTGGAAGCAGCTGCTGTCGCGCTCGCTACGGTGCTTCTCGGGTTCCTTGTGGCGACTGTGCTCGGTGTACTTGCCGGTATCGCTCGATTGGCCTTAAGAAACGCGCGACCAGCGCAGGCCGTTACGTATCAGTTCCCAGTAGACCGCTCGTTTGCAGAGCGCCCCCAACCCTAAGAGGAGAGTTCCATGTCAATCCGATTCCTGTTCATTACCGCCTGCATGGCTGCCTTCGTTCCCGTGGCTCCCGCACTGGCAGCGGATGTGGCCACCAAGCGTGGCGCCACGGTTGCCGAAGAACGCGTCGTCTACCACGTCGTCGACGTCGGTTCTGCGCGTGAGGCGCTTGCCAACATGACCAATCACCTCAATGCGTCTCCGAAGGCGCGCATCACCCTGCTCGCGAACGGGAAAGGCGTCTACATGCTCGTCGCAGGCGAGAAGGATCAAGCGGGAGAGTACGGGGCCGCGATCACCGAACTGCAGCGCCGCGGCGTGCGCTTCGTCGCATGCCGAAACTCTATGGAACGGCGCAAGATCGAACTGTCGCAGCTTGTGGGCGGAACGGAAACGGTGCAGGCCGGTGTTGTGGAGATTGCACGCTTGCAACAGATCGAAGGCGCCGCCTACATCAAGCCCTGAACAACCCTGTCAGTGTCCTCCGAGACCGACGCCGAGGGTGGAAAGGAACAGAGGTAGAGCGATCACTGCTGCTACCAGCCACCCCGCGTGGGGTGGCGGCTGGGTAATGTGAACGTAGCCTCTTCGTCGCCATGCTATGAGAGGGAGTCCGATGGTGGCGAGGAAACCCTGCTGGAAGGCTTCGAGAAGTGCGGATGCCGTGGGGCCGGCGTAGAAGAGGGCGGCTAGGCAGGATACTGTGCCTATACCGAGATACGAGAGTCCGAGCGGTGCGTCGGGGGCGAACAGGATGCCTAGTCTGCGTACAGCTAGGTAGTACATCGACACGCCGATGGCGACGAGCGCCATTCGCCAGGCCGCGGTGAGCTCGAAACCCCAGTCCTGTACCGCCGAAGCAATGTCGCCTGCGCCAGTGATGCCGGAGAAAACCAAGTAACCCGTACCCCAAAGCAGGTTGGTGGCGGCAGCGAGTCCCACGAAGAGCGCGGTCGCGGGATGGTTTGCGCGTGGCAGACAGGCAAGGAGCGCACCGAGGGCTATGTTGGCAATGGGTCCAGCGGCCGCGACGAATCTGCCCGATTCCGAGCAGCGGAAGTACACCGACGTCAGTAGGATGATGTCGCCTCCGATGGCCTTGCAAGCCGCGCCGTGGGCCAGCGCCTCGTGCGCGACGCACGCGACGATGAAGGCCAACGCGGCCACGGCAGCGACCGTCGCGAATGATGCATACCTGCGACGATCAGGAGTCGCGGCTACGCTCGGATTTGTTTGGATTTTGCGAGGCATCAATGACCCAGGAGTGCAATCGCGTTAGTTGGGCAGGACGCCTGAAAGAATGCCGCGGCGTGGGTCAGGCTTGCGCCATTGAGAGGTGATCCAAGCCGCGAGGTCGAAGGCGTCTTGATCGCTGAGGTTCGCATTGTCAAGAGGCATATTGGCCTTAATAAAGCCGGCGAGGAGTTCAATGCGCTGGAAGCCGGCCCCCTTGTTGAAGCTGGACCATCCCCACAGCGGCGGCCCCAACCATCTGCCGTCGCGGTCTCGGATACCGGTACCGTCGCCCGCATGGCACACGGCGCATTTTTGCCGATACAACTCCTTGCCTCGTAGCCGGTTTGGATCCGAACCTGTACGCGCAAGCGTGGGGAACCCGCGGCCTGGCAGTTCAACGCCTACAGGTTTGCCCTTGGCGCGCCACTGGGAGTAGGCCGCCAGCGCGCGGATCTCCTCAGCGTCGAGCGGTGGCGGGAGCCCGTCAAGACTGAACCGAAAGCAGTTCTGGACCCGTTCCTCGAAGGTGCTGACTCGATCCGCCTTGACCAAATACGATGGATACATCGCCCATGCCGCCCACATAGGCGCGGCATGGGCACGCGTTCCTGCGCCGAGATGGCAGTTCGTGCAGGATAGAGCGTTTCCGCTGAAGCGCCGAGCGTAGACGGGTGTCGCAGTGAAAATTCGGTACCCAAGCTGAATAAGCTGCGAGTGCTTGTCAGGGCTGAGCTCCTGCAAGTCAGGTGGCAAGGGCGCATCCGAACCTGCGCTCGCAAAGAGGATGGCCGGCATTAGCCCTACTACGCATATAAGAGCGGATGCAAAGCGAATTTTGCCGCTTTGCATCGGAACTTGGCATGCGGTCATTCAGAGCCCAGACTCGGTGAGAGGCGCGAGCGCCCAACAAAGCGGGAAGATGGTGATTCCGACTGAAATCCGGACCAGTTCTCCTTCACGAGACTGCCGTACTGCGCGATCACCTCCCCGCGAGAATGGACCTGAAACTTCTTCATGATGCCGCCGACATGCAGTTTCACCGTGTCCGGCAAGAGGCCGACTTCCTTGGCGATGCGCTTATTGGAATAGCCCTTCAGAAGCCATTGCAGAACCTCCATTTGCCTTGGCGTTAAGCCTTCGAAGCGGTCACGAGGCGGCACCCTTGTGACGGTGTGCCTGTCGGAATGGTGCTTTGCGGCACCAAGCCCATGTTCGAGTAAGTGCGCCAACTCCTGTTCGAATTGGGAAAATGGCGTCGATTTCGAGATAAACGCGACCGCGCCCATCATTAGGCATTGCGAGGTGATCGCAGGCTGTTCCACCTCGGAGATCACGGCCACAGGAGTGCTTTGCTGGAAGGCTCTCAGATGGCTCAGGACACGTATCCCACTCTGATCTGGCAATCCCAGATCGAGCAAAACAAGGTCAAATACATTTTCAGCGCAGGCGGCCAGCGCACTTCTCACAGAGTCTGACTCATGAATAACACAGCGCGTGTCCCAATTTTGCACAATCTGCGCTAGGCCTTTGCGCATTACGGGATGGTCATCAACGATCAACACTGCACGTGAGCGCGCCGTCGGCGCACCGACACTCAGGACAGCTTCCATCCGTGTTCACCTGCCTGGCTATGACCAGTGCAGGGCCTCCCATTGTCAATTGTTGTCGGGCACCGTGCGAATCAAGCCTCAATCAATCGCTCGATGTCTACGAGGTGATGAAGTATTACCTTCTTCATATCGACATCCGCGTTTATGCCGTATGGTGCGTAGCGTGTCAAGATCTCTGCGACAAGTTTTGGGGAGGCTTCAAAATTGGACGCACTCGGCGTTTTGGATGACTTCCCTGGAGATTGTTCGTCTGCGCCCATTCGAATCATGTTGCCTCACAGCGTGGTATTCAAGTTTGCCTTTCTCGTCCGCAATGGATCTCAACCGGTAGCGTCTTCAACGTGAAGGACCGGTGATCGCCATGCTGGGCAGTACGCAGTGATGCCTTGCCGCTATTCATCAAATCAACCCACTGCAGGAAAATGGAAAAAAATTTAGCCCATCCCCAAGAAGTTACAACCTCTGCCGTTGCATCATTCTTCGAGAAGGTCCAAGAGCCCCAATGGGTCAGTCGGCTTGCTATGGCCGTCCTGTTTTCCGACATCGTTTTGATCTGGCGCACGGGGACTGGTATCCGACATTGGGCATTCGACGGTACCGCGATCTTGCTCCACGCGGGAGAGGTGCTCGTTGGACTACTGGCGCTTGGCATCCTTTCGGCATTCCTACTTCCAGTAGCGCATGTCTTGTCGCAGGTGCTCGTTTGCATGCTCTATGAATACTTGCCAAACGGGCTGAAAAGCGACCGTCGGAGCAGCGATCTTCCTTTGAATTGCGTTCATTCGTCCTCCTTTTATGAGCATGTGCTGCGAACAAGAGATCCGGTGCTGTGGGATGTCTGGAAAGATCATGTAGCGCAGCGACGTCGCCAGCAGAGTGCCCCACTTGCTTCGGCCTTGCCATTTTCATTGCTGGTACTCGCGACCGTAGATTTTCTTTTACCGAGTTTCGGAGCTCAGGGAAACACGTTGCTGTTTGACGGTGCGGCGATGATAGGGGCGCAAGGACCGTGGTTTTTGGGCAGCTTACTTTTGACCCTGCCTCGATTTCACGTACAGCAAGTCATGCAGCCAAGCGGCTGCTTTCCCACGCCACCGGGGCGAGGAAGCCATTGGCCGAGTGCAGGCGCTGGCGGTTGTACCAGCCCTCGATCCAGTCGACGATGTCCAGCCTGGCCTGAGCCCGCGTGTCATAGCGGACCTGGTAAATGCGCTCGACCTTCAGCGTCTTGAAGAAGCTCTCCAGCGGCGCGTTGTCCCAGGCGTTGGCCTTCCTGCTCATTGACATCGTGACGCCCAATTCGGCCGCCAACGCCCGGTAACGTCCACTCGCATATTGAGCCCCGCGATCGGTGTGCACCAGCAGACCCTTGAGCGGTTTGCGCTGCCACCATGCTGATTTCAAGGCAGTGCACACCAGTGTGGCGTCGATGGCCTCGGACATCGACCAGCCTACGATGCGCCGGCCAGCCAGATCCATCACCGCCGCCAGGTACAGCCAGCCCTCGCCGGTGGGCACGTACGTGATGTCCGCCACCCAGGCCTGGTTGGGATGCCAGCCGTCAAAGCGCCGATCCAGCACATTCTCTGCCACCGGCAAGCGATGGGCCGAATCGGTGGTCACCACAAAGGGGCGCCGATACACGGGCCGCAGCCCCTGGCGTTGCAGGCTCTTGCGAACCCGTTCGGCGCTGACGACTTCGCCCTGCTGGCGCAGCTTTTGCACGATCCGAGGACGCCCATAGCTTCGGCCACTGGCATCGTGGATGGCAGCCACCTTGGCGTCCAGCGCCTGGTTGGCCTGTGTGCGAGCGCTGGGCGGACGTACACGCCATTGGCTGTAGCCGCTGCGAGACACCTGCAGTACGCGGCACAGCCGGCTGACGGTGTACTGGTCGCGATATTCGTCGATCCAGGCGTACTTCATCGCGACCCCCTGGCGAAGTACGCCGTCGCTTTTCGTAGGATTTCCACGTCCAGCTTCGCGTCGGCCAGTTCCCTGCGCAGGCGGCTGTGCTCGGCCTCCAGCTCGCTGACAGGGCGGCGTGCAGGTGCTTCGCCCGGCACCGGTGCACCGCTTGTGGCGGCGGGCGTGCCAACGCCCCGCCTGGACCAGTTCCCCACCGTCGCCACCGGCACGCCCAGGCGCCTGGCAGCCTCGTGGCCGCCCACCGATGCCGCCAGCCTCACGGCTTCAACCTTGAATTCCCCTGTGTACTGCCTCTTGGGCAGCCTGCCTTCTTTCATCTCGTTTCTCCGTACCTTTGAAGTTTCCAACTTCTTGCTGTACGTGAAATCGAGGCAGGGTCAGATCCTCTCGCACGACCACTACGATCACCTGGACCTGGCCGCGATCGACGCGCTGCGGGAGCGCGTGCAGCGCTACTTCGTGCCGCTGGGCGTCGGTGCACGGCTGCGCGACGCCCGGGTCGCGCCCGAGCGCATCCAGGAATTCGACTGGTGGCAGCAGGGCCGCCATGGCGAGGTGCAGGTTACCGCCACTCCGTCGCAGCATTTCTCGGGCCGCACGCTGTGGGACCGCGACAGCACGCTGTGGGCGTCATGGGCGATCGAGAGCGGCGGCGAGCGCATCTTCTACAGCGGCGACTCGGGCTACTTCCCCGGCTTCAGCGAGATCGGCGAGCGCTTCGGCGGCTTCGACCTGGCACTGATGGAGAGCGGCGCGTACGACGACTACTGGCCCTCGGTGCACATGCGCCCCGAGGAAACGGTGAAGGCCTTCCAGGACCTGCGCGGCAAGCTGCTCTACCTGGTGCACAACAGCACCTTACCTCGCCTTCCACACCTGGCAGGACCCGCTGGACCGGGTGGCTGCCATCGCCGAACGCGAGAAGATCCCGCTGGCTACGCCCGAGATCGGCGAGGTGCTGACGATCGGGGCGGCGCGCACGAACGTGCTGTGGTGGAAGGGGCTTCGCTAGCGACCGCGTAGAGCCAGACGAACACGCCCCCAGGATCAGCAGGTCCGCGCCATAGGGCAGCGCGGCGTAGCCGCCGCCGGCGCGCACGCGACGTGTCTCAGTCGCGCCCGCGCACCAGCAACAGCAGCACCAGGCCGCTGCCCAGCACCGCCACGCCGATCCAGGCCGCGTTGAAGCCGCCCAGCTGCTGCGAGTAGACGTAGCCCAGGCTGGACCACAGCATGTAGGCGCTGCTGGCGCAGAACACCAGGGGCAGCACCGGGTACAGCGGCACGCGGAACGGGCGATTGCGGTCGCCGTCGATGGCGCGCATCCGGAACAGCGCGATGCCGATCAGCAGGAAGAACAGCCAGAACACCGGCGCCGTGTACTCGACCATGGACTGGAAGCCGCCCTTGAACACCACGCCCAGCACGATCAGCACCAGGGCCAGCACGCACTGGATCGGCAGGGCGTTGCGCGGCACGCGCCGCTGCTCGTCCCAGGCCGCCAGCGGCTTGAACACCGGCCAGTCCTGGCCCAGTGCGGCGGCCGTGCGCGCGCCCACGATCAGCGTGGCGTTGATCGAGGTCAGCGCCGCCGCCGCGACCATGACCGCGATCAGCTTGCCGGCACCGGGGCCGAACACCGCGGCCAGCGTGTCGGTGGCCACGGCCTGCGAGCCGGCCATGCCGGCCTGGCCCAGCACGTACCAGTAGGCCCAGTTGACCAGCAGGTACAGCAGGGTGAGGAAGCTGACCGATATCAGCAGTGCCCAGACGATGCTGCGCCGGTCCTGCAGGTCGGCGCTGATGTAGGCCGCATCGTTCCAGCCGCCGAAGGTCAGCAGCACGAACACCATGCCGAAACCCACGCCGGCCAGCGTGGCCGGTCCGGGTGCGGCCGCGGGCGCCGGCGCGGTGCTGCCGGTGCCGCCCAGCAGCCACAGTGCCGCCCCCACGATCAGCACCAGGCCGCCGACTTCGACCACCGTCAGCCAGGTCTGCGTTTCGGCGCCGCTGCGGATGCCGCGCATGTTGACGGCGGTCAGCAGCACCGTCGCCAGCGCCGCATAGATCGCGCTGCTGTAGGGGCCGAGCGGCAGCAACTCGGTCATGTAGTCGCCGAACACGAAGCCCAGCAGGGCGATGGACCCGGTGGTGATGACCGTGAAGCGGGCCCAGGCGTACAGCAAAGCCGTGCCGCGGCCGAAGGCGCGCGACAGGAAGTGGTACTCGCCGCCAGCGCTGGGGTAGGTGGACGACAGCTCGGCATAGCAGAGCGCGCCGATCAGCGCCAGCAGGCCCCCCGCCGCCCACAGCGCGAACATCCAGGTGGCGGTGGGCACCGCCCCCGCCACGATGGACGGCGCCTTGAAGATGCCGGCGCCGACCACCACGCCCACCGTGATGGCGATGGCGTGGCGCGTGTTCAGCGGCGCGGACGCACGGGCGCCGGCCGCCGGGACCGGGGCCGTCATCGGATGACGCGCGCAGTCTCTGCGCCGGCGTGCCTTTCGGCCGCGCCGATCCGGCCCGCGATGGGCGACGGCGCGCCGTTGCGGGTGGCCTCGAACGGTGCACTGCCGGATCGCCCGGGCCGCGTGACGTTGCCGGTGATGCGGTTGTCGGCGACGCGGCCGTCCAACTGCAGCACTTCGCCCTGGGGCGTGCGCAGCGCGAAGCTGATCCGGTCGCCCGAGATGCGCGGGTGCACCACGCTGGCTTCCAGGTCCTCGAAGATCGCGTTGCCGCTGAGCACCTGGTAGCGCTGCGACAGGCTCAGCGTGGCGTTGGCCAGGCCACTGCCGCTGAGCTTCCATTCGCCGGAGGCATTGGCCGGAATGCGCCACAGGTAGGCACTGCTGCCGCCGATGCGGGCGGTCTCGTCGGGCTGCCAGTCTCCCATGGTGAAGGCGTGCGATACCACGCGCGTGCCGGGCGCCATGGTGAGCAGGATCGGCCTGAGCTTGAGGTTCAGATCCGGAAGCAGGTACAGCGTGATGACATTGGCGCTGGAGAAGTCGCTCTGGAAGATGTCGGCCTGGCGGAACTCCACCTTGTCGGCAACGCCGGCTTCCTTGGCATGGCGCTGCGAGAGAGCGACCATGTCGGGGTTGTATTCGAGGCCGGTGGCGCGCGCGCCGAAGTCACGGGCGGCGGCGATGGCGATCTTGCCGTCGCCCGAGCCCAGGTCGAACACCCGGTCGGTGGGCTTGACCTCGGCCATCTGCAACATGCGCTGGACCAAGGTATCGGGCGTGGGAATCCAGACCACATCCTTGCCGGACTGCCCATGCTGGGGCGTGAAGTCGGCGGAGGTCTGGGCCACGGCGACGCTGGCCAGACCGGCGAGCGACAGCAGGGCGATACGGCGGGTCAGGAATCCCGGAGCAAGCTTCATCACGGTTGGTTCTCTTCTTGTGGCAACAGGAAGCGCCGCGCGACTCCATGCAACGCGGCCCGGCGGCAGCCATTGTGGAGGGACCGACCGGGACACCGCATGACGACCCCAGGCGCCGTGTGGGCTTCGGTCGGGCACAACGGCAGCCCGGCGCGGGGCCTTGCCTGGCCCCGTTCAGGCCGCGGCCTTCAGTTCGCTGGCGGACACAGGGCGCAGCCCGGTGCTGAAATCCTTCAGGTTCAACACAGTGCCGGGCTCGGCGATCACCACCAGCACGCCGGGGCATCGACGGCGGATGGCGTTGGCGAAGTCGGTCCAGGGGGCCGATTCGACTTCCATCATCTTGTGGAAGTATTCGTGCGGCGGATACAGGAACACGACCTTGGGCTGAAGCGCGTCGACGCCGCGCACCACGTCGTCGATGAAGAACAGCTGCATGCCTGCCAGGAGGACGTCCGTCCTGGGGAACTGCCGCTTCAACTCGACCAAATCCTGGTCGGTCATCTTGGTGTTGAAGCCTTCGTTGTAGTTGAGCACGGTGGTGCCGTCCGGCAGTTCGACGTGGAAGCCCGTGTAGCCGGAGTAGAAAGGCGCGTTCGTTGCGCTGCTCCAGGCCCATGCCAATTGCGTGGTGTTGCCGCGGAACACGGCCTTGGTCATTGCCTTGAACAGGTTGAGGTCGCGGTGCTTCCAGGGGAAGAGGCCGAGGGTGAATCCGTCGGCCTGCACCGATTCGCCCCAGCCGGCGGGCAGCAGCCGCGCCGGCGCGATGCCGTTGCGCCGCTCCAGGAAGCGGCAGACCGCGGGCGTGGCCACCACGCGGGCCTGGCTGGTCCTGAGAACGTCGGGCACGTCCAGGAAATGCTCCTCATGCCCGTGCGTCACACAGACCAGATCGGCGTGGGCAAAATCCCTCAGGTTGAACCAGTGCGCGCCGCAGTACGGGCGAAAGAAGGGGTCGAAGAAGATCGACTTGCCGGTCGCGTGCAGTTCGATCGCAGACCAACCGTAGTACTTGATGAATGGGCTGTCGTCCATGTGAAAGCTCCTTGGGGCTGTAGAATTTTGTCCACTATTTAGGAATTCAATGATAAGCAAGAAGAAGACCAGCGTGGCTGCTCGGCGAGGAAGTGGAGTGGAATCCCAGGAGCGAGTCGCCGAAGCGGTCACGGACAAGAAAGAACGCACACAGCACATGGCCCACCTGTCGCAGGCCCTGCGCACCCGCCGCAAGGCGAAGGGGCTGGCGATCGAGCAGTTGGCCGAGCTGTCCGGCGTCAGCCGATCCATGATTTCCAAGGTGGAGCGGGGGGAGGCCGTCCCGTCGGCCTCGGTGCTGTCGCGGCTGGCGGAGGCGCTGGGCGTCACCTTCTCGCAGCTGCTGGTGGACCAGGAGGAGCAGGAGGTCGTGGTGCTGCCGCAGCGCGTGCAACCCGTGCTGCGCGACCAGAGTTCGGGCTACACGCGGCGCTGCATATCGCCCATCCTGCCGGGGCGCGGCGTCGACTGGGTTCTCAACACGCTGCCGGTGGGTACGACCACGGGGGAATTCACCGCGCACCGGCGCGGCACGGACGAGTACATCTACGTGCTCCAGGGCACGCTGGAGGCGCGCCTGGGCGGCGAGCAGGTGCATCGCCTCGAGGCGGGCGACGCGCTCTATTTCCAGGCGATGCAGTCGCACGAGTTCCGCAACGTGGGGCGGGGCGACTGCCAGTACTTCCTGGTCATCGACAGCACGCCGTTCCGGCGCTGACTGGCGCTTGCGCACGCTTCGTGGCTTCGCCACGAATGCACCCGATAGGGGAATTTAATCCTCTATTTGGTTGATTTTGGCATGGGCGGCACTCCCATGGTGCCGGTCGGTGCGTCATATTGATTCCACTTTGGTGGAAACCTGTCCAAGATCGCTGGCACGCAGCTTGCGTTTCCGGTGGCACTCCCCCGTTCTTCAACCCTTGGAGTCCGCCCCATGAAGTTCCTCCGCAAGCATGCCGAGCCCGCGACAGCGGCGGCCTCCGGCGCCCGTCGCCAGGCCCTGAAGCTCGGCGCCCTGGGTGGCGTCGCCTTGGCCACGCCTGCCGTGTCGATGGCCCAGACGACCACGCTGCGTTTCCAGAGCGCGTGGCCGGCCAAGACGATCTTTCACGAGTTTGCGATGGACGCGAGCAAGGACATCGAGCAAGTGACGGGCGGGCGCGTGAAGATCCAGATGCTGCCTGCCGGCGCCGTGGTGCCGCCTGCGCAGATCCTTGAGGCCGTCTCCAGCGGCACGCTCGATGGCGGGCACACCATCCCGGCCTTCTGGTTCGGCCGCAACACGGCATTCGGCCTGTACGGGGCCGGCCCCAATTTCGGCATGGACGCGAACCAACTGCTGGGCTGGATCGAGCACGGCGGCGGCAGGCAGCTCTATGCCGAGACGCTGGCCGCGGCGAAGCTGAACGTCACGGCGCTGCTGTACGGCCCCATTCCCTGCGAGCCCTTCGGCTGGTTCCGCAAGGAGCTCAAGACGGTCGACGACATCCGGGGCCTGAAGTACCGCACCTCGGGCCTGTCGGTGGACATGATGCAGGCGCTGGGCGCCGTGCCCGTGCAACTGGCCCCGGGCGACATCGTGCCATCGCTCGAACGCGGGGTGATCGATGCGGCCGAGTTCGCCAACATCACCGATGACCGCCTGCTCGGCTTCCCCGATGTGACCAAGCTGTACTACCTGCAGAGCTATCACCAGGCGAACAACGTGTTCGACCTGAGCTTCCACAAGCCGAAGTACGACGCCTTGCCGCAGGAGACCAAGGGCCTCGTTCAGGCCGCCCTCGATGCGGCCAGCTCGCGGATGGCCTGGAAGGCCATGAACCGCATGGCCGACGATCTCATCGCGATGCAGTCCAGGGACGGCGTGAAGGTCATGCGCACCCCGCAGGCCATCCTCAACGCACAGCTCGATGCGTGGACCAAGGTGATCGGCACCCGCAGCGCCGAGAACCCGCTGTTCGCCAAGACCGTGGAATCGCAGAAGGCCTGGGCCAAGAAGGTGGTCTACCTGTCCGAGCTCACGACGGTGGCTGCCGGACCGGCCTACCGCAAGTTCTTCGGCTGAACCGCCCGAGGCTTCGGCCGGGCTGGCCATGCATGGCCCCAGGAGTCCCCGTCATGAATACCCTGCTGCGTGCCGCCGATCGACTGTCCACCTGGGTCGGGCAAGTGTCCGGATGGCTCATCGTGGTGCTGGTCGCCATCACCGTCTTCGAGGTGGTCGCGCGCTACGCCTTCAATGCGCCGAACGGCTGGGTGCTGGATGCGACCATCATGTCCTACGGTGCCATGATCATCCTCGGCGGAGCCTATGCGCTGGCACAGCAGAACCATGTGCGTGGCGACATCCTCTACGGCATGCTCAAGCCGCGTGCCCAGGCCATCGTCGACCTCGGCTTGTATGTGGTGTTCTTCTGCCCGGGCGTGATCGCCCTGATCTGGGCCGGCGCGGCCTATGCCGGTGAATCGTGGGCTGTGGCCGAGCGCTCCGCGCTGACGGCCAACGGACTGCCCGTCTACCCGCTCAAGACCTTGATCCCCATTGCCGGCGCACTGCTGATGATGCAGGGCCTGGCCGAGATGCTGAGATGCGTGGTCTGCATCCGCGACGGCGTCTGGGCGCCGCGCAGCGAAGACGTCCGGGAGGTGGACGTGGAGCGCCTTCGCCAGCAGGCCCTGAACACCGACCCGGTGCCGGCCGCCGCGAAGGGGGATGCATGAGAAAGGAACTGCGCTTCGGCCTGGCACTGATCGCGCTGGTGCTGGCCGGGGTGGCCTTCCTGACGCCGTGGGGCGAGCTGCGCAGCGGCCACGTGGGTCTGCTGATGCTGGCCACGGTGGTGGTGGGCATCATGCTGGGTTTTCCCACGGCCTTCACGCTGATGGGGATGGGCGTGATCTTCACCTTCATCGCCTATGCGCGCTCGGGTTCCGGCCAGGCCTGGCAGCACACCCTCGACCTGATGGTGCAGCGCGCCTACTCGGTGATGACCAACGACACGCTCATCGCGATTCCTGTGTTCGTGTTCATGGGCTACATCGTCGAGCGGTCCAACCTGATCGCGCGGCTGTTCCAGAGCCTGCACCTGTCGATGGCGCGGGTGCCCGGCGCGCTGGCCGTGGCCACGCTGGTGACCTGTGCCGTGTTCGCGACCGCCACGGGCATCGTCGGCGCAGTCATCACGCTCATGGGGCTGCTGGCCATGCCGACGATGCTCAAGGCGGGCTATGACATCCGCGTCATCGCCGGCGCCATCACGGCCGGCGGCTGCCTGGGCGCGCTCATCCCGCCGTCAGTGCTGCTCATCCTGTACGGGGCGACGGCAGGTGTTTCCGTCGTGCGGCTCTACGCGGGCGCGCTGCTGCCGGGCCTGCTGCTCACGGCGCTGTATGTCGGCTACATCGTGGTGCTGGCGAAGCTCAAGCCGTCGCTCATGCCGCCGCTGTCGCAGAGCGAGCGGCAGGTGCCGCTGTCGGCGTCTTCGCTGGCGCTGTCCGGCGGCGCGCGCCGTGCGCCGGTGCTGCGTCCCATCCTGGCGGCGCTGCTGCAGGCGCGCCCGCCCGTGCCGCGCCTGCGCCTGGCGGGCTACGCCGTCATGGCCCTGGCGCCCGGCATGGTGCTGGCCGCACTGCTGGCACTGAGCATGCTGGGTTCTTCGGGCGGCGCTTCGCTCGGGGAATCCGCCGCCGCATCGGGATCGGTGATCGCTGCCGCCCAGGCCGCCCCCGCCGGGAATGCCGATGACGCGGACGAGGGAGAGGATGCATCGCTGGACATGTTCAGCCTCGGCGGCGGTCAGTTCGCCGGCGACGATGCCGGAGCCGGCGTGCGTTCGCCGGGGCTGCCGCACTGGCTGCCCTGGGCCGCCCTGGCACTGCTGGCGGCCGCAACGGCATGGTTCTACCGGGGCCTGACGGCAGAGCGCTTCGAGATCATGCGCATGCTCGCCGCCTCATTCGTGCCGCTGTCGGTGCTGATCGCAGCGGTGCTGGGCAGCATCGTGCTGGGCCTGGCGACGCCCACTGAAGCCGCCGCGATGGGCGCCTTCGGCGGCATGTTGCTCGCGCTGGCCTACCGTCGGCTGAGCCTGGGGGTGGTTCGCGAGTCGGTCTTCCTGACTGCGAAGACCAGCGCGATGGTGTGCTGGCTCTTCATCGGCTCGGCGATCTTCTCGGCCGCGTTCGCCCTGCTGGGTGGGCAGGAAGTCATCGAGAACTGGGTCATGTCGCTGGGGTTGTCCACCATCCAGTTCCTGCTGCTGTCGCAGCTCATCATCTTCCTGCTGGGGTGGCCCCTGGAATGGACGGAGATCATCGTCATCTTCGTGCCCATCTTCGTGCCGCTGCTGGACAACTTCGGCGTCGATCCGCTGTTCTTCGGTCTGCTGGTGGCGCTGAATCTCCAGACGGCCTACCTCAGCCCGCCGGTGGCCATGTCGGCCTTCTACCTCAAGGGTGTGGCGCCGCCGCATGTGACGCTGAACCAGATCTTTGCAGGCATGATGCCCTTCATGGGCCTGCAGATCCTGGCCATGTTCATCCTGTACGCCTTCCCCGCCATCGGGCTGTGGTTGCCTACGGCTCTCTATCGCTAGGAAAGCACTCGAAGGCGTGTCAGACCTTGGCGGGTTACCGGCCTTCATGCGAAGTCTGCGGCTTCACAATGGGGGTCGATGCCCTTCGACTTCGACGCCGCCGTCCAAGCCCCGCTCCGCATGCAGCCGGGGATGCGTCGCCTGGCGCGGTCCAGTTGACGCCGCTGCTCTTGGAGATGCCGGTCTCGGCGGCCACCGAGCGTACGCTCCAGTGCGTCGCGCCGTCGGCCGGATTGGTGTGCAGCGTCGTCTTGATCAGGCCGGCCACGCGCTCGTCATCGATGCTGGGCGGCGGGCCGGGGCGCATGTCGCCGTACAGTCGCCAATGCGCCGCTCGATGAAACGAGCGTGTCACTCGTCTACTGTTGCCTTGGTCCGTTGCACACGCTCGGCGATCGAGCTATTTGCAGAAGCTTCTCTCGAGCACCGCGCAGTCCGCAGCCATCCGATGTGAAGCCCCTCGGTGCTTCGCATCGGCACATCCACGTCGCCGGCAATCAGATGACCAGCTCGATGAGCCTCGGCCCGTCCGCTTCGATGGACCGCTGGAAGACCGCGTTGAAGTCTTCCATCGAGCAGGCGCGCGTGGCTTCGACACCGAATCCCGAAGCGAGCTCGACCCAGTCGAGATCCGGTCTGTCCAGCGTCAGGAGGCTCTCCGCGGCCGTGGATGTCTTCGCGCCCACGCGCTTCATCTCGTCGAAGAGGATGGCGTAGCGGCGGTTGGAGAGGATGACGGTCGTCACGTTCAGCCGCTCCCGCGCCTGCGTCCACAAGGCCTGCAAGGTGTAGAGCGCTGAGCCGTCGGCTTCGAGGTTGATCACGCGCCGCCCGGGACAGGCCACCGCGGCACCCGTGGCAAGAGGCATGCCCATGCCGATGGCGCCCCCCGTGAGCTGCAGCCAGTCGTGCGCGGCCGCGTGCTGCGTCTGCGGGAAGAGGCTTCTCCCGAAGCTCACGCTTTCGTCGACCACGATGCTGTCCGGCGGCAGCAGGGCAGCCAATGATCGGGCGAGGGAGTCGGGATCGATGGCGCCCGACGCAGGCTGCGCCCTGCCTCCCTGGACCTCGTCTGCCGTCCAGCGATCGCAATCGAGCGAGCTGGCCAATCGCTCGAGCGCATCGACCACGTCCTCATCGCCATGCGCCAGCGTCGATACGTCGACGCCGTCCGCTTCGGGACGGGACCGCCCATCGGGTCCGGCGAAAGAGAACACCGGACGCTTCGCGCCTGCGAGCACCAGGCGCTTCATGCCTGCCATGAAGGAGACGGCCGCCGATGGGGCGTAGGGAATGCGCTGGACCGCGGGTCGCCCTCGTCCACGCTCGATCCGCGCGATCGAGCTTTCCGTCAGAAGCCGGGCTCCCGTGCGCCGGGCGATGGCGCCGGCCAGGAGGAGGGCGTCGCCAGTCAGGGCATCGCCGCCCAGAAGCAGCGCGGAAGCTGGGCCGCTCAACGCGCCCCACGCTCTTTCGACGGCGGCGGCATCGACCGGCGTTCGGGCTGCCACCTCCCTGGGCGCGGCGACCTGGGCGCCTTCGGACCAGCACACATCGGAAGGAAGCACCAGGCTCGCGATCCCCCTGCCAGCCGCCAAGGCCGCCGCCGCGGCGGCAACTCCGTCGTGGGCGACAGCCTGCACGTCGAGCACGGTTTTCGTCCAGCCGGACACGGTGCGCGCCAGCGCCTCGGTGTCCATGACAAGCGGGGGATCCGCGGGCCGATGGCTGTGCGAGAGATCGCCGATGAGGTTGACGATCGGCGAGCGTGCCCTGCGCGCGTTGTGCAGGTTGGCAAGGCCATTGGCGAGGCCAGGCCCGCAATGCAGCAGCGTCGCCGCCGGACGACGGGTCATGCGGCCGTAGCCGTCCGCGGCGCCCGTCGCGACGCCCTCGGCCAGCGCGGGCACCACCCGCATGCCGGCCACGCGATCCAGCGCCGCCACGAAGTGCATCTCGCTGGTGCCCGGATTGGAGAAGCAGGTGTCCACTCCCGCGTCGACGAGACTTCGCAGAAGCGCTTCGGCGCCGTTCATTTGCGAGCAGGCTCCAGCGGGCTCGAAGGGGTCATTCCAGCTGCAGGCCCAGTTTGCGGACCAGCGATCTGAATTCGGCCGTCTCGTTGCGAAGGATGTTCCCGAACTCCGTGGGCGTCGTGCTCCAGGCGGGCATGCCTCGTTCTTCGAGCTGGCGGGCGAACTCCGGATTGGAGAGCGCAGCGGCGACTTCGTCGCTCAACTGCTTGACCACCCGCGCGGGCGCCCGCGCGGGTGCGAAAAGGCCCATCCACGGCTTCACTCCGATGTTGGGATAGCCGGACTCCGTCATCGTCGGCGTGCTGGGCGTCAGGGAGATTCGTTCGGATCCCAGTACCGCCAGCGCCTTGAGCTTGCCGGACCGCACGAGCGGCATGACCACCGCGGCGTTGTCGAACATGAACTGAACCTGCCCGGCCATCATGTCGTTCCAGGCGGGCGCGCCGCCCTTGTACGGCACATGCGTGGCCTGGATGTCGGCGACGGAGCAGAACTGCGCACCGTAGATGTGGTTGGTCGTGTTGTTGCCGTACGAGGCGTAGTTCAGCTTGCCCGGATTCGCTTTCGCGTAGCCCACGAGTTCGGGCACGCTGCTTGGCGCAAAGCGCGCATCGGCCACCAGCATCATGGCGCCGGACACCACTGTGGTGACGGGCTGCAGATCGCGGGCGAAGTCGTAGGGCAGAACCTGGACGGTGGCCGCGGCGATCGTGATTTCGGAGGGCGCCGCGAACAGGAGGGTGTAGCCATCCGGCTCCGAATGGATGACGTGCTGCACGCCCAGGCGCCCGCTTGCCCCAGCGCGGTTCTCGACGACGATCGGTTGCCCGATGCGGCGGGCGAGTTGCTCCGCGAGGAGTCGGGCGGCAGTGTCGGCGCTTCCGCCGGGCGGCCAGCCGACGATGAAGCGCACGGGTCGATCAGGCCAGCCACTCTTTTGCTGAGTCCAGCACGTCATGGGCGTGAGGGCGAAGGCTGCAAGCAACTGCCTGCGACGGGAGAAGGCGGTCTGTGGCTTCAACGTGCTCTCCATGCGACTGTGATGGACAGAATCTAGACTTCCGGTCGCACATCGACAATCATCGAATACATCCATTTGCGTGCTCGAATCGAGAACGCTACGGCAAACCCCACGGACGTCTCACCCCATGTCGCGAGATTCGGTTTTTCCTCTGAAGCATCCGCTATCGCTGAGGTATTTCTTCGAGGTGGCGAAGGCCGGCTCGTTTCGAAAGGCGTCGGACCAGGTCCACATTGCCGCCTCGGCCATCAATCGCCATGTCAAATACCTGGAAGAGGAAATGGGGGCGCCGCTCTTCGAACGTGGACGCGGGCGGGAAGGCCTCAAGCTGACGGCCGCCGGGGAAATCCTGCTCTACCGGCTCAAGCGTGCGATGTCGGAACTGGGGGCCGCGGGAACGGAGATCGACTCGCTGCTCGGGCTGCATCGCGGCACCGTGAACTTCGGCGTCAACGAGGGGCTCTGGCGAGAGGTTCTCCCCGGGCTGTTGACCCACTTCCGCAGCAGCCATCCCAACATCCAGTATCACGTGGTCGCGGCGAACTCCCCCCGCCTCGTGGAAATGGTTCTTGCCGACGAGATCGACTTCGCGCTGGCCTTCAATCCCTTTCCCCACGATGGCGTGACGTTCGCAGCGAAGCTGGCCATCGGCGCCTGCGTGATGATGAGGCGGACGCACCCGCTGGCATCCCGCAGCAGCCTGCGGCTGCGGGACTGCGCGCTTCACCAGCTCGTCATGCCCGACGAGTCGCTGGCACTGCGTGCGACGCTCGACCGCATGTTCCTGCAAGCCGGGGTGACGCCGAAGGTCACGATGACGACCAATTCCTACGAGGTCATGCGGACCGCGACCGAAGCGGGTATAGGCATCTCGATACTGACCCAGCAGGTCATCGCGCCGGCCTCGAAGTCCTCGCCGGTCGTCTACGTGCCCTTGCGGGACACGGGGATTCCGGCGCAGCAACTCGCCTGCTGCACGCGCCGTGGAAGAACACTTTCCGCGGCAAGCGCCGCGATGGTCGGACGCATCGCCGAAGTCCTCGAGTCTCGCACCACCGCGCCATAGCGCGCAGGCTTTGCGTTCTCGCCAAGAGAACGCATCGGCGACGAATCGATGCTTGCGGATGCGAGGGGCCGCACCTAGATTTCTTCCTGTCGCGGACGATCCGCACAGGACCGAGGAGATCTATCGTGGCCAAGGCCATCCTGCTGAGCAAGCAAGACGATGCGGTGCGCGCCGAGGTGCGCGAGTTGTCCGCGCAGGACTTCCCGCCCGCCGAAGTGCGGCTGCGCATCGAGTATTCGTCACTGAACTACAAGGACGCGCTGGCGATCGTCAAGGGCGAGCCCGTGGTCCGCCAGTGGCCGATGGTGCCCGGCATCGACGGCGTCGGCGTGGTCGAGGAGAGCAGGCATCCCGATCTGAAGGCCGGCCAGCGGGTCGTCCTGAACGGTTGGGGCGTGGGCGAACGCCATTGGGGATGCCTTGCCCAGTACGCTGGCGCGAAGGCCGACTGGCTGGTCCCCCTCCCGGCGAGCCTCGATGCCCGCGATGCGATGGCGCTGGGCACTGCGGGCTATACGGCCATGCTGTGCGTTCTCAAGCTCGAGAGGCACGGTGTGAAACCATCGGATGGGGAAGTCCTCGTCACGGGCGCCGCCGGCGGTGTCGGCAGCGTGGCGACGGCACTTCTGGCCGGGCGCGGCTACAGGGTGGCGGCCAGCACGGGGCGCACCGAAGAGGCGCCCTATCTCGAGAAGCTCGGCGCAGCGGACGTCATCGACAGGCGCGAGCTGTCGGAGCGCGGCAAGCCGCTCGAAAAGGAACGATGGGCCGCTGTCGTCGACTCCGTCGGCAGCCACACGCTGGCGAACGCGTGTGCCTCGACGCGCTATGGCGGCGTCGTCGCTGCATGCGGACTGGCCCAGGGGATGGACCTGACGATGACTGTGGCGCCGTTCATCCTGCGCGGCATCACCTTGGCGGGCGTCGATTCCGTGATGGCCTCGCTTGCCGTGCGGCGCAACGCCTGGCAATGCCTGGCCGATGAGATCGATCGCGAACTGCTGCGCCTGATCTCGCACGAAGTCGGCCTGCGGGAGGCGATCTCGGTGGCGCCGAAGCTGCTGGCCGGGGAAGTGCGCGGCCGGATCGTCGTCGGCGTCAACGCCTGAGGGTGGCCGAGATGCATCTGAATGCGCTCCTCAATCCCTCGTCGGTTGCGGTCGTCGGCGCCTCCTCGCGCGCTGGCGCGTTGGGGCAACGTGTGCTGGACAACCTGGTGAAATCCGGCTTCGAGGGTTCCGTCTATCCGATCCACCCCAGCGAGACGCGCCTGGCGCAATGGGACTGCTATCCCACGCTGGACGAGTTGCCCGAGGCGCCCGAATGCGTCGCGATCGGCCTCGCGGCCGAACGCGTGCTGCCCATCCTGGAGCAGGCGGCGAACCGTGGCGCCAAGGCGGCCGTCGTGTTCGCGAGCGGCTTCTCCGAAGTCGGCGAACACGGACAACGCATGCAGAAGTCACTGGCCGACTTCTGCCGAAGCAGCGGCATGAAGGTCTGCGGACCGAACGTGCTCGGCGTGCGCAACCTGCATCGGCGATTCGCGCTCTACAGCGCACCGATTGCGCACGACGCGCCGCGAGGAGGCGTCGCCATCGCGGCCCACTCGGGCTCGGCATGCGTCGCATTGAGCGGCACCGGTCGATTCGGCCTGAGCCATGTCGTCTCCATGGGCAACAGCGCTGCGCTCGACGCCGAAGACTGCCTGGCGCACTTCGCCGACGATCCGGATACCCGCGTGGCGTGCCTGTTCCTCGAAGCCGTGAGGCATCCCGAACGGCTCGCGGCGGCCGCGATGAGAATGCGCAACGCGGGCAAGCCGGTGCTGGCGCTCAAGGTCGGGCGAAGCGCGAAAGGTGCTGCAGCATCGGCGGCGCACACCGGTTCGCTTGCGGCTTCACATGCCGCGGCGCGCGACTTCTTCCGGCATGCAGGCATCGAAGTGCTCGACGACCTGGACGAACTGATCGAGACCTGCGCGCTGTTCGACGCGGTGCGCAAGGCGCCCACGGGAAGCGGCCTGGCGGTCATCAACATCAGCGGCGGCGAAGTCGCGCTGACGTGCGACCTCGGCCACGAGCTGGGGCTGGGCCTGCCATCGCTTTCCGGGGGAACCTCCAGCGCGCTCTCCGGGATCCTGCCCAGCTTCGGCACGCCGGCCAATCCGCTCGACGCGACGAGCGCAGCCCTGTCCGACGCTTCGATGTACGCGAAGGCCATGCAAGCCCTGCTCGATGACGCCGGTGTCGGCCTGCTCGCGGTCTCCCAGGATTGCCCCGCGGGATTGAGCGACGCGGCCGCGCTCGGCTACCGGCGGCTGGCGCAGACGGCCGTCGAGGTCGAAAAGAGTTCCCTCAAGCCCATCGTCTTCTACAGCAACGTCGCGGGTCCGCTGCATGCGGCCACCATCGAGCCCCTGCGCGGCTCGCCGGTCCCCTGCCTCCAGGGGGCTCGCCCGGCTCTGGTGGCCGTTCGTGCATTCCTGCAGTGGCACCGCTGGACGGCCAGGCCGGCCCTGTCGGCCGCGCGGGTGCAGCCCATCCCGGCCTGGCAGGCGCGCCTGGCGACCGGCGATGCGCTGTCGGAGGCCGAGGCCAAGTGCTTCCTGCACGACCACGGCGTCCGGATCGCCCGCGAGGCTCTGGCGGAGTCTGCGCAGGCGGCCGTCCGCGCGGCGCAAGACATCGGCTATCCCGTCGCTCTCAAGGTCGACTCTCCCGACATCGCGCACAAGAGCGATGCGGGCGGGGTCGCTCTCTCCCTTCGGAACGCGCAGGAGGTGGCCGCCGCGTTCGATCGCATCCGCCAGAACGTCCGGCGTCATCACCCCACCGCGCGAATCCGCGGCGTCGCAGTCCAGGAGATGGTCCACGGGGGCGTCGAGATGATCATCGGAACGGCCCAGCATCCGCCATTCGGAAGAGGCGTTGTCGTGGGCGCCGGCGGCGTGCTGGTCGAGCTGATGAACGACTCCGCCTTTGCGCTCCTTCCGGTGGACCTTGCCCGGGCGGGCGAGTTGATCGGCCGGACGCGAGCGGCGCGGTTGCTTGCGGGCTACCGCGCAGCGCCCGAGGCGGATCGGCTTGCGCTCGAGGAGCTGGTGGTGGGGATTTCTGCGATCGCCGAGGCCTATGCCGACTGCATCGAGACGATCGAACTCAATCCCGTGGCAGTCCTTCCGGCGGGCCGAGGCGCCTGCCCTCTGGACGCGCTGATCATCCCGCGAAAGACCGACAACTGAAAGAGGAACGACGACATGACTGCCAAAGACGAAGCGAACTACCGCTGCATCCGCCTGGACATCGACCGCTGGGTGGCCACCATCACGCTGGCGCTGCCGGAGAAGATGAACGCGCTCGGGGATGACATCCTTCTGGAGATGCAGCATGCGCTGGACACCCTCGAAGCCGACCAGGAGATCCGAGCGCTGGTCATCGCGGGGTCGGGCCGCGCCTTCAGCTCCGGTTTCGATCTCAGCCCCCGCGAGCAACCGTTCACGACCGTCCAGGATTGGCGGGAGCATGCGCGGCTGGGCAATGACACCTTCCTGAAGATCTGGCGCTCGCGCCTGCCGGTCATCGCAGCCGTCAACGGCTTCTGCCTGGGCGGCGGCTGCGAACTCTCCATGGTGTGCGACTTCACCCTGGCGGCGGACGACGCACAGTTCGGCGAACCCGAGATCCAGTTCCAGTCGGCGCCGCCGATGATGATCATGCCCTGGGTGCTCGGCATGAAGAAGACCAAGGCGATGATGCTGACCGGCGAACGGATCGGCGCGCGTGAGGCATGCGACGCAGGCTTGGTGACCAAGGTGGTCCCCGCCGCGGACCTGCGCGAGGAGGCGAAGGCGCTGGCGCTGAAGCTCGCCATGATCGCGCCCGAGGCGATGCGGATGAACAAGCAGGCCCTCAACCGCGGTTACGACATACGGGGCTTCCAGGCAAGCATCGACTATGGCGCGGAGATGTTCGCGCTGATCCACTTGCTGGATTCGCCGGAGAAGCAGGAGTTTTTCGGCATCGCACAGGACAAGGGCCTGAAGGCGGCGTTCAAGTGGCGGGATGAGAAGTTCCTGACGCGCTGAGGCGCGGGCGGGGCGGGGCGGGCGAGGCAGCTTGGCATCTGCACGCGCCATTCGTTATATTCTGTGGAATATTTTGAAGGCCGGCCTGCCGGCAGATCACCATGCCTTTCGCGGATACGACAGTCGCTGCTGTCGCTTCCAACCACTTCGAGCTCCTGGAGGGAACCCATGCACGACACGCCATCGTCCCGAATCGCCGCAATTCTGGCCGCCTTGCTGATCGCAGGCTGCGGAGGAGGCGGCAGTGGCGGCATCGCATTCCCGCTACTGCCGGCCCCGGAGCCGTCGCCGCCCCCGGAGCCCACGGTCGAGGTAGGCGGCGCCGTCGACTCGCCGGCCAGCTACACCGTGGCCGAGCTGGCGGCCCGGCCGGCCACCACGATGGCCGTGACCTACGCGAGCGGGAGCGGCGAGCAGACGCGTACCTATACGGGGGCCAATCTGTGGTCTCTGCTCAGCGATTCCGGTCTGCAGACCGACCCCAGCCGCAGAAACGATCTGAACAGCCGCTACGTGCTGGCCACCGGCTCCGACGGCTACCGCGCGGTGTTCTCGCTCGGCGAGCTCGATCCTTCGCTGGGCAACCGGGAAAGCCTGGTGGCCTATGCGACGGTGATCGATGGGCAGTCGCAACCCCTGCCTGAATCGGACGGTCCCTTCCGCGTCACGGCCCCGGGCGATGTCAAGGGCGGGCGCTACGTGTCGAACCTGATCCGGCTGGACGTGCGAGCCTCCGGCGCCACAGCCGAAGGCAGCGGGGGCGGGCTGTCGCCTTCCTTCAGGGTCTCGGGCGCGGTGCTGACGGAGGCGAGCTTCGACATCGACGCACTGAGGGGCCTGGCGGCGACCACCGTCACGGTCGGCACGGACGAGTACAAGGGTGTGAGCCTGTGGGCATTGCTCGACCATCTGAAGCTGCGCCTGCCCGAGGACATCAAGAACCCGACGCTGTCGATGTACGCCGTGGCCACGGCCACCGACAACTATCGCGCGCTGCTGTCGCTGGGAGAAGTCGACCCCGGCTTCGGCAACAACGGCACCATCGTCGCCTACGAAATCAATGGACAGGAACTGGACCGCAACGGCATGGCTCGCCTGGTGGTCCCCGGCGACCTGCGGCGCAGCCGCTCGGTCTCGAATCTGATCGCCATCGAGGTGCTGGTGGCCGAAGGTCCTTGAGCCATGCCGGCATGAGGGTCGGCACCGGCGATTGAACGCAGCCGTGCCCGAGCAGGCGCCCCGCGGCTGCGATACCCGCGCACAAGTCCCGCGCTCGGCGATCAGCGCCCGCTGAACGCCATCTTGCCTTGTCGCATCCATCGCTATGTTTCATGAAATATTGCGATCGTGCATGGGTCGTGCATGGGGTGCACCCGAAGCATGGCGAAATGCGAGGCGTTGCGACGAAGGCTGGGCGCCTTTGCGAAGCAGCAGGGACGCACCGACCGATGGAACAGGCCGACCAGGCCGCGGCCCCTCGCACCGTCATGCGAGACCGGCCGCCGGATCATGCAGGTCGGCGGGGTGGCCGACGCCGTCCACGGCGCGCCGCTGCGCATCGTCGAGCACCTGCTCGCGCGGCCAGCCAGCCAGTGCGGCGGCGGCGTCGATCGCATGCGCCCAGGTGCAGCGGTTGGCGAACAGCATGCCCGGCACGTCGAGCGTGCCGCCGCGGCTGATGTAGCCGAGCGCGCGCGTGGCCGCGGGGCCGCCGTCGATGCGGCGCAGTACGCCCAGCATCGGTTCCGGCCGCGTGTGGGTGAGCACGACGCGGGGCAGGCCCGGCGGACACAGCGCCCGCAGCGCGTCGTCGTCCAGGGTGAAGGCGGCTTCGAGCGCATCGCGCGGCGCGCGCAGGCGGCCGGGCTCGATGACCACGGTGACGCACGAGGCCAGGCCCTGGCGGGCCAGCCGGCGATGGGCCTTCAGCGCTTCCTCGAGTTGGTAGGCGCCGATGGCGACGAACTGCACGCCGGCCGCCGCGGGATCGCCGGCGACGTGCGCCGCGCCCGCCGCCATCAGCGCCTGCGCGCCGTCGGCGTCGAAGCGGTTCGGCAGCTCGCGCTTGGAGACCACGAGGCAGGCAATCTGCCCGCGCTCGCCGTACACGGCGCGCAGCGCCGCCACCGCCGTGGGGCCGTCCACCGGGAAGAGCACGCGCGCGGTGTCGGACATCTCGCCGAGCAGGGCCTCGCCGATGGTGGGATCCTGGTGCGACTGCTCGTTCTTCGCGTTCTCCCAGGTGTGGGAGGTGACCACCAGCGGCACGGACAGCCAGCCGGGGTCCTGCGCCAGCTCGCGCTGGCGGCGCGCGAAGATGATCTCCTGGCGCAGCAGGCCCAGCATCTTCACCGCGAAGGCCTCGTAGCTGACGATGAGGTTGAGCCCCGCCTTGTTGCCCAGCGCCGCGGCGGCGACCGCCTCCTCGTTGAGCGCCGTCACGATGGCGCCGTGCAGCGATTCCGGCACGCCCGCTTCCGGGTCGTTGACGCGGTGCTGCAGGTGATGGAGCGTGGCGCCCATCTGGTTGCTGGCCAGTTCGTCGGGATTGCCCACGCGTACGCGCAGGCCGGGGTTGGCCTGCACCAGGGCGACGAACCAGCGGTCCACCGACTGCATCGCGCATTCCGGCGCGCCGGCGCCCGCGCCGCCCGCCGGCGCGGGCAGGCGCAGTGCGTCTGGGCGGCGGTGGGCCAGCGGATGCCGGCTTTCGCGCGGGCGCTGCTGCCGCGCGTGGTTGCACAGCGCGTGCACCGTCTGCGCCAGCTCCTCGGCCGGCACGTGCAGGGCGCGTGCGCCGGCGTTGAACGCCTCGCGCACGGCCGGATCGCGGTGCGGATTGCCGGCCAGCGGCAGGTTGTGCGCGGCGTTGGTGCCCGCGCCCGGGAAGCCGAAGCCCTTCTCGGTCTCCGCGATCACGTAGGGCAGGGGCGCCGGGTAGCGGTGGTCCGGATCGGCGGCGAAGCGCTGCAGGGCCTCTTCGGCGTCCAGGATGGCCCAGGCGATGGCCGCCGGGTCGCGCCCGTCGACGATGACCGGCGAGAAGCCGTTGTGCCGCATGTGGTCGGCGAGCCAGGGGGCGCCGCCTTCCTGGGCGATCTGCGTGCGCTCCTCGATGCGCCGGCCGTTCAGGATCATGGCCGGCACCGCCAGGCCGCAGTCCTCGGCGCGCCACCAGCGCGGCGCCCAGTCCGAGCCGCGCTGCTCCTCGAAGGCGCCGTCGCTCAGGAAGGTCACCAGCGTCTCGCCGGGCAGGGGCATGTGGATGTACTGCAGGCCCGCGAAGCCCAGGTAGCCGCCTTCGGAGACGGCGCCGGCGGTGTTCGGCCCGGCGTGGCTGCCCACCGGCACGGCGGGGTGGCCCTGGGCGTCGATGGCGTAGGAGTAGAAGTCGGCGATCAGGCGCGACAGCCCGGCCTCGCTGCCGTCGTAGCGGCCGGCCTGGGCCGCGGAAAGGTCGCCGGTCAGCGCATTGACGGCCTCGATGGCCGCGGCGCAGTGCCCCTGGCCCATCAGCCAGGCGCGCGTGGTGCCGGTCAGGGCGTTGGCCAGCAGGTAGCCGACGAAGGCCGGCACCATGTTCAGCGCCCCGCCGGTGTGCCCTTCGGGCGTGGGCTTGAAATCCTCCGCGGCCAGCGGCCGGCCGGACAGGTCGATGCGCCGCGCATAGGTCATGTGCACGACGACGCTCATGGCCGTGCAGGCCAGCCGGTCGGCGGCGGCGAGCAGCCCGTAGGCCGCGGCCGGATCCGCCACCCGCTTTTGCTGCACCAGCCGGGCCACCAGCGCCTGGATGCGCTCGGCGGTGTCGGGGCGATGGGCGATGGGGCCGTGACCTGGGCGCCATGCGGCGTGCGTCGCGATGCGGGGTGGCGCCGGGGCCGGAGTGGGATTCATGCGGATCCTTTCCTGTTCAATGCCCTGATCGTCGAGGGGTACCTGGGCATCCCGCGGATCGCACGTCAGGGTGTCGGCGGGCCGCGGCGCCGTTCGATGTCGTCGGGCGGATGCTGCACGGTAGCAGCGCAGGCGACGCGCGTGAAGCGGGGCACGATGCAGGGCGGTTACGATCGCTGACCAGCGCCGGGGAACCTTCGGCCGCCGCTGCGGCACCCAAGGCTCTGGCAAACCAATGTAGTACCGGCACATGACGACTCCCACCGAAACCCAGGCCATCGTCTCCCTGAGCCTGCTGGCCGCTTTCGTCGACGGCGACAAGCACGAGCGCGAACGCGCGGAGATCAAGCGCATCGCCGAAGGCCTGTCGCAGGCCGACGGGGTGCATCTGCCGTCGCTCTACCAGGACGTGCTGATGAAGCGCGTCACGCTGGCCGACGTGGCGCAAAGGCTCGAAAGCCGCGAGGCGCGCCAGCTGGCCTACGAGATGGCGGTGTGCGTCTGCGATGCCGATGGCGTGCAGTCGGTGTCCGAACAGGCCTTCCTGGCGCAGGCGCGCACCGTGCTGGGACTGGATGCAGGCGCGGCCGCCGCGTTCAACCGGGAGGCGGAGGCCCTGGCCGCAGCGCCCCTCGAGGCGCCGGCAGCCACCCCCGCGCCGGCGTCGCCGGGCACGCGGGCCGACGACCCGGCCCGCGATGCCGCGCTGGACGCGATGATCCTCAACGCCGCCATCACCAACGGCGCGCTGGAGCTGCTGCCCGAAACCCTCTCCACCATGGCCATCATCCCCCTGCAGATGCGGCTGGTGTTCAACATCGGCAAGGCGCACGGCTACGAGCTCGACCGCGGCCACATCAAGGACTTCCTGGCCACCGTCGGCGTGGGCCTGACCTCGCAGTACCTGGAGCAGGCCGGGCGCAAGCTGCTGGGCGGGCTGCTGGGCAAGGTCGGCGGCGGGCTGCTGCGCGGCGTGGGCCGGCAGGCCGTGAGCTCGGGCATGAGCTTCGCCGCCACCTATGCGCTGGGCCACGTGGCCAAGCGCTACTACGCCGGCGGGCGGGCGCTGTCGGCGCAGATGCTCAAGGACACCTATGCCGGGGTGGTGCAGCAGGCGCAGGGCATGCAGGGCCACTACCTCCCGGCCATCGAGGACAAGGCGCGCACGCTGGACGCCGGCAAGGTGCTGGCGATGGTGCGGGGCGGAGGCGGTTGAGCGGAAACCCCTATGTCGCGCGCTGCATGAAAAGGCCCCTCGCGAGGGGCCTTTTCCGTGGGCTTTTCGATAGGATGCGCGCCATGAGAGGGAATTCATCGTTCGCCGGCCTGGGAAATTCGTCGTTTGCCAGCCTCAGTCCGGCGCCAGCCAATGCCGACGAGGCGGAACCGTGGGTGCGCGGTGAGCTGATCCGCAGCCTGATGCGGGCCTCGCGCGGCACCTACCTGTTCTCCGCCGCGCTGATGCCGGCCATGGCCGCATTGAGCTGGAGCCACGTGCCGCACTGGCAGGTGATCGCCTGGCTGGTGATCGGCCTCATGGCCACCGGCTGCCGCATCTGGTTCGAGTGGGCCTACGCCAAGCACTATGCCGGCCGCGATTCGGCGGCGCAGGAGCAGTTCGTCCATCGCTACCGCCATCTCTGGAGCGCCAGTGCCTTCGCCTGGGGCCTGGCGCTGCTGATCTATTTCGAGCGCACGCCGCTGATCAACCAGTTCATGAGCTGGGTGATCGTCGCCGGCGTGGCGACCTTTCCGCTCAACAGCCTGGCGCTGCACCCGCCGCTGCTCAAGCGCTACGTGAACACGCTGTTCGGCACGCTGTTCTTTGCCGTCTTGCTGCGGGTGATCGAACTGAACTTCGAGCGGCCGCATTTCCACTACGGCTTCCTGCTGCTGCCGCTGTTCCACTGGTGGCTGCTGCTGCGCGCCGGCCGGCGCATCCACGAGACCGCGCGCAACAGCTTCGAGCTGCTGTTCCACAACCACATCCTGATCAACTCGCTCACGCAGCAGCGCCAGGCGGCGGTTTCGGCGGTGGCGATGAAGAACCGCTTTCTCGCCAGCGCCGCGCACGACATGCGCCAGCCGGTGCTGGCGCTGTCGCTGTATGCCGACTGGCTGCGCAACGAGCCGGAGCTGGTCGAGGAGATCGCGCCGAAGATCGTGCGCGCCACGCATGCGGTCAATGCGCTGTTCGATTCGCTGTTCGACCTGGCGCGCATCGACTCGGGCCAGGTGCGGCTGCACATCGAGCGCGTGGACGTCGGGCAGCTGCTGCACGACCTGGAGCTGCAGTACCACCCGGTGGCCGAGGCCAAGGGCCTGAAGTTCAAGGTGCACGTGGTGCCCGGCACGGTGCTGACCGACCCGATCCGGGTGCGCCGCATGATCGGCAACCTGCTGGCCAACGCGATCAAGTACACGCAGGAAGGCGGGGTGCTGCTGGCGTCGCGGCAGACGCGCGACGGCCTGCGCGTGGAGGTGTGGGACACCGGCATCGGCATCGCGCGCGAGCACCTGCGCGACGTGTTCCTGGAGTTCTACAAGGTGGCCGACCATGCCGGCACGTCCGACGGCTTCGGCCTGGGCCTGGCGATCGTCGCGCGGCTGTCGCACGCGCTGGGCCATCCGGTGAGCGTGCGCTCCAAGCCCGGGCGCGGCAGCGTGTTCCGCGTCGCCCTGCACGATGCCGACGAGGCGCAGGCACAGACGCGGATCTCGGGCGCGGTGGGGTGAGCCCACCCCCGTTTCTTGCGCACTGCGTGTAGCCGAATCCTCCCTCGAGGGGGCGGCACCGATGGCCCGGCGAAGCCGGTTCCATGGTGTCTCCCGAACGGGCCTGCTGCGCGGCCCTTGGATAGCCTGGAAAACTGATACTGACCAAAGCCCTTCCCAAACAACCGGCCGGCGCAGCCAGGCCCGTTCGCAGGCACCCGCGGAACCGGCTTTGCCGGGCCGCTGGGTGCGCCCCCTCGAGGGGGTGCAGAGCCACACGAAGTGGGCGAGGCTGGGGGTGGGCTTCTAGTTAGAAGAGGACAGCAGCCCGTGGCTGCGCGCGTGGTGCAGCGCCTGCGTGCGGCTTTTCACGCCCAGGCGGCGGAACAGGCGCCACAGATGCACCTTGACCGTGTGCTCGCTGATCTCGAGCTGGGTGGCGATGTCGCGGTTGCTCATGCCCTGGTCGAGCATGGCGATGAGCTGGGTCTGTCGCTTGGACAGCTTGCCGCTGCTGGCCGGCGCGGGCTCCTCGCCCTCATCGGCCTGCAGCAGCCCGCGCAGGGCCGCCGTCAGCTCGGCCGAACCGGCCGACTTCTCGATGTAGATGTCGGCGCCGGCCTCGATGCAGGTTTCCTCCATGTCGCCCGCGGGCGAGGCCGAGTACACGGCGATGGGGATGTCGGCATAGAGCTGCTTCACCGCGATCACGCCCGAGACGCCCGTGGTGTCCGGCAGCTTGAGGTCCAGGCAGAACAGCTTGGGCGCGCCGTGTTGCTTGACGGCGCTTTCCAGGCGGTCGAGACGCTCGAGCTCCACGATGTTTTCCGCGGGGCGAAGCCTGCGCAGCACCATCACGATGGCGTCGCGCATCAGGGGGTGGTCGTCGATGACGTAAATGCTCATGTCCTTGAATTTCCTCGATGTGCGTGCCGGCGGCAGATGAGCCCCGCCCTTGCGTTTGTGATTGTCCGGCGCGCGAAACGCATCCCTCAGTGATCGCCTGCTGCTGCCTCGGCGAGCGCCTGCAATGCCTGTACGGCGGCGAGCGCGCCTGCATTGTCCAGTGCTTCGAGCCGGTCCGCCAGCGTTGTCAATGCCGTGTCGGGCTGTTGTTGCAATTGACCGATGGCGCGGCCCGCTTCCTGCGGCGAATCGAAGCCCAGGCTCTGCAGCAGCAGCTGGCCCTGGGCGTCGAGCAGCTTGAAATAGAACTTTCCGTCTCGTTCCCGGTATTGCTTGAAGCTGGGCCGGGCGGCCTTGGCCGCCTTGGCGCGCCTGGCCGATGCCTGCCGGCCCAGGTCGCGCAGGCCCACCGCCTGGCGCAGCGCGGCCGTGAAGGGGCGCGAGAGGGCGCGCGCCTTCTCGGCGCCGGCCAGCAGGATGCGCTCGATCTGCGCGGGGTCGTTCACCAGCGATTCGTAGCGCTCGCGCAGCGGGGCGATCTCGCCGTCGATGCGCTCGAACAGCAGCTGCTTGGCGTCGCCCCAGCCGATGCCGTCGGCGTAGGCGCGGCGCAGCGCCTCGGTTTCCTCGGCGCTGGCGAAGGCCTGGTAGATCTGGAACAGGGCCGAGCCCTCGGTGTCCTTGGGCTCGCCCGGCGCGCGCGAATCGGTCACGATGCCGGCGATGAGCTTCTGCAGCTGCGCGCGCGGCGCGAACAGCGGGATCGTGTTGTCGTAGCTCTTGCTCATCTTGCGCCCGTCCAGGCCGGGCAGCAGGGCGACCGCATCGTCGATCTCGGCCTCCGGCAGCGTGAAGTGCTCGCCGTAGAGGTGGTTGAAGCGCTGGCCGATGTCGCGCGCCATCTCGATGTGCTGCACCTGGTCACGGCCCACCGGCACCTTGTGGGCGTTGAACATCAGGATGTCGGCCGCCATCAGCACCGGGTACATGAACAGGCCCGCGGTCACGTCCGCGTCGGGGTCCTCGCCGGCGGCGCTGTTGCGGTCCACCGCCGCCTTGTAGGCATGGGCGCGGTTGAGCAGGCCCTTGCCGGTGACGCAGGTCAGCAGCCAGGTGAGCTCGGGGATCTCGGGGATGTCCGACTGGCGGTAGAAGGTCACGCGCTCGGGATCGAGCCCGCAGGCCAGCCAGGTGGCCGCGATCTCCAGCGTCGAGCGCTGGATGCGCGCCGGCTCGTCGCACTTGATGAGGGCGTGGTAGTCGGCCAGGAAGTAGAAGCTCTGGACGTCCTGGCGCTGGCTGAAGCGCACCGAGTGGCGCACCGAGCCCACGTAGTTGCCCAGGTGGGGCGTGCCGGTGGTGGTGATGCCGGTGAGGAAGCGGGTGGGAGAGGGCATGGCCGGGAGAGATCAGCGCAGCAGCGCGACGAAGGGGGTCAGCAGCAGGTCGATGACCTGGTAGCCGAAGCTCATGAGCGGGCGCAGCCACAGCGTGCTCACGATGCCGGCGATCACCAGGCCCATCACGATGAAGAAGCCGAAGGGCTCGATGCGCGCCAGCAGCACCTGTGCATTGCCGCGCGGCAGCAGGCCGGCGAGCACGCGCCCGCCGTCCAGCGGCGGCAGCGGGAAGAGGTTGAAGGCCCACATCACCAGGTTGACCAGCACGCCGGCACGGGCCATTTCCATGAAGAAGCGCTCCTGGATGCCGAAGGCGACCAGCGCGACGAGGAACAGCGCCCACAGGATGGCCTGGACGAAGTTCGAGGCCGGCCCGGCCAGCGCGACCCAGATCATGTCGCGCTTGGGGTGGCGCAGGTGGCCGAAGTTGACCGGCACCGGCTTGGCGTAGCCGAACAGGAAGGCGCCCGAGGTGGCGAAGTACAGCATGATCGGCATCAGGATCGTGCCGATGGGGTCGATGTGCTTGAGCGGGTTGAGCGTGACGCGCCCGAGCATGTAGGCGGTGTTGTCGCCGAAGTGCCGTGCCACGTAGCCGTGCGCTGCCTCGTGGATGGTGATCGCGAAGATCACCGGCAGGGCGTAGATCAGGACGGTCTGGATCAGGTTGGAGAGGTTCACCGCGGGATTGTCTCAGACGGGCTCACAGCCCCAGCACCGCGAGCGCGCCGCGCCCCTTGCGCACCAGCAACGGGTCGTCGCCCGCGCCCATCGGCGTGAGGTCCACCACCGTGGTCGGCTCCGACGGGCAGGCGCCGGCATCGATCACGGCCGCGATCTGCTTCTCGAAGCGCTCGCGGATTTCCGCCGCATCGTTGAGGGCCTCGGTCTCGCCGGGCGGGATGAGCGTGGTGGCCAGCAGCGGCGCGCCGTGCAGCGCCAGCAGTTCGCCCAGGGCGCGGTGCTCCGGCACCCGCAGGCCGATGGTCTTGCGCTGCGGGTGGCTCACGCGGCGCGGCACTTCCTTGGTGGCTTCCAGCAGGAAAGTGTAGGGCCCGGGCGTGGCGGCCTTGAGCAGCCGGTACTGCCGGTTGTCCACGCGCGCATAGCTCGCCAGCTCGCCGAGGTCGCGGCACAGCAGGGTGAGGTGGTGCTTGTCGTCGACCTGGCGGATGCGGCGCAGGCGGTCCACCGCGTCCTTGTCGTCGAGATGGCAGGCCAGGGCGTAGCTCGAATCGGTGGGCACGGCGACGATCTCGCCGCGCGCCAGCAAGGTGGCGGCCTGCTTGAGCAGCCGGGGCTGCGGGTTGTCGGGGTGGACTTCGAAGAACTGGGCCATAGCGGATTGTCCAGAAATTCAGAGGCGGCCGCCGTCGGGCCGCCCCAAGGCGAGCCGCGCCTCCCCCACGGGGGGTGGAGTTACACGACCGAAGGGCGTGAAAAGCCGGGGGGCTGTCATGACTCTGCCGGTTCGATGGGGAGGCGGCGTTCTCGCACCGTGAGCCAGGCGCCGGCCGCGCCGCACACCGCGATCATGCCGATGCCCACCAGCGACACCGCATCGGGCACACGCGAGAACACCAGCCAGCCGCCGATCATCGCGAAGCCGATCTGCGCATAGAGATAGGGCGTGAGCGTGGAGGCCGGCGCGCGCTGGTAGGCCAGGATCAGGAAGAAATGCCCGATGGTGCCCATGAAGCCCATCAGGCACAGCAGCGCCCACCACTGCCACGAGGGCAGCGCCTGCCAGACGAAGGGCAGGGCGAGCGAGGCGATGAGCGTGCCCACCCAGCCGGTGTAGAAGTGCATGGTGAGCGGGTTCTCGGTGCGTGCCAGGCGGCTGGTGAGCACCTGGAACCAGGCGTTGCTGGCCACCAGCCCGATCGGCAGCACCACCGCCCAGCCGAAGGCCTCGCCGCCGGGGCGCAGGATCACCAGCGTGCCCAGGAAACCGCCGGCCACCAGCACCCAGCGCAGCGGCGACACGTATTCCTTGAGGATGGTCGCGGCCAGCAGCGTGATGGCCAGGGGCGCCACCAGCACGATGGCGGTGAACTCGGCCATCGGCATGTAGCGCAGGCTCAGGAAGGCGAAGATGCTGCTGACCAGCAGCAGGGCGCCGCGCAGCACCTGGTAGCGCGGGTGCGCGGTGCGCAGCAAGGCCACCCCGTGCAGCGGCAGCAGCACCGCCGTGGTGGCCACGGCCTGGAAGGCGTAGCGGAACCACACGCCCATGAGCACCGGCACCACCGCGGTCGATACCTTGGTCGCCGTGTCCAGCGTGGCGAAGCAGGCCACGGCCAGCACCACCAGGCCGATGCCGGCCAGGATGCGCTCGGAGCTGCGGTCGCGCAGCCCGGGCGGCCCGAGGGCGGCCAGGGTGTCCGCGTCCGGTCGCGGTCCGGCGCGGCTCACTGGATGCGGTGCTCGAGCAACGCCCACACGGGGGTGAGGTCGCCGGGCAGCAGGGGAAGCTTGCCGAGGTCGCAGTGGCTTTCGTCGGGGCTGTGGAAGTCGCTGCCGCGCGAGGCGGCGAAGTCGAACTCGCGCGCCTTGTCGGCGTACTCGGTGTACTCGGCCGGCGTGTGGCTGCCGGTCACCACCTCGATGGCGCGCCCGCCGTGCGCCTTGAATTCCAGGAACAGCGCGTATTCCTCGTTGGCGGTGAAGCGGTAGCGCCCGGGATGCGCGACCACCGCCAGGCCGCCGGCGGCGGTGATCCACTGCACCGCGTCCTTGAGCGTGGCCCAGCGGTGCGGCACGTAGCCCGGCTTGCCTTCGGTCAGGTACTTGCGGAAGACCTCGGAGGTGTCCTTGCAGTAGCCCTGCTCGACCAGGAAGCGGGCGAAATGGGTGCGCGAGATCAGCTCGGGGTTGCCCACGAACTTGAGCGCGCCCTCGTAGGCACCCGGGATGCCGACGCGGGCGAGCTGCTCGGCCATCTCCTGGGCCCGCTTGCCGCGTCCGCCGCGCGTGTCGTACAGGCCCTGGGTCATGGCCGCGTCGTCCGGATCGAAGCCCAGTCCCACGATATGGACCGTCTCGCCGGCGAAAGTCACCGAGATCTCGGTGCCGGTCAGGTATTTCATGCCATGGGCGCGGGCGGCGGCGGCGGCGCGGTGCTGCCCGCCGACCTCGTCGTGGTCGGTCAGCGCCCACAGCTCCACGCCGTTGGCCGCCGCGCGGCCGGCCAGTTCCTCGGGCGTCAGCGTGCCGTCCGAGACCACGGAGTGGCAATGCAGGTCGGCGTTCAGGATGGGGGGCACCGCCCGATCTTACTTTTGAACGCGTGGGCCTGCAGGCGGCGTGGGCATGCGCGGTCTCTGCTCGCGAAACCATAGCAACCCTGCGCGCCGGTCGGTGTTGTCACAAAATTCCGCCATCCCGCGGTCAAGAATCGGCAAGTAGGCCGATCGTTCTCAGCATCGGCCCTTCCCTGGAAGAGCCCAACGTGAACGCCATCAAAGAAGCCCGCCGTTTCATCGAGAAGAACCCCGAAGACGCCTCCGCCCGCACCCTGGCGCGGCTGGTTCTGTCGCTCGAATCCGATCATGCCTTCGAGCTGGCCTCGCTCTACCAGCTCGACTACGACGCCTTCAACCTCGCCATCGACATCCTGAGGGAATGGCGCCTGGACCGCTACTACGCCGGCAAGGCCAAGCTGTTCGATCTGTCGCTGCAGCTGACCGAACTGCCGGTCTGAGCGGCGCGGCGCCTGTCACGGCGGCGTCACGCGCGGGGAGGAGCATCGTCCCATGTCCGCCAACCCTTCCGACGCCCTGCCGCTCCACGACGAACTGGTGCAGCGCATCGCGCGCGACCTGATCGACAGCTACGACGAGGAAATCGAGCTCGAGCGCGAGGATCGCGGTTTCGAAGACCTCGAGGGGCGCGGCGCGCCCGGCAAGGCGGAGCGCCGCGCCTACTTCACCGAGCTGTTCCGGCTGCAGGGCGAGCTGGTCAAGCTGCAGGACTGGGTGCAGCACACCCGGCAGAAGGTCGTCATCCTGTTCGAAGGCCGCGATGCCGCCGGCAAGGGCGGGGTGATCAAGCGGATCACCCAGCGCCTGAACCCGCGCATCGTGCGCGTGGCCGCGCTGCCCGCGCCCAACGACCGCGAGCGCACGCAGTGGTATTTCCAGCGCTATGCGGCGCATCTGCCGGCCGCCGGCGAGATGGTGCTGTTCGACCGCAGCTGGTACAACCGCGCCGGCGTCGAACGCGTGATGGGCTTCTGCACCGAGGACGAGGTCGAGGAGTTCTTCCGCACCGTGCCGGAGTTCGAGAAGATGCTGGTGCGATCGGGCATCAAGCTGCTGAAGTACTGGTTCTCGATCACCGACGACGAGCAGCACCTGCGCTTTCTCGGCCGCATCCACGACCCGCTCAAGCAGTGGAAGCTCAGCCCGATGGACCTGGAGTCGCGCCGGCGCTGGGAGGCCTATACCAAGGCCAAGGAAGTCATGCTCGAGCGCACCCATATCCCCGAGGCGCCGTGGTGGGTGGTGCAGGCGGTGGACAAGAAGAAGGCGCGGCTGAACTGCATCAGCCACCTGCTGGGCCAGCTGCCGTACCACGCGGTGGCGCATCCGCCGATCGAACTGCCGGGGCGCGAGCGCCACCCCGACTACCATCGCCAGCCCGTGCCGGCCGACATGACGGTTCCGGAACGTTACTGAGGCCGTGCCCGGCGCGGAACCTGCTACTGTGCGCGGATGACCTTCCCGCGCACCCGATGGCTCGCCGTTCCTCCGCCGCTTCTGCGCTGACACGCATCTACAAGCGCAACCTGAAGGCGCTGACCAAGGTCACGCTGCGGGGCAGCCGGCGCATCGCGGGGCAGGTGCGCAAGGCGGCCGAGCAGCAGATCAAGCCGCCACCGGGGCCGGGCGAATGGATCGCCGGCGTCGCGCTCGGCCCGGCCGGCGCGCGGCGCTATCACCTCTACCGTCCGCCCGACCTGGCGCTGGCGCCGGGCGAGCGCCTGCCGCTGATGGTGATGCTGCACGGCTGCGGCCAGACCGGGCGCGACTTCGCGACCAGCACCCGAATGAACCGCCTGGCGGCGCGCCAGCGCTTCCTGGTGCTCTACCCGGAGCAGGACCGCGTCGCCAACGCGCACGGCTGCTGGAACTGGTTCGACCGCCGCTCGGGCAAGGCCGATGCCGAGGCTGCCACGCTGATGGCCGCCGTCGACCAGGTCTGCCAGCTCTACCCGGCCGACGCCGACCGCGTGGCCGTCGCCGGCCTGTCGGCGGGCGCCAGCATGGCTGCGCTGCTCGCCACCCGCTACCCGGTGCGCTTCAGGGCCGTGGCGATGCACTCGGGCGTGGCGCCCGGCGCCGCCAAGACGCCGGCCGCCGCCCTGGGCGCCATGCGCGGCGAACGGGCGCCCGCCGTGCTGGCCACGGCGGTGGGCAAGGCCATGGGCGCGGCGGCGGTGTTCGCCACGCTGCCGCCGCTGCTGGTGCTGCACGGCGACGCGGACGGCGTGGTGGTGCCGAGCAATGCATCGAGCAGCGCGGCCGTCTGGGCCACTGCGACCGGCGCCGCGCCGGGCAGCACGCAGACCCGGCGCCGCGGCCAGCGCCATCCGATGCGCGTGACCGAATACAAGCGCCAGGGCCGAACGATGGTCATGGTGTGCGAGATCGCGCAGCTCGGCCACGCATGGAGCGGCGGCGCGGCGCGCCTGCCCTTCGGCGATCCGGCCGGGCCGGATGCGACGCGGATGGTGTGGGCGTTCGCGGCGAAGCAGTTTGCGGCGCTCAGGCGCACGGATTGACTTCGGACCAGCTTGTTCTCAAAATTGCTCCAATTGAAGCTAAATTGAGAACATGAGCGGCATCGCCGAGTTTCTTCTCGGGCAAGTCAGGGCGCGCGTCCTGTCCGTGCTCTTTCTGCATCCGGGCAAAGCCCTGCATGTCAGGGAGATCGCGCGGCTGACGGGAAGCTCGCCGGGTTCGCTGCACCGCGAACTGCGCAGTCTCGGCGACGCGGGCCTGTTGCTGCGCAGCGAGATCGGGCGACAGGTTCACTACCAGGCCAACGAGGCCAGCCCTGTGTTCGCCGAGCTGGCAGGGTTCCTGCGCAAGACGCTGGGCGTGGCGGACGTGTTGCGTGAGGCACTGTCCGGTCTGGGCGACCAGGTGACGCTGGCCTTCGTCTACGGATCGGTGGCCGCCGGTACCGAAACTGCCGGCAGCGACGTGGACGTCATGCTGCTTGGAAGCGCGGGCTATGCCGACGCCGTGCGCGCGTTCGCGCCCGCGCAGCAGGTGCTGGGCCGGGATGTCAACCCGACCCCCATGTCGATCGACGAGTTCGCGAAGCGCCTGAAGGAAAAGCAGGGCTTTGCGGTCCAGGTCGCCATGAGCCCGAGGATCTGGTTGAAGGGAGAAGAGAATGACTTTGCAGAACTTGTTGCGCATCGGAAGGCTCAAGGCTCAAGGCTCAAGGCTCAAGGCGCACGTCGCAACGGCGCCTGAAGTGAAGAATCTGCTCGCGGCGATCGAGCGCAATCTTCGGGACGCCGCGGTGACCGAGATCAGCGACGAAACGCGATTCGATGCCGCCTACAAGGCCGTGATGCAGTGCGCCCTGGCCGCCATGCTGTCATCCGGCTATCGCCCTTCCACCAGCGAACCGGGCCACCATGCGACGCTGATCCAATCGCTGCCGCTCACGCTCGGCCTGCCGGACCAGGCCTGGATCGTTCTGGATGCGTTGCGACGAAGGCGCAACGCCAACGACTACACGGGCGACATCGTGACGCCGGACATGGTCGAGGAATGCAGGGCGCAGGGGCGCCAACTCCAGGATGCGCTGCTGCGGCACCTGAAGAAGAACCATCGAGCCCTGCTCGCCGGCTGAATCCGCGTACGCCACCCGGCGTATTTCCTGCGGGCCTACGAGTCCGCAGACTCCTCTCCATCGTTTCACACCCTGGAGAAGAGTTCATGCAACGTCGTTTCACCCTCAAGGCGCTCACCGCCAGCGTCGCGCTCGCGGCCCTGGGCACCGCACCGGCTTTCGCGCAGGAGACCATCAAGGTCGGCGTGCTGCATTCGCTGTCGGGCACGATGGCGATCTCGGAGACCGTGCTCAAGGATACGGTGCTCATGGCGATCGACGAGATCAACGCCAAGGGCGGCGTGCTGGGCAAGAAGCTCGAGCCGGTGGTGGTCGATCCGGCCTCCAACTGGCCGCTGTTCGCCGAGCGGACCAAGCAGCTGCTGACGCAGGACAAGGTGGCGGTGATCTTCGGCTGCTGGACCAGCGTGTCGCGCAAGTCGGTGCTGCCGGTGGTCGAGGAGATGAACGGCCTGCTGTTCTACCCGGTGCAGTACGAGGGCGAGGAGCTGTCCAAGAACGTGTTCTACACCGGCGCCGCGCCCAACCAGCAGGCCATTCCCGCGGTGGACTACCTGATGAGCAAGGACGGCGGCGCGGCCAAGCGCTGGGTGCTGCTGGGCACCG
>Ga0160469_100193_pt1 | contig 54879 bp, 53 predicted proteins | sample HID1972M_E11MG_FD_108246 | JGI IMG/M metagenome (GOLD analysis project Ga0160469, IMG submission 108246) | Enriched pill bug-associated microbial communities from UW Madison campus, WI, USA - HID1972M_E11 MG | ecosystem: Host-associated > Arthropoda: Insects > Digestive system > Unclassified ...
CGACCGCCTGGCCGAGGTGCTGCAGACCATCCACCTGGCCGACAGCGTGGCGCGCATGGCCGGCAACCTGAGCCACGGGCAGAAGCAGTGGCTGGAGATCGGCATGCTGCTGATGCAGGACCCCAAGCTGCTGCTGCTCGACGAGCCGGTGGCCGGCATGACCGACGAGGAAACCGCGCGCACCGCCGAGCTGTTCCTCGCGCTCAAGGGCCAGCACTCGCTGATGGTGGTCGAGCACGACATGAGCTTCATCAAGACCATCTCGGAGATCGTCACCGTGCTGTGCGACGGGGCGGTGCTGGCGCAGGGCACGCTCGACGAGGTGCAGGCCGACGAGCGGGTCATCGAGGTTTACCTGGGGCGCTAGAACATGCTCACCGTCAAGAACATCCACCAGTACTACGGCGGCTCGCACATCCTGCGCGACGTGAGCCTCGAGGCGCGGCAGGGCAAGGTCACGGTGCTGCTGGGGCGCAACGGCGTGGGCAAGACCACGCTGCTCAAGTCGCTCATGGGCCTGGTGCCCATCAAGAGCGGCAGCATCGAGTTCGACGGCCGGCCGATCCACCGCAAGACGCCCTACGAGCGCGCCCGTGCCGGCATGGGTTTCGTGCCGCAGGGCCGCGAGATCTTCGCGCGCCTGACGGTGGAGGAGAACCTGCGCATGGGCCTGGCGTACAAGCCCGCCGGCACGCCGATCCCGGCCGAGCTGTTCGAGCTGTTCCCGGTGCTCAGGCAGATGCTGCACCGGCGCGGCGGCGACCTGTCGGGCGGGCAGCAGCAGCAGCTCGCCATCGCGCGCGCGCTCGCGCCGGGGCCCAGGCTGCTGATCCTCGACGAGCCGACCGAAGGCATCCAGCCCAGCATCATCAAGGACATCGGCCGCGTGATCCGCATGCTGGCCGACCGCGGCGACATGGCGATCGTGCTGTGCGAGCAGTACTACGACTTCGCGCAGGAACTGGCCGACGACTACCTGGTGATGGAGCGCGGCGAGGTCATCGCGCGCGGGCTGGGCCGGGACATGGAGGCGCAGGGCGTGCGGCAGCTCGTGGCGATCTGACCGTTCCTCGCGGCGCGCAGGCGCCTTTGCCGCGCGCGCCCCTGAAGAACTTCGGCTACGATCCAGCCGGCCCGCACCTTCGCAGGCCACGTCGCTCGGACGGTTCCGGGCGCTGACGTGAAAGTTCCACACATGACCGCTTCGTCGGGCAAGCGCCGCTTCGCGCGCATCGACCGCCTTCCCCCCTACGTCTTCAACATCACGGCCGAGCTCAAGCTCGCGGCGCGCCGGCGTGGCGAGGACATCATCGACATGAGCATGGGCAATCCCGACGGCGCGACGCCCGCGCACATCGTGGCCAAGCTCAACGAGGTGTCGCAGCGGCCCGACACGCACGGCTATTCGGCCAGCAAGGGCATCCCGCGCCTGCGCCGCGCGATCGCGCGCTGGTACCAGGAGCGCTACCAGGTGGCGATCGACCCGGACAGCGAGGCCATCGTCACCATCGGCTCCAAGGAAGGGCTGGCCCACCTGATGCTGGCGACGCTCGACCGCGGCGACACCGTGCTGGTGCCCGACCCGAGCTACCCGATCCACATCTACGGCGCGGTGATCGCCGGCGCCGACATCCGCAGCGTGCCCGTGGCGCCCGACGTGGACTTCTTCGCCGAGCTGGAGAAGACCATCCGCGGCAGCTATCCCAAGCCGAAGATGATCGTGCTGGGCTTTCCCTCCAATCCGACGGCGCAGTGCGTGGAGCTGGACTTCTTCGCGCGCGTGATCGCGCTGGCGAAGAAGCACGACATCCTCGTGGTGCACGACCTGGCCTACGCCGACATCGTGTTCGACGGCTGGAAGGCGCCGTCCATCATGCAGGTGCCGGGCGCCAAGGACGTGGCGGTGGAGTTCTTCACCCTGTCCAAGAGCTACAACATGGCCGGCTGGCGCATCGGCTTCATGGTCGGCAACCCCGACCTGGTGGCCGCGCTGGCGCGCATCAAGAGCTACCACGACTACGGCACCTTCACGCCGCTGCAGGTGGCCGCGATCACCGCGCTGGAAGGCGACCAGCAGTGCGTGCGCGACATCGCGGCGCAGTACCAGCGCCGGCGCGACGTGCTCTACAAGGGGCTGATCGAGGCGGGCTGGGCGGTCGAGCGGCCGAAGGCGTCGATGTACATCTGGGCGCCGATCCCGCCGGCCTACCGCTCGCTGGGCTCGCTCGAGTTCGCGCGGCAACTGCTGGAACGCGCCAAGGTCTGCGTCTCGCCGGGCATCGGCTTCGGCGACCACGGCGACGGCCATGTGCGCTTCGCGCTGATCGAAAACGAGTCGCGCATCCGGCAGGCCGTGCGCGGGATCAAGGCGATGCTCAAGGCCGATGCCGAGGCGCCGGCCTGACGGGCAGAAGGGCCATCGGGCAGGCTGCGGACCCGATGGTGTTGCAGCGCATTACAATGGAGAGCTCCGCCAACCAACGGCGTTCTCTCCGCACGCGCTTGCGGAACCTCTTGAAACCCCCGGATCGCAGCCCTTGAGGCGCGTCGATCCGGCCCTCGATGAAGGACGAACTGTTGCGAGAGCCCCTCCCGGATCATCCAGACGCGCGCCGGCCATTCCCAAGGAAGCCGGCCCGCCGCCTGGTGCGCACGAGCGACGCGCTCGCCTGCGGCATGATCCGGTCGCGCAGCACGCTGGCGCCGATCCTCGGCGAGCCTTTCGCCGTCATCCGCTACATCGCCAACCGGCGCTCCGAGCCTCCGCCCGGGTGATCGGCGCGGGCCTGCATCGCAGGCCCGGCTCTTGCATTTCTTTCTTTGTTTCCCATCCGACGCCGAGAAGCTCGGCGCTCGGCCCGGTCGAGACGGTGGCCTTCGCAGCAGCGGCGAAGCGCCGACCGCCGGCCATAGATCCCATCATTCGACGAGGAGGAACACACGCCATGGCTTTGCGCCCGAGCGATTCGTTCGCACACACCTTGCAACCATCGGCGGCCCATCTGGCCGTCATCGGCGGCGGCGCCTGGGGCACCGCGCTGGCACTCACCGCCGCGCGCGCCGGCCGGCGCGTCGCGCTCTGGGTGCGCGAAGCCCCGGTGGTGGCGCGCATCCGCAGCCACCGCGAGAACCATGTCTTCCTGCCCGGCCACGTGCTGCCCGACGCGATCCGCGCCGAGCATGCGCTGGACGCCGCGCTGCGCGGCGCCGATGCGGCGCTGCTGGTGGTGCCCTCGCAGTTCCTGCGCGCCACCTGCCGCGCGATGGCCGGCACGATCGCGCCGGGCCTGCCGCTCGTGATCTGTGCCAAGGGCATCGAGCATGGCACCGGGCTGCTGCTGGCCCAGGTGGTGGAAGAAGCCTTGCCGGGCCATCCGATCGCCGTGCTGTCCGGCCCGACCTTCGCGCACGAGGTGGCGCTCGGTCTGCCGACCGCGGTCACCATCGCCTCGGGCGACGTCGCGGACGACCCGGCCGCATCGCTGGCCGCACGCATGGCCGCGACGCTCGGCACCGGCACCTTCCGGCCCTACGTCTCCGACGACGTGATCGGCGTCGAGGTGGGCGGTGCGGTGAAGAACGTGCTGGCCATCGCCAGCGGCATCGCCAACGGCCTGGGCTTCGGCGCGAATGCGCGCGCTGCCCTCATCACGCGCGGACTGGACGAGATCCAGCGGCTGGCCGAAGCCCTCGGCGGACGCCGCGACACGGTGGCCGGCCTGGCAGGCCTCGGGGACCTGAGCCTCACCTGCTCGAGCGAGCAGTCGCGCAACATGCGCTACGGCACCGGGCTGGCCGCCGGGCGCTCCGACCTCGACATCTTCGACGGCCGCCCGGTGGTGGTCGAGGGCCGCGAGAACGTGGTGCCGGTGACCGACCTGGCGCGCCGGCTCGATGTCGAGATGCCGATCTGCGAGGCGGTGCGAGCCGTCGTGGCCGAGGGTGCATCCGTCGATCGGGTCATGGCACAGCTCCTGGCACGGCCGTTCCGCGCCGAGGTGCGCGGCATCGCACTGTCGATCGCACAGCCTGCCGCCGTACGGGCGAGGGTGCGGGCATGATGCGCGCCGCGCCGACGCGCCGGCTCGTTCTGGCCACCGACCTGGACGGCACCTTCCTCGGCGGCAGCGAGGACGAGCGCCTGGCGCTCTACCAGTGGCTGGAGGCGCACCGCGCGCAGGTCACGCTGATCTTCGTCACCGGCCGCGACCTGCCCTTCATCCGTGCGCTGGTACGCGACACGGCCGTGCCGCAGCCCGACTACGTCATCGGCGACGTCGGCACCACGGTGGCCGGCGGGCCGGCGATCGAGCCCATCGCCGAGCTGGAACGCGACATCGCCAGCCGCTGGAACGATGCCGGCGCGCGTGTGCGCGCCATGCTCGACGGCGAGCCGGGCCTGCGCCTGCAGGACACGCCGTTCCGCTACCGGCTGAGCTACTACTACGAGCCTGCGCTGCTCTCGCCGCGCACGGCCGAGAAGATCACCGCCGCGGGCTTCGACTGCCTGCTGTCGGCCGACACCTATCTGGACGTGCTGCCGCGCGGCATCTCCAAGGGCCCGACGCTGCTGCAACTCATCGGCCATCTGCAGATGCCGCCGCAGGACGTGCTGGTCGCCGGCGACACGCTCAACGACCTGTCCCTGTTCGAGACCGGGCTCGCGGGCGTGGCCGTCGGCAATTCCGAGCCCGCCCTGCGCGAGCGCCTGGCCGGCCTGCGCAACGTCTATCAAAGCCCCAGGCCCGGCGCGGCCGGCATTCTGGATGCCGTGCGCCACCACGGCTTCGTTGCCAAGGAAAGCGCAGCATGAAACCCTCCAGCCTGGTCATCGTCTATCACCGCCAGCCCTACGAGGAGCGCGTCGAGAACGGCCGCGTGGTCTACCGCGAGCATGCCAGCCCGAACGGCATCGTGCCCACGCTCAAGAGCTTCTTCGGCGCCGTCGAGCAGGGCGCATGGGTGGCCTGGAAGCAGGTCGACGCGAAGCACAAGGACAAGGACTTCGAGCGCGTGGTGCGCATCAAGGACTCGTACGGCGAGTACAACGTTTCGCGCCTGCCGCTGACGGCGCAGCAGGTGCGCAGCTTCTACCACGTGACCTCCAAGGAGGCGCTGTGGCCGATCCTGCACTCCTTCCCCGAGCGCTACAACTACGACGCGGTCGACTGGCCCATGTTCCGCGAGGTCAACCGGCTGTTCGCCGAGGCCGCCGTGGCGCAGGCGGCCGAGGGCGCGGTGATCTGGATCCACGACTACAACCTGTGGCTGATGCCCCACTACGTGCGGCAGCTTCGGCCCGACGTGCGGATCGCCTTCTTCCACCACACGCCCTTTCCTTCGTCGAGCATCTTCAGCATCCTGCCCTGGCGCGACGAGATCATGGAAAGCCTGCTCGCCTGCGACGTGGTGGGCTTCCACATCCCGCGCTACGCCTCCGGCTTCGTCGCGACGGCCCGCAACCTCAAGGGCGCCGAGATCCTGGAGGAACTGCCGGTGGACGACAGCCTGTCGCCGCAGGGCCTCGCGCTGTCGCAGGCCACGCTGCCGACGCGCATTGCGTACAAGGGGCGCGAGATCCGGGTCGACGCCTTCCCGGTCGGCACCAACGTGGCCTACATCAACGAGCTGGCCGGCCGCGAGGTCACGCGCGAGCGCGAAGCGCGCATCCGCAGCGAACTCGGCGAGCGCCGGCTGATCCTTTCGGTGGGCCGCACCGACTACACCAAGGGCACGCGCGACATGCTGCTGGCCTTCGAGCGCCTGCTCGAGCGCCGCCCCGAACTCCGCGGCCGGCTGCAGCTGCTGGTGACTTCGGTCGCAGCCGCCTCGGGCATGGGCATCTACCGCAACGTGCAGCGCGAGATCGAGCAGATCGCCGGCCGCATCAACGGCCGCTACGGCACGCTGGCCTCGCAGCCGCTGCTGCTGAAGACCTCCGCGATCCCGTTCGAGGAACTGATCGCCTACTACCGCTGCGCCGACGTCTGCTGGATCACGCCGCTGCGCGACGGCCTCAACCTGGTGGCCAAGGAATACGTCGCCGCGCGGCGCGGCCTGGGCGGTGCGCTGGTGCTGTCGGAATTCACGGGCGCCTCGGTGGAGCTCACCGGCGCGGTGCTGGCCAATCCCTACTCGACGCACCTGATGGATGCGGCGATCGACCAGGGGCTGGACATGCCGCTGTCGGAGCAGCAGGCGCGCATGGAGCGCATGTGGCGCAGCGTCGAGAAATACGACGCTGCCCATTGGGCGAGGCATACGCTGGCGAGTTTCGAAACGCTATAGCCTGGGACGCCGCGGCAGGCGGTCCGGGCCGCGGAGGAGGCGTTGCGTTTGATCGGGGCGCATGGGTGGGTGTTGGCCAGAAACCGGCGCGACGTCTCCAGCAAAGGCGCCTTTGTCGCGCAAGACTCATGCACGGGCACCAAAGATCAGCCCATCCGTGCGAGCGCCGTCCCGTCCTCGCGAAACAGATGGCAGCGCTCGCCAAAGAGATGGAAGTGCCCCGCCTCCCCTTCGCGCAAACGCGCAGCGCCGGCGAAGCGGCCGGTCGCCAGCGTGCCGTCGGGCGCACGCAGGTAGAGCAGGTGGTCCTCGCCCAGTTCCTCGATCACCTCGACCGGCCCGTCGAGCGTCGCATCGCCGCCTTCCAGCGCCACGTGCTCGGGCCGAAAGCCCAGGGTCAGGGCCTGCTCCCGCGCAGTGCCCGAAGGCTGCACCGGCACCGTGAGGCGCCCGCCGCCAGGCAAGGCCACCGTGACGCCCGCGTCGGACGACGCTTCCACCTGCACCGGCAGGAAGTTCATGCGCGCGCTGCCGATGAAGCCCGCCACGAACAGGTTGCACGGCCGCTGATAGAGCGCGACCGGCGCGCCCACCTGCTCGATGCGCCCGCTGTTGAGCACCACGATCTTGTCGGCCAGCGTCATCGCCTCGACCTGGTCGTGCGTGACGTAGATCATCGTGGTCTGCATCGACTGGTGCAGGCGCGCGATCTCCAGGCGCATCTGCACGCGCAGGGTGGCGTCGAGGTTGGACAGCGGCTCGTCGAACAGGAACACCTGCGGCTGGCGCACGATCGCGCGGCCGATCGCCACGCGCTGGCGCTGCCCGCCCGAGAGCTGGCGGGGCAGGCGGTCCAGCAGGTGCGCGAGCTCGAGCTTCCCGGCCGCTTCGCGCACCTTGCGGTCGATCTCCGCGCGCGCCACGCGCCGGCCGGTCTCCAGGCCGAAGGCGATGTTGCCGTACACGGTCATGTGCGGGTAGAGCGCGTACGACTGGAACACCATGGCGATGCCGCGCTCGCGCGGCGGCAGTGCCGTGACATCCGCGCCGCCGATCAGCACCTGCCCCTCGCTCACGTCCTCCAGGCCGGCGACGATGCGCAGCAAGGTGGACTTGCCGCACCCCGACGGACCGACGAAGACGCAGAACTCGCCCGCCTCGATCGCCAGGTCGATGCCGCGGATGACCTCCGCGCCTTCGAAGCGCTTGCGCACGGCGCGCAGCTCAACGGCCGACATCGTGTGTGTTCCTCATGCGTGGATCCTCCGGATCATGGCCGTCGCAGGCCGAAGAAGGCGCCGAAGCCGCCGAGCTGCAGGCTCGAGCCCTGGGGGCTGCCCGCGAAGCCGTGGCCTTCGAGTGCCTCGAAGTCCTGCGCGTCGGCCATCGCCAGGCTCATGGGGCCGGGCCCGAGGTTGAACACGGCGCGCACCGTCTGTGCGCCGTGCGTCCGGTCGAAGCACAGCAGCGGCTCGGGGACGTCGACGAAGGCGATGCTTCCCCGCTGCAGGGCCGGCTGCTGCCGCCGCCAGGCGACGAAGCGGCGCACGCGCGACAGCACGGAGGCCGGGTCGGCCACCTGCGCCGAGACGGCGCGCTGTGCATGCGACGCCGGGATCGGCAGCCACGGCGTGCCGAGGGTGAAGCCGGCGTGCACGGCGTCCGTGGTCCAGGGCATCGGCGTGCGGCAGCCGTCGCGCCCGACGAAGTTCGGCCAGAACTGGCGACCGAAGGGGTCCTGCAGCAGCTCGTAGGGAATCTCGGCCTCGCTCAGCCCCAGCTCCTCGCCCTGGTAGATGCAGGGCGTGCCGCGCAGCGACAGCAGCAGGGCCAGCAGCAGCGGCGCGGCGCGGTCGGCGTGCGCGTCGAGCCGCCAGCGCGAGATCACGCGCGCCACGTCGTGGTTCGACAGCGCCCAGCTCGGCCAGCCGTCGCCGATGGTGGCTTCGAAGTCCTCCACCACCTTGCGGATGTGCGCGGCCGAGAAGGCCTCGCCGAGCAGGTTGAACGAGTAGGCCATGTGCAGCCGCCGGCCGCGTTCGGTGTAGGCGGCCGTGGTGCCGGCCGGATCGCGGTCGGGACCGATCTCGCCCACCGCGGCGGTGCCGGGCACCTCGTCGAGCAGCCGGCGCAGGCGCTCCAGGAAGGCCAGGTTCTCGGGCTGCGACTTGTCGTAGCGGTGGTCCTGGTAGCTGTACGGATTGGTCACGTGCACGCCGACCGTCTGCCCGCCCGGGCCCAGCGGCGGGTTGTCGCGCAGCAGCGGGTCGTGGAAGTAGAAGTTGGCGGTGTCGAGCCGGAAGCCGTCGACGCCGCGCGCCAGCCAGAAGCGCACCACGTCCAGCACCGCCTCCTGCACCTCGGGGTGGTGGAAGTTCAGGTCGGGCTGGCTGGCCAGGAAGTTGTGCAGGTAGTACTGGCAGCGCCGCGTGTCCCAGGTCCAGGCGCTGCCGCCGAACAGCGACAGCCAGTTGTTGGGCGGCCCGCCGTCGTCCCTGGCGTCGGCCCAGACGTACCAGTCGGCCTTGGGGCCGGTGCGGGCGGCGCGGCTCTCGGCGAACCACGGATGGCGCTCCGAGGTGTGCGAGATGACCAGGTCGATCATCACGCGCAGGCCGCGCGCATGCGCCTCGGCCAGCAACTGCTCGAAGTCGGCCATGGTGCCGAACAGCGGCGCGACCTGGCAGTGGTCGGCAACGTCGTAGCCGAAGTCCGCCATCGGCGAGACGTAGAAGGGCGAGATCCAGACCGCGTCCACGCCGAGCTCGGCCACGTGGTCCAGCCGGTCGGTGATGCCGGCCAGGTCGCCGGTGCCGTCGCCGTTGGTGTCGAGGAAGGAGCGCGGGTAGATCTGGTAGATCACGCCGTCGCGCCACCATTCGATGCGGCCTTCGCCGAGGGGCGTTGATTCAGGGGGCATTGGAGTACCTTCGTGCTTCGCACTGCGGTGCGCGCTTGCTTGGGAGCGGCCCGGCGCTGCGCTCATGCATTCATCCTTTCACCGCTCCGGCCGTCAGTCCGGCCACGATGCGGCGCTGGAACACCAGCACCAGCGCGATGACCGGCACCGTGACCACCACCGAGGCGGCCATGATCGGCCCCCAGGGCAGCTCCTGCGTGCTGCCGCCGCTCAGCAGCGCGATGGCCACCGGCACGGTGCGCGTGCCGGGCGACAGCGCGAAGGTGAGGGCGAACAGGAACTCGTTCCAGGCGACGATGAAGGCCAGCAGCCCGGCCGGCACCATCGCCGGCCACAGCAGCGGCAGGAACACGCGGCGCACCACCAGCCAGGGGCTGGCACCGTCGACGAAGGCGGCTTCTTCCAGCTCCTTGGGCAGCTCGCGCATGAAGGTGGTCAGCACCCAGACGGTGAAGGGCAGCGTGAGGATCATGTTCGCCAGGCCCAGCCCCGGCAGCGTGTCGTACAGCCCCAGCGCGCGGATCAGCTCGAACATGCCCGACAGCACCGCCACCTGCGGGAACATCGAGACGCCGAGGATGGTCATCAGCAGCAGGCCGCGTCCGCGGAAGGCGACCCGCCCCAGCGCGTAGGCGGCCGTGACGCCCAGGAACAGCGAGAGCAGCACCACGCCGCCGGCCACCGCGAGCGAGTTCAGGATGTTCTTGCCGAAGGCCTGCTGCACGAAGATCTGCCGGTAGTTCGCCAGGTCCAGCCGCTCGGGCCACAGCGCCGGCACGAACAGCGCCGAGCCGGAGTGCAGCGAGGACACCACCGCGTAGTAGAAGGGGAACACCGCGACGACGAGGATCGCCAGCACCAGCAGCGCGAAGCCGGTGCGCAGTGCGAGGCGGCGCCAGTTCCACGTCATCGCCCGGGCTCCTGCTGGCGCAGCCGCCCGAGCGCGATCGCGGAGATGGTGAGCATGGCGATCACCAGGAACAGCAGCATCGAGGCGGCCGAGCCGTAGCCTACCTCCTGGAAGTCCACCAGCTGCTGGCGCGCGTAGACCGACATCGACATCGTGCTGCGCGCGTTCGAGGTCAGCACGTAGATCAGATCGAACACGCGCAGCGCGTCGAGTGCGCGGAAGACCACCGCCACCATCAGCGCGGGGCGGATCAGCGGCAGCGTGACGCGGAAGAACACCCGCACCGGGTGGATGCCGTCGACGCGCGCCGCCTCGTAGCAGTCGCCGGGCAGCATCTGCAGCGCCGCCAGGATCAGCAGCGCCATGAAGGGCGTGGCCTTCCACACGTCGACCATGATGACGGCCCACATGGCCAGGTCGGGGTTCGCCGTCCATGCGACCGGCTGGTCGATCAGGCGCAGGCCCATGAACACGTGGTTGAGCACGCCGAACTGGTCGTTCAGCATCCAGCCCCACATCTTGGCCGAGACCACCGTGGGGATGGCCCAGGGAATCAGGATGGCCGCGCGCAGCAGCCCGCGCAATGGAAAGCGCACGTTGAGGGCCAGCGCCACGACGAGGCCCAGCACCGTCTCGAGCGACACCGACACCGCCGCGAACCAGAGCGTGCGCCACACGGCGCTCCACCAGTCGGGGTCGGCCAGCACGCCGTACCACTCGCCGTCGTCGTACTCGAGGTAGTTGGCCAGCCCGACGAAGCGGTAGTCCGCGAGGTCGTCCAGGGTGGCGTCGGTGAAGCCGAACCACAGCGTGCGCAGCAGCGGCCAGCCGGCCACCAGCGCGAGCACGATCAGCGTCGGCGCCAGGAACTGCCAGGCCGCCCGCACGCGCATCTGCGCCAGGCCGCGGCCGGCCCGTGGGCGTGTGCGTTCACCAGCCACGCCGCTTCATCCGCTGGAGTTCGTGCTCCAGGTCGGCCAGTGCCGGGCCGGGCTCGGCCGCGCCGATCAGCACGCCGTGGACGGCATTCCAGAAGGCACTGGACACGCGGTTGTACTTTCGTCCCGTGGGCCGCGAGGGCCGGGCCACCGCCTCGGAGAAGGTCGGATACAGGGTCCGGAAGAAGGGATTGGCCGCGAGCACCTGTGCGTCGTCGTAGAGCGCAGGCATGGTGGGATTGTAGGCAGCGGTCACGGCGCGCCGCTTCTGCTCGGCGCGGCTCGTGAGGTACATCACCAGGTCCGCCGCCTCGGCGGCGTGGGGCGAATGCCGCGACACCGCCAGGTTCCAGCCGCCCAGCACGCCGGTGTGCTTGCCCGGCCCCTGCGCCGTGGCGCCGCGCGGCAGCGCGACCACGCCGACCTTGCCGCGCACCGGGCTGTTCTCGCCGTTGGCCAGCGCCCAGGCGTAGGGCCAGTTGCGCATGAACACGGCATGGCCCGACTGGAACACGCCGCGCGCTTCCTCTTCGCCGTAGTTGAGCACGCCCTCGGGCGCGATGTCCTTGATCCAGCCGCGCGCCAGCGCCAGCGCGGCCTCGACCTGCGGGTTGCGCACGGAGATCGAGCCGTCGTCCTCGACCACGTGGCCGCCGCCGAAGCTGTCGATCCATTCCAGCGCATTGACGGTGAGGCCCTCGTAGGCCCGCCCCTGGAACACGAAGCCCCACAGCCCGGTCTGGCCCTCGCGGCGCTCGGCCGCCTGGATGCGCTGCGCGGCCTCGGTCATCTGCTGCCAGGTCTCGGGCACCGGCACGCCGTGCTTCTCGAGCAGGTCGCGGCGGTAGTAGAGCACCCCGGCGTCGGTGTACAGCGGCATCGCCACCAGCCGGCCGTCGATGGTGTTGTTCTCGATGATCGCGGCGAAGTGTTCCTTCTGCGCGCCGTTCGCGTAGGGCGCCAGGTCGATGAAGTTGCGCGCCAGGATGCCGGGCCAGACCACGTCGACCTGGTAGATGTCGATCGCCGTGCTGCCGCCAGCCAGAAGCTGCTGGTAGAGCGCGAGGCGCTCGGTGGCCGAGTTGGGCGTGGAGACGATGCGCACGCGGTGCCCGGTGCGCTGCGCCCAGGCCTGGGCGCCGTCGCGGCACAGCTCGAGCTCCTGTCCGACGGCGCCGCAGGAGATCGAGACCTCCACGGCCTGCGCGTGGGCCGGTCGCAGGGCGAGCGCGAGGCACACTGCGGCAGTCGCTGCAAGGGCGATGGCGCGAAGGATGCGGAAGCTTGGCAGGCGAGTCAAAACGGGTGCAAAGGTGCGCGCGGAGGTCTCCGTCTCCGGCAAGGGTCTCATGACCAGTCTAGCGGCAAACGCGAGGGGCGCTGTAACGTCGGCTTTCACCGACAACGGATGGCGCACTCGGCCGAGCCGCCGCGGCGTGCAGCCGGGCGAGCCTGAGCGCTCAACTGGAGCTGCCATGAACGATCCGAAGAAGACATCCCCGCCGCCGCATCCGGGCGATCCCGGCGTGCGCGAAGAGCCGGAGATCACGCAGGAAGAATCCGTGCCTTCCGATGGCAAGGATCCGGTGGGCGAGAAGATGATGGACGAGCTGGGCCGGGAGCGCGGGCGCGAGCCGGAAGATTGAGGCGATGGCTGCCGGTGAGCCAGGCGCGGTCACGCCGCGGACGCACGCCGTGCGTCCGCGCTGACCCGGCCAGCGCGAGCGGCGCCTCCGTTGTTCCCTCTACGTCGACCAGATGCGCGGCGGCGTGGCCGGCAGTTGCCACAGCGCGGCGCGCCAGGCCTGCCAGGTCGCGCGCAGCAGCGCCATCGCCGGCTCGACCACGGGCGCCAGCACGCGCAGCACGATCACTTCGGGCCGCGGACTGGTGGCGCCCGCGCTCCCGCACAGGGAGTGGGCCTCGGCCAGCGCGCGGGCGGCGTCGAGCGCGGCTTCGCGCCGCGCGCGCGCCAGGGGTGCGCCGGCGACGAAGAACAGCGAGGCCATGCAGCGCTGGCCGGCCAGGCCCAGTGGGCCGTCCAGCAGCCGGTGGTCGGCCGCGTCGATGTGCCCGCGCTCGAGCCACACGCCGGGCGCCTCGATGTGCTGCAGCAGGCTGCCCTGCGCGAAGGGCAGGTTGGCGCCGGGCAGGCCCAGCGCCGCCAGGTCCCAGCCGATCAGCTCGCCGCCCGGTGCGATGTCCATCTCAAGATGGTTCTCGGCACGGCAGCCGCTGTAGCAGATCGCCTCCAGCGGCAGCCATTCGAGGCGTGCGCCGTCCTCCACCGCGATGCGCGTGCGCTGCACCGCGGCCTCGCCATCGCTGCGGTAGAAGCGCGCGGCACCGGGCGTGGTGACGAGGCCATGGCTGCCGGCATGCGCGCGCACGTCGATCGCCAGCGTGTCGCCGCCCACCAGTCCGCCCGGGGGATGCACGAGCACGTTGTGGCAGATCGCATCGCCTTCGGGATAGAGGCTCTGCAGGATGCGCAGCGGGCCGCTGTGGACGAAGCGCGCGACGCTGCGTCGGGCGGCGAGTCGGTAGTCGAGTTCGAGTCGGGCGTGCCAGGACATGCCGAGAGTGTAGGCAGCGCCGCTCAGGTTTCGCCCAACTCCGCGCGCCGCTCCAGCAACAGATCGCGAAACTTCTGCGCCGCCGGCGACAGCGAGCGGTCGGTGTGGAAGACCAGCACCACCTCGCGCTTGACCACCGGCCGCACGATCGGCCGGAAGGTCAGGCCCAGCGCGTGCACCACGCGGCGCATGGAGGTGGTCATCACGCCCACGCCGAGGCCGCCCTCGACCATGCCGACGATGCTCAGCGGCAGCGAGACCTCGTAGCTCAGCGTGAGCGAGATGCCTTCGCGCGCGAGCGCGAAGTCCAGCTGCTCGCGCACCGGGTTGTCCGGGCGCGGGCCGATCACCGGCACGTTCTTCAGGTCCTTCCAGCTCAGCTCGCGGGCGCGTGCCAGCGGGTGGTCGGTCGGCAGGATCGCGTGGAAGGTTTCGGTCCACAGCAGGCGCATGCCCAGGTCGTGGCGGCTGCCGAAGGCGGTGCCCAGGCCGAAGTCCACTTCGCCGGCGCGCACCATGTCCAGCACCCTGTCCTGCGCCACGTCGTGCATCACCACCTTGACGCCCGGGTTGCGCTCGGTGAAGGCCTGGATCATGCGCGGCATGACCAGCGCGGCCTGCACCGAGGAGACGGCCAGCGACACGCGGCCGCGCCCCAGGGTCTTGAGCTGGTTCGAGCTGCCGACCACGCTGTCGAGGTCGGCCACGGCCTTGCGCGCCAGGGGAAGGATCTCGGCGCCCGCCTCGGTGAGACGCAGCATGCGCGTGTGGCGGTCGAACAGGCGCAGGCCGAGGTTGGTCTCCAGCTCGCGCACCAGCGTGCTCACGGTGGATTGCGACAGGTTCAGCGCGTCGCCCGCGCGCGTGAAGTGCTGCGCCTCGGCGACGGCGATGAAGGCACGCAACTGACGCAGGGTGACATTCATGGAAAAGTGCGATGAATATATACAGGTTTTGCCGTTTATCAAATGGATGCCGGGTGCCACCATGCGTGCCATGCCCGTGGCGAAGCAGGTTTCGCCGGGTTGGTGTTCCACGTTCTCAGGAGCCCACGATGTCCCCAGCCTTCTCGTTCTTTCGAGGCCTTCGGGCCATGATCATCGCGGGGGCCCTGGCCGCCGCTGCGCTCGCGCCGGCCCAGGCGCAGGACAAGCTGACCGTCATCACCACCTGGTTTGCCCAGGCCGAGCACGGCGGCCTCTACCAGGCGCAGGCCACCGGCCTGTTCAAGAAGCACGGCCTGGACGTGACCATCAAGATGGGCGGCCCGCAGGTCAACGGCGTGCAGCTGCTGCTGGCCAAGCAGGCCGACTTCATCATGAACTACGACTTCGCGATCCTGCAGGGCGTGGAGCGGGGCTTTCCGCTGGTCACCGTGGCCGCGCCCTTCCAGTTCGACATGCAGGGCCTGATGACGCATGACGACGTGCCCGACCTGGCCTCGCTCAAGGACAGGACGATCCTCGTGGCCGGCACCGGCACCACCTACTGGTGGCCGTGGTTCAAGCAGAAGTACGGCTACACCGACGCGCAGATGCGCCCCTACACCTTCAACCTGCAGCCCTTCTTCGCCGACCGCAAGATCGCGCAGCAGGCCTTCCCCTCGTCGGAGCCCTACCAGGCGCAGCTGCAGGGCGTGAAGACCAACTTCTTCCTGTTCTCGCAGCACGGCTACCCGCCGTACACGCAGGCGATCACCACCACGCAGGAGATCGTCGCGAACAAGCCGGACGTGGTCGCGCGCTTCGTGCGCGCCACGCTGGAAGGCTGGCAGAGCTTCATGAAGGACCCCGCGCCGGCGGCCGCGCTGATCAAGAAGGACAACCCCAACATGACCGACGGGCAGATCGCCTTCGGGGTGCAGCGCCTGAAGGAGCTGCAGGTGGTGACCGGCGGCGACGCCGCGACCCTGGGCATCGGCACCATGACCGACGAGCGCTGGAAGAAGACCGCCGAGTTCATGGTCGAGGCCGGGCTGCTCAAGCCGACCACCGACTGGCGCAAGGCCTACACGACGCAGTTCGTGCGCGATCTGAAGATCATGCCCTGAGGCGCCGCGCCGCCACGCCCTTCTTCACCGTCGGCCTGTTCCAAGGAGCGTCAGCCATGCAGCGCCAAGCCTCGTCGCGCCTGCAGCCAGTCGCACAGCATCTCCAGCTGCGCCCGCTCGGCTGCGAGTTCGGCGGCCTGCACCTGCCGGCGCACCCGGTCGCGCCGCCCGCCGGCCTCGTCCAGGGCCTTCATCGCGCGGCGCAATGCGCGCAGCGGCTGCACCACCTGCGTACGCCAGGGATGCACCAGCGCATCGGCCTCGCGCAGCGCCGCGGCATCCAGCGCGATGCCGCCGTCCTCCGCCGCCCAGCGGGCGAACAGGTGCAGCACCACGTCGAGCCCTTCCTCGTCCTGGCGCCGCAGCAGCTCCTGCGCAATGCCGGGCTCGGCGTAGGCGGCCGCGATCCAGTTCCAGGCGTGGTCGTGATCCATGGCGATGGGAGGTGCTCGATTCCGAAGGTCTGAATGCAGCGTGCCCCGACGGGCACGCCACGAGCGCGGGGCAGCAGCGCTTCCACACAACTATGCCCCGGATATCCACTGGGAGACAACTCAGGAGACAAGACAGTGAAGCGTGAACTCGAAATGATGATGCCCGGCCCCCATGCCGGCCCGCTGTGCGGGCGCGAAGTGGTGATCCAGGCGCAGGGGGTGGAGAAGACGTACCCGAACGGCACGCATGCGCTCGACCGCGCCGACGTGGCCATCCGCAAGGGGGAGTTCGTCTCGCTGCTCGGCCCCTCGGGCTGCGGCAAGAGCACCCTGCTCAAGATGTTCGCCGGGCTGGAGCAGCCGTCCTCGGGCACCATCGCGATGCAGGCGGAAGCCGAGCGTTCCGACGGCCGCGACATGGCGATGGTGTTCCAGGAAGCCACGCTCATGCCCTGGGCGCGCGTCACCGAGAACGTGCGCCTGCCGCTGGACCTGGCCCACGTGCCGCGCAGCCAGAGCCAGCCGCGCATCGACGAGGCGCTGGAGATGGTGGGCCTGTCGCAGTTCGGCAACTGCTATCCGCGCGAGCTCTCGGGCGGCATGCAGATGCGCGCCTCCATCGCCCGCGCGCTGGCGGTGCGCCCCAGCGTGCTGCTGATGGACGAGCCTTTCGGCGCGCTCGACGAATTCACCCGCAACCGGCTCGACACCGACCTGCACCGCCTGTGGGAGCAGCGCGGCTTCACGGTGGTGTTCGTCACCCACAGCATCTACGAGGCGGTGTTCCTGTCCAGCCGCGTGGTGGTGATGGCCGCGCGCCCGGGCCGCGTGATCGCCGACGTGGCCATCGACGGGCCGGCGCAGCGCGGCGACGACTTCCGCGTCTCGTCGGAGTTCATCGACTACTGCCGCGTGCTGTCCGAACACCTGGTGCGCGCCAACCGCGGCGAGCGCGAGGCCGTGCACTGAGCGCCGCGAAGGAGAACCCACGATGAACACCGCCATTCTCCGCAGCCCCGCCGCCGTGCGCGTCAGCGCGCCCCTGGCGCTCGGCGTGCTGATGCTGGCCGTCTGGCAGCTCCTGTGCGAGCTGCTCGACGTGCCGGTCTTCCTGGTGCCCGCGCCGTCGGACATCGTCGCCACCCTGGTGGCCGACTGGAACCTGCTCGTCTCCTCGCTGATGGTCACGCTCAAGATCACCTTCCTGGCCTTCTGCCTGGCGGTGGTGCTGGGCGTGGCGGCGGCCTTCCTGTTCGTGCAGAGCCGGCTGATGGAGGTGAGCCTGTTCCCCTACGCGATCGTGCTGCAGGTCACGCCGATCGTCGCCATCGCGCCGCTGATCATCATCTGGGTCAAGAACCCGACCTTCGCCATGGTGATCTGCGCCACGCTGGTGGCGTTGTTCCCGATCATCTCCAACACCATCCTGGGGTTGCGCAGCGTCAACCCGGGCCTGCTGAACCTGTTCCGGCTGAACCGCGCCAACCGCTGGCAGGTGCTGCGGCGCCTGCGCATTCCCAGCGCGCTGCCGTACTTCTTCGGCGGGCTGCGCATCTCCAGCGGGCTGGCGCTGATCGGCGCGGTGGTGGCGGAGTTCGTCGCGGGCACCGGCGGCACGTCTTCCGGGCTGGCGTATCAGATCCTGCAGGCGGGCTTTCAGCTCAATATCCCGCGCCTTTTCGCGGCCCTGGTGCTCATCACCTTCACCGGCATCCTGCTGTTCACCGTGATGGCGATGCTGTCGAAGTGGGCGCTGGGCGGCTGGCACGAGAGCGAGATGAGCTGAAGTGAAAACCACCCCCAGCCTCGCCCACTTCGTGTGGCTCTGCACCCCCTCGAGGGGGCGCACCCAGCGGCCTGGCAGAGCCAGTTCCGCGGGTGCTCCCGAACGGGCCTGGCTGGGCCGGCCCTTGGGGTTCATGCGTCGTGGGCGGCGCGACGCACGATGAAAGACCGAAACCGGACACGGCCATGACCCTGCCTACGACCTCTTCCGCCGAGACCCTGCTGGTGCGCAACGCGCACGCCGTGCTCACCGGCCTGCCGGGCGCCCCGGCGCGCAGCACGGCCTGCGACATCCGCGTGGCCGGCGGCATCATCACCGAGATGGGCCGAGGCCTCGCGCCGCTGCCCGGCGAGCGGGTGCTCGACGCGAGCGACTGCGTGGTCTACCCCGGCTGGGTCAATACGCACCACCACCTGTTCCAGTCGCTGCTCAAGGGCGTGCCGGCCGGCATCGACGCCACGCTCACGCCCTGGCTCAAGGCCGTGCCCTATGCGCACCTCGGCGGCTTCGACGAGCAGACGCTGCGCCTGGCCGCGCGCATCGGCATGGTGGAGCTGCTGCTGTCGGGCTGCAGCACGGTGGCCGACCACCACTACGTGTACTACCCGCGCATGGGCTTCGACCCCTCGGCGGCGCTGTTCGACGAGGCGCAGCAGTTCGGCCTGCGCTTCATGCTATTGCGCGGCGGCGCGACGCAGACCCGCGCGGCGCAGGAGGGCGAGCCCGCCTACCTGCGCCCCGAGACGCTGGACGACATGCTCGCCGACGTGGCGCGCACCGCCAGTCGCTGGCACGGGCGCGGCGCGCGGCCGATGACGCGGGTGGCGATGGCGCCGACCACCATCACCATCTCGCTGCGCACCGACGAGCTCGCGCCGGTGGCGCGCGCCGCGCGCGGCATGGGCGTGCCGCTGCACTCGCACCTGTCGGAGACGGTGAGCTACATCGAGCACTGCCGCGAGGCCTTCGGCTGCCTGCCGCTGGAGTACGCGGAGCGCCACGAATGGGTGGGGTCGGACGTGTGGTTCGCGCACCTGGTGCACCTGCTGCCGGCCGAGCGCGCGATCCTCGCGCGCACCGGCACCGGCATGGCGCACTGCCCGCAGAGCAACGGCCGGCTGGGCAGCGGCGTGGCGCCGGCGCCGCAGCTCGCACGCATGGGCGTGCCGGTGTCGCTGGGTGTGGACGGCGCCGCCTCCAACGAGGCGGCCGACATGATGAGCGAGGCGCACCAGTGCTGGCTGCTGCACCGCGCCCATGCGGGCGCCGCCTCGCGCGCAAGGCCCGAAGGGCGGGGCGAGGAGGGCGCCGACACCGTGACGGTGGAGGACATCGTGCACTGGGGCAGCGCCGGCGGCGCGCGCGTGCTGGGCTTCGAGGGCGTGGGCACGCTGGCCGTGGGCCAGGCCGCGGACTTCGCGGTCTACCGCCTGGACGAACCGCGCTACATGGGCCTGCACGACCGCGCCATCGGTCCGGTGGCCTGCGGCGCGCGCCCGCACCTGAAGTGGCTGCTGGTCGACGGCCGCGTAGTGGTGCAGGACGACGCCGTGCCCGGCCTGGACATGGACGCGCTGCGCGACCAGGCGCAGGCCGCCGTCGCGCGCCTGGCCGGCGTGCCGCAGCGCGTGCTGCGCGAGGCGCAGGCGGCCTGAGGAGCGGATGCCATGAACGCGCCGCGCCGCCTCATCGTCGCCATCACCGGTGCCTCCGGCTTCGTCTACGGCCACCGGCTGCTGGCGCTGCTGCGCCCGCTGGAGATCGAGGTGCACCTGATCGTCAGCCGCGCGGCGCAGCTCACCATGGCCTGCGAGACCGCGCTGCACCTGGCCGACGTGACGGCACTGGCCGACCGCTACCACAAGAACGAGGACATCGGCGCCTGCGTGGCCAGCGGCTCGTACCGCACGCTGGGCATGGTGGTGGCGCCCTGCTCGATGAAGACGCTGGCCGAGATCGCCGCCGGCACCGGCGGCACCCTGGTGGCGCGCGCGGCCGACGTGATGCTCAAGGAGCGCCGCCGCCTGGTGCTGCTGGCGCGCGAGACGCCGCTGACGCTGGTGCACCTGCGCAACATGCTCACCGTGACCGAGATGGGCGCCATCGTCGCGCCGCCGGTGCCGGCCTTCTATGCCCAACCCCGCAACCTCGAACAGATGGTGGACCACACGCTGGGGCGCGTGCTCGACCTGTTCGACATCGACGTCGGCGCAGTCAGGCGCTGGACGGGGCCCGCTTCGGGGCGTTCCATCGACGAAGCCAAGCCAACCACTCTCGAGCCATGAAGTACTTCGAGTATTCCGAGCCGGCCACGCTGCAGGAGGCCGTCGCGCTGCTGCGCGACGGTGCCGGGCAGGCCAGCCTCATCGCAGGCGGCACCGACCTGATGGTGCAGATGAAGGAGCACGTGCGCCAGCCGGCGCGCGTGATCAACATCAAGAAGATCCCCGGCATGGACGACTTCGCGTACGACCCGCAGGGCGGCCTGACGCTGGGGGCGCTGGTCACCACGCGGCAGGTCGAGACCTCGCCGGTCACGCAGCGGCACTACGCCAGCCTGGCGCGCGCCGCGACCGACTTCGCTTCGATCCAGGTGCGCAACCGCGCCACCGTCGTGGGCAACGTGTGCCGCGCCTCGCCCTCGGCCGACACCCTGCCGGCGCTGATCGCCGACGGCGCGGTGCTGCGCATCCACGGGCCGAACGGCCGGCGCCTGTGCGCTGTGGAGGACTTCTGCACCGGCCCGGGCCGCACCGCGCTGGGGTCGGAGGAGATCGTCACCCACATCGTCATCCCGCCGCCCGCGCCGGGCACCGGCAAGGTCTACATCAAGCACGGCCGCCGCGCGCAGATGGAGCTGGCCACCGTGGGCGTGGCGGTCAGCCTCACGCTGGCCGGCGGCGACTGCCAGGCGGTCTCCATCGTGCTGGCCGCGGTGGCGCCGACGCCGCTGCGCGCGCGCCAGGCCGAGGCCGTGCTGCGCGGCCAGCCGCTCACCAGCGCGCTGATCGCCGCCGCCGCGCAGGCCGCCAGCCAGGAGGCGCGGCCCATCGGCGACGTGCGCGGCAGCGCCGACTACCGGCGCGAGATGGTGCGGGTGCTCACCCGCCGCGCGATCGAACAAGCCATCGAGGAGGCCGCATGAAGCAGCTCGTTGCATTCACCGTCAACGGCGAGGAGCGCGAGATCGCCGTCGAACCCAACCGCAGCCTGCTGGACGCGCTGCGCACCGAGGCCGGCCTCACGGGCACCAAGAAGGGCTGCGACGTGGGCGAGTGCGGCTCGTGCACCGTGATCATGGACGGCAAGCCGGTCAACGCCTGCCTGGTGCTGGCGATGGAGGCGCAGGGCGCCACGCTCACCACCATCGAGGGCGTGCAGTGCTCGGCCGAGGAGCCGCATCCGCTGCAGGAGAACTTCATGCAGTGCGGCGCCGCGCAGTGCGGCTTCTGCACGCCGGGCATCATCATGATGGCCAAGGCGCTGCTGGACGAGAACCCGAAGCCCACCACGGACGAGATCCGCTTCGCCATCGCCGGCAACATCTGCCGCTGCACCGGCTACACCAAGATCATCGAGGCCATCGGCCGCACCGCCGGCACCGTGGAGGCCCAGCCATGAGCCAGCGCAAGCCCGAGCACGACGTCATCGGCCGCAGCGTCAAGCGCACCGACCTGCTGGACAAGGTGACCGGCAACGCCCGGTACGCCGGCGACTTCATCTGGCCCGGCCTGCTCTACGGGCGCATCAAGCGCGCCGACGTGGCGCATGCGCTCATCCGCCGCATCGACGCCAGCCGCGCGCTCGCGCTGCCCGGCGTGAAGGCGGTGCTGACGCACCAGAACGTGCCGCGCGTGCTGCACGCCGGCTCGCCGCACCCGCGCTCGGCCTCGGTCACCTGCGACCAGTACATCCTGGACGACCGGGTGCGCTACTGGGGCGAGGGCGTGGCCGCGGTGGCCGCGACCACGGAGGAGATCGCCGAGGCGGCGCTGGACCTGATCGAGGTCGAGTACGAGGCACTGCCCGCGGTGTTCGACGTCGAGGCCGCGCAGCGCCCCGACGCGCCGCTGATCCACGACCGCGGCTTCGGCCACAACCTGGTGCTGGCGCCGCAGGTCTTCGAGCGCGGCGACGTCGCGCAGGGCTTCGCCGAGGCCGACTTCGTGATCGAGGGCGAGTACGAGGGCGGCCGCCCGACCCCGGCCTACATGGAGCCCAACGTGTGCGCCTGCCAGTGGGACGGCAACGGCAACCTCACGGTGTGGATCTCGACCCAGACCGCCTTCATGGTGCGCGGCATCATGGCCGAGGTGCTGGGCCTGCCGCTGTCGAAGGTGCGGGTGCTGGTGGACCACATGGGCGGCGGCTTCGGCGCCAAGCAGGACCTGTTCCAGCACGAGTTCCTGTGCGCGCTGCTGGCGAAGCAGACGCGCCGGCCGGTGCGGATGGAATACACGCGCGAGGAGACCTTCCTGGGCGGGCGCACGCGCCACCCGGCGCGCATCTGGCTCAAGCAGGGCTTCCGCAAGGACGGCACCCTCACCGCCCGCCAGGCGCGCGTGGTCTACAACTCCGGCGCCTACGGCTCGCACGGGCCGGGCGTGACCATCGTCGGCACCTCCTCGCTGGTGTCGCTGTACCGCTGCGACAACGTGCACCTGGAAGGGCGCTGCGTCTACACCAACAGCCCGATCGCCGGCGCCTTCCGCGGCTACGGCGTGGTGCAGGCCTACTACGCGCTGGACATCCAGATGGACGAGGCGGCCGAAGCGCTGGGCATGGACCCCGCCGAGCTGAAGCTGAAGAACGCGGTGCGCGAGGGCGACATCGCGCCGTCGAACCATCCGCTGGTCGGCCACGGCCTGGAGGACTGCATCCGCCACGGCCGCGAGCTGGTCGGCTGGCCCGCGGTGCGCCGGCGCGGCCGCGACAAGGGCGTGGTCAAGACCGGCTGGGGCATCGGCTGCGAGATGCACGGCAGCAGCGCCTACCCCGGCATCAAGGAGCAGGGCAACGCCATCGTCAAGATGAACGAGGACGGCACCGTGGTGCTGCTGACCGGCACCGCCGGCCTGGGCACCGGCGCGCACACCGCGCTGTCGCAGATCGTGGCCGAGGAACTGGGCCTGGGCTTCGAGCGCGTGTCCTGCGTGCACGGCGACACCGACGTGGTGCCCTGGGACATCGGCGCCTTCGCCAGCCACACCACCTACATGGGCGGGCGCGCCGCGCAGATGGCGGCGGCCAAGGTGAAGGCGCAGCTGCTCGAGCGCGCCGCCGCGCTGATGGAGGCGCCGGCCGACCAGCTCGAGGTGCGCGACAACCACGTCTTCGTGCGCGGCCAGCCGCAGCGGCGCATGAGCGTGAAGGAGGTGGTCGGCGCGCGCAAGGGCATCCCGGCGGCGCAGTTCGTGGGCAGCGCCACCTACCACCCGACCAAGTCCTATTCCTTCGCCGCGCACTTCGTGGAGGTGGAGGTCGACACCGAGACCGGCCGCATCGGCGTGCGCCAGGTGGTGCCGGTGCACGAGATCGGCAAGGTGATCCACCCGGTGGGCGCCGCGGGCCAGATCGAGGGCGGCATCCAGCAGGGCATCGGCCACACGCTGTACGAGGACTACCAGATCGACATGAAGACCGGCCGCTCGCTGAACGCCAACTTCGTGGACTACAAGATGCCGCTGTCGATGGACATGCCGCCCATCCGCACCGTGCTGCTGGAGACCGCGCCCGACCCCGGCGGGCCCTTCGGCGCCAAGGGCGTGGGCGAGGACCCGATCGTCGCCGTCGGCCCCGCCATCGCCAACGCGATCCACGACGCCATCGGCGTGCGCTTCCGCCACTACCCGATCAAGCCCGAGCAGGTGCTGCAGGCCCTGCGCGAGAAGCAGACCCAACCCGAGACCGAAGAAGGAGTTCCCGCATGACCCGAGACCCGCAACGCCCGGTGCCCGTCACCATCCTCACCGGCTTCCTGGGCGCCGGCAAGACCACGCTGCTCAACCACATCCTGACCGAGCGGCACGGCCACCGCATCGCGGTGATCGAGAACGAGTTCGGCGAGGTGGACGTGGACTCCGACCTGGTGCTGGCCTCGGAGGAGGAGATCTTCCAGGTGGCCAACGGCTGCATCTGCTGCGTGGTCGACGTGCGCAACGACCTGGTGAAGATCCTGCAGAAGCTCCTGGCGCGCCAGGACCAGTTCGACCACATCCTGGTGGAGACCAGCGGCCTGGCCGACCCGGCCCCGGTGGCCGCCACCTTCTTCATGGACAACGAGGTCGCGAAGAAGGTGGTGCTGGACGGCGTGGTCGCGCTGGTCGACGCGCTGCACGTGCAGCCGCACCTGGACGACCCGGCCCTGGCCGAGCACGACAACCAGGCCGTGACCCAGATCGTGGTGGCCGACCGCATCCTGCTGAACAAGTCCGACCTGGTGGACGCGGCGCAGCTCGACGCGCTGGAGCGCCGCATCCGTTCGCTCAACGGCAGCGCCCCCATCCTGCGCACGGTGCAGGCCCGGGTGGACCTGTCGCAGATCCTGGGCCTGCAGTCCTTCGAGGCCGATGCGCTGTCGATGACCGATCCGCACTTTCTCGAGGATGCGCAGGCGCACGGCCACGATCACGTGTGCGATGCGCACTGCGAGCACGCGCATGCCGCCGTGCTCCCGCCGCACAGCCACGACCCCTCGGTCACCTCGGTCTCGTTCACCTTCGACCGCCCCTTCGACGCCGAGCGCCTGAAGCGCTCGCTGGACGAACTGCTGGCCCTGCGCGGCGACGACATCTTCCGCGTCAAGGGCATCCTGCAGGTGCAGGGCGACGAGCGCCGCCACGTGCTGCAGGGCGTGCACCGCCTGCTGGAGCTCAAGCCCTCCATGCCCTGGTGGGACGAGACGCCCGCCAGCAAGCTGGTCTTCATCGGCCGCCACCTGCAGGCCGAGACGCTGCGCGAGCGCCTGCAGGCCTGCCTGGCCGCCGAACCCGCATTCCACGAGGCCCTGGAAGCCGCCTGAAGCGCTTCAACCCTGCATCCCAAGGAGATTCCACTCATGATCATCGACATCAGCTGCTACCCCACCGACCAGGTCGACCTGGCCTGGTGGCACGACGGCGAGGCCTACACCGTGGACCGCCTGCTGGAGACGATGGACGGCCCCTACTGGGTCAACGGCAAGCCGCGCCGCATCGACAAGGCCTTCATCCAGCCGCCGCAAGGCAACACCATCTACACCTGGACCGACGGCGAGAAGTCCGGCCGCGAGTCGATCGACGAGTACATGGCCTACACGCTCCAGTGTGTGCAGCAGCACCCCGACCGCCTCCTCGGCTGCTTCGTCTACAACCCGCGCTGCGGGGTGCAGAACGGCGTGGAGGCGATCGAGCGCTACGTCAGGGAGCACGGCTTCAAGATGGTGCAGATGCAGGCCAACATGCACGCCTACCGGCCCGACCGCGCGCTCGACTGGGTGCGCCCGGCCTTCGAGAAGTGCGCCGAGCTGGGCGTGCCGGTCAAGCTGCACACCGGCGACGGGCCCTACAGCATCCCGACCGAGTGGGTGCCGATGATCAAGGAGTTCCCGAACGTGGACTTCATCATGGCCCACTTCGGCGTGCAGACCGGCGGCGTGTACTGCTTCGAGCCCTACCAGTGGGCGATGGAGCTGCCCAACGTGTACTGCGAGTCGGGCTGGTGCCTGCAGTCGCGCATCGTCGAGTTCGCCAAGACGCTGCCCAAGCACAAGATCCTCTTCGGCACCGACACGCCGCCCAACGAGCCCGGCATGTGGCTGCGCCTGCTGGAGGTGCTGTGCACCAACCCGCCGCAGGGCCTGAACCTGGACGAGGACACGCTGGAGGACTACCTGGGCAACAACATCGCCCGGATGATCGGCCTCGAACCCACGCCCGTGCCCAGGAGCTTCGAGGAGGCCGCGCAGCAGCTGGGCCGCCAGCTCGAGCCGCAGCCCGTGATCGGCCTGTACTGAACCTTCGGAGACCAAGAACATGATCATCGACACCCACCTGCACCCCACCAACCTGGTCGACGAGGCCTGGCGCCACACCGGCACGCCTTTCAACGGCGAGCGCATGCTCAAGCTGATGGACGGCCCCTACATGATCAACGGCAAGCCGCGCCGCATCGACATGGGTTTCATCCAGCCGCCGCCGGGCAACACCGGCTACCGCGACGGCAACCGGCGCGGGCGCGACGGCATCCGCGACTACATGGCCTACATCGCCGAGCTGACGCAGAAGTACCCCGACCGCTTCATCGGCAACTTCACCTACAACCCGCGCTGGGGCCCGGAGAACGGTGCGGCGGAGATCGAGTTCCACCACAGGGAATACGGCTTCAAGATGATCAAGCTGCATGCCAACATGCACGGCTACCGGCCCGACCGCGCGCTGGACTGGCTGCGCCCGGCGATGAAGGTGTGCGCCAAGTACAACATCGTGGTGCTGATCCACACCGGCGACGGGCCCTTCACCATCCCGACGATGTTCTATCCGATCATCCGCGAGTTCCCGATGGTGAACTTCGTCATCGCGCACTTCGGCATCCAGACCGGCGGCAACTATTCCTTCGAGACCTTCTGGATGGCGATGGACACGCCCAACGTGTACGTCGAGTCGGGCTGGTGCTTCCAGGCGCGCATCGCCGAGTTCGCCAAGGAGCTGCCGCGTCACAAGCTGGTGTTCGGCACCGACAGCCCGCCCAACGAGCCCGGCATGTGGCTGCGCGAGCTGGAGATGCTGTGCCGCCCGGCGCCGCACGGCATCGGCATCGACGAGGACACGCTGGAGGACTACCTGGGCAACAACATCGCCCGGCTGGCGGGCATCGAGACCTCGCCGCCGCCGCGCAACCTGGACGAGGCCAAGCTGCGCCTGACCGACAGCTACGCCTCGCTCAAGCGATGAGCCATCGCCCCGACCCCTTGGCCGACACGGGGCAGGACCTGCACCGCTTCATGGCCGCCTACCGCGAGCACTTCCCCGAGGACGTGCTCACGGTGCGCGAGCCCGCGAGCGCCGACCAGGACGTGACCGCCGCGGTGTGGGCGCTGGCCGCGCAGGGGCGCCATCCGGCGCTGGTGTTCGAGCAGGTGCAGGGCCTGGGCACGCCGCTGGTCACCAACCTGTTCGCCTCGCGCGAGCGGGTGGGGCGCATGCTCGGCGGCGTGCCGGCGGCCGGCATCCACGCCGAGTACCAGGCGCGCAGCCGGCGCATGGTGGCGCCGCGCGAGGTGGGCGAGGGCGCGGTCACCCAGGTGGTGAAGACCGAGGGCATCGACCTGGCCGAGGTGCCGACCATCCGGCACTTCGCCACCGACCGCGGGCCCTACATCACCAACGCGGTGGTCATTGCCGAGGACGGCGGCATCGGCAACATGAGCTACCACCGCTCCATGCTGCATTCGCGCGAGGCGATCGCCACCAGCCTGCATTCGCGCGGGCACCTGTGGCGCATGCTGCAGGCCTCGGCCGCGCGCGGCAGACCGCTGCCGGTGGCGATGGTGATCGGCGCCCACCCGCTGTTCATGCTCGCCGCCGCCGCGCGCCTGCCCTACGGGGTGGACGAGCGGCACGTGGCGGGCGGCCTGTTCGGCGCGCCGATGGAAGTGGTGCGCACGCCGCGCCACGGCATCGCGGTGCCGGCGCATGCTGAGTTCGTGCTGGAGGGCGTGATCGAGCCCGAGGCGCGCGCGGAGGAAGGCCCCTTCGGCGAGTTCACCGGCTATTCCTCGGACCGCTCCACCAACAACCTGCTGCGCGTGCAGACGCTGATGCGCCGCCGCGATGCGTGGCTGCTGGACGTGGTGGGCGGCAACTCGGCCGAGCACCTGAACCTCGGCCGCATCCCGCGCGAATCGGAGATGGTGGAGAAGCTCAGGGAGCGCTTCCCCGGCGTGACCGCGGTGCACTACCCCAGCTCCGGCACCCACTTCCATGCCTACGTGGCGCTGCGGCAGAGCCGGCCGGGCGAGGCGCGGCAGGTGATGCTGGGGCTGCTGGGCTGGGACCCCTACCTCAAGACCGTGATCGCCGTGGACGAGGACGTGGACGTGACGCGCGACGAGGAAGTGCTGTGGGCCATGGCCACGCACTTCCAGCCGCACCTGGACGTGGTGATCGTCGAGGGCCTGCCCGGCAGCGCGCTCGACCCGTCGGCCTCGGGCGCGGGCACCACCTCGCGCATGGGGCTGGACGCCACGCGAGGGCCGAACTTCGACGGCGTGCGCGCGCGCATCGACGAGGCCGCCATGGAACGCGCCGCCGCGCTGCTGGCACGCGCCTGAATCGCGGCATCATCGGGCCGGACGGGCGCGCCAGACGCCCGCCGGCCTCGCAAGAACACAACCGGAGACAAGATCGATGACCATCGCCACGAGGTCGACGAGGGATGCGCGCAAGGCGCATCCGGTCGACGAGATCCTGCCGCTGCACAAGCTGACGGCCCTGGGGCTGCAGCACGTGCTGGTGATGTACGCCGGCGCCATCGCCGTGCCGCTCATCATCGGCGGCGCGCTGAAGCTGCCCAAGGACGACATCGCCTTCCTCATCGCCGCCGACCTGTTCTGCTGCGGCATCGTCACCATCATCCAGAGCATGGGCATCGGCAAGGTGGGCATCCGCCTGCCCATGATGATGGGCGTGACCTTCACCGCCATCGCGCCCATCATCGCCACCGGCTCCAACCCCGACCTGGGCCTGCGCGCGGTGTTCGGCGCGGTCATCGTGGCCGGCCTGTTCACGCTCTTCGCTGCGCCCTACGTGAGCCGCATGGTGCGCTGGTTCCCGCCGGTGGTCACCGGCTCGGTGGTGCTGGTGATCGGCGTGTCGCTGATGCGCGTGGGCATCCACTGGGCCGCCGGCGGCAACCCCACCGTGCCGGGGCCCGACGGGCCGGTGCCGAACCCGGCCTACGGCGTGCCCGTCCATCTGGCCATCTCGGGGCTGGTGCTGCTGACCATCCTGGCGATCATCGCCACCTGCCGCGGCTTCCTGTCGAACGTCGCGGTGCTGGTCGGCATCGCCGCCGGCTTCGCGATCGCGCTGGCGCTGGGCAAGGTCGGCTTCGACGGCATCGCCGACGCGGGCTGGGTGCAGGTGATCACGCCCTTCCACTTCGGGCTGCCCACGCTGGACCTGATGACCGCCATCACGCTGTGCGTGGTGATGGTGGTCATCATGATCGAGGGCGTGGGCCAGTTCCTGGCGCTGAGCGAGGTGGTGGACAAGCCGCTGGGCCAGGACGACATCGCGCGCGGCCTGCGCGCCGACGGCGTGGGCGCCATCGTCGGCGGGATCTTCAACACCTTCACCTACACCTCGTACGCGCAGAACGTGGGGCTGGTGCAGGTCACCGGCGTGCGCAGCCGCTGGGTGTGCGTGGCGGCCGGCGCGCTGCTGATCGTGCTGGGCTGCCTGCCCAAGCTGGCCTTCCTGGCCGCGTCGATCCCGCAGTACGTGCTGGGCGGCGCGGCGCTGGTGATGTTCGGCATGGTGGCGGCCACCGGCGTGCGCATCCTGGGGCACGTGGACTTCGTGCACAACAGGAAGAACGCCTACATCGTGGCCGTGAGCCTGGCGATGGGCATGATCCCGCTGGTGGCCGACCGCTTCTTCGCCCAGTTGCCGGAGCTGCTGGCCAAGTTCTGCCAGAACGGGATCCTGCTGGGCACGCTCACGGCGGTGCTGCTGAACCTGATGTTCAATGCGCGGGAGAGCGTTGCGCCGGCGCACGGCATGGCGCCGCGCGGTGCGGGCTGAAACTCCTCGGGTTGGAATGTGGGCGCCGCAGCAGGCGCCTTTGCTGCGGCGCATCCCATGCACGCCCGAACGCGCAGGATCTTCTCTCCCCGCGCAGAAGACCTCAGACTTTCCACGCCCCCACGTGCGCCGCAGCGGCTTCATCGACCAGCGCCGGCCCGATGCACTCGATCGGATGCGGCGAGGCGTGGAACACGTCGCGGCACGACAGCTCGGCGTCGCGCTGGTCGCCGCGCTCGCCGCGGAACACGCGCAGGCGCTCGGCGTCGATGCCGAACACCACGCGGCCGATGCCCGACCAGAAGATGGCGCCGGCGCACATCACGCAGGGCTCGCCCGAGGCATAGATCGTGGCGCGCGCCAGTTCCTCGCGCGGGATGCCCAGGCCGGCCAGCTTGCGCAGCGCGTTGACTTCCGCGTGGCCGGTGCAGTCGCCGGTTTCGGTGCTGTCGCAGAAGGCCTCGGCCAGGGGGTGGCCGTCGGCCGAGACGATCACGCTGCCGAAGGGCCGGTTGCCGCGCCGGCGGCCGGCGTGCGACCACGCGATGGCCTTGCGCAGGTAGCGGCCGTCGCGTTCGTCGAGCAGGGTTTCGTCGGGGAGGGTGGCGGTGGTGCTTCTCATGCCTGGATCATGCGCTTCCCGGCACGGGCATGCAGAAGACGTGCCAGCGCCTGCCCTCGCCTCCGGGTCTTCAGGCGTGCACCACGCTGGGCCGCGCCGGCACGTGGCGCGGCGCGCGCGCATAGCGGTCCATCGCCAGCCCGTCGGTGCGGATCTCGGGGCGGCGGCCGGTCACGATGTCGGCCACCACCTTGCCCGAGCCGCAGGCCATGGTCCAGCCCAGCGTGCCGTGGCCGGTGTTGAGGAACAGGTTGGGGCAGGGCGTGGCGCCCAGGATCGGCGTGCTGTCGGGCGTCATCGGGCGCAGGCCGGTCCAGAAGCTGGCGCGCGGCAGGTCGCCGCCGGGGAACAGGTCGCCCGCCACCTTTTCGAGCGTGGCGCGGCGGCGCGGGTCCAGGCGCAGGTCGAAGCCGCCCAGCTCGGCCATGCCGCCGACGCGGATGCGGTCGTCGAAGCGCGTGACGGCGATCTTGTAGGTCTCGTCGAGCACGGTAGACCGCGGCGCCAGCGCCTCGTCGCGCAGCGGCACCGTCAGCGAGTAGCCCTTGACCGGGTAGACCGGGATGTCCAGGCCCAGCGCGGCCAGCGCCGGGCGCGAGTAGCTGCCGAAGGCCATCACGTAGCGGTCGGCGGTGAGCACGTCGCTGCCGCTGCGCACGCCCGAAATGCGCCCGCCCTCGGTCAGCAGGCCGTCGACCGGCTGGCCGAAGCGGAACGCGACGCCGAGCTGGCGCGCGATCGCGGCCAGGCCGCGGGTGAAGAGGTGGCAGTCGCCGGTCTCGTCGTTGGGCAGGCGCAGGCCGCCGGCCAGGCGCTCGCGTGCGCCGGCCAGGCCGGGCTCGGCGCGCACCACGCCCTCGCGGTCCAGCAGTTCGTAGGGCACGCCGCATTCCTCCAGCACCGCGATGTCGCGCTGCACCGCGTCGAGCTGCGCCTGGGTGCGGAACAGCTGCAGCGTGCCGCCGGTGCGCTGCTCGTAGGCGATGCCGGTGTCGGCGCGCAGTTCGCGCAGGCAGTCGCGGCTGTACTCGGCCACGCGCATCATGCGTTCCTTGTTGACCGCGTAGCGCGCGGCCGAGCAGTTGCGCAGCATCGCCGCCATCCAGCGCAGCTGGAACAGGCTGCCGTCGGCGCGGATCGCCAGCGGCGCGTGCCGCTGGAACATCCACTTCAGCGCCTTGAGCGGAATGCCCGGCGCCGCCCAGGGCGTGGAGTAGCCGGGCGACACCTGGCCGGCGTTGCCGAAGCTGGTTTCCTGCGCCGGGCCGTCCTGCCGGTCGAGCACCGTCACCTGCGCGCCGGCGCGCGCCAGGTAGTAGGCCGTGGTGGTGCCGATCACGCCGCCGCCGAGAACAATGACTTTCATGGTGAGATTCCGCCTGGGGAGTGGATTCATGGGAATTTACGGCGGACAATGCAGTGGATTTCCTTGTTTTTCGTGCTTTCCCGGTGAAATCCACTGACGTGGTCGCCGAAGCCGTCCTCCCGCAGCGAAATGCCCGAACTCGACCGCATCGACCGCAAGATCCTCGACATCCTGCAGCGCCAGGCCCGCATCGCCATGACCGAACTGGCCGAGCGCGTGGGCCTGTCGGCCTCGCCCTGCGCGGAGCGCGTCAAGCGCATGGAGCGCGAGGGCGTGATCACCGGCTACCACGCGCGCGTGGCGCCGCAGGCGCTGGGCAAGACGCTGCTGGTGTTCGTGGAGATCAGGCTCTCGGCCAAGTCGGCCGAGGTGTTCGACAAGGTGCGCAAGGAGCTGCTGCACATGCCCGAGGTGCTGGAATGCCACCTGGTGTCCGGCAGCTTCGACTACCTGGTGAAGGCGCGCCTGTCGGGCATGAGCGAATACCGCCACCTGCTCGGCGACATCCTCAAGAAGCTGCCGGTGCCGGCCGAGTCGCACAGCTACGTGGTGATGGAGGAGGTCAAGGAAACCCTGGTGCTGGCGGTGGACCGCTGAGAACGCAGCGCAGCGCTACGATGGGCCGCCATTCACATGGAAGGAATCCCATGAGCATCACCGTCCGCCGCAACGGCACCACCGGCACCTCGCACACGCTGCGCATCCGCGCGCACGAGATCGTGGTCGACGCCTCGCCCGCCGCCGGCGGCGAGGACGCGGGCCCCGCGCCGCACGACCTCTACGACGGCGCGCTGGCCGCCTGCAAGGCGCTCACCATGCTGGTCTACGCACGCCGCAAGGGCATGCCGGTGGAGGACATCGAGGTCGTGGTCGACCGCGACGACAGCCAGGAGCGACAGGGCACCTACCGCCTGAAGACCGCCCTGCGCGTGACCGGCGCGCTCAGCGAGGCGCAGCGCGACGAGCTGCTGCGCGTGGCCGGCAAGTGCCCGCTGCACCGGCTCATGGCCGAGGTGAAGACCGAGGTCGAGACCGTCTGGGCCTGAGCCGCGTCAGGACAGGTCAAGTTCCGGCCGTGCCACGCCCTCGGGCAGCGTGTGCGCGGCGACGCGGAACAGGTTGTCCTCCGGGTCGGCCAGCACGCACTGCCACTGGCCGTAGTAGGTGGGGTAGGGCGGCTTCACCACGCGCCCGCCCAGCGCGGGTGCGCGCGCGGCGGCCGCGTCGACCGCCGCGGGGCCGTCGAGCATCAGCGTGGCATAGGCAGTGACCGGCGGCGTGCTGCCGGCCTGCGGCGCGCGCTCGGGGAACTGCAGCAGCGCGTAGGCCGGCCAGGCGTTGAAGCCGAACTGGAAGTCGGGCGTTTCCAGCGCGCGGTAGATCGGCGAGCGGCTGCGCACCGCCTCGGGCAGGTCCAGCAGCGCGCGGTAGAAGGCCATCTGCGCCTCGATGTCGCGGCACAGCAGGTTGAACCAGAGCTTCATGCGGCGGCCGTCTCAGGCGCGTCCTTCAGCCCGTAGGTGGCGCGGTACATCTCCTCGAGGTGCTCGCCGGCGGTGCAGGGCCGGTAGCGCGGCGCCTCCCCTTCGGCGACGGTGCCGGGCACCGGCACGATGCGCGCGAGGTACTCGGGTTCGTAGAAGAACGGGATCGAATAGCGTGCCGCGCCGCCCGAGAAGGTGTTGCGCACGCGGTGCGGGTTGGAGTGGTACAGGCCGTTGGTCCAGCGCGGGATCATGTCGCCCAGGTTGACGACGAAGGTGCCTTCCATCGGCGTGGCGGCCACCCAGCTGCCGTCCGGCATCTGCACCTCCAGGCCGCCGTGCGCGTCCTGCGCGAGGATGGTGACCGCGCCCCAGTCGGTGTGCGCGCCGGCGCCGAAGGTGCGCTCGTCGGCGCCCTCGGGATGCGGCGGGTAGCGCACCATGCGCAGCGTGACCATCGGGTCCTTGCAGGCCGCGTCGAAGTAGTCCTCGGGCAGGCCGAGCGAGAGCGCCATGAGCTGCATCAGGCGCAGCGACAGCCCGTTCATCGCATCGATGTAGGCCTCGCACGCGGCGCGCACCTCGGGCAGTTCCTCCGGCCACTGGCTCGGCCCGTAGGTCTGGTAGCCGGCCTTCACGTAGGGATGGTCGGCCGGCCAGTCCATGCCGCAGTAGAAGCTCTCCTTGAGGTCGGGGTTCATCGCGGCGTCCAGCGTCTGCGCGCCCAGGCTCTCGAAGCCGCGCATGATCGGCGAGTTTTTGATGGACAGCTGCTCGCGCCGCGCGGCAGGCAGCGCCATCAGGCGCCGGGCGATGTCGAACTGGCGCGCCACCAGCGCCGCGTCGATGCCGTGGTGGCGCACGTAGAAAAAGCCGGAGGCCATGGCCGCCGCACGGAACGCGCGCGCCACCTCGGCGCTGCGCGGACCGCCCGGCACCAAGGCGCCCGTCAGGTCGATCACCGGGATGCCCATATGCGTGAGCTCCTCAGTCATCCACTGCGCTGCATGCCGCGCGCAGCGCATGAAACTCAAGGGCCGGCGCAGCCAGGCCTGTTCGCGGGCACCCGCGGAGCTGGCTCCGCCAGGCCGCCGGGTGCGCCCCCTGGAGGGGGGAGTCGAGCGACACGAAGTGCGCGAGGGACGGGGGTGGGTTCATCTCAAGCCTGGAGCTTGCGATCGGCCGCCGCGGGCAGGAACTTGTCGGAGAAGAAGTCGGCCACGCCCGGCGTGGTCTTGAGGCCGAAGGCGGCCACCGTCTCGTCGATCGTGGCCTGCAGGCGCGCGGGGGTCGCGGCGCCCCAGCCGTTGGCGCGCACGTCGGGCGTCTTCATGGTGCCGTCGACGATCAGCTGCAGGCGCTCGGTCTCGATCGCCTCGTTGGCCAGCGGCTCGCGCGCCTTGACGGCGGCGCCGCCGGCTTTCGGGTCGGCGATGCAGTCGATCCAGCCGCGCGTGGTGGCCTTCACGAAGGCGCGCATCGCGTCGGCCTGCTCCATGCTCCGGGGGTTGGCGACCAGGCCGTTGCCGTACGACTCGAGGCCGTACTCCGAGAAGCGGAACACGGTGATCTGCTCCGGCCCCATGCCGCGCGCCTTGAGGTTGAGCAGGCCGGTGAAGAAGAAGTAGGCCGAGGCGTCGAAGTCGCCCTTGACGAAGCGCGTGTCGCCGATGTCGGGCGCCACGTTCTCCCACCTCACGCCCGAGGGGTCGAAGCCCTGCGCGCGCGCGAAGGCGGGGAACAGCTTGCGCGAGGCGTTGAAGGGCTGGCCCAGAATGGCCTTGCCCGCCAGGTCGGCCGGCTTCTTGATCGGGCCGTCCTTGCGCACGATGATCGCGTTGGGGTTCAGGTCATACTGGATCGCCACGGCCTTCAGGCCGGCCTGCGGGTTGGCCACGTTGAACTCGATCATGCTCGACAGGTCGGCCGAGGCCGCGTCGTAGGCGCCGCTGCCCACGAGGCTGATGGCGGCGGTCGAGCCGTTGCCGGTGTCGATCGCGACGTCGAGCCCGGCATCCCTGTAGTAGCCGCGCTGATGCGCCAGCAGGAAGCCGGCACCGGAGGCTTCCACCTTCCAGCCGAGGTTGAACTTGAACTTCTGCAGCGAGCCTTGCGCGCGCACGAAGGGCGCGGCGGCGAGCAGGGTGGCGGCGCCCGAGGCGCGCAGGAGGGAACGACGTTGCATCATGGACAGGACTCCGCAAGGTGTGGACAGACCGGCGTGCGGCGCAGGCCGCGCGCTTCAACCAACAGAGCAATTTCCGGGCGGCCGGGCCGCTGAACGCTTCTACTCTCCGGCCGCGTCGCACGCAGGTTCCATGCCACTTCCAGGAGGCCGTCGGCCGGGGCGGGGTCACCGTTTCAGGGCGGTGCGTGCCTTGTGCTGGTGCATCGGGGCTTGCAGGCACGGGTCCGGAATTTGCGTGACCACGGCGCGAGAGTAGAAGCGTTCACCCATCGCGCGCGCAGACGTTCAGGACGGATGCGGGCGTGGCGATTGGGCCGGGAATTGCTCTTGAGTTCCATATCCCCGCTTCCAGGAAACATCGCCATGACCGAACACATCGCCGACCATGCTCTCGCCGAGATCCAGAAGGAATCGCGCATGGGCGCCATGGGCTCCGAGACCGACGCCCGCGAGATCCGCCGCATCAGCCTGGCCGACTTCGAGCACCGCAAGGACGAGATCGCCGACCAGCTCTGGGACGCCGCGGTCGAGATCGGCTTCTTCCAGCTCACCGACCACGGCATTCCGCTGGCCGACATCCGAAGCGCCTTCGCGGAGGCGGAGCGCTTCTTCGCGCTGCCGGAGGCCGTCAAGTCGCGCTACCCGCTGGCCAACAACGCCGGCTGGGAGAGCAAGGCGCAGGTGCGCCCCTCCACCGGCACGCCGGACCAGAAGGAGAGCTACCAGATCACCCGCCCGCTGATGGACACGCTCTTCCCGAGCGAGGAGGAACTGCCCGGCTTCCGCCAGGCCATGCTCGACTTCGAGGCCGCGAGCTGGGCCGTTGGCATGCGCGTGCTGTCGTGCTTCGCGCGCAAGCTCGGCTTCGACGAGGAGTTCTTCGCCCGTGCGCACGACCCGGCGCAGCCCGACTACCAGAGCACCCTGCGCCTGCTGCACTACTACGCGATCCCGCCCGAATACCAGGACAAGCTGGACCTGTGGCGCGCCGGCGCGCACACCGACTTCGATTGCCTCACGCTGCTGTTCCAGCGCCAGGGCCAGGGCGGCCTGCAGGTGTGCCCGGGCAAGGAGTTCGAGGCCCAGGCGTGGACGCCGATCCCGCCCGACGAGGACGTGATCACCTGCAACATCGGCGACATGCTGATGCGCTGGAGCGACGACCGCCTGCCGTCGAACTTCCACCGCGTGAAGAACCCGCTGCCCGGCGAGTACATGGGGCCGCGCTACAGCATCGCCTTCTTCGCGCAGGCCAACCGCGAGGCGATGATCGAATCGCCTTCGGGCAAGTACCCGCCGATCACCGCGGGCGACTACCTGAAGCAGCGCGTGGCGGCGAACTTCAAGGCGTACTGAGGCCACCCCGGCCTGCGCGCGATCCAATGCGCGCATCAATCCAGTCCTTCTTTGGATTGGACGCGCATCGCCGCCGCTGATGCAATCCTGCGCACCGCAGCCGTTCGAGCCGCGGCAGCACACAGGAGACATCAGCCATGGCCCATCGCCGTCTTTTCCTACACACGCTCGCCGCCGGCGCCCTGGGCGCCGCGACGGGCGCCCGCGCGCAGGGCGGATGGCCCAGCCGTCCCCTGCGCATCGTGGTCCCCAACGCGGCGGGCGGGACCTCGGACATCATCGCCCGCCTGCTGAGCAAGCCGCTGGGCGACGCGCTCGGGCAGCCCGTGGTGGTCGACAACCGCGGCGGTGCCGGCGGCAACATCGGCGCCGCCGCGGTGGCCGGTGCGACCGACCAGCACACCGTGCTGCTGTGCGACCTGGGCGGCCTGGGCGTGGCGCCCTCCGTCTACCGGACCCTGCCCTTCGACCTCGAGCGGGACCTGCAGGGCGTCACCATGCTGGCGCAGGCGCCGCACCTGCTGGCGGTCCATCCTTCCCTGGAGGCGGCGAACCTCGCGGAACTGGTGGCCCTGTCCAGGCGCACCCGGCTGAACGTGGCGCTGGCCGGCCAGGGCACGCCCAACCATCTGGCGACCGTCCAGCTGGCGCAGACCACCGGCATCCAGTGGCAGCACGTGCCCTACAAAGGGGGCGCCCCCGCCGTGGCCGACACGGTGGCCAACGTCACGCAGGCCGTGCTCAACGGCATGCCGGCCACGCTGCCGCTGGTGCGCGCGGGCAAGCTGAAGGTGATCGGCGTGTCTGGCCAGGCGCGCTCGCCCCATCTGCCCGAGGTGCCGACGCTGGCGGAGCAGGGGGCGGACGGCTTCGAGTCCGGCACCTGGCAGGGCTTCGTGGCGCCGGCCCGCCTGCCGCGCGCGCAGGTCGAGCGCCTCCACGCCGAACTCGTGCGCGTCCTGCAACTCCCCGCCCTGGTGTCCCAACTGCGCGAGGCGGGTGTCGAGGTGGTGACGATGACCCCGGAAGACACCACCCGCTGGATCGCCCGCGACCGTGCGCGCTGGGCGGAGGTGGTGCGCAAGTCGGGGCAGACCATCGAGGGCGCGAGCTGACATTCGCCTGTTTCCGTTTTCCCGTTCCGCCGTACCTCCTCATTCATGACGCTCCCTTCCATCGCTCCCCCGTCCCCGCCCGCGCTGCCGGCCGACGTCCTCACCGGATTCGCCGAAGCGCTCTTCGCCGCCGCCGGCATGGAGGCCGCCAAGGCCGCCAGCGTGGCGCGGCTCCTGGTCCTGACCGACATGATGGGCCGGCGCACGCACGGCCTGGCGATGGCGCCGCTGTACCTGGCCGACATCGCCAGGGGCGGCATGACCCTGTCGGGCCAGCCGCAGGTCCTGAAGGACACCGGGGCCACGGCCGTCTGGGACGGCCGCTACCTGCCGGGCCTGTGGCTGATGGACGAGGCCATCGAAGCGGCCTGCGCTCGCGCGGCGAGGCTGGGCGTGGCGACCATCGCCATCCGCCGCAGCCACCACATCGGCTGCCTGGCGGTGCTGGTGCGGCAGGCGGCCGCGCGCGGCTTCGTGGCGATCATCCAGAACTCCGAGCCGGCCGCGCGGCGCGTGGCGCCCTTCGGCGGCGCGGAGCCGCTGTTCACGCCCAACCCCATGGCCATCGGCTACCCGGCGGGAGAGACGCCCGTGCTGGTGGACATCTGCGCATCCATCACGACCACGTCCATGACACGGCAGAAGCACGCCGCGGGCGAGCTGTTCGAGCATCCCTGGCTGCAGGACGCCGAGGGCCGGCCGACGCGCGATCCCGCCGTGCTGGAGCACAGCGAGCCGCGCGGCGCCCTGCAGCTGATGGGCGGCGCCGAGTACGGCCACAAGGGCTTCGGGCTGGCGCTGATGATCGAGGCGCTCTCGCAGGGGCTGGCCGGCCATGGGCGCGCCGACGCGCCGGCGCGCTGGGGCGGCAACGTGTTCCTGCAGGTGCTGGACCCGGAGCTCTTCGCCGGCCGCGAGGCCTTCGAGCGCCAGACGGCCTTCTTCGCGGACCAGTGCCGCGACAGCCGGCCCATCCGTGCCGACCGCCCGGTGCGCCTGCCCGGGGACCAGGCCGCGCGCGCGATCGCGCAGGCGCAGGCCGAGGGCATCCGCTGCGAGCGCGCCACCTGGACCGCGCTGGTGGATTGCGCGCAGCGGCTCGGCGTGCCGCTGCCGGGCCAGCCCGTGCCGGCCTGAGCGGCGCCGGCGGGCGCATCATCGGCGCCATGCTTGCGCTCACCCAGCTCCGCTGCTTCGTCGTCCTGGCCAACGAACTGCACTACGGCCGCGCTGCGGCACGCCTGCACATGACGCAGCCGCCGCTCTCGCGCCAGATCCAGCAGCTCGAGGCGGCGGTGGGCGTCCAGCTGCTCGAGCGCAACCAGCGCAGCGTGCGCCTGACGCCCGCCGGCCGCGCCTTCCTGCCGGAGGCCGAGCAGCTGCTGGCATTGAGCCAGAGCGCCGCCGCCGTGGCGCGGCGCGCCGCCACCGGCGAGGCCGGGTCGATCGCGCTGGGCTACGTGGCGGGCGCCAGCTTCGGCTTCATGCCGCAGGTGGTCGCGGCGGCGCGCCGCCAACTGCCGGCGCTGGACATCCGGCTGCGGGACATGAGCACCGCCCAGCAGTACGAGGCGCTGCGCTCGGGCCGCATCGACGTGGGCATCGTGCGCGTGCCGGCCGACCACGCCGGCCTGCGCAGCGCGAGCGTGCTGCGCGAGCCGTTCATGGCCTGCCTGCCGCCGAGGCATCCGCTGGTGGCCCGCCGCCGCGCGCTGACCCTGGGCGACCTGCACGGGCGAGACCTCGTGATGTACGCGCCCGGCGAGGGCGGAAGCATGTACGAGCTGCTGAGCGGCGCCTTCCATGCGGCGCAGGTGCAGCCGCGCTACGTGCAGCACGTGCGGCAGAGCTACTGCCTCATGGGCCTGGTGGCCAGCGGCGTCGGCATGGCGCTGGTGCAGGCCTCCGCGGCGCGCATGCGCATGCCGGGCGTGGTGGTGCGGCCCATCGCGCTGCCGCCGCACGTGGTCTCGCAGCTCTACCTGGCCTGGCGCGCCGCCGACGAAACCGACAATCCGGCCGTCGATGGCTTTCGCCGGCTCGTGCTGGCGGAGGCCGGCGCTCAGGCCGCCACGTAGTCAGGGTACTGCCGGCAGATCTCGTCCACCGCGCTGAGCGTGCCCGAGAGGTGCTTGCGCAGCGCCGCCTGCGCGGCGGCCGGGTCCTGGGCCTCGATGCCGCGCACGATGGCGCGGTGGTCGCGCAGGATGGCCTCGGTCTTGCCGGCGGTGGGCAGGTGCAGCCGGCGCAGCCGGTCCACGTGGCCGGAGAAGCGGCCCACGAGATCCCACAGGCCGGGCACGCCGCCGGCCTCGTACATCAGCCGATGGAAGGCGCGGTCGGCCTCGACGAAGTCGCCATAGCGCTGCGCCGCCGCCAGCGCCGCCTGCCGCGCGACGGTGGCCTTCATCTGCGCGACCAGCCCGGCCGGCGCGGCCTGCGCCAGCTGGTGCACCAGCTCCAGCTCGATCGAGCGGCGCAGGAAGTGCGCCTGCCGGGCGGCCGCGACGTCGATGCGGCTGACCAGCGTGGCGTGCTGCGGGAACACGTCCACCAGGCCTTCCTCGTTCAGGCGCAGCAGCGCCTCGCGCACGGGGGTCTGGCTCACGCCGAACTGGTCGGCCAGATCCTGCCGCGCCAGCACGGTGCCGGGCACCAGCTCCAGCGAAAGGATGGCGTCGCGCAGCCTTTCCAGCACCTGCGGCGCGGCCAGGCGCGTTCGGTCGAGTCGGATCTTGGGGAGGGCACTCATCGGGGTTGGATTGTGGCATTGACGTACTAATATATTAGTGTTTTAATCCCCTGCAAACGACCCGGACAGCGCCCCGATGCCTCGCCGCCGCCTTGCACGGCGCTCCAACGAAATGACCCGTTCCTACGATTCCCTGCGCAGCGCGCGCTGGTTCGCGCCCGACGACTTCCGCAGCTTCGGCCACCGCTCGCGCGTGCTGCAGATGGGCTACGGCTACGCGGACTGGATGGGCAAGCCCATCATCGCCATCGTCAACACCTGGAGCGACGCCAACCAGTGCCATGCGCACTTCAAGCAGCGCGTGGACGACGTCAAGCGCGGCGTGCTGCAGGCCGGCGGCTTCCCGCTGGAGCTGCCCGCCATCTCCCTGAGCGAGAGCATGGTCAAGCCCACCACCATGCTCTACCGCAACTTCCTGGCGATGGAGACCGAGGAGCTGCTGCGCAGCCACCCGGTGGACGGCGCCGTGCTGATGGGCGGCTGCGACAAGACCACGCCGGGCCTGACCATGGGCGCGCTGAGCATGGGCATTCCCTTCATCTACCTGCCCGCCGGCCCGATGCTGCGCGGCAACTGGAAGGGCAAGGTGCTGGGCTCGGGCTCGGACGCCTTCAAGTACTGGGACGAGCGCCGCGCCGGCCGGCTGAGCGACCAGGCCTGGAACGAGATGGAAGCGGGCATCGCCCGCAGCCACGGCACCTGCATGACCATGGGCACCGCCGCCACCATGATGGGCATCGCCGAGGCGGTGGGCCTGACGCTGCCGGGCGCCTCGTCCATCCCCGCGGCCGACGCCAACCACATCCGCATGAGCGCCGACTGCGGCCGCCGCATCGTCGAGATGGTGTGGGAGGACCTCACGCCCGCGAGGATGCTCACGCGCGCGAACTTCGAGAACGGCATCGCCTGCGCGATGGCCATGGGCTGCAGCACCAACGCCATCGTGCACCTGATCGCCATGTCGCGGCGCGCCGGCCACGCGGTGAGCCTTCAGGACTTCGATGCCTTCAGCCGCCGCGTGCCCGTGATCGCCAACATCCGGCCCAGCGGCGACGCCTATTTGATGGAGGACTTCTTCTACGCCGGCGGCCTGCCCGCCATGCTCGAGCGCATCCGCGGCCACCTGAAGACCGAGGCGCTGACCGTCAACGGCAAGACCATCGGCCAGAACATCGATGGCGCCGAGGTCTACCACGACGACGTGATCCGCCCGCTGGACAACCCCATCTACGCCGAGGGTGCGCTCGCGGTGCTGCGCGGCAACCTGGCGCCCGACGGCGTGGTGATCAAGCCCAGCGCGGTCGCGCCGCACCTGCTGCGCCACACCGGCCGCGCGCTGGTGTTCGACGACTACCCCAGCCTGAAGAAGGCCGTGGACGACCCGGAACTGGACGTGACGGGCGACGACATCCTGGTGCTGCGCAACGCCGGCCCGCTGGGCGCCGGCATGCCCGAATGGGGCATGCTGCCGATCCCGACCAAGCTGCTCAAGCAGGGCGTCAAGGACATGCTGCGCCTGAGCGATGCGCGCATGAGCGGCACCAGCTACGGCGGCTGCCTGCTGCACTGCGCGCCCGAGGCGGCCGTCGGCGGGCCGCTGGCGCTCGTGAAGACCGGCGACCGCATCACGGTGGATGTGCCGGCCCGCACGATCCACCTGGAGATCAGCGACGAGGAACTGGCGCGCCGCAAGGCCGCTTGGACGCCGCCGCCGCCGCGCTACGAGCGCGGCTACGGCTGGATGTTCGGCCGCCACATCAAGCAGGCCAACGAGGGCTGCGACTTCGACTTCCTGGAAACCACCTTCGGCAAGGCCGTGCCCGAACCCGACATCTTCTGATTGGAGACACCCCATGAAACCCGAGACTCGCGAGCAACTGATGAAGGTCAGCACCGCCACGCTGTGCACTGCCCTGTTCAAGCGCGGCCTGCGCCACCAGTTCATCCAGGGCGTTCAGCCGCTCAACGCCGGCCTGCCCAACATGGTGGGCGAGGCCTTCACGCTGCGCTACATGCCCGCGCGCGAGGACCTCAACGGCATCGAGGTCTTCCAGGACCGCAACCATCCGCAGCGCCAGGCGGTGGAGCAGTGCCCCGAAGGCGCCGTGCTGGTGATCGACAGCCGCAAGGACGCGCGCGCCGCCTCGGCCGGCGGCATCCTGGTCAGCCGGCTGATGAAGCGCGGCGCGGCCGGCGTGGTGACCGACGGCGGCTTTCGCGACAGCCCCGACATCGCGAAGCTGGGCTTCCCGGCCTACCACAGCCGCCCCAGCGCGCCCACCAACCTGACGCTGCACCAGGCCATCGACATCAACGTGCCCATCGGCTGCGGCGACGCGCCGGTGTTCCCGGGCGACGTGCTCGTGGGCGACGCGGAGGGCGTGGTCGTGATCCCCGCCCACCTGGCCGACGACATCGCCGCCGAGGCCACCGAGATGATCGCCTTCGAGGACTTCGTGCAGGCGCAGGTGCTCGAAGGCCGCTCCATTCTCGGCCTGTACCCGCCCACCGACGAACAAAGCCGCACCGACTTCGCCGCATGGCGCAAAGCCAGCGGCCGCTGAAGCCTTCCTTTTCCGACCCTTCGAGGAGACAGACCATGCATTTCACCCGCCGCGCCGCGGCGCTGCTTCTGGCCGCGCTCGCCCCTGCCGCCACCTGGGCCCAGGCGCCCGAATGGCCGGCCGCCAAGCCCATCGTCTACGTCGTGCCCTTCACGGCCGGCGGCTCCACCGACATCGTGGGCCGCACGCTCGCGCAGAAGCTCGGCGAAAGCCTCAAGCAGTCGGTGGTGATCGACAACCGGCCCGGCCAGGCCGGCGGCATCGGCGCCGCCTACGTGGCCAAGGCCGCGCCCGACGGCTACACGCTGTTCGGCGGCACCATCAGCACCCACGCCATCAACGCCAGCCTCTACAAGAACCTTTCCTACGACCCGGTGAAGGACTTCGAGCCGGTCGCGCTGGTCGCGCGCCTGCCCAACGTGCTGATCGTCAACAGCCAGCTCGGCGTCAACTCGGTGCAGGAACTGGTGACGCTGCTGAAGAAGGACGAGAGCAAGCGCGCCTTCGCCTCCTCGGGCGCGGGCACCTCCACGCACCTGGCGGGCGAGATGTTCGCCGACCTGATCGGCGTGAAGCTCACCCACGTGCCCTACAAGGGCACGCCGCCGGCCATGACCGACGTGGCGGCGGGCCTGGTGCCCTTCATGTTCGACCAGCTCACGGCCGCGCTGCCGCTGGTGCAGAGCGGCAAGCTCAAGCTGCTGGCCGTAGACCACCGGCCAGCGCATCGCGCGGGCGCCCGAGCTGCCGACCATGATCGAGTCGGGCATCCCCGGCTTCGAGATGTCGTCGTGGCAGGCGGTGTACGCGCCCAAGGGCACGCCGCGGCCGATCGTGCAGCGCCTCAACGCCGAGATCGTCAAGGCGCTGCAGCAGCCCGACGTGAAGGAAAAACTCTCGGGCCAGCTCGCGATGGACATCGTGGGCAGCACGCCGGAGGAGCTGCGCGATCACATGGCGAAAGAGATTCCGCGCTGGGCGGAGCTGGTGAAGAAGTCCGGCGCCACCGCGGATTGACGCGGCAGAGTGGGCGACCTCAGTCCAGGTCGCTGTCGAGCTGACGCCCCCGGCGCAGCGGCGCCTCGGGCGGCATCATCGCGCCGCGCAGCGCCAGTTCGCCGCGTTCTGTGATGCCGAACACCACCGCGTGGCTGTCCTCGCCGACCGCGGCGGGCCGGGGCTCGCGCGCCACCGACGCCGTGATCATCTCGGCGGCCTTCAGCAGACAGACGCTATCGATGTCGGTGGCCTGTTTCACGACCAGCGGAAAGCGCGCTTTCTCGAGGCGCGCGAGGTATTCGAGCGACATGGCGGTCTCCAGGAAGGGACGCTGTGATTGTGCGCACCACGGCCGGCCTTGACCATCGTGCAGTGCAACAGCCCTGCGCACCGCCGGAGAACTTGGGTTTGCAACGGTTTGTGTGCGGGGCGCCTACCGGCTTTCCCAGAAGCCGCGGTGCGTGGCGATCATGTCCTGCGCGACCTCGGGCACCGGCCCGATCACGTCCACCGGCCGCTGCCCGCGCGCGAAGACCTCGCGGCAGGGCAGGTCGAGCGTCGGGTTCTCGGGATGGTCGCCGGTGAGCGCCCGCAGGGCACTCTCTTCCGCGCCGTAGAGCACGCGGCCGATGCCGGCCCAGTAGAGGGTGCCGGCGCACATGGCGCAGGGCTCGAAGGTGGTGACCAGCGTGCACTGCGCGAGGTAGGCGCCGGGGTAGTTCGCGGCCGCGGTGCGCGCCAGCGTCGATTCGGCATGGTTCACGGTGTCGATGTTGCCCTGCTCGGCCAGCACCGTCTCGCCGTCGGGTGCGAGCAGCAGCGCGCCGAAGGGATGGCGGCCCATCGCCATCGCCCGGCGGGCCACGGCGTCGGCGCGGCGCAGGTGCGCGGCGGCCTGGGCATCGGTCAGGGGGGCAAGCGGGGTGTTCATCGCGGGGGCTTCCTTTCTCGTCAGTCATCCATCCAGTGCAGCCAATGAAACCCAAGGGCCGGCGCAGCCAGGCCCGTTCGGGAGACCCCACGGAACCGGCTTGGCCGGGCCGTCGGGGTCGCCCCCTTGAGGGGGGATGGGCCGGCCACACGCAGTGAGGCCGGCCAAACGGGGGTGGTTCCATTTCATCGCCACTGCAGCAGCAGCGACCAGGGCTGGCTGCTCATGTGGCGGTCGGTGCAGTCCGCGCAGCCGGGGCGGTAGCTGGGGTCCAGCAGGCGCGTGCCGGGCGCGAAGGCCAGGCGCCGCAGCGTGACCGAGTTCAGCACGTTGCCGCCGACGGCGTCGAAGCCCGCCTCGTCCACGCGCACCACCACGTCGCAGTGCATGGGCAGCGCGCGGCCGGCGGTGGCGCGCTCGCGCAGCGCCTCGGCCAGCGCCCCGAAGCCGTCCAGCGCGCCGCGGCTGCCGCGCGCGTGGCACACCAGGTCGCCCGCGCGCGGCGGCGTGCGCGCCAGGTCGCAGGCGCGCAGGGCGTAGCGCGTGGGCTGGCCGGCGGCTTCCTGCATGCCGGCCGTCCAGGCCGCGGCGGCGTAGTCGGCGTGCGCCTCGGAGAACGCGAACGCATCGGCGTCCAGCCCGGCCTCGCGCGCCAGCCAGCTCACGAAGGCGGCCGACCAAGGCGTGTCGATCACCGCGACCCGGTCCAGCGCCGTGCGGGCCGCGCGCAGTTCGTGCGAGGCCAGGCCCTGGTCGGGGCCCACGCCCAGACCCTGCAGGCGGGTCTCGGCGGCCTGGTCCAGCGCCTGGCCGAGCAGCCGGCGGTCGGCCGGCCTCAGTGCCCCGAAGCGGATCTGCGCGGGCTGCCGCTGTCCTTCGGCGTCGACCGCCCGCCAGTAGCCCAGCACGCGCTGCCACGGTGCGGGCCGGCGCAGCGGGCTGCCGTCCTCCGCCTCGGCCGCGCCGCCGGCCACCAGCCGCCCCTGCGCATCGAACGCCTGGCCGCCCCAGGCGGCATGCTCGCGCTCGGCGGCGGCGGCCATCGCCTGGGCGGTCGGGGGCGGCGCCTCGGCGGCGGTGCGCAGGCAGGCGTCGGGCGCGGCTTGGGCTGCCGCGCAGGCGAGGAGGAAGGTGAAGGCAAGGCCGGGGCAGCGCATCTGCGGCCCAAGCATAGCGGCGCGGCCGGCGCGCCGGCCGCGTGGCCTCAGCCGGCCTGCGATCCCCGGTGCGCCCAGCCCGTGGTGTGCTTCTCGATCGCGCTGAACAGTTCGTACATCAGCATCGCCATCGCGCCCACCACCATCAGCCCGGCGAAGGCCAGGCCCATCTGCATGGCCGAGCCGGCGGAGATCAGCAGGTAGCCGATGCCCTCGTTGGCGGCGGTCATCTCCGACACCGTGGTGCCGACGAAGGCCAGCGTGATCGCCACCTTGAGCGAGCCGTAGAAGTAGGGCATGGAGCGCGGCAGGCCGATCTTCACCAGCACGTCCCAGCGCTTGGCGCCGAGCACGCGCAGCACGTCCTCCAGCTCCGGCTCGAGCGTGGCCAGGCCGGTGGCGATGTTGACCATGATCGGGAAGAAGCTGATCAGGAAGGCGGTGAGGATCGCCGGCCCGATGCCGATGCCGAACCACACGACCAGGATCGGCACGAAGGCGGCCTTGGGCAGCGCGTTGAAGGCGGTCATCAGCGGATAGACCGCCGCGTAGGCGAGCCGGGAGCTGCCGATGACGAAGCCCAGCAGCACGCCCACCACGATCGCCAGGCCGAAGCCGGCCATCGTCACCCAGAAGGTGCGCCACGCATGGCCGGCGATGATGCCCTTGAACTCCCAGAACTGCGTCCAGATGCGCCAGGGGCTCGGGAAGATGAAGTCCGAGACGTTGAAGGCCGAGCAGATGATCTGCCACAGCAGCAGCACCGCGGCCAGCAGCAGCCAGGGCGACCAGCGTTCGAATTGCTTTTGGTTCTTCATGGTGGGTGCCTCATTGCGGAACGGTGGCACCGCCCTGGCGGATGGCGCCGATGTGCCCACGCAGCTCGAGCACGATGTCGGTGAATTCCTTGGTGTAGGTCACTTCCAGTTCGCGCGGGCGCGGCAGCTCGATCTCGCGCCGCACCACGAAGCGCCCGGGGCTCTTGCTCATCACGTACACCGTGTCGGCCAGGAACACCGATTCGCGCAGGTCGTGCGTGACCAGGATCACGTTGAAGCGCTGCTCGGTCCACAGGTCGCGCAGGATGCACCACAGCTCCTCGCGCGTGAAGGCGTCCAGCGCGCCGAAGGGCTCGTCCAGCAGCAGCATCTTGGGCTCGTGGATCAGCGCACGGCAGATGCTGGCGCGCTGCTGCATGCCGCCCGAGAGCTGCCAGGGGAACTTGTCCTCGTAGCCGCCCAGGCCCACCTTCTGCAGCAGCCGCCGGGCGCGTTCCACGTATTCCTTGCGCTTGCTCTTGAAGCTGGAGCGGTAGGGCTCGACGATCTCCAGCGGCAGCAGCACGTTGTCCACCGTGGTGCGCCAGGGCAGCAGCGAGGGCGCCTGGAAGGCCATGCCCGAGATCTTCAGCGGACCGGTCACCGGCTGGCCGTCGATGCGGATGCGGCCCATCGAGGGCATGCGCAGGCCCGTGGTGAGCTTCATGAAGGTGGACTTGCCGCATCCCGAGGGGCCGACGATGGCGATGAACTCGCCCTTCGTCACCTTCAGGTCGATCGCCTCCACGGCGAAGTGGTTGGCGCGCAGCAGTTCCTCGTTGTAGGCGAGCCAGACGTCCTGGAACTCGACGAATGGGGGAGAGTCGGTGTCTTCTGCCATGTTCTTGCGTGTGAAACCGGCCTGCGCCCGGGAGTCGGGCGCAGGCCGTGGAGTCGAAGGGCGAAGGCGCCTACTTGCGCAGGATGCCGGCGAGTTCGGCCGCCGGCGGCAGCAGCTCGCCGGTCCACACGGCCTCGGGGCTCACGCGCGTCTTGGTGTTGAAGGCGTCCGAGACCTGCGAGGCCATCAGCGACAGGCGCGCCGGGTTCACGGCGCCGAAGCCGTCGGCGTGCGCGTCGGCGCTGTTGATCACGGTGTCGATCGCCAGCTTCAGGCGGCGCGTCTCGAGCTGCGTGTTGATGATGCCGTCGCGCGCCTTGACCGAGGCGATGGCGGTGGCCGGATCGGCGATGACCTCCTTCGCGCCCTTGGCGAAGGCCGAGAGGAAGGCCTTGATGGCCGCCGGGTTCTCCTTCACCAGCTTGGGCGAGGCGATGATCACGTTGCCGTACAGCTTGACGCCGTAGTCGGGGTAGGGCAGGACCACGATGTCGGAAGCCTTGGCGCCGCGTGCCTCCAGGTTCAGCAGCGAGGTGAAGGTGAAGCCGGTGATGGCATCGATGTCGCCGCGCACCAGCATGGTCTCGCGCAGCGTCGGGTCCATCGCGGTCCAGTTCACCTCGCCCACGTTGTTGGCCTTGGCGAAGATCGGGAAGGCGCGGCGACCGGCATCGAACACCGGCGCGCCGAGCTTCTTGCCGGCCAGGTCCGCGGGCTTGGTGATGCCGCTCTTCTTGAGCGCCATCACCGAGGCCGGCGTGTTGTTGTAGACCATCATCACCGCGACCGGCTTGTTCGGGCTGTCGGGGTTGTTGGCGTGGAACTCCATCAGTGCCGCGAGGTCGGCGAAGCCCATGTCGTAGGCGCCCGAGGCCACGCGCGTGACCGTGCCGCCCGAGCCGTTGCCGGCGTCGATGGCCACGTCCAGGCCGGCCGCCTTGAAGTAGCCCTTGGACGCGGGGTGCAGGAAGAAGGCGGCCGGGCCCTCGAACCGCCAGTCGAGCTGGAACTTGATCGCCGTCTGCGCCTGCGCCGCGGCGGACAGGCCCAGGCCGAGGGCCGAGGCGGCGAGGAAGGACTGGAGGAGGTGTCGCTTGTTCATTCGTGTGTCCGGAAAAGGAATGTCACGATTCAAGCAATATCGGTGCCCGCACGCCATTGGTGCGAATCCGTAGAAGCGGGCCAAAGAAGTGCGAAAGCGCCGCCAGGGCGGATGCACCGGTGCGGGGCGGCATGCACCGCGCCGTGGCTGTGTCGCCGTCAGTGCAGGCCGCGCTTGCCGGGCGCCCAGAAGGGCTTGACCCGGATCGCGCTGCGGGGCCAGCCGCGCTCGCGCACGAGGTGGTCGCGCACCATCTGGCAGGTGCGCGCCTCGCCTGCGATGTAGGCCGCGCCCGGTCCGGCCGGCAGGTCGAGTGCGGCCACCGCGTTCACCAGCCGCTGCGAGGCCACCGGCGATGCGCCCCGGCGCCAGATGCGCCGCAGGCCCGGGAAGGCCGGCAGCGCGAGCGCATCGTCGGGCGTGTCGCTTTCCAGCACGGCATGCACCGTGGCGTTGCCGTCCAGCGCGCGGATCATCGGTCCGAAGGCGGCGCTCGCCGTTTCCTCGCCGACGAAGAGATGCCAGGGCGCCTCTGCCCGCACGATGAAGTCGCCTTGCGGCCCCCAGAAGCGCACCGCGTCGCCCACGCGCGCGCGGCGCGCCCAGTCGAGCCCGATGCCGTCGCCGTCGTAGAGATGCACACGCAGCTCGAAGCACTGTTCCAGGGGCGAGAAGTTCCACAGGGTATAGGTGCGCATCGTCTCGACCGGCCGCAGGATGCCGTACAGCGAGAGCGGATCCCTGAGCTCGATCCGCACGTGTTGCCCGGGCAGGTAGTGCAGCCGGTACAGCGCGCTGGAGCTGATCCGGATCTGCAGCCACGCCGGCGAGAGCTTCTGCACCAGGGTCACCGTGCCGTCGGCGTAGTGCTGGGCGAAGAAGGGCGCCAGCAGGCTGCGCGAGGCAGGGCGGCCTGCCTGGGCTGGTGCGCAGATCATGGATGCACTCTTGAGCATGGGTTCGGAAGAATGAGTTAGATGCTATAACTGATGCTATCAGTGATAATTCTTCTCGGCAATGGCACATGAAAGGGGAAGGGTCATGGCGAGCACGGACAGGCGCGCGAAATGGCGCGAAGCGACGCTGCAGGAAATTCGCGCCACCGCGCGCCGCCTGCTGGTCACGCACGGCACGGCAGCGGTGACCTTCAACGCGATCGCCCGCGAGATGGGCTTCAGCGGGCCGGCCATGTATCGCTACTACGCCAGCCATGACGAGCTGATCGGCGCGCTGACGCAGGACTTCTACCGCGAGCTGACGGCGGCGATACGCGAGGCGCGCGATGCCCATGCCGGCCAGACACCCCAGGCGGGCATCCTGGCGATGTGTCGCACCATGCGGGGCTGGGCGGTCGCGCACCGGGCCGAATTCGGCTGGATCTTTGCCAGCCGGATCCCTGCGCCCGGCGGGCCGCGCACCGAGGCGGTTCAGGACGTCGCGGGCAGCGAGTTGGGCCACTTGTTCCTGGCGCTGGTGGCCGAGGTCTGGGAGGCTCGGCGCTTTCCCGTGCCCGAGCTTGGCCGCCTGGCGCCGTCGATGCGCCGTCAGCTCCAGGCCTACGCGGCGAAAGAGGGCGGCCGCCTGCCGCCGCAGGCGATGCACGTCTTCCTGGCGTGCTGGATCCGTCTGTACGGGCTGCTGTGCATGGAGGTCTTCGGCCAGCTGTCCTTTGCCTACACCGACATGGAGCCGGTGTTCGAGGAATGCCTGCAAGCGCTGTGCGCGGCGCTGGGGGTGGGGTACACACCCCCAGCCTCGCCCACTTGACGGGTCTGGCTGCGCCGACCGTGCGCGGCTACTTCTGGATGTTGGCGTTCGCCACCGCCAGCGCGGTCATGTTCACCACCCGGCGCACCGTGGCCGAAGAGGTGAGCACGTGCGCCGAGGCCGAGGTGCCCATCAGGATCGGGCCGACGGTGACCCCGTTGGCGCCGGTCATCTTGAGCACGTTGAACAGGATGTTCGCCGCGTCCAGGTTGGGGCAGATCAGCAGGTTGGCCGAGCCGCTGAGGCTGCTGTCGGGCAGGGCGCCGCGGCGCACTTCCTCGGACAGCGCGGCGTCGCCATGCATCTCGCCGTCGCACTCGATGTCGGGCGCCATCTTGGCGAACAGGTCGCGCGCGATGCGCATCTTGCGCGCCGAAGCGCGTTCGGAGGTGCCGAAGTTGGAGTGCGACAGGAAGGCCACCTTGGGCGGCAGGCCGAAGCGGCGCACCTCCTCGGCGGCCATCAGCGCGATCTCCGCCAGCTCCTCGGCCGACGGGTCCTCGTGCACGTTGGTGTCGGCGATGAACAGGGTGTGCTTCTCCAGCATCAGCGCGTTGAGCGTGGCGAAGCCCGGCGCGCCGCGCTGCGTGCCCAGCAACTGGCCGATGATCTTCAGGTGGCTGTCGAAGCGCCCGACCAGCCCGCACAGCATGGCGTCGGCGTCGCCCAGGTGCACCATCAGCGCGGCGATGGTGGTGTTGGAGCGCCGCACCATGGCCTTGGAGGCCTCGGGCGGAATGCCGCGCCGGCCCATCAGGCGGTGGTAGGCCTCCCAGTACTGGCGGAAGCGCGAGTCGTTCTCGGGGTCGACGATCTCGACGTCGCTGTCCAGCTTCAGGTGCAGGCCGGCCTTCTTGACGCGCATGGCGATGATGTCGGGGCGCCCGATCAGGATCGGCCTGGCGAAGCCCTCGTCCACCGCGAGCTGGGCGGCGCGCAGCGTGCGGTCGTCCTCGCCCTCGGCATAGGCGACGCGCTTCTTCGGGGCGCACTTGGCACTGCTGAACACCGGCCGCATGAACATGCCGGTCTGGTAGACGAAGCGCGACAGGTGCTGTCGATAGACCTCCAGGTCCTCGATCGGCCGCGTGGCCACGCCCGATTCGGCCGCCGCCCTGGCCACCGCCGGCGCGATGCGCAGGATCAGGCGCGAGTCGAAGGGTTTGGGGATGATGTAGTCGGGGCCGAAGGCCAGTTCCTGCCCGGCGTAGGCGGTGGCCACTTCCTCGCTGATGTCGGCCTTGGTCAGGTCGGCGATCTCGCGCACGCAGGCCAGCTTCATCTCCTCCGTGATCTTGGTCGCGCCGCAGTCCAGCGCGCCGCGGAAGATGTAGGGGAAGCACAGGACGTTGTTGACCTGGTTCGGATAGTCCGAGCGGCCGGTGGCGATGATGCAGTCGGGCCGCACCTGCTTGGCCAGTTCGGGGCGGATCTCGGGCTCGGGGTTGGCCAGCGCCAGGATGATCGGCTTGTCGCCCATCGTGCCCACCATCTCGGGCGTGAGCACGCCGGGCGCCGAGCAGCCCAGGAACACGTCGGCGCCCTTGACCACGTCGGCCAGGGTGCGCGCGCCGGTGTCCTTCTGCGCGTAGCGCGCCTTGGAGTCGTCGAAGCCGCCGGCGCGGCCCATGTAGATCAGGCCCTTGGAGTCGCAGGCGTGGATGTTGGCCGCCTTGGCGCCCAGGCCCACCATCACGTCCAGACAGGCGATGGCCGCGGCGCCGGCGCCCGAGACGGCGATCTTCACCTCCTCGATCTTCTTGCCCACCAGCTCCAGCCCGTTGAGCAGGGCCGCGGCCGAGATGATGGCGGTGCCGTGCTGGTCGTCGTGGAACACCGGGATGTTCATGCGCTCGCGCAGCTTGCGCTCGATGTAGAAGCACTCGGGCGCCTTGATGTCCTCGAGGTTGATGCCGCCCAGCGTCGGCTCCAGCGCGGCGATGATGTCCACCAGCTTGTCGGGGTCGCGCTCGGCCAGTTCGATGTCGAACACATCGATGCCGGCGAATTTCTTGAACAGGCAGCCCTTGCCCTCCATCACCGGCTTGCCGGCCAGCGGGCCGATGTCGCCCAGGCCGAGCACGGCGGTGCCGTTGGTGACCACGCCCACCAGGTTGCCGCGCGCGGTGTACTCGGCGGCCAGCGAGGGGTCGGCCTGGATGTCCAGGCAGGGGTAGGCCACGCCGGGCGAGTAGGCCAGCGACAGGTCGCGCTGGTTCACCAGGGGTTTGGTCGGCGTGACCGAGATCTTGCCCCTGACGTGGGCGCGGTGGTAGTCGCGGGCCGCTTCGCGCAGTGCCTCTTCCGCGGGTGACAGGGTGGTTGCCATCGGTGTTCTCCTTGTGTCCTTGTCGAAAAGCGAAAGGAGAGGCTACCGCAAAGCGGCGCCTCTCCTTCGTAGTGGAACTACGCAGCGTGTCGCGCAGGCGCTCAGGCCGCGTCGGGCGCGACCGGGTGCCGGGCCAGCGCCTCCAGCGCGCGCACCAGGGCCGAATGGTCTTCCTGGCCGTGGCCGAGGGCGGCGCAGGCGTTCATGAGCTGCGCCGCGCTGGCGGTCTGCGGCAGCGCCACGCCCAGGGCGCGCGCACCCGAGAGCGCCAGGTTCAGGTCCTTCTGGTGCAGCGCGATGCGGAAGCCCGGCGCGAAGGTGCGCTTGATCATGCGCTCGCCGTGCACTTCCAGGATGCGCGAGGCGGCGAAGCCGCCCATCAGTGCCTGGCGCACCTTGGCCGGGTCGGCGCCGGCCTTGCTGGCGAACACCAGCGCCTCGCCCACGGCCGCGATGTTCAGCGCCACGATGATCTGGTTGGCCACCTTGGTGGTCTGGCCATCGCCGTTGCCGCCGACCAGGGTGACGTTCTTGCCCATCCGGTCGAACAGCGGCTTGACGCGCTCGAAGGCCTGCGCTTCGCCCCCGACCATGATCGTCAGGCTGGCGGCCTTGGCGCCCACCTCGCCGCCGGAGACCGGCGCGTCCAGGTAGTCGCAGCCCAGCGCGTTGATCCGCTTGGCGAAGTCCTTGGTGGCGATCGGGTCGATGGAGCTGCAGTCCACCACCGTCTTGCCCCGGGCCAGGCCCTGGGCCACGCCGTTCTCGCCGAACAGCACCGCCTCCACGTCGGGCGTGTCGGGCACCATCAGGAAGACGATGTCGGCGCGCTCGGCCACGCCCTTGGCATTCGTGCAGACCGTGGCGCCGCCCTCGGCCAGCTCGGCCGGCACCTTGCCGCGCGTGTGCACGAAGAGCTGGTGCCCCGCGGCCAGCAGGTGGCCCGCCATCGGGGCGCCCATGATGCCCAGGCCGATGAAGCCGAGCTTGAGTCCGGATTTGGTCATGATGCGTGATGCTCCTGTCGTTGTCTTCTCAGTGGCCGGTCAGCGCCGCGCGCCAGCCCAGGCCTTCTTCGGTGGTGCCGCGCGGCTTGTACTCGCAGCCGATCCAGCCGGCGTAGCCCAGCGCGTCGATGTGCCGCAACAGCCAGGGGTAGTGGATCTCCCCCGTGCCCGGCTCGCCGCGGCCGGGGTTGTCCGCCAGCTGGATGTGGCCGATGCGCGCGATGTGCTTCGTCAGGGTGTTGCCCAGCTCGCCCTCCATGCGCTGGGCGTGGTAGATGTCGTACTGCAGGCGCAGGTTGGCCGAGCCCACCTCGTCGATGATCGCCAGCGCCTGGTCGGTGCGCGTGACGAAGAAGCCGGGGATGTCGAAGCCGTTGACCGGCTCCAGCAGCAGGCCGATGCCTGCGCCTTCCAGCGCCGAGGCGGCGAAGCGCAGGTTCTCGACCACGGTGCGGCGGGCCTCGTCGGGCGCGACGCCGGCCGGCAGCTTGCCCACCAGGCAGTTGAGCTGCGAGCAGTCCAGCGCGCCGGCGTACTCGATGGCGCGCGCCACGCCGTCGCGGAACTCCTGCACGCGCTCCGGATGGCAGGCGATGCCGCGCTCGCCCGCGTCCCAGTCGCCCGCGGGCAGGTTGTGCAGGATCTGTTTCAGGCCGTTGGCGCGCAGCGCGGCGGCGAGTTCCTGCTTGTCGAAGGGGTAGGGAAAGAGGTATTCCACCGCCTCGAAGCCGGCGCGCGCGGCGGCCTCGAAGCGCTGCATGAAGGGCAGCTCGGTGAAGAGCATGCTCAGGTTGGC